>Ga0256868_10000444_pt1 | contig 24333 bp, 25 predicted proteins | sample RVTome_13_FD_187341 | JGI IMG/M metagenome (GOLD analysis project Ga0256868, IMG submission 187341) | Soil microbial communities from uranium-contaminated site in the Upper Colorado River Basin, Wyoming, United States - RVT92D227 HiSeq ...
ATCGGCGAAAAGGCCCTTGCCTGGTTGAAGGAGTAAAAATGGAAAAGCCGATCATAGGCATTGTCATGGGGAGCGCGTCCGACCGCCCGATCATGGAAGAGGCGGCAGCGATATTAGACCGCTTCCAGGTCCCTTACGAGTTGATCGTCGCCTCTGCCCACCGCTCCCCGGAGCGGACCAGGGAATACGCCCACACTGCCCAGGAGCGGGGGCTGCAAATCATCATCGCCGGCGCCGGCGGCGCTGCCCATCTGGCCGGCTCCATAGCAGCCGCGACGGTCCTGCCGGTGATCGGCGTGCCTATCGACTCCTCCCCCTTGAAAGGGATGGATGCCTTGCTGGCCACGGTGCAGATGCCTGCAGGGGTGCCGGTTGCCACCATGGCCGTAGGCAAGGCCGGTGCCAAGAATGCGGCGATCCTGGCAGTGCAGATCTTTTCCCTGCATCAGCCGGCATTGCAGCGGAAGCTTGAGGAGTACAAAAAGGAGATGGCCCAGCAGGTGGAGGAGGCGGGGAAAAAGAGCACCAAGGGCTAGGGGGGTTGGGGTCCCCAAGGCCCCAGAGGGGCATATGGCCAAGGTCGTGCAAATAGAACCAGCTTCGCCTGCTCCCGAGCTTATCGCAGAGGCGGTGAAGGTGCTCAGGACCAAAGGGGTGATTATCTACCCCACCGAGACCCTCTACGGCCTCGGCGCCAATCCCCTATTTCCCGAGGCCATGGAAAGAATATATGCCGTCAAGGGAAGGGACGCGTTAAAGCCGATCCCCTTCCTGATCAAGGACCGGAAGATGCTGGCAAGCCTGGTAGAGGAAGTTCCTCCTGTCGGCAGGGAGTTGATGGCGCGCTATTGGCCCGGTGCTTTGACCCTGATCTTCCGCGCCAAGAAGGGGCTGCCGATGCCGCTCAAGGGGAAAGACGGCTTCATCGGCTTGCGCATCTCCTCCCACCCCGTCGCGAAAGCGATCGTGGAGGCCCTGGATGCGCCCCTCACCTCCACCAGCGCCAACATCGCCGGGGCAGAGGATCTCCTTGATGGCGAGAGGATGGCACAGCTCTTCGGCGATCAGGTGGATTTTATCATCGACGCAGGCAAGGTGCCGGGCATAGGGTCAACCGTGATCGATTTGACTGTGGCGCCGCCGCGCGTGGTGCGGGAGGGGATGATCAAGGTAATATTGCCTACAAAATAAGCCCCTACTATTTCCTCTCCCCTTGAGGGGAGAGGATAAAGGTGAGGGGTGATATAAAAATAGCGGAGGGGAAAGTCATATATATCCACCCTCACCCCCGCCCTCTCCCGCCAGTCCCCCGCCGCTATAACGAAAAATATGGAGGTGGGGATGCCACAAGTGGCACGGGAGAGGGAGTGCAGTGTAAACAAGGAGAAATAAATGAAACGTTCGTACAAGATCGCCGTGATTCCTGGTGACGGCACCGGGCCGGAGGTGGTGCAGGAGGGGTTGAAGGTGCTCAAGGCCGTTGCCCAGGCCGAGGGATTCAAGACAGAGCTGGCCGAGTACGACTTGGGCGGCGAGAGGTATCTCAAGACAGGGGAGACGCTGCCGGATGCGGCGCTTGCGGAGCTGCGCCGGATGGACGCCATCTTTCTCGGCGCCATCGGCCATCCCAAAGTCAAGCCCGGTATCCTGGAAAAGGGGATCCTCCTGCGCATCAGGTTCGAGCTCGATCTCTACATCAACCTGAGGCCGGTCAGGCTCTACCCCGGCGTCGCCACTCCGCTCAAAGACAAAGGCCCCAAGGAGATCGATTTTGTGATCGTCAGGGAAAACACCGAGGGGCTCTACGCCGGCGCCGGAGGTTTTTTGCGGAAAGGGACCCCTGACGAGGTGGCGATCCAGGAATCCATCAACACCCGCAAGGGGGTGGAGCGCTGCATCCGCTATGCCTTTGAATTTTGCCGCCGGCGCGCCCAGGCAAAGAAGCTTACCCTCTGCGGCAAGACGAACGTCCTCACCTACGCCTTCGATCTGTGGGAGCGGGCCTTCCGGGAAGTCGCCGGGGAATATCCCGATATCACCACCGACTACGCCCACGTCGACGCCATCTGCATGTGGATGGTGAAAAATCCCGAATGGTTCGATGTGATCGTCACCGACAACCTCTTCGGAGACATCATCACCGACCTCGGGGCCATGATCCAGGGAGGGATGGGCATCGCTGCCGGCGGGAACATCAACCCGCAGGGGACCTCCATGTTCGAGCCCATCGGGGGCTCGGCGCCTAAGTATACCGGCAAGAACGTGATCAACCCCCTCGCCGCCATCTCAGCCTGCCAGATGATGCTCGATCAGCTCGGGGAAGAGAAGGCTGCCCGCCGCATCGAGAAGGCCGTCATGCAGGTGGTAAAGGACCGCCTCAAAGGGCTGTCTGCCGGGGAGATGGGATACACGACGTCAGAGGTGGGAGATTTGGTAGCCGACTATTGCCTCAAGGCCTAGCGCAGGGGGATCTTCAATTCCTTGATCTTCTTGTGCAGGGTGTTTCTATTGATGCCCAGGAAACGGGCCGCGGTCAGCTGAACATTGTTCGCTTTTTTCAAGGCGGTGTGGATGAGGGTCCGCTCCACCAGGGAGACGACATCGGACATCAGGCTCCCGTGACTCTCGGTGTGCAGGTCCATCCGCTCGATTGCCCGCTCCAATTTCCTCTTCAGGATTTCATTCAAGGATTTCTCATCACCCCAGCGCGCCACCACCAAGGGGGGGGAGATAAAGGAGGCGACGGTCTGCGCCAGGGTGAGCCCCTCCTTTGACGCGGGATGGGGATCATCGATGAGCAAAACCCCGAGCGGGATGTCGCCCCATCGCAGGGGTGCGCAGATGCAGGAGAGCACGGCGCGCTGACCCTCCTCAGTCACCCCCTTCAACAAGGGTTCTGCCGCGGGATCCGCGATCGCCGCCGGCGACCCATTGCGCATGACCTCGCCGCATGTCCCTTCCTCGGCCTTGCACTTGTTCCCCTTGGCCCGCTGCAGCATTGGCCCGGCAGCCGCCTCGACAACGAGGCGCCCGCGTTGCCCATCCACGAGGCCCAGGAGTCCGTTCTTGACCTTAGAGACCGCCGCCAAGAAGGCCATGGTGTGGGTGAAGATGGAACCCGCATCCTTGGCCGAGGCCAGAGCCTGGTTCAGCGTATACCATGGCGAGAGATCAGGCCGCTGGGGGGTTTTCCCTGAAGGGGGCGTCATAGCATGGGTCCTTTTTTGCGTGGGTATAAAGAGGATCATTTTATACCCTGCTTTTTTCTTTTTTTCAAGGGGAAAGTTAACTGATCAAAGACCTGATCCCCACCCCCTTGTGAAAGGTATCCATCAAGTGCTACAAACTATAACTTCAGTCAGCCTGAGAAACTTAATCTAGTATACGTTTTGATAGTAGTAGCTATCTGGCAATCTTAACAAAATAACCAACGCCGATATCCTGGCTTTTCTCTTCGATCTCACCTGATGATGCCCCTAAATCAATGGCAGTTATCTTGATAGAAGCGATCTTTTCTTTACTTTCTCTGTCCTTATAAACGCCGAAGACATCCCCAAGCTTTACCCCGTCATTTTTCCCAAGAGAAATGAATGCCGTGGACCCTTTTACAAAGGTTATGGAACCTTCTACTCGTTTACTCAGAGCTCGTTTTGAGCCACTGGCAGTTTCTAACATAGATATTCTGCTCTCGTTTTCTTCCGCTATCATTCTAATACTAGCTTGTTCCTTTTTAATTTCACTCAATGCAAGATTGATCTTCTCTATCTCCAGATCTCTCTTATTATTCGTATCTTTAACACTCTGTTCAAGGGAAATTAATCTTTGATCTATCCTGTTACTTGAACACCCAACAAATAAAAATACTATCGGCAATAAGGCAATGGCTAAGAATCTCTTCATTTTTGCTCCTTTTCTTCCGGGGATAACTTGATATTCAACGTTTTAGTTTGACCCTTTTCGATACTTACTGAATCCTTATATGGTTCATAGAGTTGACGCTGTAGGAAGATTTGATACGTTCCGGTATTAAGTGAAATTTCAGCAGGGGTCTGGCCTTTAAACTCTCCATCTATAAAAATCTTCGCGCCTGGTGGGTCACTGGCTATATTGATCATTCCATAATCCTTTGATACCTCTTTTAGTTGTGTTTGTTCTTGAGATAACTTTTCAGGTGAAAGATCTCTCTTAAGTGATTGAATAACATCCCTCATAATGTCTTTCAAAAGCTGGTCATAGCGAAAATCGGCTCCCGGAGCATACATCCAAAAAACCTTGCCATAATCTTTTTTATACGTTTCACTCCAGAGAACTTTCCCGGTTGAAGACTCCACCAATTCAAAGGAGATTTCCAAATTGTTCTTATAACTTCCAGCAGGAAATCCAATAAGCCACAAATATACCCCATAAGAAGATATGCAATAAGAAAATAACTTCCCGTGATAATATGTTGATATAAGATTACCCCTCAGATTCAGTTCGCCCTCGCTTGCTCTATTGGTGAAAAAAGCCTCCTTGAAAATTCCAGAATTATTAATCTCTTCAGCGACTCCTTTAGCAATATCCTCGGCGGGCTTAAACAGCCATAAACTACTCGTAATATGTTTCTGTCCCCCTTCAGGGGTATTCAAATTCATCCAGCCAAAGGGCATCACGGGTATGTACATTAGACCAATCATACTATGATTCGTTTTTTCCCTATTGTCTGCCAATGGAGTAACAGCAACTGATTTATTCACCAGGGGTTCAGTTCTTACAGATGGATCTGCGGTATATGTCCAGACTCGTTGTGTTGCGCATCCCGTCATGATCAACAGTGCCAATATTCCCAAGACGATAATAACCACCCTTTTTTTATCCATAATTTTTAACCCCTTTCTTCTTATAATTAAGTTGGTCTTCGTTATGTTGCAAGCTAAGCTCTTAGGAAATCCTCACCCTGACCATTCATCCCCGCCAGTAGCGGCGGGATATTCCGGCGGATTTTTATAAAAAAACCCCCATTCCTTATTTAAGGAAATGAGGGTCAATCTGTCTTCTCACCCATGGCTCTGCCCCCTGATGTTAGGCTGCTAGTTAATGGATGATTTCAATTCTGCGAGGAAACTACTAAACCAGGCAGGAAAAGTCAATATAAAAATATACTGCCAGTTTTGGCAACTCCTATAATGTTTTAAGGGACCTTCCCGCCTTGCCAGAGCGGCTTCCCCATGCTAGGGTTGATTAAAAAGGTAATTCCATGGAGCTCATCATCCTGGGATCAGGCACCGGGGTCCCCTCCTTGAAACGAGGCGCCCCGGGGTTCTTAGTCAAGGCAGAAAACCAATCCCTCCTCCTCGACGGCGGCTCAGGGACCCTGCAGAAGATGCTGCAGGCAGGGGTAACGTACAAAGACCTGGACGCCGTCCTCTACACGCACATCCACCCGGACCATTGCGCCGATCTGGTGCCGCTGATCTTCGCCTGCAAGTACCAGGAGGAGCCCCGCCAAAAGGACCTCCTTATTATAGGCGGCAGGGGCTTTCGGGATTACTTCGAGGGGCTGCGGTGGGTCCACGGCAGCTGGATCGAGCCTCAGACCTTTCACATCCATATGTTCGAGGTCGCGGCCGACGAGGTGACCATCGGCGATCTCCAGGTTGCGGCCCTCCCCCTCGATCATATGCGTGAAAGCGTCGGGTATCGGATAACTTCTCCGCAGGGGAAATCGCTGGTCTATTCCGGCGACACCGACTATTGTCCGAACATCGTGGAGCTGGCCAGGGGGGCGGACCTCCTCATCTTAGAATGCTCCTTCCCCGAGGGGCGGAAGGTGCCGGGACATCTCACCCCGGCGCTGGCCGGCCGCATTGCCCACGAGGCCGAGTGCAAGAGGCTCTGCCTCACCCACTTCTACCCTCCCTGCGACCATGCCGACATCAAAGAAGCGAGCCGGCAGGTATTCAAAGGCGAAGTGCTCCTGGCCGAGGATATGATGAGGATAGCAATCTGAGCTGACGCGCCCTTGTGGATGGAGATGATATATGGTACTATTAATACAAATACTCTTCGATCAAGGAAAACAAAATGTTTGGTATAGGATTGCCTGAGCTTTTGATCATTGCGGCCCTCGCCCTCATATTGATCGGCCCGAAGAAGCTTCCTGACCTCGCCAAATCCCTGGGAAAGACCCTCGGTGAATTGCGCAAGGCCACCGACGATGTCAAGGAGACCATCTTTGAAGAGATAAAACCCATCAAGGATGAAATGCCGAATAAGTGGGAGTTGGAAGAGGCGCTCAAGAAAAAGTTCATGGGGGGGGAGAAAGAAGGAAAAGGGAAGGAAAAGGGCAAAGGGTCCAAAGGCAAAAAGGGCCCTCAGACCAAATAACTCGTGCAGGAGAAACAGACCTTTATACAACACCTGGAAGAGCTCCGCAAGAGACTGATCGTATCCCTGATCGCCGTGGGGATCGGCTTTATCATCTGTTACATCTTCTCCAAAGAGATCTTCGAGTTCCTCATGATGCCTTTACAGAGGGCCCTGCCCTCTGGTGCGACCATGATCTTCACCACCCCTGCCGAGGCCTTTTTCACCTATATGAAGGTCGGTCTCCTCGCCGGGGTATTCGTCGCCTCTCCCGTTGTCCTCTATCAGCTCTGGCTCTTTGTCGCCCCGGCCCTCTACGGCCACGAAAAGAGATATGTGATACCTTTTGTCTGCTCCTCTACCATCCTCTTCGTCGGGGGGGCTGCCTTCGGCTACTTCATCGTCTTCCCCAGCTTTGCCAAGTTCTTTATGCATTTTGCCACGGATTTCATACAACCGGCGCCGCGGCTCAAGGAATCGTTCTCCTTCTGCGCCATGCTCCTGCTCACCTTCGGCCTCACCTTTGAACTGCCCGTTTTCATCCTCTTCCTCTCCAAGCTGGGGGTGATCGACGCCCGGATGCTTGCCCGCAATCGAAAATATGTGATCGTCCTCATCTTCATTCTGGCAGCCGTCCTCACCCCTCCCGACGCCCTCTCGCAGGTGATGATGGCCGTCCCCCTCGTGGCCCTCTACGAGGTCAGCATCTGGGCCGCCAGGCTCTTTGGAAAAAAACCAAAGGCAAAAAGCAAAAAGAAGAAGGTCAGAAAAAACCGCTGAAGGGCCCTTATCTAACCATTTTTTTATTATCAAATAGTACAAATTATTGTACGAATTCCTGCCCGGGGAACCAATTTTTTTTAAAAAAAATAAAGATTTTGCTTGACATGAATGGGCCCATATATATAATTCTAGGTGGGATAAAGTGGGATAAAGTGGAGCAAATAGGGTTATATAAGAGATGTTCAGGGGCAGATTCGAACACAGCATAGACGGAAAGGGAAGGGTCAGCATCCCTGCCAAGTTCCGGGAGATCCTCAAGCGGGACTACGGCAGGGACGAGCTTATCGTCACCATCTTGGACAGCTGCCTGGTGGCCTACCCCTTTGCGGAATGGCAGATATTCGAGGAAAAGATGAAGGACTTCTCCCAGCTCAAAAAAGAGGCTCAGTCCTTCCTGCGCTATTTTTATTCCGGGGCCATGGAGTGCGCCATTGACGACCATGGACGCATCCTCATCCCCCCTCAATTTCGCGAACATGCCGATCTCAACAAAGAGATCGTCTTCGTCGGGATGATGAATCGCTTTGAGATATGGGATAAGGGCGTTTGGGAAAAAGAGTCTGCAAAATACAAAGAATCCTTTGGTGAGATAAGCGAGGGCATAGCCGAGCGGATGGGGCTGTGAAGGAGTATCTCCATACCCCCGTCTTGGCAGAGGAGGTGATAACGTACCTCAAGTGCCGCGAGGGTGGGATGTTTGTCGATGCCACCGTCGGCGAAGGCGGGCATACCCTGGAGATCTTACGGGCCTCAGGGGAAAACAAGGTTATCGGTATCGATCAGGATCAAGAGATCCTTGAGCAGGCAGGTGAGAGGCTGGCAGGATACGCCGATCGGATAACCCTGATGCACGATGACTTCACCCGTCTCCCGCAGCTCTTGCAAGGCCTGGGGATCGAGCGGGTGGACGGTCTCCTCTTCGATTTCGGGGTATCGACGTTTCACTTCCTGCACGAGGGGCGCGGCTTCAGCCTTCATCAAGACGGGCCCCTGGACATGAGGATAGACGCAAGGGGGAAGGTGACGGCCTCCGCTATCGTGAACCGCTTCCCCCTCGAGGAACTGGAAAAGATCTTACGAAGCAATGGTGAAGAAAGGTGGGCCAAAAGGATCGTCAAGGTCATCGGGGAAGAGAGGCACCGGGGAGAAATCAGGACCACCGGACACTTAGCGGAGATCTGCTTTCGCGCCATCCCGCGCCGGTATCACCCCCGTCGGCTTCACCCTGCGACCAAGACCTTTTTGGCCCTGAGGATCGCGGTGAATGACGAGCTCAGCAAGATAGAAAAGGCCCTTGCCGATTCCCCTTTCCTGCTCAAGCGAGGAGGGAGAATCGCCTGCATTGCCTTCCATTCGTTGGAGGACAGGATCGTCAAGCAAGGCTTTAAGAAAATGGAGAGGACGTGTAGCTGCCCCCCGTCCCTCCCGCAGTGCGCCTGCGGAGGCAGGGAAAAGGTCCTGAGCATCATCACCAGGCGCCCCGTCACCCCCGGCCCTGCGGAGTTGCAGAACAACCCCCGGGCGCGCAGTGCAAAACTGAGGGTGGCAGAGAGGGTATAAGTCAAGCCTCCCCGTAAGCGGGATGGCTTGAGGAGTCAAGGATGCGAGGATTCGAGGGTTCGAGTGAAAAGCATGCAACTGACCAAAGGGTCACTGGCCAAAGGGCCACCTTCGGCTTCGGCTTCGGCATGTTTGTAGAACCCTGCCGTTTGCAGCATCCCGCTACCTTAAACTCATATTGTGGGGTGGGATTGACCCCTGGAACCCTCCCGCTTTGCGGGATGACGCAGTCCATAGAATCTAAATTAAGGTGCGGCATTGAACCCTATAGTTTGCTTCACCTGAAGGTAGGGCTTTCTCCCAGAATGGAACAAGAAATAAGAAGGAGGATTTGTCATGAGAGCTTCTGAATTGATCGGTAGCATCCCGGGCATTACCATGGATCATCTCCACAACTGGGAGCGCCAAGGCTACCTTGCCCCCGGCAGAATCAGGGTGGGGAAAAAGCAGATCAGGAACTATACGGAAAAGGAGGCCCGCCTCGTCAGGGTCATGTGGTTCTATTATCAGAAAGGTCTGTCTCCGCGGAATGCCTACAGAACTGCCACGGAGGAAGTAGCAAAAAAGGTCTTGTCTCCGTTCAAGAACTACCGGGACGACCAAGAGCTGCAGGAGAGGAAGATCGATTCCATCGAAGGTATTGCGATCTTCGAGCTCGCTATCCCCGTGAGACACTATTTCCACGTCAAGATGAGCGGAAAAGAACGTGAGTGGACCTTGCGAAAAGCTGGATCTTTTGCCTGATGAGGGAATGAGAGAGAGCCGAGAAGAGTAACGAGGTAGGCTATGAAAGCATCCACGTACTCCTCCCGCACGATTGGTGGAAGCACGTTCTTGCAGAGACAGAGGGTGGGCAGGAGGGTGAAAGAAAAGACGCGACACCCCTCCCTCCTCTTGTCTGCCCTCCTTTTCCTTCTCATCGCGAGCATCCTCTGCTACGTATGGACGAGAATCAAGGTGGTGCAGTACGGATATGAGATATCATCGGCCTTGCGGGCCAAGGAAGTGGCGGTCAGCGCCCACAATGAGAGAACCATAGAGCTTGCCACCCTGCGCTCGGCGCGGCAAGTGGAGAAGAGGGCGCGCGAGGAACTGAGGATGGGCCCTCCCCGCAAGGATCAACTGGTAATCATACGATGAAGGATCGAGCCACAGGACACTTTAAGGGCCGCGTACTCATCGTCTTTGCCTTCTTTATCCTCTGCCTCGGCTTTATTGCCGTTCGCGCCTATCACATGCAGGTCCTCGAACGGGGCAGATCCCTCACCGTGGCTCAGAATCAATACTACGCCCGCAGGATCGACTTGGCCTCTCCGCGGGGGACCATCTATGACTCCCACGGGAGGGAGCTAGCGGTGAGCATGCGGGTCAATTCCCTCTATGCCCAACCCGACAAGATAGACAATAAAGGCGCCGTTGCCGCCAAACTCGCCCCCATCCTGGGCAAAGAGGCCGGCGAGATCGCCGGGATCTTGTCAAGCCCCAAGCCCTTTGTCTGGCTGCAGAGGAAGATAACCCCGCTCCAGCAGGAGCGGGTCGAGGCCTTGCATTTGACCGGCGTGGGTTTTATACCCGAGAGCAGGCGGTTCTACCCCAACTTCGATTTGGGGTCACATATTATAGGTTTCGTCGGGATGGACTCTCAGGGCCTCGAGGGCCTCGAAGGGGCATATGAAAAGTACCTGAAGACGGCACACAACTATGTCGTGCTGGAGAGGGATGCCTTGGGCCGTTGGATATATATACCCGAGAGGGAAAAAGACATCAATGCCCCGTATGACCTTCACCTCACCCTCGACCTCCGGATCCAATATATTGCGGAGCGGGAGCTGAAAAAGGAGGTCATGAATCAGAGGGCCGCCGGGGGGATGGCGGTAGTTATGGAACCGTCAACCGGGAAGATCCTGGCCATGGCCGGTCAACCCTCTTTTAACCCGAACCTCTTTGAGGAGTATAGCTCCGCCAGGTGGCGCAACCGCGCCGTGACCGACCCGTTTGAACCCGGCTCCCTCATGAAGGTATTTCTCCTGGCCGCCGCTTTAAAAGAAGGGACAACAAAGGAAAACGACGTCATCTTCTGTGAAAACGGCTCCCAGACTATCCAGGGGCACACCATCCATGACATGAGCCCCCACGGCTGGCTGAGCATGCGTGACATCATACGCTACTCCAGCAACATCGGCTCCTATAAAGTAGGAAAGAAGTTGGGGGCGGAGAGGTACTTCCGCTATCTCGACGCCTTCGGGTTCGCCGAGACAACGGGGATCGACCTCCTGGGGGAGAGCGCCGGTGAAATCCATCCTGCCGCATCCTGGTCTCCCGTCGATCTGGCGATCATCTCCTTTGGCCAGGGGGTAGCGGTTACCTCCCTCCAATTGATCACCGCCCTGAGCGCCATCGCCAATGGCGGCAGTCTCATGAAACCCTATCTCGTGGAGCGCATAACCGATGAGGAAGGCAAGACGATAGCGGAGTTCGCTCCTCAGGTCAGGAGAAGGATCCTCTCCCCGGAGATATGCCGGCGCATCACCGCCGTCATGAAGGAGGTCGTGACGAGCGGAACAGGTGTGCGGGGTCGCATCCCCGGCTATGAGGTGGCCGGCAAGACAGCTACCGCCCAAAAGGTCGATCCTCTGACCGGCAAATACGCAATGGACAAGTCCATTGCCTCCTTTATGGGATTTCTCTCTGCGGATGAGCCGCAGGTCGCCATCCTCGTGGTCATAGACGAACCCAAGACCAACCCCTACGGCGGGGCAACGGCAGCGCCTTGCTTCAAGAGGATCGCCGAAGAGCTCATGCAGTATATGGGGGTTCCCCCGGCAGGAGAGGGTTTCAGCAAAAAGCTGATCCTGGCGCAGCTCCCCCAGGGCAAAAAACAGAAAGAAAGTCAGACCCAAAGGTCCTCCCAGCAGGGTATGCCCGATCTACGGGGCCTCACCATGAGAAAGGCCCTGGCACGCCTGGATGGGGAAAAGGTGCAAGTGAGATTAGCAGGAAGCGGATTGTTGGTCGCGCAGCGACCGAACCCCGGGGGGGCCCTCAAAGAGGGCGGCGAGGTCTTCCTCAGATTCGCCCCTCCCCGGTAACGATGCGATGGTGCAGTTGGCTCGGCTGATCCGTTCGCTGGACGTGATAGAAACAAGGGGTGCCATGGATCTGGATATTACCGATATCTCTTACCACAGCCACCGAGTCAAGGAGGGGCACCTCTTTGTGGCCATCCCCGGCACCAAGCAGGATGGCCATCATTTCATAGAGGAGGTGATTGCCAGGGGCGCCAGGGCCGTCATCGCGGAGCAGATGCCCCCTCGCCTTGGCGATATCCCCCTGGTAGCTGTCAGGGACGCACGCCAGGCCTTGGCGCAGGTCTCAGCTGAATTCTTTTCCCACCCCTCACGCGAGCTAAAGCTCGTGGGGATCACGGGAACCAACGGCAAGACCACCACCTCCTACCTGATCGAGTCCATTATCAAGGCCGCGGGGAAAGAGGCCGGCGTGATCGGGACCATCAACTACCGGATGAAGGGGAAAGAACAGCCCGCCCCCACCACCACGCCGCAGTCCTACGATCTACAACGATTACTGCGTGAGATGGTCACCGCAGGCATAGGGTATGCGGTGATGGAGGTCTCCTCCCACGCCCTGGATCAAGAACGGGTGCGGGCATGTCACTTCGATGCGGGGGTCTTTACCAACATCAGCCCCGAGCACCTCGACTACCACGAGGATATGGAGAGATACTTCGCCGCCAAAAGACGCCTCTTTCACGAGCTCCTGCCTGAGTCGGAAAAGGACCCCTGGGCCATCCTCAATCTCGACGATCCCCTGCTCAGGGGCCTGGAGAAGGAACTCCCGCCCGGCCGGCGGATGACCTATGGCCTCGACCAAGGAGCGCTGACGGCGCCGAAAAGAGAGATATCGTTACAAGGGATACGGGCCACCCTCGCCACCCCCTCCGGGGCCATGGAGATAGAGTCTGCACTGATCGGCGAGTACAACCTCTATAATATCATGGCCGCAGCGGCCGCGAGCATCGCCCTCGGTATCCCCCCTGAGGCGATAATCCGGGGGATCAAAGACCTCGCCCTCGTCCCGGGGAGGATGGAGCGGATCGGTAAGGGAAGACCATGGGTCCTCGTCGACTACGCTCACAAACCGGAGGCCCTGGAGAAGAGCATCAAGGAGGTAAAGAGGCTCGCCGCAGGACGGGTATTGGTCGTCTTCGGCTGCGGCGGCGACAGGGACAGGAGCAAGAGGGCCCCCATGGGGCAGATAGCGGTGCAGCTCGCGGACCTGGCCATCATCACCTCCGACAACCCCCGCACCGAGGACCCCTTGAAGATCATCGAGGAGATTGAGAAGGGTGCCAAGCAGGTCTCCGCGCGCCGCTACCTCGTCATACCCGACAGGAGAGAGGCCATCAAGAAGGCAATTACCCTGGCAAGGGAGGAGGATTGCGTGCTCATCACCGGCAAGGGGCACGAGCAATATCAAATCATCGGCGCGGAACGGGTGCCCTTCGACGATCGTGAGGAAGCCCGGGGGGCTTTGGCGGAAAGAGACAAGGGGCGATGAAGGAGGAGGACCAGTTGTCAGTGGAAACGGTCTTGGCAGCCACAAAAGGCGTTCTGATGCAGGGTGATGCAGGGACCTCTTTTACCGGCGTCTCCACCGATTCGCGCTCCATCAAAGCGGGTGAGCTCTTCTTCGCGCTCAGGGGCGAGCATTTCGATGGACACCGATTTTTCGCCGAGGCAATTGAGAGGGGGGGGACGGGGGCGGTGGTGGACCACGAGATCGAGCAGCCCTCGGGCCGGGCCATTGCTCTCATGAGGGTAGCAGACACCCTCCAGGCCCTCGGGGATCTGGCCAACTGTTGGCGAAAGAAACACCCCATCCCCCTCGTGGCTGTGGTCGGGAGCAATGGGAAGACCACCACGAAGGAGATGGCAGCCGTCATCCTGGGGAAAAAGTATAAGGTAATGAAGAATGCGGGGAACCTCAACAACCTGATCGGGCTCCCTCTGTCGCTGCTCCAGATGAACTCTACCGACGGCGTGGCGATCCTGGAGATGGGGATGAACCGCTTCGGGGAGATACTGAGGCTGACCCGGATAGCGGAACCCGATCTGGGGATCTTGACCAATATCGGGCTTGCCCATTTGGAGGGGCTGAGGTCTATCGAAGGAATCATGGAGGCCAAGGGAGAGCTCTTACAGGGGATGGGGGCGCGCGGCAGACTCATCTTCAATGCCGACGATCCCCGGGTAGTTCAACTGGGCAAGGGGTTTCCGGGTGAACGGACATCCTTCGGCATAGACAACCGTGCCGACTGGATGGTAACGGATATCCGCACACGGAAAGACGGCGGGGTATCTTTTCAATTACACGGGCCGGCCGGCCAGACACCCGTCTCCTTGAAGCTCTTAGGGCGTCACCAGGTCTACAACGCCCTGGCCGCGGCGGCAGCCGCCTTCCTTCTCGGTGCGGGGATAGACGATATAAAAGAGGGGTTGGAGGGCTTCGCACCACCTGCCATGAGGATGGAATTGGTGACCCTCGGCAAGGGGATCAAGGTCATCAACGATGCCTACAACGCCAATCCCCAATCGATGGAGGCCGCCCTGCTCGCCCTCCAGGAGCAAGCAGGCGGCAGAAAGATCGCGGTGCTCGGCGACATGTGGGAGCTTGGTGCCTACGCCGAAAAGGCCCATCGAGAGCTCGGCCGCTCTGTAAAAGAGTATGGAGTTGATTTCCTCATGCTCCTCGGCCAATTCGCCCCCCTGGTTGCCGAGGGGGCCGAGCAGGCAGGGCTTGACCCTCAGAAGATTTTTATCGGAAAGGATCACCACGCCGTGGGCCTTCACCTCTCCAAGATTGCCAAGAAGGGTGATTGGGTGTTGATCAAGGGCTCGCGCATCATGAAAATGGAAGAAATCATCAAGGAACTGCAGGATACCCTATGGAAAAAATCAGCAAAGAGTTGAGGGGAGCACTATGATCTATCACTTGCTCTTTCCGCTCCATACCACCCATATCGCCTTCAACGTCCTGAAATATATCTCCTTCAGGACGATCTGCGGGGCCTTGACCGCCCTGCTCATCACCTTCATCCTCGGCCCCTGGCTCATCAAGAAGCTCACGGAACTCCAGCTCGGCCAGCGGGTGAGGGAGGACGTACCTGCCAGGCACCGGGCCAAGGAGGGGACGCCGACCATGGGGGGGGCTTTGGTTATCATCGCCGTTGTCGGTTCTACCTTATTATGGAGCGTCTTGACCAACCCCTATATCTGGCTGGTCCTCTTCATCACCGTCGCCTATGCCCTGCTCGGCTTTGTGGACGACTATAGAAAGATAAAGCGGGGTAAGGGGGTATCCGGCAAGGTCAAGCTGTTCTTCCAGACGAGCATCGCCGTGGCAGCGGCCGTCTGCCTCTTCACCGTCCTGGACTTCGATCATCGGCTCACCCTTCCCTTTTTCAAAAATCTCCGCCCCGACTTAGGGCTCTTCTATATCATCCTCATCATCTTCATCCTCGTCGGGACCTCCAACGCCGTCAACCTCACCGACGGGCTGGACGGACTGGCGATAGGGCCCGTCATGATCACGGCCGGCACCTTTGCCCTCGTCACCTACCTCTCCGGACACAAGCAGTTTTCCACCTACCTCCAGATCCCCTATACGAGCGGGTGCGGGGAGCTCAGTATCTTCTGCGGGGCCATCGTGGGGGCGGGCTTGGGGTTTCTCTGGTTCAATACCTATCCGGCCCAGATCTTCATGGGGGACATAGGATCCCTCTCTCTGGGAGGGGCCCTGGCCACGGTGGCCATCATTGCCAAGCAGGAGATCGTCCTGGCCATCGTCGGGGGGGTCTTCGTCATCGAGGCCCTGTCGGTGATCATCCAGGTGGCGGTCTACCAAACGAGAAAAAAGCGGGTCTTCATGATGGCCCCCATCCATCATCACTACGAATTAAAGGGATGGGCCGAACCGAAGATCATCGTGCGTTTCTGGATCGTCACCATCATCCTCTCCTTGATCGCCATCAGCACCTTAAAGTTGCGATGAACAGAGCGCAGAAACTCTATGACATTAAAAAAAACCTCGCCGGCAAGCGCTGCGTCGTAGTGGGCATGGCGGCAACGGGTATGGCGGCAGCAGAGTTCCTGATGAAGCAGGGCGCAGCAATCATCGTGAGCGAGCAAAAGACCGAGCGCGAAATGGGGCCCTCTCTTAAAAAACTCCGTTCCCTCGGTGCCGAGGTGGAGCTGGGCAAGCACACCACCGAGACCTTTTTGCTCGGGGATGTGATCGTCTTGAGCCCCGGCGTGGACCCCCGTATCCCCCCCCTCGCACGGGCGAGGGAAAAGGGAATCCCCATCGTGAGCGAGGTCGAGCTCGCCTCGTGGTTTTTGAACGCCCCGATGATCGCCATCACGGGGACGAACGGCAAGAGCACTACCACCGCCCTCATCGGCCACATCCTCTCAGGCTGGGGGAAAAGGGTCTTTGTCGGCGGGAATATCGGGACCCCTTTGACAGCGTATCTCCTGCGGCAGAAAAAGGCAGACTATATCGTGGCCGAGATCAGCAGCTTCCAGCTGGAGGCCATCATATCGTTCAGGCCCTGGATTGCCCTCCTGCTCAACCTGGGTGAGGACCACCTCACCCGCCACCCCACCCTCGCCTCTTACGCAGCTGCCAAGGCCAGGATCTTTTTCAATCAGGGGCCGGAAGATTGGGCCGTGGTCAACGCGGATGATGCGGCAGTCAAGGCCCTGATCCCCCAGATCAGGGCGCAGGTAGTCCCCTTCAGCCGGGAAAGGGCAAGGGGGCACGGGGTGTGGCTGGAGTACAGAGATACCGTCGTCTATCAAGACACGGCAGAAGAAGAACGTTTCGCACTGGCACGGGTGAAGATAAAAGGGATGCACAACCGCGAGAACATCTTGGCTGCCGTCGCCGCAGCCCGGATATGCGCGGTGCCGCATAAGGTCATCCAGGCATCATTGGAGTCCTTCCCGGGACTTGAGCATCGGCTGGAGCTCGTCGGCGAATGGAGCGGGGTGAGCGTCTACAACGACTCGAAGGCCACCAACGTAGCCTCGGCAGTCACGGCGCTTGAGAGCCTCGCGGGGCCGATCATCCTCCTCGCCGGCGGGCGGGATAAAGGGGGCGATTATGCCCCCTTGAGAAAGATCATCGAAGAGCGCGTCAAGGCCGTGATCCTCATGGGGGAGGCACAGGCGCGCATGCAGGAGGCCCTGCAAGGCTCCGTCCCTATCCATCGGGTGACGGGAATGAAAGAGGGGGTGCAGTTGGCCTGGCGACTGGCCCGTGCGGGAGATACCATCCTCCTCGCACCGGCATGCTCCAGCTTCGACATGTTTGAAAACTTCGAGGAGCGGGGACGGGTATTCAAGAAGATCATTCTCAGGCTTGCCAAGGAAGAAGGATGAAAAAGGGGTACGATTATATCCTCATCTATATATGCCTGGCCCTCTTGGTGATCGGGTGGATCATGGTCTACAGCGCCAGCGCCGTCGTGGCCGAGATGCAGTACCATGACAGCTTCAAGTTCTTGAAAAAACAGCTCCTCTTCTCCCTGATCGGCCTGATCGGCATGGTAGGGGTAATGCGGATCGATTATCGCCGGTTGCGCGACTTGACCTATCCCATCCTCGCCCTGAGCATCTGCTTGTTGATCGTGGTCTTGATCCCCGCGCTCGGCTTGAGCCTCAGGGTAGGAGTAGCGAGGAGGTGGTTGGCAACGCCCTGGTTCACCTTCCAGCCGTCCGAGCTGGGGAAGCTGGCCCTCGTGCTCTTTGTCGCCTATGCCCTGACCAAAAAGGGAGATCAGATCAAGGAATTTCTCCGGGGATTTCTTCCCGTCATCGCCATTGCCGGGGTCATGGTCCTCCTCGTTATCTTAGAGCCGGACATGGGCACGGCCGTCTTCATGGGGATATTGACCATGGTCCTCCTCTTCATCGGCGGCACCAGGCTCTCCTATCTCCTGGCACTCCCGGTGGTCGCGGCACCGGCCTTCTACCTCTTTATCACCCGCTTTTCCTACGGCTCTCGCCGGCTCATGGCCTTTCTTCATCCCTGGGAGGATATGCAGGGTATGGGATTCCAGATCGTTCAGTCCTTCGTGGCCCTGGGCTCCGGCGGGCCCTGGGGCGTCGGACTCGGCGACGGCAAACAAAAGCTCTTTTTCCTCCCTGCCGCCCATACCGATTTTATCCTCGCCATCCTGGGGGAAGAAGCAGGGTTTATCGGGGTCATGCTGGTCATCATTCTCTTTGCCCTCCTGATATGGCGGGGGGTAAGGATCTCCCTGAAGACGGAAGACACCTACGGGGCCCATCTGGCCATGGGGATTACCTGCATGATCGCCTTGCAGGTAATCATCAACATGGCGGTGGTATTGGGGTTACTCCCCACCAAGGGGCTTACCCTCCCCTTTATCAGCTACGGCGGGACCTCCATGGTGGCGAATCTCATAGGGGTGGGGCTCCTCTTGAGCATCTCGGCCAGCGGAGAGAAGAAATGACGGGAAAGGTCGTCATCGCCGGAGGAGGCACTGGTGGGCATCTCTTCCCCGGCATCGCCGTGGCCGAGGAATTCACCCGCAGGAAAAAGGGATGGGAAATCATCTTCGTCGGCACCGGCAGGGGATTAGAGCGACGGCTCCTCCCCCGCTGGGGGTTTGAGCTGGTAACCATACCCGCCGCCCCTCTCAAGGGGAGGTCATGGTGGGGAAAGGCTGCAAGCCTCTCCACCCTTGTGCTCGGGGTTGGGTGGTCAATAGTGTTTCTGCGCAGGATCTCGCCTTGTCTGGTCATCGGCCTGGGGGGCTACTCTGCCGGCGCCGTGGTGCTCGCCGCCTACCTCCTCGGGATAAAGCGGGTGATCCAGGAACAAAACGTCCAGCCAGGATTCACCAATAGGATGGCCTCCCGCTTCTCCCAGCGCGTCTTTCTTTCATGGGCAGAGGGTGCCCACTTCTTCCCCCCGGCAAAAGTCAGAGTGACGGGCAATCCCCTGCGCCGAGCAGTCCTCGAGGGCAGGGGAAAAAAGCAATCGGGAAAAGGGTTCACCCTCTTTATCCTCGGGGGGAGCCAAGGGGCAACGGCCATCAACAGGGCGATGGTAGAGGCCTTGCCTGCCCTCACGGGGATAAATAAGGATTTAAGGATCATCCACCAAACCGGCGCGGCAGACTACCAGTGGGTCCAGGAAGGGTATGAGAAAGAGGGCTTTCAAGCATCGGTTGACCCCTTTATCGATGAGATGGCCCCCTGTTATCGAGAGGCCCATCTGGTAATCTGCCGCGCCGGCGCCGCCACCATAACCGAGCTTTGCGCCTGGGGCAGGGCCTCGATTCTCATACCTTACCCCTATGCTGCCGACGACCACCAGCGCAAAAACGCCGAGGTCTTAGTGCGGCAGGGCGCAGGCAGGATGATCCCCAATGCGGAGTTGCCGGGCAAGAGGCTCTCCCAAGAGATCCTCTCCCTCTATCGCGACCCCGAGGCGCTGAAAGAAATGGAACAGGCGGCAGCTGCCCTGGGGCGGCCCGATGCTGCTGCCCGTATCGTCGATGAATGCTACCGCTTGCTGGGCATGATGTAAACTATCCCGCCAAGGGCGGGACTGAGGGGTCTAGGATGCAAGGATTCAAGGGGTCGAGTGAAAAGCAGGTAACTGGCCAAAGGGTCACCTCCGGCTTCGGCTTCGATATGTATGCAGTACCCTTGACCCCTAGAACCCTTGAACCCTGGTGGAAAAGAGGTCGAGCTAAAGTCTTCGCCTAAAGGCGAGGATTTGCTTGATGAGTGGGACAATATGGAGATGTACCGGAAGAAAAACCAGCAGATACACTTTGTCGGAATCGGCGGCATCGGCATGAGCGGCATCGCCGAGGTGCTCACCAACCTCGGCTATCGCATCACGGGATCGGACGCCAAGGAGACCGAGATCACGAGGCGGCTGAGCCAGTTGGGGTGCCAGATAACCTATGCCCATAAGCCGGAGAATGTGCTGGGGGTGGATGTGGTGGTATTCTCCTCGGCCGTCAAGAGGGACAATCCGGAGATCAAAGAGGCCAAGGCCCGGATGATTCCGGTGATCCCGCGCGCCGAGATGTTGGCGGAGTTGATGAGGATGAAATACGGCATTGCCGTCGCCGGCACCCACGGCAAGACCACGACCACCTCCCTGATCGCCACCGTGCTCGCCCATGCAGGCCTGGACCCCACCATGGTGATCGGAGGGAGGCTCAATAGCCTGGGGAGCAACGCCCGGCTCGGGGAAGGGGAATTTCTGGTGGCTGAGGCCGATGAGAGCGACGGCAGCTTCCTGACCCTGTCCCCCACCATCGCCATCGTCACCAATATCGATCCCGAGCACCTGGACTATTACGACGGCATCGAGCACCTCAAGAAGACCTTTTTGGAGTTCATCAACAAGGTGCCGTTCTATGGCAGCTCCATCCTCTGCCTCGACCACGAGAACGTCCGGGCCCTTATCCCCTGGGTGGAAAAGCGGTACATCACCTACGGCCTTGAGCCTGAGGCAAGCCTGCGCGGACAGGCCATACGGCCCGACAAGTGGGGCATCGCCTTTGAGGCCTTGTGGCAGGACCGATTGCTGGGAGAGGTGAGGTTCAGGATGCCGGGGGTCCATAACGTATCGAATGCCTTGGCCGCCATCGCCTGCGGTCTCAAGCTGGACATAGAATTTCGCCTGATCAAGGAGGCCCTGGAGGGGTTTACCGGCGTGCAGAGGAGGTTCCAGTTCAAGGGGGAATGTCACGGAGTGACAGTTATCGACGACTATGGCCACCATCCTGTCGAGATCCGGGTCACCTTGCAAGCTGCCAAGGGGCTGGGCAAGAAACGGATCATCGCCCTGTTTCAGCCACACCGCTACACGCGGACGAGGGACCTCTTCGATGAGTTTCTCGCCGCCTTTTCCGATGCCGACACGCTCTTCATCACGGATATCTACCCGGCAGGAGAGGATCCCATTCCGGGTGTGACTGCCAAGGTCCTTGCCCAGGAGATCGAGAAGAAGGGAGGGATCGAGGTCCGTTATGTACCTGAGAGGGAAAGGCTGGTTGAAGAAGTTATCCAGATGGTAAGGCCAGGGGACGTCGTCATGACCCTCGGCGCAGGCAACATCTGGGAGGTATCGGAGGGCATCGTGAAGGCCTTGCAGCGGAGACCAACATGACCAACAACACGCTCGAGCGAGGCCTCAGAAAAAAAGGCTTCCAGGGAAAAAGCCAGCGAGGGGTCCCTATGAGCGAGATCACCTCCTTCAGGATCGGGGGGCCGGCTGACCTCGTCCTGTTTCCCCGGGATCGGCAGGACCTGCAGATCGTGATGGCCCTCTTCCGGGACCGGTGCATGCCCGTTCTCCTCCTCGGCAACGGGACAAACCTCCTGGTCGCCGACAATGGTATACGTGAGCCCCTGATAAACCTCTCCCACGGCTGCCAAGAGATCAGCAAGCGGGGTGCAAAGGTCATTGCCGGGGCGGGTGTCGGGCTTCCTCAGCTGCTCAATTTTTGCGCGACCCATGCCCTCACCGGCCTCGAAGCGCTGGCCGGCATCCCCGGCACCGTCGGAGGTGGCATCCGGATGAATGCCGGCAGCTGGGGCATGGAGATAGGAGATCACATCTCCTCCCTGCTGGTTATGGACCACGCAGGAGAGACCAGACAGGTGACGCGGGAGCAGGTGGCATTCGGCTACCGGGGAATCAGCCTCCCCTTTGACGGGATCATCCTCCAGGGGGAATTCTCCCTGCGCAAAGGGAAGAGGGATGAGATCCAGATGCAGACGGCAGAGTTCCTGCGGAAAAAAAAGGAGACGCAACCCCTTGCACAGCCGAGTGCCGGCTCGATCTTCAAAAATCCCCCTGATATGCCGGCCGGTCGGTTGATCGAAGAGGTAGGGTTAAAGGGGACGCGCCGGGGAGACGCCATGATCTCCCCCCTGCACGCGAACTTCATCGTCAACATGGGGGCTGCCCAAGCGCAGGATGTCTTGGCCTTGATAGAATTGGTCCGCAAGCGGGTCTATCAAGAGAAAAGGATTGGACTGGAGCTGGAGGTGCTGATCATCGGTGAGCAAGCAATGGCATAATAAACGCATCGGGGTGCTGATGGGAGGTATCTCCCGCGAGCACGAGGTATCCCTGAAGACCGGCAGCGCCATGCTCAAGGCCCTGCAGGAGGGGGGATACCAGGCGAGAGGGATCGAGGTAGCCGCCGATATCTGCACGCGCCTCCTCGAGGCGCGGATAGAGGTGGCGGTGATCGCCCTGCACGGCCGGTGGGGTGAGGATGGAACAATTCAGGGGCTCCTTGAGCTGCTGCGCATCCCCTACACCGGCTCCGGTCTGTTGGCCAGCGCCCTGGCCATGAACAAGATCAAGGCCAAGGAGATCTTCCTCTACCACGGCCTGCCCACACCCGAGTTCATCATCCTTGAGCAAGGGAAAGAACCCGGGGAACCGCCCTTCCCTCCCCCCTGGGTAGTCAAACCGGCATCGGAGGGATCGACCATCGGGATAGATATCGTCATGGACCGAGAGGGGTTGCAGCAGGCCGTGAGAAGCGCCAGGGGCTATGATCATGAGGTCTTCATCGAGCGCTTCATCAAGGGCAAGGAGCTCACCGTGGCGATCCTTCAGGGAAAGCCCCTGCCGATCATCGAGATAGTCCCCTTGGGAGGTTTTTACGACTACCGGGCAAAGTATACACCGGGGCAGACGGACTATATCTTGCCTGCGCGGATCAGCAAGCGACAAGAGAAAGAGATAGGGGAATTGGGCCTTCAGGCCTATCATGCCCTCGGCTGTAGCGGTTGTGCCAGGGTGGATCTTTTCTTGAGCGAAAAAGGAGAGCCCTTCATCACCGAGGTAAATACCCTGCCGGGGATGACCGAGACAAGCCTCGTGCCCAAGGCAGCTGCCCAGATAGGAATCTCCTTTTCTCAACTGGTGGAGATCATCCTCGAGGAGGCCTGCTTGAAGATCGAGGAAGGTGAGAGATGAAAAAGAGAAAGAAGCTCTTCTTGGTAGGGATGATAGTCGCCTTCATCGCCTTCCTCTGGGGGCTCGAGCGGGGTACGCGACTCCTGCTCGCCTCACAGCTCGAGCTGGACAAGATCGAGGTAGAGGGATGCCTGCGCACGGATCCCCAGCAGATCATCAAGGCCGCCTCCGTGTCGCCGGAAACGCCGATGCTCGATCTGAGGCTCAAGGAGATCTCCCAGCGGGTCGAGGCGCTTCCCTGGGTCAGATCGTGCGCGGTGCGGCGGGTGTTGCCTGACAAGCTCTCCTTGCAGGTCGTGGAGAGAAATCCCATCGCCCTGATCCGCCTCGATAAGCTCTACTACGTCGATGAAGACGGCACCCCCTTTAAGCAGCCCGCACCCGGCGAGCCTCTCGATTACCCCGTTGTGACCGGATGGGAGGCAGAAGAGTGGAGGGGGGGCAAGAGGAAGGACCTCATCGAAGAGGCCCTCTGGTTCATCAGGGAGGTGCACAATCAGCCCTACCTCTCCAAAGAGGGGGTCTCCGAGATCCAATTGAGTGAGATCGGCGATCTGACCATATTTATGGTGCAGGGGGGGGCGATGATTCATATGCACGGAGGAGATATGGAGCTCAAGGTAAGGCGTTTGGAAGAGGTCTGGAAGAGTGTGGCGACGAAACGCCTGCCTGTGCAATATATCCTGTACGAAAGCCCCGACCGCATCGTGGTCGGGCTTGAGAAAAGGGGGTGACAAGATGGGCAAGAAGGAAGAATTCATCGTAGGCCTTGATATCGGGACGACCAAGATCTGCGCCATCGTCGGGGTCCCCACGGCAACGGCGGTGGACATCATCGGCATCGGGACGCATCCGTCGCACGGGCTGAGAAAAGGCGTGGTGGTCAACATCGAGAGCACGGTGCAATCGATCAAGCGGGCGGTGGAAGAGGCGGAGCTCATGGCAGGGTGCGAGATCACCTCGGTCTACACCGGCATAGCAGGCGGGCATATCAAGGGGTTTAACAGCCACGGGATCGTCGGGGTGAAGAGCCATGAGGTCTCCGAAAGCGACATGCGGAGGGTCATCGACGCCGCCAGCGCTATCGCCATCCCGATGGACCGGGAGGTAATACATATCCTGCCCCAGGAGTTCATCGTCGACGGCCAGAACGGGATCAAGGACCCCCAAGGGATGAGCGGGGTGAGGCTCGAGGTCAAGGTCCACATCGTTACGGGCGCCGTCACCTCGGCGCAGAACATCATCAAGTGTGCCAACAGGGCCGGTCTGGAGGTCCACGACATCATCCTGCAGCAGCTGGCCTCCAGCGAGGCAGCCCTCACCCCCGAGGAAAAGGAGTTGGGGGTGGCGCTCGTTGATATCGGCGGTGGGACCACCGACATCGCCATCTTCCATCAAGGGAGCATAAAACATACCTCCGTCATCTCCTTGGCCGGCGATCACGTTACCGGTGACATCGCCATCGGCCTGAGGACCCCCATCGAAGAGGCGGAGAAGATCAAGAAGAAATATGGATGTGCCTTGACATCACTCGTGGCCAAGGAGGAACGGGTGGAGGTCCCTGCCGTGGGC
>Ga0256868_10000445_pt1 | contig 24284 bp, 21 predicted proteins | sample RVTome_13_FD_187341 | JGI IMG/M metagenome (GOLD analysis project Ga0256868, IMG submission 187341) | Soil microbial communities from uranium-contaminated site in the Upper Colorado River Basin, Wyoming, United States - RVT92D227 HiSeq ...
AGCGGCGAAAACCGTCATGCAGCGAAACGCTGTCGCCGGGAAAACGGGGCAGGTGTTGTTCGGCGCCGATTAAACCGAAACAAGTATTGAGGTGTTCGCCTTCCAGCGTTGCCCGCGCGCGAATCCCGGTTAATTTCTCAATTATAAAAGCAATATTTTTTTCCTGCTCTGGCGTGAGCGGACAAACCATCTGGGGAATTATTTTTTTAATTTGTTCTACCAAAAAATCACGCGACTCTTCGGGACTATCCAGACCAATCTCGCTGATTTCTTTTATCGGTTTTTCTGACAAGGATGAAGCCAACAGAGTTGAAGGCGACGGCGAATTTAGAAGCAAAGCACCGGCCAAAGTTCCGGCAGTTAAAAGCTTGCTTGAGTGCTGTCTAATTTTCCCAAGCTCAATTCTCCTATCTTGGAAAAAACTTTGAGCATGAGGATGTTTTTGGGAAAATTTTTCTCTTATCGCTTGATGGCGCGATTTTATTTTTTCCTTTAAATCTTGGGCAGATTTCCCTTTCATGTATTTTTCAGAACTTTTCTAATTCTTGCTAAAGTTTTCTCTTTACCCAAAAGAACAACAGAATCGGTAATCGGCGGGGTAATACGAGAACCAGCAACCGCGATACGCAAATTCATATAAAAATCCCCTGTCTGATATTTCTCTTTATCAACAATCTCCTGCAAAGTTGTTTCTATCTTCTCTTTATCCCAAACACTTTCCTTCTCTAAGGAAGACAAGACTTTCTCAAGTTGATTTTTAGCATTGATGCTGAAAAAATCTTTATTAATTTTTGGTTCCTTGAAGAAAAAACCAGCCAGAATATGATAATCAGCAAGTTTTATTATTCTTTCTTTAACTAGTGGGATAGTTTTATTAATAAAACTATCATCTGCGCTCTTGGGAGCAAAAGGTTTGAGTAATGTCGCCAACTCCCTATCCCCCTTTTGGCGCAGATAAACACCATTAAACCAATCTAATTTCTTCTGATTAAAAATGGGATTTGCTACTTGCAAAGAGCCTTTTTGAAAATTCTCAACAAATTCTTCCAAAGTAAAAAGTTCTCGATTGTCTTTCGGTGCCCAGCCCAAAAGCATAATGAAATTAAGAATCGCTTGGGACAGATACCCTTCCGACAAAAGCGCCTCGCAAGAAACACTACCTTTTCTTTTGGAAAGTTTTCCTCCCTCCGGGTCAAGAATATCAGTTAAGTGGCCAATCTCAGACCTTGGAAAATTTAAATATTTCATTAAAAGAAGATGAACCGGTGTACTTGGCAACCAGTCGTGACCACGAATAACATGAGAAATTTCCATGAGGGCGTCATCGACAGTTACCGCCAGATGGTAAGTGGGGAACCCGTCAGATTTAAGCAGCATCACTTCATCAATATTTTCTGTTTTCCAAGAAATTTCTTTACCGATGATGAAATCTTTATAACTAATAATCTCACTATTAGGAACTTTAAGACGAATAGCAGGAGACATTCCTGATTTTAATTTGCGTTCAACTTCTTCTCGGGAAAGGGCTCGACATTCATCCCTAACTTTTCTCTTTCCCTCTTTATTCTCTTCATTCTCCCCATTCTCCTCTTTCTCTTTCGGGCAGAAACAGTAATAAGCATGGCCATCTTTAATTAACTTTTCCGCATACTTCTGGTAAATGCCTTCCACTGTCCGCTCTGATTGAATATAGGGTGTGTGTGGCCCATCAACCAGTGGTCCTTCATCCCACAAAAGACCAAAGACCTTAAGCATTTCATAAATTTTTTCTGTTGCTCCCGGGATAAATCTTTTGCGGTCTGTGTCTTCAATCCGTAGAATAAACTTGCCCTGCCTGCCGGCAGGCAGGTTCCCTTGGCTTTTGGCGAAAGCATAGCAGTAAAGAGCGGTTCTTAAACCTCCGATATGTAAAAACCCAGTTGGGCTCGGGGCAAAACGGGTTCTAACCTGCCTGCCGGCAGGCATGGCTTCGTTCATCTTAGCTTGATTTTAGCATAGAACTTGCTTATACTCAAAGTTAATAAAGGATGGCCAATTTAACTACCACTGCCTACTATACCCGAAAAGCCATTAAATATGGTTCCATCACTTTCGTTGTTTTCCTAGTTTTACGTCTTGTCTGGGGAGTTGCCTCGGGGTATTGGCAAAAAATTCATCCTTCTCCGCCTCCTCCGCCAAACACTGCTTTTGGAAAACTTCCTAAACTTTCTTTTCCTCAAGTGGAAAATTTGCCGAAGTTTTCTTATCGTCTAGAGACAATCGAGGGTACTGCGCCAAAACTTGATAGTGTCGGCAGGGTTTATTTTATTCCCAAACCCACCGCCAGCCTTCTGGCGCTTGACCGTGCGAAACAACTGGCTAAAAAAATGGGTTTCCAAAAAGAACCGACAAAAATTTCCGAACGTCTTTTCCGCTTCGAAGGTCAAAATAGCGCGACTACTTTAGAAATTGACAGCATTTCACAAAAATTCAAGCTCTTGTATGATTTTGCCAGCGACCAGTCAATTTTAAATGAGAAAAAACTACCCAACGACGAACAAGCAGTCTCTGAAGCAAAATCTTTCTTGCGCCAAGCTGATCTTTTGTCCGACGATTTAGCTAACGGCCAAGCTAAAGTTTCCTATCTGCGTTTTATTGCCCCAGACCTTATCCCGGCTATCTCTCTTTCCGAAGCGGACTTTGTCAGAGTCGACCTTTTCCCGCAAAATCTTGATAACTTACCCATCCTGCCGCCAAATCCTAAACAAGCGCAAGTTTCCCTTATTTTTTCAGGTAATCGCGATTTGGGGAAAAGAATAATCCAAGTTAATTATGCCCATAGTCCTGTAAATCGGGAGAGATTTGCCACCTACGCCCTTAAAGATTCTAGTGTTGCCTGGCAAGAATTAGCCAGCGGCAAAGGATACGTCGCCGCTGTGGGCGAAAACTCGGAGGGTGAAGTTGTCATCAGGAAAATCTCCCTGGCATACTTTGAATCGGAAAATAGTCAGGATTTCCTTCAACCTATCTTTGTTTTTGAAGGAGACAATAATTTTGTTGCCTACCTCTCTGCCATTGACCCTCAATGGACAGAATGAAAAAATTCATCAGAACTCGGGAAGATTTTGTTTGCTCTGTTTGTGGAACTAAAGTCATCGGCACCGGCTACACCGACCATTGCCCTTTCTGTCTTTGGAGCCGACATGTCGATATTAACCCCGGTGACAGACAAGCTTCATGCGGCGGACTCATGATACCCATAGGCGCGCACCTAGAACACGGGGAGTGGAAAATAGAATATCGCTGCCAAATTTGCGGCCACAGAAGAAAAAACAAGGCGAGAAAAGAAGATAATTTCGCCAAAATCATCGAACTCTCAACACGCACGCAAGACGTGGTCTTGTGAGGCTAGTTAGCCATTTAATTGCGGTTCAACCCACTGAAAGTTCTCAAAAACCCAGTTAATTAATTTTTCCGTTTCACCGAAGCGGTCGCGGCTACCTAAAACAACAACGACAACTTCTCTACCATCTCTTTCCACATAAGCCACTAAGCACTCTCCTGCCTCTTCTGTCCAGCCTGTTTTCACTCCGATGACTCCATCGACTTTACTCAAAAGTTGATTAATATTCCCGATTTTGTGCACTCCTTTTCCGTCAATATCAGTCAGTATTATCTCTTGAGTTTGAACAATTTGTCTAAATTCTGGATTTGACATGGCGTATTTGGCTAAAATGGCCAAGTCAAAAGGTGATGAAAAATGTTCTGGCTCGTCCAGACCGCTTGGATTAGTAAAATGTGTCTCGCGAAGTGAAAGCTCTTCTGCTTTTTGGTTCATCTTCCAAACAAAGGCTTCTTTACCTGCCGGATAACTCGCTGCCAGAGTTTGGGCAGCATCATTAGCCGAAGCCACCAAAAGACCGTACAATAAAGTCTCCGCCGTCATCCTTTCACCGGGAAATAATTTAATATCCTGGCCTTCATCGACAACTTTTGGAACGGTCAGAATATCATCAAGCTGAAAATGCTCAAGCGTCACTAAAGCGGTCATCATTTTCGTTGTCGAAGCCGGCAAAAAACGCCAATGGGAATTTTTCTCCCATAACTCAACCGAAGATGAAGGGTCAAAAATAAAAACACCTTGAGCGGTAATCTCCGGTGGTCCAACTCCGGTCATGTTCTGCGGATATAGAACTGGCAACGGCAGAACAAAATTACTGCTGAGAGTCTGCGGCTGCTGCCAATCGGTTTTTAGTGTCTGATAATATCCTTGAGTTTGTAAAAAAAGCAGGCAGAAAAACGCCAAACATAAATTAAGACTAGTAAATTTCTTTCGTAATAAAAAAATAAAGAATTTCTTAAAATCCCTTACAAAAAAATTCATTGGAGTGTAGAAAGTCTAACATCGACTCTTTCCATGTCGCGGGGGAAGAGACTAGCTTCACGAATATTCTCAAGTCCTAAGATTTTCATCGTCATCCTCTCTAAACCAAGAGCAAATCCTCCTTCAGGCGGCAAACCATATTTAAAAGCCTGCAGATAAAGCTCAAAATCCCCAAGGCTATTCCCCCATTTTTTAATGTTTTCCGTTAATTTCTTGTAGTCATTAATTCTTTGCCCACCAGTCACCCACTCCAATCCCCGACCTAACAAATCAAAACTCAAAGTCAAATCAGGATTGTCTGGATCAGGATAAGTATAAAAAGGACGTTTTTTAACTGGATAATGAGTGATAAAGACAAAATCTGAGCCTTTTTCCTCCCGTGACCATCGACAAATCTCATCTTCGTCAGCCGGCTCCAGGTCAGGTTCTTTCCTGTTATCTCTTTTAGTTCGCTTAAAAATAATTTCCTGGGCTTCCCGAAGTTTAAGGCGAGGAATTTTTGTCCTTACTGAGGGAATTGTCGCTTGGTACATTGCCAGCTCCTCTTGGCATTCCCTTTCCACCTCCTCGAGCATCTTTCCAATAACATACTCAACGGTATCCATTAAATCTTCCCAAGAGTCAATAAACGCCATTTCGGCATCAAGACTTATATACTCGGTTAAATGTCTGGTCGTTACGCTCGGTTCAGCCCGAAAAGCATGGGTCACCGTAAAAACCCGCTCAAAAACCCCCAGCATTATCTGTTTATAAAGCTGAGGGCTTTGTCCCAAATAGGTGTCATAATCAAAATATTTAACCCTGAAAACTTCCGCTCCTCCTTCGGCCGTCGCCGGCACAATGATTGGTGCCTGGAATTCAGTAAAATCAAGAGTCTTAAGTGTTCTTCTGAAAGAATCAACAATCACCTCTTGAACCTTAAAAATCGCTGCAATCTTCGGGTGACGAAGAGTTAATGGCCGAAAATCAAGTAAGGTCGGCAATTCAACCTTAAGTTCCGGTTGCCCCATGTCAATAGGTAATTCGGCGGCTTTAGCTAAGATTTTAACATCTTTAACCTCAATTTCAATTTCACCCGTGGGGATTTTGGAATTAACCATTTCTTTGGGTCGCTTTCTTACTTGACCCGCCACCTCAACAACATCCTCTATACGCAAATCACCAAGCCTTTGGTCACCCACAGTCTGCACAATTCCCGACCTATCGCGAAGGTCAATAAAAACCAATTTGCCATGGTCGCGCCGAGCCGCCACCCAACCTTTCAAAATCACCTCTTGACCAATTTTCTGAGAGGTGTCGCTTGAAAGAGTTCTTTCCATAGCTGTCATTATACCTTCTTCTAGGATTTATTGAAATGCCGAGAAATCTCCCGCTTGGCTGTCTGTGTTACCACAAATTTCAGCCAGTCCCTAGAGGGATTCTTTTTGTTCTTATCAACTAAGATTTCTACCATCTCTCCACTTTTCAATTTATATTCTAGCGAAACAAGTTTTCCATTAACCCGCGCTCCTATGGCTTTATCTCCAAGCTCGGAGTGAACGGCGTAGGCAAAATCAATTGGAGTTGCAGCTTGGGGTAAATCGAAAACATCTCCCTTTGGCGAAAAGATAAAAATCCGATGGCTAAGCGCATCAAATTTTAAAACATTTAAAAATTCATGCGAATCAACAATTTCTTTTTGCCAGGCTACCAACTGTTTTACCCAATTAAGTTTTTCATCCGGAGCAAAAACTCCCTCCTCTAATTGCTTCCCCGTAGCACCGGCGGTTTTCAACTGTACGTAATACCAATGAGCGGCAATCCCGTTTTCTGCCTCATCATGCATTTCATAGGTTCTAATTTGAACCTCAATAATTTTCCCTCTTGGACCGAAGACAGTGGTATGAATAGAACGGTAACTATTCGGTTTTGGCTGAGCTATAAAATCACGAATCCCAACAGCCGGAATTGGTTTCCAGATTTTATGCACCACCCCTAAAGCAGCATAACAGTTACGAACAGAGTTGACTAAAATTCTCAAAGCAACCAGATCATAAACTTTGGTAATGTCTTTGTCGATTTCCGGACGCAGGAGTTTACACCAAAGTGAATAGAGATGTTTAGCTCTGCCATTGATATCCGCCTTAATTTTTTCTCTTATTAGTTCTTTACCAATAATTTCTTGGGCCTGGCCAATATAATCCTCTGCTTGATGATAATAAGGAACAGAAAAACTTTTCACCCAAGCAAATTCCGAAGGGTAAAGATAGGGAAAAGCCAAATCCTCAAGTTCTCCCTTCATCTCGCCAATTCCCAATCTTTCTGCCAGCGGCGCGTAAACATCAAGAGTCTCCTGGGCAATCCTTTTTTGTTTCTCAAGCGGCAAAAAGGAAAGTGTCTTCATGTTGTGATAACGGTCGGCTAGCTTAATCATGACCACCCGTAAATCACGCGACATCACCAAAATCATTTTTCTTAAGTTTTCGACAAATTCTTCCTCTGCCTTTCCTCGCAATTTAATCTCGCCAATTTTTGTTACACCATCAACTAATCTAGCCACCTCCTCACCAAATTCCTTCTCTACCTGTTCAAGTCTTCTTCCCCCATCTTCAATCACATCATGAAGCAAGCCCGCGACAATGGAGGTCGTGTCCAGTTTCCACTGGACCAAGACGCTAGCTGTGGCCAAAAGATGGGCAAAAACCGGCTCGCCCGATAACCTTTTTTGACCGGCGTGGGCTTCTTGGGCAAATAAATATGCCTTCTCCACCTCTTTAAAATCAGCGGCCGGGTTATATTCTCTAATTTGTGAAGTTAATTTTTCAAGCTCGTTTTCCATCACTGACTTTTAAATCCTTTATTTTTAGCTGAATTCTCCTATTCCCATTCCAAGTATCCAAGCTAAGATTATAAACCAAATCAATCTTTGCCTCTGGGGAAAGTGAAGAAAAAAGATTTCCCTTGCCAAAACCAATCGCCTCAAAAATTATTCCAAGGCTCGGACAAGTCAAATGAAGTTTAAGGTGAGAAGAGTTTGCCCCGACTAATTGAGCATCCGCAACCAAGAAGCCACGCGTTAGAAAAACCGGCTCGGGATTGCCAACACCAAAAGGCGCAAGCTCCGTCAGTTTTTCGCAAAGCTCCAGCGTTAACTGTCGACAGTCAAGCCTCATGTCAATCTTTAAAACTGGTGTCAACTTTTCCTTATTTATTTCTCTTTCAGCAATTTTTACCAGCCTCATCTTTAGCTCCTCAAGTTTTACTGTTTCCACTGTAAATCCGGCCGCCATCGGATGGCCGCCATGCGGACCTAAGATGTCGGCACAGGTCCTGATTGCCTCAATAATATTAAAACCGGGAGTTGAGCGAGCAGAGGCGCGCGAATATTTCTCCCCCTTGGAAACAATAATGGCCGGCCGGTAAAATTCTTCCATTAATTTTCCGGCCACTAAGCCTACAATTCCTTCCTCGTAAGACTCATGGGAAACAAAAATCATCTTCCTTTTACCATCATCGGTAAGCCATAAACTTCGGGCATGGAGGGTCGCCTGTTCGGTTAAAAGCTGACGCTGTCTGTTTTGCTCGTCGATTTTGGTCGCAAGAGAAACTGCTCTTTCTTTGTCCTTGGTGCAAATAAGCCGCAGTGCCTCCATCGGGTCTTCCATCCTGCCTGCCGCATTAAGTCTGGGACCGATAATAAAACCTATTTCATAAGTCCCAATTTTTTCGCGAGCTATGCCTGCCGCTTGAAAAAGAGCTGCTAGGCCGGGAATTTTCGTTTCGTGCAAACTTTCTAAACCATATTTCACAATTGAGCGGTTAGGTCCGAGAAGCGGCATCACGTCAGCAATCGTCCCAATCGTGACTAGCTCCAGTCCCGGATTTCCCAGCCTTGACGCCAGAAACCAAGAAACTCCTGCTCCGGCTAGTCTTGTTGTATGAACCAGCGCTAACGCTTCAGGCTTTTTTTTCTCCGGCAAATGATGGTCACAAATTATAACATCCACCCCTAACTCTTTTGCTCTTTTCACTTGATTGTTAGCCACAATTCCATGGTCAACAGTGACAATCAAACTTATTCCTTCCCTCTGAAGCTCTTCAATCTTTTCCGCTTTCAGGCCGTAACCCTCAGTTCGTGTTGGAATGAAAGGCATTACTTTTGCTCCAAGCTTATGAAGAGTCTCCCACATAATAGCAGTGGCGCATACCCCATCAGTATCATAATCCCCGTAAACAATTATTTTTTCGCCGGATTTAATCGCCTTTTTAATTCTTTTTACCGCCTTTGCAACTTCTTGGGAATCTATGCCCAAGCGGTTAGCGGTTAGCGCATAGGGATTAGGGGGATTTAAAAATTCTTCTGTTTCTTTTTTAGTCTTTATACCACGATTGGCAAGTAAAATCTTAGCAATCTCTTCAATTTTCGATTTTGCCCTTTTAACTTTACTTGTGATGGCCCATTTTTTCATAATGCGGTATAATCATATCAAGATGGAGCTTAAACTTCCAGAGTTTGTCCTTCTGCTCATTCAAAAATTAACCTCTGCCGGTTTTGAAATCTATATCGTCGGCGGTGCCGTACGGGACAGCTTGATGGACAGAGAGGTAAAAGATTGGGACTTTACCACCAGTGCCACCCCAAACCAGATTTTAGCCGTTTTTCCCGATGCCTTCTATAACAATAAATTTGGGACCGTTTCGGTCGTTGATAAAAACAAAAAGGCCTACGAAATAACCACCTTCCGAAGAGAAATCGGCTACTCTGACAAGCGCCATCCAGATAAGGTTGTTTGGGGACAAACTTTGGAAGAAGATTTAGGCAGACGAGATTTTACAATTAACGCCATCGCTCTAAAACCAGAAAAGGTTTCTACTCTCCTGCTCTTCCGCTCTTTTACTCTAATCGATCCATTTGATGGTCAGACAGATTTAAAGGCCAAACTCATCCGAGCGGTCGGTGACCCCCAAAAACGATTTTCCGAAGATGCCCTCAGAATGATTCGCGCCATCAGAATTGCGACGGAAATTGGCTTCACAATTGAAGAAGAAACCTTTAGGGCAATTAAAAACAATACCAGTTTAATAAATAAAATTGCCAAAGAAAGAGTTCGTGACGAGCTTTGGCGAATTTTAGGCACCAACTTTCCCGCCGACGGCTTTAATTTACTCCTGTCATCCGGGCTTTTAGCAGAAATAATGCCGGAACTGACTCGCGGTTATGGTCTAGCTCAAGCCAGACATCACATTTATGATGTTTGGACCCACTCACTTTTGTCGCTTAAAAATTGCCCAAGTTCTGATCCGCTGGTGAGACTAGCGACTTTAATTCATGATATCGGTAAACCTGTGGTTGCCAAAGGCGAAGGTGAACAGAGAACTTTTTATAATCATGAGATGGTTAGCGCTTCAATCGCCAGAAATATCGCCCAAAGACTTCACCTATCTAAAAAACAAAGAGAAAAACTAATCATTCTGGTTCGCTGGCATCAATTCACCTGCGATGAAAGACAAACGGATAGCGCCATTCGTCGCTTTATCAGAAATGTCGGTAAAGAAAACTTAAAAGATATGCTCGCTCTGCGCGTTGGCGACAGGCTCGGCGGCGGTGCTAAAGAGACCTCTTGGCGACTGGAAAAATTCAAAAAACGTTTAATTGAAGTCCAAAAACAACCTTTTTCCGTCACTGATTTGAAAGTCAACGGCAATGATGTGATGAAAATTCTCGGTATTCCCTCCGGCCCAAAAGTTGGTCAAATCTTAAATCAACTATTTGCAGAGGTGGAGACGAATAAAACAAAAAATAAAAGAGAGCCTCTTTTAAAAAGAATCAAAGAAATTAACAAAACCCTTTAAGCCTGCGGTTTTTGGTAGGCTTCAAAGCTAGCTGCCACTGTCGGATTAACCGCCTTCAAAAGTTCCAGAACCTTTGCTCTAATTTCTAGCGATTGAACGACACCATTGTGGGCCGCCACTTGAACCCATGCTTCCACCTGAATCGCTATGCTCTCCGCTTGTTCCGCGCTTACTCCAGATTTAACCAAACCCCCTAAAACCTTGTTGCGGTCAAAAGGCTGCAGCTGACCATCTTTCTTTTGAACTTGTAGATTCATTCTCCTCACCTCCTTTCTATTTCTTCCTTCTTTGTGAAATCTTATCCCAAACAACCAGAAGGGGTACAGCGGTAAACGTACTACTGTAAGTTCCGGAGATGGTGCCAACAAGAAGAGCAATAACAAACCATTTAATTGTTACCCCACCTAATAAAAACAGGGCCAGTAACATAAAAATAATCGTTAAAGAATTATTAAGCGAACGAGATAAGGTCTCGGTGACCGCTTTATTGGCTAAATCTATAAAAGGAACGCCGGGAAATCTCTTTTGCGACTCGCGGATGCGGTCATAAACCACCACTGTATCATGAACTGAAAAAGAAAGGATTGTCAAAAGAGCGGTAACAAATAAAGTATCAATTTCTACTTTGAAAAAATGCCCCAAAAGAGAAAAAATACCTAAAAGAACAAGACTATCATGGAACATGGCTAAAATCGCACAAATCCCAAAACGAGCCTCCTTAAAGGCCCAAGCCACATAAGCAAGAATAAATCCTGCGGCAAAAATAATCGCCGCCAAAGTTTTAATAATAAGTTCTCTGCCTAGTGTCGGGCCGACCGTCTCAAAACGCAACTCTTCGGGCATCTCTTCAAACTTTTCTGCCAGAGCGGCTTTAATGGTTGAAACATCGTCTTTGGTAATCGGCTTAGTGCGGATTAGAGTTGTCTTCTCTCCTGAAAACTGGATAGACGATACCTCAAAATTCTTTTCTCTTATCGCTTGCTCAATTGCTAAATTGCTCAATTGCTCAATTGCTACTTTCTCGAACTTTAGTTCGAGAAGTGTTCCCCCCGTAAAATCAATCGCCGGCCTAAGTCTCCAAATAACCAGAGAAAAAATCCCCGGTATTAAGACGACGGCTGACAACAGAAAATACAGCCATTTAAAACGCATGAAATTAATCATAAAGTTTTAACCTCCTTCCTAGTGTAAAAAGTTCGCAGTAATGTCCGAGTAACCACAACACCTGTAAACAAACTAATAAATATTCCCAGACCTAGTGTTAAGGCAAAACCTCTGACCATTCCCGAAACATTCAAGAAACTCCAATTTAGGGGATTGAATAAAATAAAACACGTAATCAAGGTACAAATGTTAGCATCCCGAATAGAATCCCAAGCCCGACCAAATCCCAATTCCATTGCCTGCCCAAGCGGTTGGCCAACCCGCAATTCTTCTTTCATCCGCTCAAAGATTAAGATATTAGCGTCCACTGCCATGCCCACAGAAAGGATAAAACCTGCAATTCCCGGCAATGTCAAAGTTACGGGAATAATTTTGTACAAAGCCAGAGTGATAAGACCATAAATAATTAAGGCCAAGTCCGCCAGAAAACCAAGCCGCCCATAGTAAGCCCCCATAAAACCAATAACCATTAAAAGTCCCACAAACCCAGCCCTGATGCTGCGTGTTACCGACTCTTGGCCTAAAGTTGCTCCAATATTGCGCTGTTCGATAATTTTAATAGGGACTGGCAATGCGCCGGCATTAAGCTGGATAGAAAGTTTCTTGGCCTCCTCCACCGTAAATTCGCCTCTGATGATGGCATCACCAGTCGTAATGGGTTCCTCAACACGAGGCATGGAGACAGGGACAGCATCAAGATAAATAGCCACGATTTTACCCACATTCCGCGAAGTAATCTCGGCAAATTTTTGACCTCCTTCACTGTTAAATTCAAGCCCGACCACTGGCTGACCAGTGTTGTTATCAAACTGAACTTGGGATCTTTTAAGATCTTTGCCCGTCAAATCCGTGACCTGAAAACCAGCCGAAGGACTGGCTTCTTTTTGCTCCCAAAATTCAAGCTGGGCTGTTTTACCAATAAGGTCAATCGCCTGGTCTACATCTTTAACCCCTGAAAGTTCCACAATTAAACGAAAATCTTCGCCCGTTTTTGAAGTTTGAATGGTGGGCTCACTCACTCCAAAAAAATTGACTCTCCTCTCGATATTACTTTTAGCCGCTTCAAGAGCCGAACTTCTATCTTGTTCAGGCACATCCTTCATCTCGGCTTGAAAAACAATATGTGTCCCTCCGGCCAAATCTAAACCCTGTTTTAAGTTAAACTCTCTTTTTATCCGCAAGCTACCTAAAGAAAAATCAAGGTCTGGTCCGGAAATTTTCTTCTCAACCTTAAACTTCCCCAAGGAAAATTTAATCGTGAAATCCTTAGGAATATCAATCACCGCAGAAACGATGGTCAAAAAAACAATTAGCCAAAGAAGAATTCTTTTTTTTCTCATTTCTTTCTTTTTCGATGTAGAAAGCTTTCGGATAAGGGCAACTGCTTAGCCCCTGCAAAAGCGAAGATTATTCTCCCTTTATCCTTCTCCAGTCTTACCTTAACTGGGTCGCCGACACGAATCCCTGAGTCTTTAACGAACTCTGAAGGGATTGTGACCGCAACGCTATTACCTGTCCTAATAACTTTCTGGGTCATGATACTAAAACTTCACCAAGTTTATCTCTTCGCCAATAATCATCACTTTCGCTCCGCCCAGTATTCCCAACAAAAAGGGGTCGCGTCTTTTCTTTCTAAAATCAAATTCCTCACTCGTCATAACCGTATAATTTATCTCTGCCCCTCTTTTACTCTCTTCCGCCCGAACCACAGAGGCCAGTTCCGGGAGGACAACCTCGCCTACCACTAAAATATCAACTTCGTCTTTCTCGCGAGGGATTCTCTTAATGAATTTCTCTGAAAAACAAACGAAACTAATCTTGCCTAGTTTTGTTCTGTCTCTTAAAAAATCCTGACCAATACCCGTCGTTTTGGCAACAATAGAGCAGAGCTCACTGTAAAAAGCATAATCTTTCCTTGGCCAGTAATAAAGTCTATTCCCTCTTGGCTCCTTTTTGAGAAGACCCGCTTTCTCTAAATGGGCGAGTTCTCGCCGCACCGCATTAATCTCCTCGCCGGTTCGACGAACAAGTTCGCGCACATGATACATCTCTGCTGGATTGGTCAGGAAAATTTCCAGCAACCTTACCCGCACGCGCGAAATTAATAAATCACGAAAGTTCATGCCTGCCTTAAAAAAATCAATAACTGACCTCATTGCCGAGAGGCAAAATCTCAATCCAAATTTGCCCTCGGTTTAACTTAATTTCTTTACCCTTACTGTCTTTAAAAATCATTCTCTCCTTACGCTCTTTTTTGTTCCAAGTTCCTTCCGTTACCTGACCGTCCTGGAAAATTAAGGCTTTCCCATCACCTTTAGTTTTATAAAGCAGATGAAGATTGTTTTCATAGCCGTCATTCGCCCGAGATTCTTTCATAAAAAGAACAGCCACCACTTTCGCGCGCAACTGCGTATCGTCGTTGCGATCGACTTGAGGCGTACCTCCATTAATTCGCTGATAGTCGTTACTGGCAAGGCTGTATTCCCATTTCACTTTATAATCATCATAACCGCTCCAAAAGACAAACTGGGGACTCTTGCTGCCACGCTTTGATTCTTCTTCGTCATCTTTAAATTTCCACATTTGAAAATTTTTATCCCAAGAAACATCGTCTTTATCGACATTAGTTAAACCTCTTTTAGCGGCGGCTTCGAATAATTTATCAGCGGTGGAATACATTGTATGTTCGGTGTCCACCGTGTGTCCCAGTCTTTCATAATCCCGCCAAAAGGTGGGAAAACCAAGAGAAAATTGGTTTAAATCATTACCCTTCTTTATCCAACCATAATCAGCAATTTGACCTAAAGCATTAGCCGGACCCGGTGTATTGGCTCCTCCAACATGAGCATAAAGAGGAAAGTCTGCATACTCACTGGCAAAATCCAAGAAGTAAGTTCTCGCGCTTCTTACCGGCCCAACTTGAACATCCAAAGCTGATGCCCCGCAGTAAAAAACCGCCATCATTCTGGTAATCCCCCCTTCTGCCACTGCTTCATAAATAACATCAGCCCGGGAGAGACCCGATTGCGGACGGGCTTCTTGATGATTTTCAATCATAACCGCCAAAGGTCGGCGTTTAGCCCAAATTTCTTTTTCCTCTTCGGTAAATTTCGCTCCGTTCAAAGAACATTCTTCTGTTTTAGGCTTGGTTAAATCAACCCTGAAACCACTCTTTTGCATCTGGGTAGTAGCTGGGGTCGAAACAGAAGGAACTTTTAAATAATTAAAGACGGCGTAACTGGCTCCGGTTGAAAGAAGATAAAGACCAATACCGGCTAAAATTAAAAAAATCAAGTTTTTTTTACTTTTTCTCATTTTTGATTATTGCTTACAAGCCTTGTTAATTGCTTCAATCTCTTCTTTGGAAAATTGGTGCCCCTCAATCTTTCCCTCTTTTATCGGTTTAGTATAAATCCGTGTCGCCTCACGACTATGAAGACTGGAAATAACAATTCCCGATTTTTCACCATCAAGAATTGCTAAGGCAAAACTTTGGTCGCCTCCCACTTGAGAAAAAGGGTTGAAACGAACCAAGCCTATTTTCTGAATATGAGACTGGCTTTCTTTATCAATTTTCTCTGTTTTCTTAACCAGCTCTTCAATTTTTTCTAAACTTGTCTCTTCATCTTTTAAAATTTTTTCCAAAACCGCACTGAGATTTCCTCGAGTAATACCAGTCGTCAATTTCCGATAATGAACAACCGCTTTGTAAAGGAAAAAGGTCGCGACGGCTAACCAAACAACAACCAAACCTAAAACCAAAACCACTGCCTCTTGACTGAGTAACATATCTGTCCAATTTTAATCAATTTGCAATCCTGCTGTCAACTGTGTATGATATGAACCAGTCAGATGTCTAAGAAACGCAAGACCCGTCAGGAAAAAATCATTGCAGATTTGCGACAACAGTTAGTGGCGGGGAAAACCAAAGATTTTGAAGTGAGAAATGTGAAGTTGGAAACTGGAAACAGAAGTGAGAGGTTAGAAACCTCAGAAAACATATCTCACTTCCCATCTCCCAATCTATCTTCTCACCTCCCTGACTCGCTCGCCTCGCTGCGAAGCGGGCCGGCAGGCGGGTCATTTCCCACCTCCACTGCTTACATCAAAAAGGACTTGACAAAAACTCTTGCTTTGGCCATACTTGCAATTAGCCTTGAGTTTGTATTATACTTCATACTAGGGTAGGCACAAGTTAAAAATTATTCCCCTGCCCGATAAAAATTGCTCGTCCCTCCTTCGTCCCGCGGAGCGGGACTTCGGAGGGCACAGGAAGGGAGGTGAAGAAAATTTATGACAAGCATGTACTGTGTGAAATGCCGCGCCAAGAAAGACGTTTCTAATGCTCAAAGTGTAACAATGAAAAACGGCAAACCAGCCCAGAAAGCTGTTTGCCCAAGCTGCGGCACGCAAATGTTTAAGATTGGCGCTGCTTAATCGCAACGTAAATTCCAATCCTCTTTGATATCAAAGAGAACAACTTATCGCGTTTAACGCGACTTAAAACCCTGCTATCTTAGTAGCAGGGTTTTAATGAAAAACTTATCTCAGCCTTGAATTTTTAGGACCAGCATAACCCCAATTCCCAAAATAATCCCTGCAAATTGAACCAGAGATTTTACTGGTTTTGTTTCTTTATGAAGTTCAGGTATTAAATCAGAACCGGCAATATAGATAAAACCGCCAGCGGTGAAGGGTAATAAGAAACCCTCCAATCCGCCAATTTGCAAACCAAATATAAGAATAATCACTGCCCCAAGGATGGCCGCAATTGAGGAAATAAAATTAAAAACAATGGCTCGCCTCACGGAAAAACCCCCATGGATGAGAATACCGAAATCGCCGATTTCTTGTGGAATTTCATGCAGAATCACTGCTGCCGAAGTAGCTATCCCCAAAGGAATGCTTGCCAAGAAGCTCCCCGCGATAACAGCTCCATCAAGAAAGTTATGAATGCCATCGCCGACTAAATTCATAAAAACCACTGGATGAGGATGCTCTTGGGATGTCGGTACATGGCAATGCCGCCAAGCAATAAATTTCTCCAAAATAAAAAAAACTAGAAACCCTCCCAAAACCGCCAAGGAAGAAACTAAACTGAAACCGTCCTCACTGAGCATCTCTGGCAAAAGATGAAGAAACACATCGCCTAGAAGACCACCAACAGCAAAACTCACTAAAATCAAAAGGATTTTCTCCAATAACCTTCTACTTAAAGACAGACTAAAAACTCCCACCAAAGAAATGAGGCTTACTAAAATGACCGCTGTCACCGAATAAAGCCAAGTTATGGACATTTACTGGGTTTGTTCTCCTGCTGGTGGTTCCAGTGGTCCCGTTGCCGTGGGCTCAGTTGGCGAGGAAACAGGTTCATTACCAACAAGTATCTTTTCTTCGGTTGGCGCAGCCGGTGGTACTGACGACGGCTCAGTCGAAGGCTCAACTGGCGTCTCAGGTGATATCTGAGTTACTGGCTCCATTGTTGGTGTTGGTGCTGGCGGAGGCTCCGCTGGCACGGCCGTTATTGGCTGTGTTGGAGCTGGTGATGGTAAGTCTTGAGATGCTGTCGCTACTGCCTGCTCCCAAGCAGGTTTCTCGCCTGACCAAGCAGGCATTTGAGCCATGTAAGCATTTACTTCCGCCTCGGCCTCTTCTCTTGTTTTCCCTGCTGACTGCATCGAATATAAAACCATTCCTTCCTTGATTTCTTCTTTAGATTTAAGATTACCAGCGCTATCAGTACAATGTTGACAATAAACATTGTCGGGTCGGCCGCCTCCATGATCGGCAACTTGTGTCATCGGCATACCGCATGATTGACAATTCATAAATTTTCACCTCCTTTTACCCGCCCGACATCGCTCCTCGAGCCGTGTACGAACAGTACCTAAAGGCGAGAGGTAAGATTTGGCGGGCCTTATTCCTTCCAGTATAAACTTTTAATAGTCTTCTTGTCTAGGCCTATTTAGGAAATATACTATAATATAGAAAAGATTTGTCCTTAAAACAGAATGGATAAATTAAATTTCATTGATCGGCTTTTTAGATTTAGAGCCGCGGATCATATTATCCGAGAGGTAAGACCTTATCTTGAACCCAACGCTGAAGTCTTGGATATCGGCGCTGGTTCGGGAATTACCGCCAAACAGATTACCGATAAGCTTGGTGCCAAAATTACCCTTGTGGATGTTGTTGATAAAAGAAAAATTAACTTGCCATTAACCATCTATAACGGCGAGAGACTTCCCTTCAAAGACAAAAGTTTTGATGCTGCCCTTTTAATTTTTGTCCTCCACCACACAAGAGACTCTCTTTTGGTGCTTTCTGAAGCAAAAAGAGTTACCAAAGATAAAATTATTATCTATGAAGATATCATAACCAGAAATCCCTTTGATACGATTGATAGTTTTTTGCATGGTTTTGCTTTTAATAAAACCTGGAATTTACAAAATGAGGCTTCGTTCAAATCCAAAAATGAATGGCTGGAAGTATTTAAAAAGCTGGGGCTAAAAGTCATTAAAATATACCCACTACCTATTCGAGCAAGACTTTTTTATCCAGCCTGTAGGATGCAATTTGTTCTTCAAGTTTAGTATTATAAAAATGGTGAAATCAAAAACTTTTAAACCAAATAATGTCGATCAAGAAATCATCGAAAAATTTCTTCAAGAGTTAGTAAAAGAAATCGTCTATCGCTACCCTCAAGATATTGACTTTATCATTCTTTATGGTTCTGCTGCCCGAGGAGAATTTAGAAAAGGCGTTTCTGATATTGATTTAGTCGTTCAGCTTAAGAATGAAAACAATTATAAAGAAATTGAGGAATATGCGACTAAAGTTTTTTGGGAGTTAAATAAAAAATATCAAACAGAATTTGAGAAAGTTTTATCTACGACAGCGTCAAAGAAAATCCTTGATAACTTCTTAAAAAAGATGGAGAAAGGGGCCCAACTGTATGTTCCAATTTTCGTTTTCCCTCCAGGTTGGTTTGATTGGGAAAAAGGCCGAATTACTCGCCCGCTTTGGAAACCGGCAGCCATTTTTTTCATTCACCAGGCTTTTCTTTTCGAGAAATTCAAAAATGAGGGCAAAATTTTATATGGTCGCGATATTCGTCCACAGATTAATCCTCAAATTACCTTTTGGGAAAGATGGAAGGCTCTCCAAATCCCATTTTGGCTCTCATTATTTTCTGTTTTAGTTTTACCTCTAACCTTAAAACAAGCGGTTAAATATGCCACAAAAGCAGTCTTATATGAACTAGATAACGCTTTAGATTTTATTGGCGCAAAAGTGAAAGAGAAAGAGGACAAAATTCGACTATTAAAGCAAGGGGCTACGGCTAGCTTTGACAAGAGATTATTTTATCTACATTTTAAACTGGCATTTAGCCTACTTTCCGAGAATGATTTAGGGATTTTCAACAAAGCTTCCTTAGTAAAATCAGGGAACCTAATTTTGTCAAAGAAGAATTCTGTAAAATTTGTTCTGCAGGCCTTTTGGTTCATTGTTCGAACAAACTGGTCGGTGGCCATTAGAAACTATCTCACCAAAAAAAGCCTATTTAAAACGGCAGTTGGCCTTTTAGTCGCAGTTATCATTGTCTATTTTTCGATTAGTTTTTATGCTTTATACAAATTAATTCATCCGAAACCAAAACCATTAAATTTCAATCCAGCCCAAATAAGTCAAAACTATGATGACATCTCCTTTAAAAGTCGGTTCGGTAATTTAAATATTTCCGGCTGGCTTTTTAAAACAGACTCAAGCGATAAAACAATTATTCTGGTTTCCGGAAGTGACCAAAACAGAATCGATCCAGGCTATGGCACTGATAAGGTCGCCAAAGATTTATTAGGGTCTGATTTTAATGTTTTGGTTTTTGACTTTAGAGGAAGAGGTAATTCTGATTATGCAATTTATTCAATTGGCCACTACGAGAAATACGATCTTGCCGGAGCTTTTGACTATCTTGTACAACAAGGTTATAGCCCAAATCGAATTGGGGTAATTGCTATTTCGCTTGGGGCAGGTACGTCCATTTTGGCGTTGCCACTAATCCCCAACATTGGAGGTATAGTTGCTGATTCCAGTTATTCCGATATGTACACCCTAATAGCCCGAGAACTTCCCCGTCGATCTAGTCTTCCTAGAGAACTTTATTGGGGAATTTGGTTTTGGGCAAAAGCTTTTTACAAAATCAGATTTGACGAGATGGTTCCCAAAAATACTTTAAAACTTTTTCCAGACCGAAAATTTTTATTTATCCATGGAACTAAAGACAAGTATATTCCCATCGAAGATTCAGTCGAACTTTTTAGGAGTAGTCCCAACAGCGAATTATGGGTCGTCGCAGAAGCAGACCATGTTAAGGCTTATCAAATTAAGCCACAGGAATACATTAAAAAAGTCACTGATTATTTTAACAGAGAATTTAGGTAAAATTTTAGTCTTCTTGTCTAGGCCTATATTGCAAGGCTTCGGCTATATGAGTAGAGTTTATTTCTTTTTCACCGGCTAAATCGGCAATCGTCCGCGCTACTTTAATCATCCGGTAGTAGCTGCGGGCAGAAAGATTCATTTGTGTTACTGCCTGACGAAGAAGCGCTAAGCACTCAGAAGAAAGAGGACAAAAATGTTTGACATCACGAGTTGACATCTCCGCATTATTTTTCAGCTTGGTCCCACGAAATCTTCTTGTCTGAATATCTCTGGCTTTTTGCACCCTCATTTTTATTTTCTTTGAACTCTCACTAGCCGCTAACCGCTCTCCGCTAATTGCTAATTTTTCTACCTTGACCGCCGGCACATCTAAGTGTAAATCAATCCTATCAATAATCGGCCCAGAAATTCGCTTTTGATAACGTTGCACCTGTCCTGGTAAACATCTACATGGCCTGACCAAGTCTCCTAAATATCCACAGGGACAAGGATTAGCCGCTGCTACCAAAATAAATTTAGCCGGAAAGGTCAAAGTTCCGGCGGCTCTGGAAATGGTCACAATGCCATCCTCTATTGGCTGGCGCAGGGCCTCAAGAACATGGCGAGGGAACTCCGGAAACTCGTCCAAAAATAAAACGCCCCGGTGAGCAAGGGAAATTTCCCCTGGCATCGGATGAGTCCCGCCACCGATTAAACCATTTCGTGAAGTGGTGTGATGAGGTGCTCGAAAAGGACGAGATTTAATGACCGAATCGCCAGCCGGCAAGTTGCCAGTTACGGAATAAATTTTCGTTACCTCCATTGCTTCCTCTTCCGTCAAATCAGGCAAAATGCCCGGTAGCGCTCGAGCCAGCATTGTCTTCCCCGCTCCCGGCACACCTTTCATGAAAAGGTTGTGTCCGCCAGCGGCGGCTATTTCTAAGGCGCGTTTGGCGTGTTCTTGACCCTGGACATCAGCCATATCAAATTCCGCCAAGATAGCGATGTTAATTTTTGAGAATGGTGTATATGTTTGAGGAGAAATTTCTTCTCCACCAGATAAATGATGAAAAAGCTGCAAAAGGGAGGTGACCGGATAAATCTTAAGTCGTCTAACAACCGAAGCTTCACGAGCATTGATTTGCGGCAGGAAAATTGTTTTAAACTTCCTTTCACGCGCCAAAAGCGCCATTGCCAAAACGCCGTTAGTGTGCCGCAGTGAACCATCTAGGGAAAGTTCTCCCAAAACTAAAGTTTCTTTTAAATCCGCCTGAAGTTGCCCCGAGGCAATTAAAATTCCCAGAGCGATGGGTAAGTCATAAGAGGGACCAGCTTTTGGCAAATCAGCTGGGGCCAAGTTAACCGTAATCCGACGCGCAGGAAAATCCGCCCCCGAGTTTTTCAAAGCCGAGCGGACCCTTTCTCTTGCCTCCTCCACCGCTTTATCACCAAGCCCGACAATAGTAAAAGAAGGCAAGCCTTGGGAAGCAATATCCACCTCAACCTCAATCGGAACAGATTCCAGTCCTACAGTTGCTCCAGAAAAAATGCGGGCAAGCATAAATTAAGAATATCCATTACTTGAGGATGTGTCAATCATTAAGAACGGACCTAAATATAAGGTCCGTCCTTAACCAAAACGGTTAAAATTAATTAACGTTTGTTGGAATTTCGTAGAAACGCAACTGTACCAACTTTAAACCCTGGTTGTCATATTGCCAATAATAGTCAACCAAGCGAGCATCGAATAATGGCATTCTTTCAGCTACGCCATCAGCATTAATATCGGCATAAACATAAAGCAGCTGTTTAGAAACATTATCAAATGTACTCTTGCCTTTACTCCTCACTTGAATCATCGAGGAAGTAGAACAGTAAGTTTCTAAGGTTGTCGGATCGGTGGCACAAGGCGTTGTCTCTGATCTACCGCCCGGTTTACCCAAAGCTCGGGCCCAGACAGAATAGGTGGTGACACCATCATTGTCTGGATCTGGATTTGGCAACTGGAATCCTCCCTTCCCATCAGTACAATTACCGTCAAGAACGGAGAAATCTCCCATCGAAAGCATAATCTGACAAGATCCGGTTAGAGGAACGAAAATGCGATGTCCAGAACTCCCTGTCATATCAGCTGTTTTTCCCTTAGGAACACCAATAATATTTAAATTATAATGGGCTCCAGAAGGAGAATTATTACCAGTTGCTTTACTATTTAGTTCTGTTTTTTGTCCTACCAACTGTGTGCCAATAGCAATTCCCACGACCATTACTACAAGAGTTAATAAACCAAGAACCACTCCGCTGATTTTCATTTTCTTCACTTTTTTCACCCCCTTTCTCATAAAATTTGCACAAAAAAACTCGCGTCTAGCAAGTTTATTGGATTGTTCTTTTGTGGCATTAATTAAACATTAACAACTTTTTCACAACTTGTCAAATCCTTACTTATAAATCACAAGGAAACTGCTTAAAAAAATATCGGCTCTTGACTTTCAGATAAATTCCATTAATATATCTTTGGGGGCGGTTTAGAGGATGGAGCAGTTTCTTCACCAGATATTGCGACAACTTCGCCGCCCCCTTTTTATACCAATTAAATTATGAATAACAGATATGGTGGGGTGATTTGGACTAATCATGCCATCCAAAGACTTTATGAGCGCAGAATTACCCAATCTGATGCCTGGTATTCTTTTCAGCACCCGGATGGACAATTGCCAGGAACCGCACCCGGCTCAATTAAATACTTTAGAGATTATGGCCCACAAAGTATTGAGGTCGTCGCTACCAGAAACGAGAAAAAGGAGTGGATAATCATTTCCTGTTGGTCAAAACTGATAGGTACAGGACAATCAATTTTCCCAAAGCAAGAAAATCTCTTTTTAGTTCTTATAGAGAGAATCATAAAGAGTCTCTGGCAGACAATTAGCAAAAAGAGGTCAAGCCAGAAGAATAATTAAGCCCAAAGCTAAACAATAAAATCCAAACCAGAAAAACTTAGCTGATTTTAATACCTTTTCCAAAATTTTAAGGGCAAAATAACCAATAACTCCTGCAATAACCATTCCCGCCAGTCCCTGAATTAAATTATCGGTGGGAGAAACCAAAAGTTCACTGCCTTTTAAAACTAAAGCGCCTAAAATCGCGGGAATCGCCAAATAAAAAGAAAAACGGAAGGCCGTTTCCCTTGTCGCTCCCTGCCAAAGTCCACCAACAATGGTTGAACCAGAACGAGACACTCCCGGCAAAATCGCGACCGTCTGAAAAAGACCCACAAAAACAGCATTATGCCACTTTAATTGACTAAAGTTCTTATTTTGCGGTCTTAAAAATCGCGTGGAGAAAAGAAGCATTGCGGTTACCAAAAAGGCCAAACCAACAACCGCCAGTGAATTAAAGGTGAACTCTATCTGCTTCTCAAAGAGCGCACCAACCAGTGCGGCTGGGGCCGTACCCACCAAAACCAACCAAATTAATCTTCTTCCCCCTTTTAACCTGAGCGCAACCGAAGGGTTGATTATCCCCCATAAATCATTCCTGAAATAAAAAATGACAGCCCCCAATGTCCCAATATGAAGCAGAATATCAAATAAAACCGGAGGGTGGGAAAAAGCAAAAAATTTCTGAAAAATCACTAAATGTCCTGAGGAAGAAACAGGCAAAAATTCAGTTAAGCCCTGAACGATGGATAAAATCACTACTTGAAACCAATCCATAATTGACAGTTTACCCTACATATTCTCTTATTTCAAATAATAAAAAATCCCGACAAGGTCGGGACTCTTTTTGTTTTCAGGAAGCCCGTAAGCCAGATTCTGTCTTGCCCCGCACCGTCTGATGCGGGGTTGAGGTAATCATCAATCTAATGCTTTCAAGCTTCGACCCTCGGGGAAGCATCCTTTTACCCCGCCAAAGGCGGGGCAAGCGGGTCTTTCGGAAATTGCAGCGAGGAGGGTTGCCCTTCGACTCGCTTTGCTCGCTCAGGGTAAACCCCTTGCAAACTAGCTAATCAAATACCCAGACACTTGGTCGTTTCACCCGGCGTCACCCGGTTCGTCACTGTGGCCCTATCTTTATCCCGCCTTTAGGGCGAGATATCCCGGTATTGGTCGGAACACCCTGCTTCCTGCTGTCTGGACTTTCCTCCCGCCTAATTTTTGCCTTTCAAGGCGCAAATTTTGGTGGGCGATTACCCAGCTTCCTGAAAACAAAGGAATTGTAGCATAAAAGGGGCCAAATTACAACTCTTGGAAGCGTTTTGAGTGAAAAATCTCAAAGATTACAATCTGAAGAACTAAAACTATCGGAACTGCTAAAATGGCTCCTATAACTCCAGCTAATTTAAACCCAATCGCCAAAGAAAAAATGGCGATTAAAGGATTAACTCCTACTACTTTCTGCATCACCTTAGGAACAATGAGACTATTTTCAAGTTGTTGAACTAAAAAATAAAGCGCTGCTACTGCCAGTCCCATAAGTGGAGATACTGTTAAACCCATCAGAA
>Ga0256868_10000447_pt1 | contig 24257 bp, 28 predicted proteins | sample RVTome_13_FD_187341 | JGI IMG/M metagenome (GOLD analysis project Ga0256868, IMG submission 187341) | Soil microbial communities from uranium-contaminated site in the Upper Colorado River Basin, Wyoming, United States - RVT92D227 HiSeq ...
GACCGGAAAAGGACGAGCTCTATCTTCAAAATATCTTCGGAGAACAAAAACGGATTAAGGCTCGAATCAAAGAGATGAACCTGATCGACCATCGCATCCTTCTTGAAGAAGGTTAATTCTTTGATTGCAGATTGCAGATTTCAAATTGCACCTGCCTACCGCAGGCAGGGATTGAGAAATCTTAAATCCTAAATCTTAAATTAGAGAGGCCACGAAGGTCTTTCGTTCCCACAGAAGTGGGAAAAGTCTTCGTGGCTTTTTTATTCCCTAAAACTCCGCCACGCGACAGAAAGGAGAACAGATGCATATACCGGATGGATTCTTAAGCCACGGCATCAACGCAGCCACCTTTGTTGTTTCTACGGGAGCCTGTGCCTATGGAGTGAAACGGGTGAACCGCACCTTCGGAGAACGAGAAGTTCCTCTGATGGGCGTGACGGCTGCCTTTATCTTTGCCGCTCAGATGATCAACTTCCCGGTGGCCGGAGGAACGAGCGGCCACTTTCTGGGAGCCGTCTTTTCCTCGGTCCTCTTGGGCCCCTGGGCAAGCCTCCTCATCATGACCATTGTCCTCGTTGTTCAATGCCTGGGGTTTGCCGATGGAGGATTGACCGCTATCGGATCCAACATCTTCAATATGGGTGTCATTGGAGCATTGGGAGGCTATGGTATCTTTATCTTGCTCTACACCTTGTTCCAAAAAAGTCGAAAAGGCTTTTTCACCGCTTTGGCCATTTCATCATGGTTTTCCATTGTAATGGGAGCTTCTGCGGCGGCCATCGAATTAGCGATCTCAGGGACCTCTCCCTTGAAGGTAGCTTTACCCGCTATGGCGGGTATCCACGCCATTATTGGCATAGGCGAGGCCATCATCACCACGGCGGCCATCTCCCTCATTCTGAAAACGAGGCCAGACTTGGTGGGAGCTTATACCTCCCCCTTCCCTCCCCCGCAAGTGAGGGATAGCGCACCAAGGAGGACATCATGAGAAAACCGCTTACCGATTTCATATACATCGGATTAGGAATCTCTCTCCTGCTCGCTCTTTTCCTTTCGCCCTTTGCCTCCTCTTCTCCTGACGGTCTTGAGAAAGTGGCAGAGACAAAGGGATTTTTAGAAAAGGGAGAAGGGTGGACATTCTGGAAGCATACACCTCTCTCTGATTATACCCTTCCTTGGATTAAGAACGAGAAAGTGTCAACCGCAATCTCAGGTCTGATTGGAACACTGGCCATTTTCTTCATCGCTCTTGGGATTGGGAGACTGATCAAAAGGACTCCAAGCAAGAAGATTATCCTCCTTCTATTCTTTTCAGCTTTGATGTCTTTTCCTTCAATAACCACTCACGCGGCTCGACCTCTCTCAACGGATGATGCGGGGACTGTGGAGAAAAGTGAATTTCAATTGGAGGCGGGTTTTGATGCTATCCGTCAGGACAATCACGATAGAGAATATAGTCCTTCCTTGACGTTGACTTATGGTTTGTTAGACCGGATGGATCTCGGCATTGGGAGTGGCTATATCTTCTCCCATCCCAAAGAGGATAAAAGAAAAAATGGGATTGCCGATACAGAGTTGAAATTAAAATATCGGTGGATCGACGAAAAAGATTGGAGACCCGCTTTCGCTATGACCGGCATCCTTAAATTTCCCACTGCCAGTGAATCAAGAGGCCTGGGATCAGGACAGACAGATTTCGGCATCAATGCGATTCTCACAAAAAATCTCAGCAAAATATTGGTCCTCCATCTAAATCTTGGGTATACTTTTATCGGAGAAGATCATGTGAATAATGAATTGAATTATTCCATGGCAGCACAATTTATCCTTACAGAGAAATGGGCTCTCGTGGGAGAAGTCGTGGGAGTGAATAATCTCAACGGTCGACACGGAGACGATCCTTTTTCAGGTCTTATCGGAACTTATTACCTCATAACCGATAAGATCATCTGGGATGCAGGGTTGGAAATTGGTATGAGCAAAGCAGCTCCGGATTTTCGATTGACCACAGGACTGACACTGCTTTTTAAACCCTGACCCTTAAACTATTTGAATTTTTTCTCGCGGGGGCAGAACGCAGACGAACTTTTCGTTATACGCGCAAGAGGGATGATAAGCCATATTGAAGTCCAAGACCATCTTATAATCTGGTAGGATCTCGGCATCAATATACCTTCCACCTTCATAAGTCTGTTTCTCGTTCGTCTTATCTTTAAAAGGGACAAAAAGAGTATCGCTCAAAATGGATTTGTAAATTTCAATGGTATATTGCTTCCCATCCAAAGTGAAACGCAATTTCCCGTAACTAAGATATCGCTTGTTTGTCCCTTTGTTCGTTAAGAAGGTGGCATAATATTTCGGGTTATTGATATTGAAAACGAAGCGCTCAATCTTACCAGAAAAGACATATTAATGATCAAAAGGATAGTATTTTAATCCCTTAAATTCTTTTTTGTCTTGAGGAAGAAGCGGAGAACGCTGATGGTTTTTGAAAAAGGTATCCCGTTCTTTCCTCCATTTCAGAACGTGTTGCTCTTGGCGGGCTATTTCTTTCTCATCCGCTGCCCTTGTCGTAGCAGGAAGTCCCTGGAGCAGCAAGAAAACCCCGGCGATCAATAGGATAAAAATAATCTTCTCTTTCTTCATCCTGTGCCAACAACCCTGTTTATCTTAACAAACAGGATACCCAGACGCAAATCATCTATGGTCTTGACAGATTTAACGGCATCCAGTATATTAGCGTTATTCTTAGTAAAGAATAACGATGGAAGTGAAACCATGAAGATCGGTTATAAGATCTGGCTGGATAACCATGGGAAAGCCTTTGGAGACGGTCCTTATGAGCTCTTAAGGCGGGTTGAAAAAATGATGTCCCTCCACCAGGCAGCCGGTCAGATGGGTATGTCCTACAGCAAGGCATGGCGCTTAATCCAGACCCTGGAGGAAAGGCTTGGATTTGTTCTCCTGGAACGGAAAGTCGGGGGACAATCCGGAGGAGGCTCCCGGGTAACCTCCCAGGGAAAAGATCTCATGAGGCATTATGAGCGATTTCGGAGAGATGTCGAAAAGGGTTTAGAGAAAATCTATGATAAACATTTTGGGCTATGGAAATAATGGGATGGAAATGAAGAAAGTCTACTTTTTCATCTCAATAGTTTTAACCTTCGTTCTTATTCAAAATGCCCAATCTGCATCAAAGGGAATTTTGGTTTTCGCTGGCGCTGCAAGCAAACCTGCCACAGAAGAAGGAGCACGAATTTTCCAGGAGAGATTTGGAATACCTGTCAATGTGATCTTTGGAGGTTCTGGATTTGTCCTCTCCCAGATGAAACTGACAAAAAAAGGAGATCTCTACTTTCCGGGATCTTCCGACTTTATGGAGATGGCCAAAAAGGAGCGCTTAGTATTTCCTGAATCGGAAAAAATTCTTGTTTATCTTATTCCCGCGATCAATGTACAAAAAGGAAATCCAAAAAAGATCTGTTCTCTTAGAGATCTGACAAAGGATGGCGTCCGGGTAGCCATCGCCAATCCGGAAATGGTCTGTGTTGGGACTTATGCTGTGGAAATCGTCGAAAAGAATCTTACTCTAATTGAAAAAGAAAAATTTAGAAAAAATTTAGTCAATTATACTGAAAGCTGCGAGAAAACAGCCAACGTCATCTCCCTCAAGGCAGTGGATGCTGTTTTGGGTTGGCGGGTTTTTCAGTATTGGGATCCTGGACGGATCGAGACAATCTATCTGAGGCCGGAAGAGATTCCAAGAATCGGTTACATCCCGATCGCCCTTTCAAAATTCACCCAGGACAAAGTGCTCGCTCAGAAGTTTATTGATTTCCTCTTCTCCCCGCAGGGGAAGGTAGTCTTCCGAAAATATCATTACTTGATGGATCTTAAAGAGGCACGACATTTTACCAGACCCAATACACCCGTGGGAGGGGAGTACGTTCTTCCTAATGAATGGAGGACCATGAAAAAATGAGCTTCCGTTATACGATGATCGGGGCGGCAGTAGGTATCTTCATCTTCTATTTGGGACTCATCCTCTCTCTTTTCTATTTTGTTGGTGGCAAAGGATTTTGGGAAGCCTTGTCACACCCCAACACTCTATTTTCTATCCGCCTGAGCCTAGTCGGTGCAACCCTGGCAACATTTTTTGCTGTGATCATCGGGCTTCCATCAGCGTATGCTTTATCTCGCTTCAAATTTGTGGGTAAGGGAATTTTGGATACATTTCTGGAAATTCCGATGATCATTTCACCTGTCGCCCTCGGCGCCGCTTTTCTCGTCTTCTTCAATACTCCCTTAGGAGAATTGATCCAAACCAAAGGCATCTATTTCGTTTTCGAAGTCCCGGGCATTATCTTGGCCCAATTTGCCACGATTGCAGGTCTGACAACGCGATTGATGAAGGCCTCTCTGGATGAAATCTCTCCGAGGTACGAAGCAGTAGCTCGATCCCTCGGATCATCCCCATGGCAGACCTTCTACCGGGTCACCCTCCCCCTTTCATTCAGGGGACTCCTCGCCTCCGTCATCCTTTCTTGGGCAAAGGCCTTCGGAGAATTCGGAGCCACGGTCACGCTTGCAGGGGCAATGCCAGGAAAGACGGAAACGATGCCCATTGCCATTTTTACTTCTTTAGCTTCTGCCAATATTGACAAGGCTATCGTCTTGATACTCATCTTAGTGGCCTTTGGCCTCTTAGTTCTCTACAGTGTCCGATTGACCGGGAAAAGAGTCCGCTATGATTAGGATTGAAGGCCTCACCATTCTGTTTGAATCGTTCAAGATAATGAATCTCAATATCCAAATTGAGGAAGGGGGATTTCATTTCCTGCTCGGCCCCACAGGAAGTGGGAAAACCCTGATCCTTGAATCCATCATGGGACTACACAAACCCAAGAGGGGCAGGATCTGGATTGGAGATAAGGAAGTTCAAGGCCTACCGCCAGAGCGCAGAGGGATCTCTTATGTTCCACAAGATCTGGCTCTCTTTCCCCATCTCAAGGTGAGAGAGAACATCCTTTTTGGAATCAGGGCAAGAGATCTGGATATGAAGATTTATGAAGAATATGTCTATGCCCTCGTAGAAGTCATGAAGATCGGTCACCTTCTCGACCGATATCCTGCCCATCTCAGTGGAGGGGAAAAGAAACGAGTGGCCCTTCTCAGGGCATTGGCCCCCAAACCTAAACTCCTTCTGCTTGATGAACCCCTCTCTGGCCTTGACCCTTCCATTAAAGTCGACATTCAACATCTTCTTAAAAATCTCCATGCCTCCTTTCATCCAACGACTCTCTGCGTTACCCATGATTTCGAAGAGGTATACTTTTTAGGCGATGGAATAACCATCTTTATTGATGGAAAGGTGGAGCAAGTCGGAAGACGAGACGATGTTTTTTTAAGACCTAACTCTGAAAAGGTGGCTCAATTCTTGGGTGCAAAAAATCTCTATCGGGCGAAGGTTTTAAAGAACGAGCCGTCATCGCAACGATTAATCCTTGGAGTCAACGGCCTTCAATTTTCTATTCCAATGAGTTTATATCAAGATAGGATAGAGGTGGGAAAAGAAGTCGATCTGTTCATCCGACCAGAAGAAGTAATGATCCTCCGGGATGGAAAACTTGTGAAGGACTCCTTAAAACAAAATATTTTTGAAGGGAAGATACTGGATATCAGCAATAGAGAAAGATATTACACGATTTACTTTCAAACGACAGAAGGAAAGATCCTTTTTGAGATTTCAATCCCAAACTATGCCTTTCGGAATCTAAATCTCTCGATCAGAAAAATGGTTAGAATAGCCCTCAGAGAAGAATCCCTCTGGGTCATGGTCTAAAGTGAAGCTCCCCGGCCACAGGCCGGGGCTTCCCGGAAATGAAATTTCATTTTTATTGTGCCCCTTGCCCCGCCTACCCCGCTTTGGCGGGACGGGCACTTGCCGGCCACCTCATGCCCTCACTTTCTCCCTGAGAAGAGGGTAAGATCCTTATAAAACTTCATCCCCTTGTTTTCGGCTTAGGGTATGCACAGGTTTGTTAGATATTGTGCACATATGTCCCTTCCGGCAGATCCACCGTTTGCTATCCGCGAATAAAATGAAGACAAATGCGGTCAGGGCTAAATAAATTGGAACACGATTGGTGGTCTCCGGCACCAGTATTGCCTGTCATAGAAATTTAAAGGCTATTGCCTAAGGGGGAAAGCCATGGACATCCCGATGGAACCCAAAACATTCCGCCTTCTGGTCGCCATCCTGTTTTTCCTTGTCTCTCTTCTTGCCAATCTGCTTCAGCGCCGTTACGCAAAAACCCGCTTGGGTCGTATGCTCAGAAAGGAAGAATCCATCGTCAATTTCCTTGAGGGAATACATAAAAATCTCGGTAAACTGGAAGTCACCTGTACCCTTGAGGTGCAAAGGGAAAGCTCCCCCCAGGAAGTGGGAAAAACAATCCATCTGGTACGGAATGAGATTCAATCGACCATTGCTAACATGCAGGAACATCTTCGATCTTTTCGTCAGTACCGACGAAAAGAAAAAGCACGGGGAAAACAGCGAAAAGGGTTGGAGAAATCATATCAAAGATCCTCTGGATGATGAGCTACACGAGAAATGTGATGGTGCCCTGTCTCTACGCAACTCTGGGAGGCGTTGCCGGTCGTCCCCGCACCGATTCGACCAGGGAAGTAGACCTCATCGTTACATTAGACAGACCCTCCGGGAACACCTCCGGAGCCTTGTCATACGGATTTTTTGGAATTGGACGGGTAATTGAGGACGTCACCAAGCGTGAAGTCCTGCAAAGTTGATGAGCCGAAGCGCTCGGCTTTCAAAAGGTCCCGCTGCAAGGCTCTTCCGGTGTCCCCGCCCAGTCTGTCTTGGCAATTCTTTGCAAGGTTGAAGTATGCTTTTTAGAAAGGACTATCCTTATTTTGTTTCTCTTCGCCTTCAATGCGAATCTCAATAGATTCAGACGTTTCGCAACCTTTCAGGGAAGAGAGCATCCCTTTGATCGTCTTGGTCAAAATATTTTTCACAAACGGGGTCAACGTTATGTTTTTCCCGTCCACGCGCAACGAAATCTCCCCCTTTCTCTCCGATGTGAGAAATCGCCTTTCAATGTAGTCGGCAAGCCCTTTCATGTCATCGAGAAAAAAGCAGGAGACGCCTATGTCAAACGTCTTATTTGAAACAATCCCGACGAGGTTATCCTCCTTGGTGCAAAGAAGCTCTTTGTGCTTCTCCTCCCGAAAAACCTCAATCTTAGGCTGAACATCCTTCTTGTATCCTTCTGTAAGGATGAGATCCACCTCCTGAATCAATTTGTCCCGAATTTCCTCAAGATTTAGATCTCTCTCCACATCCCGAATCAAAGCAAGTTTTTGGGGCGATGAGATGACTACGGTGTGAGCCCCTGCTTGCTTATGCCGCCAGCTATCTTTTCCCTCCCGATCCACTTCAAACCCATGCATATCATGCTTGATCGTTGCCACCCGATAGCCTCGCCGGGTCAACTCGGGGACTAATTTTTCAATCAGCGTGGTCTTTCCACTATCCGATTTTCCAACAATTGAAATGATGGGTATCATCCAGATCTCCCTTGGAATATTGGAATGTTGGAATAATGGAATGATGGTGAATAACTAGAAAACCCGTTTCAACCCAATATTCCATATTATTATTCCACTATTCCAGTCAGAAATTCCTATCGAGCAACTGAACCTTGACCTTCTCCCCTGCCCTCACCATCTCCTGATCTTCAGGGATGACGATCAAACCATTTGCCCTTACCATGGATCTTAAAATTCCAGACCCTTGCTCTCCAGTGGTCGTCACGAAGTATTGATTTTTTTCAAAAGAGACAGTCCCTCTGATAAAATAACGTCTCCCGGTCATCTTCCTAATCTCCTCTTTCAAGATGGCCTCGATGACAGGCCGAAAAAGTTGACGATGGCCCATCATCTTCAAAAGGCAGGGTCTCACAAATTGCTCAAAAGAAATCATGGATGAGACGGGATTCCCCGGAAGGCCAAACACTGGCTTTCCTCCGATCGTCCCAAAAGCCAGAGGCTGTCCCGGCCTCATGGCCACTTTCCAAAAAACCATCTCCATACCCAAATCCTTCATGACATCTTTAACGAAATCATAATCCCCCACGGAAACTCCCGCGGAGGAGATTAGGACATCTGCTCGGATTCCCTGACGAAGTTTTTCTTCGATGTCCTCTTTCCGGTCTTTGGCAATGCCCAATTGAAGAGGGATCGCCCCGCAATCCTTCACCTGGGCCCCTAACGTGTAAGAATTACTTGAGATGATTTTGACCTCATCCAAATCCCCATCCACATCGACTAATTCGTCTCCGGTGCAGAGAATGGCCACCAGCGGTCTCTGAGAAACATGAACAAGAGATCGTCCAACGGAAGCAAGCATCCCCACCTCTGCCGGACGGATCGTATCCCCTTTGAAAATCACACGATCTCCTTGTTTCACATCCTCCCCAGACTTCCGGATGTTTTCACCAAGGACAGCAGTCTTGAAGATCAAGGCAAATCCATCTTCTTTCTTTGACTCTTCAACAGGAATGACCGTATCTGCCCCTTTCGGAACAGGAGCACCTGTCATAATACGGATGGCTTTTCCTTTCTCGAGTGTCCTGGTTGAGATAAAACCGGCAGCAAGATCTTCAATCACTTCTAGCCGGATGGGATGATCTTGGGAGGCGTTCCGGATGTCCTCCCATCTCACCGCATACCCGTCCATGGCTGAATTATCCAGAGGTGGGATGTTTCTTTTGGCGTAGATATCTTCCGCGATCACCCTTCCTAATGAATCCAAGAGAGAGACCTTTTCGGATCCCAAAGGACGGATGTGCGAAAAAATTTTATCTAAGGCTTCATCCACTGAAATCATAGCCGAACTATAACATAAAATTGACTCCATGAAAATTCAGGGGCTGAAAACGGCGGGCCGCCTTTAGACTCCCCAGGAATTTGGGGCTCGATTCTTTTATGACCATGTGGTAAGTACATTAGAAATACAGAATATTGGCAGAAATTATCCAAAAGCCTCTTTTTTAGACACTGAGATTTAAAATAGAAGCTTATTTATTAAAAAATATTTTAATTCCAAATTGTTAGCAAAATTTATTTTTTACTAACATTTTCTCTTGACAATTTTTTTTCCCTCCCATACAATTACTTTGTAGCTACATTGTGATTATAAGATCCGTTGTGTGTCTCTGAGAATTTGAACGGCCAAACTAATACAATGCCTCCTAAGAAAGTCCAATTGCCTTACTTGCCAGCTCAGATAGAAGAACTGAATTTTGTTCAGAACAAATCCAAGTTCGAACTCTACGGCGAAGAGATGATTGAGAAGGTCGTCAAACTGAGTGGGAATAGTGGTCGAGTTTATCTTCCTCCGGAATGGGTAGGAAAGCATGTCAAAATCATCCGTATTGACTGATAAAGGGATGTTAAAGGGAATCAAGATCCGAAAGATTGGAGCTGATAATATCCCCGAGATTGTTGCCATCCAAGAAGCAATTCTACAGAAAAAGGTTTCAAAAAAGTGGATCCATATGGTGGAGGTCCGCCTCAAGAAACAAGAAGCAGTGGGTTTTGTTGCTTCCATGGAGGGTCGGGTTTTGGGTTTCATCATTGGGGAGATCAAAGGCGAAAGTTTTGGTTTGGAGCAGAGTGGCTGGATCGAAGTGGTAGGAGTCCATCCCGGTCACATGGGGATTGGAATCGGCCGAATCTTGGCTGAGAAACTCTTTGAAGTTTTTCAAAAGAAGGGAATCCGCGACATTTACACCACCGTACGCTGGGACGCCGGGGACATGCTATCCTTCTTCAAAGCCATCGGATTTGACCGTTCAACATTCATCAACCTGAGAAAGCATTTGGATTGAAGCCTTCCGCCCAACGAGGCGGGACTTCCACGAATAAACTATTTTAGAAGGAGGAGAGGACCATGATTGAGGAGTTTAAAGAATGGTAGGACAACAGACATGAACACGCTAAGAAGTGGAAGAAAGAAAATCCTAAGGGAAAGGTATTGGGATACTTCTGCACCTATGTCCCGGAGGAAATCCTTTATGTGGCAAATGTCCTCCCCGTCCGCATGTTGGGAAGCCATAAACCCCCTAATCTGGTGACGCCTCACATGTTCGACATGTGGTGTCCTTTTTCCAGGGACTGCCTCAACCAAGGCTTATCCGGCAGGTATGATTATTTAGACGGGATCATGATCGGACAATCATGTCTCCATCCACGGCAGGCCTTTGGCGCCTGGCTTATTAATGTTCCCACCAAGTGGAGTTATCATCTATCCATGCCCAACGCTGTTCGAAGCCCCCATGCCAAGAAATTTCTCCGTGGGGAACTGGAGGATTTCAAAAAAGCTGACGACAGGTCGTAAGATCGATGATGAAAAACTGGCCCGTAAAGTTGAAAACACTTACCGCTCTTGCTCCTACTGGGCAAAAGCCTGTGAGCTAAACAAGGCCGTCCCCGCTCCCCTCGATGAGAAGACCATGTTCTCCCTCTATGTGTTGGGTACTCTTGAGAAATCAAATGACGATTTTGCCGACTTTTATGAAAAATTGTTATATCCAGAGGTGAAGGACAGGGTGGCAAACAAGATTGCTGCTGTGAGTAATGAGCAATGGCGTATCATTGGGGATAGCCAGCCTCCATGGGGCTTTCTAAATGTATACCGTTACTTAGAGAAGTACGGGGTCGTCTCTGCGGCCAACCTTTATACCTTCTCTCTCATCGGATGGTGGAAGGTGAACGAAAAGGGAGATCTCGTGCCCTATCCTACCCTTAAGGAGCAAGGCATCACGATCAAGGATCGGGATCACGCCCTGAGACTTTTAGCAGAAGGTGAGTTGAAAGGAAAGCTGATGTGGGCACCATTCTATGGAGCCAAGTATAAGGTTGACCTTGTGAACAAGATAGCCAAGCAGTGGAAGATTGATGCAGGGATCATTCATCTTAACCGTGGATGTGAGGGAACAGCCCAACATCAGATGGAGGTAAAGAACGGTTTGGCGAAAATGGGCTTACCGGTGATGACCTTTGAAGGAAATATGGCAGACGAAAGGGAATTTGATGAAGCCCGAACCGCTCGGATGATCGATCTCTTCGTGACCGAAACATTAGGGCTTAAAAAAGTGGCTTGATTATAAAGAAAGGAGGTCAATGATGATAGTTGCAGGAATAGATGTAGGTGGAAAAAATGTTCATATTGTCATCAAAAAAGATGGCCAAATTCTCGGCAAAGGTACGGGTCCTTCGGGAATCAAAAAGGCAGAAGCAGTGGAACAGCTCTACAATGAGGTCCTTAAAAAAACTGGCTTGACCCGGAAGGATGTCGAGCGAGTGGTGGCCACAGGGAGTGCGGCGAAACGAGTGGTCTTTGCAAACGGTTTCATCCCCGATGCGGCGGCCGATGCTCGCGGGGTCAATAAACTGATTCCCTCAGCAAGGACAGTCATCGATGTGGGGGCAGAAGAAGGTCGGGCCATCAAAGTCGACGCTGACGGAAAAGTTTTGGACTTTGCCATCAACGAGAAATGCGCAGCCGGTACAGGCACCTTTGTTGAGGCCATGTCCAGGGCGCTTGAGGTTTCTGTGGATGAGATGTCGAAGATCACTCTTCAGTCCACCCAGACTCTTTCGACCAATGCACAGTGCGCGGTCTTCGGAGAATCCGAGGTAGTCTCACTCATTCATCAAAAGACACCCAAACCAGATATTGCCCGGGCAGTGATGAATGCCATTGCCGGGAGGGTTGCTTCCGTCGCACGTATTGTGGGACTGGATAAGGATGTGGTGATGGTCGGCGGCATGGCAAGGAATGCTGGGTTTGTTGACTCACTTAAGAATAATATTGAAATGGATGTCCGCGTACCAGAAGACCCTGATTATATGGGGGCTCTCGGGGCAGCCGAGGCGGCACTTGTGGGGATCATGACAGAAGAAGTCAAGGCAAAGGTCCTGGAAAAAGAAACCGTCCCAGAAGGGAAAGGTTAACACCCAAGGTTGAGGTTAAGGTTTTAAGGTAAACCCAACGAAATCTCAAGTGTTGGAAGAAGATTCTAAAATTATAACATGGAAAAAGTTAAAATAGCTTAATCGCCTGAAATAAGGAAAGAGGAGAAAATGGCAGAGGAAGCAAAAACCCAAGAGTTTTGGAGATGGCCTGAAACGAACTGGGTCAACCCGGATATAGATTGGAAAAAAGGTAAGGTGATCACGGCTGGAGTGGATGTCGGGTCGGTGAGCACTCAAGCTGTTATTATGGTTGATGGTGAATTTTATGCCTATGGCAACACCCGGACGGGTTCAGACAGTCCAAACAGTGCCAGAAAAGGCATGGGCTTTGCGTTAGAAAAAACCGATATGAAGATTGAGAACATCGATTACTGCATCGGGACAGGCTACGGAAGGGTCAACGTCCCTATGGCCCAGCAGTCCATTACCGAAATCTCCTGCCATGCGCGGGGAGCTAACTTCATGTACGGCCCCGAAGTCAGGACAGTCATGGATATGGGGGGACAGGACTGTAAAGCCATCAACGTCGATGACCGGGGAAAGGTTCTCAATTTTATGATGAATGACAAGTGCGCTGCCGGAACCGGTCGAGGGATGGAAGTTTTTGCTGACCTGATCCGCGTCCCCGTCTGGGATATCGGAACCCGCTCCTTCCAGATCCAGAAAGAGCCTCCCATGATCAGCAGTACTTGTGTCGTATTTGCCAAGAGTGAGGTCGTCGGCTTATTAGAGTCAGGAATGCCTGAAAATGATATCATGGCTGCTTACTGCTCCGCCATGGCCCACCGGATCATGGAACTGCTCAATCGTCTGGGTATAAAGGAAAAGTTTGTCATCACCGGTGGTATTGCCAAAAATGAAGGTGTTGTGAAAAGGCTAGAAAAAGAATTGGGCATTAAAACTGCCGACCGTGTCTGGAACAAAAAAGAGTATATTGACCGCAAATATCCTTTTGACACACAGCTCGCCGGTGGCATCGGGGCAGCCCTGTTCGGAAACGCTCTGTTGAAGATGGGAAAAGCAAAGAGTGCGAGAAAAGCCTAACGGACCAAAAGGATTCAAGGGGCCAAGGGATCAAGGGTTCGAGTGAGATTACAAAGAACGAATAGGGTTGGCGAAAATTTTATTGAAGGGATCGTAGGGATAAAGAATTCAAGGGCTTAAGAATGAAAAAGGAAAAGATTCACTTGAACCCTGGACTCCTTGAACCCTTGAACCCTCACGCCATTGGTAATTGTAACCGCAGAGCTTCTAACCAAATTTATTTAAGGGCGGTAAATTATGATAGCCAATTATGGTTTTAAGGACGGCTCTGGCGATTGGTATGTCACCATCGACACGGACAAGTGCAATGGCTGCGGCAAGTGCCCTGAAGTTTGTCCGGCCAAAATCCTCGAGGTGGGTCCGGATGAGATTGACATCTTCCGCGAAGAACCCGTGGCCTTTGTAAAGCATGAGGAGCGTAAGAAAGTCAGATATAGCTGCGCTCCTTGCCGGCCTGCTTACGGTTCAGAACCAGCGCCCTGTGTCGGAGTTTGTGAACCAAAAGCCATCTCTCACTCAGATGGCTGGAAGATCTTGTACGGGCATAAGTAATTCGAAAGGGGACAAGCAACTTTTTAGACTCCCTTTTTTTCTTCACGCTATTTTTGATTCTTCCCTGACCATGAGAGTGATCGCAAAAAGTAGCCTGTCCCCTTTATTGTGTATGAGTCAAGTATTTTGAAAATTGGAATTTAAATTCTATAATTAAGTATAATTTTCTTCATTCATGCTCGAATTGTGAAAAGGATAATGGAAGACCTGTTTTAGCCCCCTTCCTCTTCCCTCTCTCTCGCTGGGAGAGGGTTAGGGTGTGGGTGATAAGGTTTATAAGGTGAGCAGGGAACAAGAACTTAATAAAGAAGGTTGGGAGAAAAGATTTACCATCGATGAACCCCGCCTATCGGACATGGTAGAGCAATACAAGGAGCTCGGATTTGAAGTTCTTCTCGAACCTGTGGATACCTCCTCTGAAGAATGCACGACTTGTATCACCGCTTTTCACGATCGCTACAAAACCATCTACACCCGCCAAAAGAAGTAATAATAAACTCCCTTAATAAACTAACACTCTGATGAGCATAAGGACATCCTATCTTAGATGGGTCTCCGAATTCATCGACACTGGACACTAAATCCCTCCTCGCCTCCCTTTACAAAAGGGAGTCCCGCGTCTCGCGGGATTTGGCAAAGAGGGGTTAGGGGAGATTTTCAGAGAAATATGTCTTCTTAACTACGGGCTCTTTAGGAACTTTGAAAGGTTGAGGGATCGAAGGATTGATCTCCATACCTCCTCCCCTCCTTCCCTTGGGAGAGAGGAAGGAGCCGGCGTATTAATTCATTTTTTTCATGGCAGGCTTCGGGATTCCAGGAAATCCCTTTTTTTCTCTTAGGGCGGCATTATATTTAAGAAGATTCAAATCATGGTCACTGACAAACTTGCGAAGAGCCCCCAGTTGAAGGGGATACAAAGAACAATCAAAGGGATTTTTTTCGTCTGGATCAACGTTTAAATCGAAAACTCGGCAGCTATTTTTCTTCAAAGAATACTGGACTTTTATAAGATGGGGGTCCAACGATGAGACGGATTCTTCATATCCATAAAAGAAGATAGGGTTTTGCCTCCATTTATGTTTGAAAAGAGACTCTCCATCAAAGACCGTCGGCGGATATGGAATTCTCATGGCGTCAAGGAGGGTCGGCAATATATCTACATGGCTTGTAGGAAACCCAAATGTCTTTGGATTAAAGAGCGCCGGTTGGTAGAGGATTGCCGGAGTCTCCAGGTTCTCATTGTAACTATATCGATAGTGCATAAAATTATTTGGATGGTGTTGACCAAAAGCCTGGCCGTGATCCCCCATAATCACCAGAATGGTACGATCCAGCAGGCCTTGTTCCTTCAGATGCTTGTAAATACGCTTAATCATATGGTCCAAAAGATTTAAATTATTATAATAGCGGCTGATCAAACGCCCATCGTCCTTCCGTATGCGATAATCCTCACCATAGTCAAAATATGGGAAGTGGGCGGCAAAACTGATATAGATGCCCATAAAAGGCTCTCTCGCTTGACTCAATCTCCGAATAAAGAAATCCACGGTTTGAATTTCGTCTCTTGCGATATAGTGGCCCAGAGAATGAAATTCTTCCTTTATTTTAAATTTCAGATTTTCATAGCTATGAATTTCTGATAGTCCGCTATTTTTTACAAACTTCGTCGGAAAATACCAAGATATGGAAGAAGGGGTTACTAAGAAACGATCGTAACCCTCACCCAACCAATTATAAATGGCAGGAACTTCAGCATCCGAACGTGTGCCAATTGCCTCCCGGTTAAAAAAATCATACATCCCACTAATTATTGAAAATACTGCCTTGGTGCTGACATTCGACGTGGTGTAGTGCTTTTTCAAAAACCAGCCTTCTTTTGAAATCTCTTGGAGAAATGGCATAGGCGTTGGGTTGGCGTCGCTTGTATCGAACATATATCGAGTCCCCACTGACTCCATGATAAAAATGACGAGATTCCACGGATGAGCAGTTTTAGCCGGCAGAAGCTTTTCCGGCTCCATTGGATGGGTTTCCATGGAACGAGAAAGCGGGATGCCTGATTTATTTTCTTTCACGAATTTAATGGCTCGATCTTCGCCGGAACGTGTAAAGAACACATTTTCTACCACATCCGATAGGAGAAAAAGCGCTGGATTCAAGCGTATCTCGTCAGGAACATTTTTGGTTTTGTCATTGGGCATCAATAAAGAAAGCGATGATAGAAAGATGGCTAATACGACGGAAACCCTGGCCATCCAAATCCTTAAACCCACTGGAAACAGGAGAACCAGCCAAAAAAGTCCAAAAGGGAAAAGAAGGAATAGATAATCTCTTATTTCGATCAGCTTAAGGGTTTCTATAAATGAAATGCCTGAAAATGCCTCCTTCATCACAGAAGTGTCGAACCCTGTCTGCACATCAAAGAGCAGACGACCATGGACCCCGTGAACGAGAAGCAAAATCATTAAGACAATATGTAAGAAGACAAAACCTGATATTTTTAAGATGGGATATGTTTTACTTTGTCTGGCGAGATATGCCATTCGAGACAGGAGCCAAGAGATCAAGAAACAAACCAGGACAAAGGCAAGGTCATTGGGCAAATAAACAAGGGTAAACCACAACGGATGTTGTACCGGATGAAAATCAAAGGGTCTGACTGTATTCGTAAACAGACCGATCGTGAGTTGAATCCGGTAAACCAACACAATCGCTAAAAGACAAATAAAAAACGCAAAGGAGGATTCGCTGGAAGAGGAAATTCTTGTAAATAAATCGGAGCATTTCGTTAAGAGAGTTTTGACTTTTATCTTAACCATGGTGAGCATCTTGGATGTTGATTTTTAATCTTATTGGGTGGAAGCGGAACTCCTTTAAGAGCCCTTTCCGAAATCTCGAGATGATGATAAACAATATAGTTCCAAAGGTCAATCCTGTGTCCCCCCCAAAATCCCGATTTAGGATACGGTCTTTGCGAGCGAAGCCCTGCACCGCATGGTGTTCAGGGTGAAGCGAAGCAATCTCGCTTTTCGCGATGAGATTGCCACGCTCCCGTTGGTCGCTCGCAATGACAAATTGGGATTGTGACACAGTCCCTTGGGGGAGAGGGATAGGGTGAGGGGGCGTTCCCAGGATATCTATTGAAATCCGGTTTAAAATAATCTATGTTGATTACATTCGAACCGTTTTTATTCTATCTCGGCATCCCATGAGAAAAACTTCCATTAAAGAAATGAGGTATGGTCTCGGGGATTTCCTTGTCAACGCCCTGCTTACCTTCTCCCTTCCGGTATTTCGTCGTCTATCCCCGAAGAGCTTAACCCTTATGGCAAAGATCATGGGAGCAATCGTTTTCTTCTGTGTTAAAAAATACAGAGAAAGGGTGATCAACAATCTCTCTGTGGCCTTTGGAGAAGAAAAAAATATTGACGAGATAAAAACTCTTGCCAAGGAGGTCTTCTTCCATTTCACCCTCACCCCACTGGAAGCCGTCTATGTGATGGCCAACACCCCTCCTTTTGAGGAATCCATCTTAAAAATTAGGATTAAGGGGAAAGAACATCTGGAGGCGGCCTTGGCCAAGAAGAAGGGGGTCATCGCTTTGGGTGCGCATTTGGGGGCTTTCACTCTATTGGGAATGCGATTAGCTGTGGAGGGCTATTCTTTCAATTTCATGATCAATCAAAAAACTTTTCCGACGTTATGGAAGAGATTGAATGCGCATCAGGAAATCGTAGGCCAAAAAATCTTATCGCCTAAACCGCCCACCACTTCCATTAAAAAGTCTTTGAATTGTCTCCGTCGCAATGAGATTCTCTATCTTATCGCCGATGAACAACAGATTCATGGAGGACTTCCTGTCCCATTTTTCGGGAAAACTGCATATACCCCTCCTGGACCGGCCATCTTCTCTTTAAAGACAGGCGCTCCCATCTTGCCCATGTTCGTCGTGAGGGAAAAAGGGATCCCGCAGACCCTGTTTATCTGGAGCCCCATTGAAATAGAGCTGACCTCCTATGAAAAAAAGAATACAGAATTGCTGACCGCTAAATTTACCAAGGTCATCGAGGACATCGTCAGACAATATCCCAGCCAATGGTCATGGCTGAATCGGCGCTGGAGATTACCCCGTCAAATCCGTGTAAAAGGTTCCCTTGACATGGGAAACCGGGGAGGATAATATTTTTGTATTATGGAAAATATAATTCTGAAGCGATTTAAAGAGAGCTCCGAAGTCAAAACTCGTTTTCTCAAAGAAAACCTCCCTAAACTTCTCGATGTGATCAAATTGATCTCTCATACCTTCGAAGCGGGGAACAAACTCTTTTTCTTCGGAAATGGCGGAAGCGCTGCCGAGGCTCAACACCTGGCTGCGGAATTTGTCAATCGATATGTCATGGATCGTCCACCTCTTCCTGCTATTGCCCTCACCACAGATACATCGATTCTAACCAGTGTCTCCAATGATTTTGCTTTTAACGAAATCTTTGCAAAACAACTCAGGGCCCTTGGGAAGGAAGGGGATGTCGCCATCGGGATCACCACGAGCGGGAGCTCTCCTAATGTGATCAAGGCATTTGAGGTGGCGAAAGAGATGGGGATCAAAACAGTTGCGCTCACCGGAAATGACGGGGGGATCATTGTGAAAATGGTTGACTTCCCTCTTGTCGTTCCTTCCACCAGCACGCCCCGCATCCAAGAGGCCCACATTCTCATTGGACATATCCTCTGCGAAATGGTAGAGCACTCCCTTTTCTTCAAGGTAAACCCCTGAGGAACTCTGCCGTGAAATCCAATCTTACTCCGCTTAAAAGGGTGGCCTCCATCGACACAGGGACGAACACGATCCTCCTCCTTATTGCAGAAATCGAAGGAGAAAATCTAAAGCCTCTTTTTGAAATGGAGACTGTTGTTCGATTGGGTGAAGGTGTCCAAGAGAATGGAAATCTTACGAATGCGGCAATGGATAGAGGCCTTCAAACACTGTCTCAATATTTAGAACGATGTCAGGCGATGGAGGTTCAAAGAATCTTTGCAGTGGGGACGAGTGCGCTCAGGGAAGCCAAAAACTCAGAGGGTTTTTTGAATCTCGTTAAAGAAAAACTCAACCTTTCCATCGAGGTCATCTCTGGAGAAGAAGAAGCCCAACTCTCCTTTCTGGCTGTAGTGAAGGATCTAAGGGAGGTAAAAGAACCCATCCTGGTGGTAGACGTGGGGGGAGGAAGCACGGAGTTCATTCTGGGCAGAGACAATCAGATCAGTCAATGGATAAGTCTTCCAGTTGGATCAGTTCGTTTCACAGAACAGTTTCTCCGTTCAGATCCTATTCAAGAAGAAGAATGGCAGAAAATGGAGAGAAAAGTCCGGGAATTGCTTGTCGACATCCCTCATCCACAGGATCCCTTATCAATGGTAGCTGTCGGAGGGACCGCCACGACCTTGGCCTCCGTTGAACAGGGTTTGGAGGAATTCATCGCAGAAAAGATCCATCATTTCGTCTTAAAGAAAGAAGCTCTGGGAAACCAGCTTCTCCTATACCGATCCAAAACCATCGAGGAGCGAATGAAAATACCTGGCCTTCCCGCTGCCAGGGCAGATGTCATCTTGGCCGGAGGGGCGATTCTTTATCTGGCGATGGAGGAGCTTAAATGTCCCTCGGTCTTAATCAGTTGCCATGGAGTAAGATACGGTCTTCTTCATAAAATGCTCAATCCAAATTTCAGATTTTAGATTGCAGATTTCAGATTGAAAAATCCAAAATCGGAAATCGAAAAGGGCTTTTAGCCTGCTTTGGAAACCAGCTGTTTCAGGACTAAAACCACCAGAACCATAAACCTTCCCTGGCCCGTGTTCTTGGGGCCGACAGGCACTTCCCCTTTACAGAAGACGAGATCTCCTTTCCCAAAGGGTTTCTCTTCATCCCCGATCGCCAAAGTCCCCTCCCCTTCCACTCCATAGAGAATGACTTCCAAAGCCCCCGGATGAGGGTGAAGAGGCATGGTCTGGCCAGGTTCAAAGCAGATGAGCACTGCCGCCCCTGCATCCCCGATATGGAGTTGCTTGGGTATGAAATTCTCCTTCGAGAACTCCGCCTTCTCAAAAAGATGAATGGGCTCCATAATGCTCCTTATTCTAATTCATTCAGTTCTTTGACAATCGCCTCTGGGTCCATGTTGTGCATCATAGCTCCAAAAGAGATGGATTCCATCTTCATCCCGGGACAGGAGAAGCACCCCTGCCCAAAATATTTCTCAATTACCTTGATCGCTGCAGGGTTCTCCTTCAAGACATCTCCAATGACCATATCCTTATTGAATTTCTTCTCAGCCATTTCCTATCTCCTATTCCATTTAACTATAATCTCACATCAAAAAGCATGCTTTGACTTAAATCAAGTCCCCTAAAAAGCAGTAGGCTGAATGCAGTATGCAGATTAATTACTGCCTACTGCCTTGTGCTTTCTGCCTTCTGAATCTTACCTCAGATAATGATAAAGCATATCCACGCGACCGTGTTTCACCATATACATTCCAGAAAATTTCATGACCTCCCGAATCTTTGATTTATAATCACCGTGGTAACACTGGGTCTCACATTTCTTGCACATGGGTTTGGGATCATACGGACACTTCAGCCTCATGGTCAGACCATAGGTGAGAAGGCGCGTGCAATCCTGGCACAAGAAGATCTCCTCCTTCTCGATTTCCTTGATATCGAAAAGTTTGAATGAAAAGGGCGCCTTCTCCCCATTGTGATTCTCCCTGCAGTGGATTCCTACAAACTTCATCAGCGTCCGAATGTCGTCCTTCTCTTTCTCGGAGAACCCAACTTTTTTAAACCTCATCTTACTCGCCTCCGTTTATCATCCAACAACTAATTATAATTCCAGAATGAAATGAATGCCTTGACCTAAGTCAAGAGTAGGATAAAATGGAAGGATATTTTGTCCTGGATGAATCTATTTCACTAAAAACAGCCATTCTTTGTTGAAATATCTTTTTGACATTACGAAGGCCTGAACGAATTGTGAGATATTCATAGACCACCAGACCGAAGCCGGTCCAAACCCAAAGAACACTACAAAGATATAGCTCAACGGGATCCTCACAAACCATACACTCAGGGCAACCCGTATCAACACACTCCGGGTATCTCCTGCCCCGCTTAGCCCTCCACCCAGAATAATGCCCCATGCCATAAAAGGCTCACTGATCATACTGATATAAATATATTTGATGCTTTCCCGGATGACGATGGCATCACTCGACAGAAGGGAAGCGATCCATCGGGCATTTAGAATCACCATGATGATCATGATCGTAACAACCAAGACGCCAATCGCTGCCGTGATGTATCCGCTTCGAAAGGCATCTTCCCTTCTCTTCACGCCGAGCATATTTCCAATGATCACCGCATTGGCCATGTTGAACCCGAAGACTGGAAGGTAGATGACAGATTCGATTCTGAGGCCGGTCGTCAGGGCGGCAAGAATTTCAACCCTGTTTTGAGGCAAAGCACTCAAAATCAAATAAAGGACCATCGAGCCAAGCTGCCACAATACCTGAAGCAGACCTATCGGCCAGCCGATATCGATCATCTTTTTCACCAAGGTTAGGGAAAAATTCTTCATGCCGGCCATGATATTTCGGACGTAGACCAGGTTGATCATACTTCCAATGAAGACGCTTGAAGCCGTGGCTGCGGCAATTCCCCTAAACCCCAGTGGTGTATGGAAGACTAAGAAGAAATTGAGTGCAATGTTGAACCCGCAAACCAGAGCCATCGTTTTTAAAGATCTTTTGACCATCTGACAGGATCTCAAAATCCCATTACCATTGATGAGAAGATAGTGAAAGAACAAACCCATTGCATAAATTTTGATGAAGGGCGCCGCAAAATGTTTGAGTTCCTCAGGGATATTGAGATACTTAATGATCGTAGGACTTAAAAAGATGCCTGCCATGGCAAGGACGGTTCCAGCCCCTGCGGATGCCATAACGGAAGAAAAGACAGCTTTATTTAATTCGGTTTTATCCCCGGAGGTGTATAGCCTGGAAACCACTGAAACGGTGCCCACCGTGAGGGCGTTGGCGATCACGATAAGAATGAAATAGAGTTGAATGACGAACCCATAGGTCGCTTGAATATCCTTGCTGACTCTCCCTGCAATATAGACATCCGTAAGGCCGATGAGGAATTCAAAAACCATGATCAGCGTCAGTGGCCAGCTCACTGACCAGCTACGGGATATAGAAGACCTGATATCTTCTCCTTTGAGGTATTTAAAAACCCTGATCACTTTCTTCCTCAGACACGCCAAAAAACCAGTTGAGCTATATTAGGAGGTTAGTTGAGGATCGAGATTTTGTCAAAGGAAAATAGGGATGCTGTCTCTACTTTAAAGAGAGGGCCGCTGGGTTGGTCACGTTAGGGTGACTTGCGATGATCATTTAAAAACTTGAAATCAGATTTTCACTCCTGAAGCCATCTCCTCCAAAAGCTCTCGATTGAGGATCAGTATTTTATTTTTATTCACATCGATGACCCCCTTGGCTTTCATTTTTGATAAGGTCCTTGAAAGGGTCTCACTGATGGTCCCCAATTTTGAAGCCAGTTGGGTTTTACTCAAATCCAAATCAACCTCCTTGGGGTTCTTCCCATCTTTGGCTGATTTCAAAGAGAGATCAATCAGATATTTTGCAACTCTTGAGGAAACCTCTTTGAGAGAGAGTTCTTCGATGAGGGAGGCAAAGTTTCTTAAAAAGTGAGAAAGAGAGACGATCATGTTGATGCTCAGTTGGGGATTCCTCTCGATCAAATGGATAAAATCCCTCTTAGGGAAAAAGAGAAGTTGACTATCCACTAAAGCTTCGGCAAACGCTGGGTAGCTTCCTTCGTGAAAGAGAGCGGCTTCAGCAAAAGCATCCGGGGCGGAAACCATATGAAGAATCTGCTCCTTGCCCTCCGGCGAAATCTTGTAGAGCTTTACCTTACCTGAGAGGATGACATAAAATCCCTTTGCCTGTTCCCCATCGGAAAAGAGAACTTCTCTTTTTCCAACCTGCTTGAGTAAAGCAATGCCCCTAATCCTTTTCAGGTCTTCTTCTCTCAACCCCGCAAAAAGAGGACATTGCTTTAATAGCTCGACCGACATAGGCTACCTATCCAAGGCCTTCCCCATGGAATTTTGAAATGACGAAATATCGGGGTTAAATGCCAAATATTCCAATATTCCATCTTTCAAGCGATTGATTCAGTTATTCCAGGGAAAATCCTACAGTTTTTCAACCTCTTTTTCAAGAAAAAAAGAGGCTTCCTCGCCCCCCATAAGATTTTTCTTAAATTATTTCGATAGGTTATAAGAATATAGGGTAGCCCATCTATCCTAATCTCACTATCCGCCACATAAATGTATGATATTGAAATAAAAGAAACATTATGTTAATCTGATTTGAAATTTAGCAATGCTGGAGGAAAATTTTTGAGTTCTCTTTATAAGAATCTTCTTTTCTGGACAATTATTATCGTTGTAATGGTCCTCCTCTTCAATCTTTTCAGTAAACCCCGGCAAACATCTTCAGAAAAAAATTATTCAGAATTCATTTCTGCTGTGGAGAACAACCGGGTTCAGGAGGTAGAAACCCTGGGTAGAAACTTGGCGTGGAAAGATAAGGATGGCAAACGTTTTAAGACCTACGCCCCTGAAGACCCCGAAATGATTAAAATTCTCAGGGAAAAGGGAGTGACCATCAACGCAAAGAAAGAAAGCGATACTTCCCTCTTGCAAATCATCATTACTTTGGCTCCAATTCTCCTCCTGATTGGTGTCTGGCTTTTCTTCATGAGGCAAATGCAGGTCGGTGGTGGAAAGGCTCTCTCCTTCGGAAAGAGCAAGGCCAAAATTCTGACTAAGGAACTCCATCAGGTCACCTTCGAGAGTGTCGCTGGGATTGAAGAAGCAAAAGGTGAACTCGAGGAAATCATTGATTTTCTCAGGGACCCCAAGAAATTTACGAAGCTTGGCGGAAGGATCCCCAAAGGAGTTCTTCTTATCGGCGCCCCTGGAACGGGCAAAACACTTCTGGCGCGGGCGATTGCAGGTGAAGCTGACGTCCCCTTCTTCAGCATCAGTGGTTCTGACTTCGTTGAGATGTTTGTGGGGGTCGGGGCTTCCCGGGTACGTGATCTCTTCCTTCAAGGAAAACGTAATGCACCGTGTATCATCTTCATCGATGAAATCGATGCCGTTGGGAGACACCGAGGAGCGGGCCTGGGTGGGGGACATGATGAGCGAGAGCAGACTCTAAATCAATTGCTTGTTGAAATGGATGGTTTTGAATCGAACGAAGGGGTTATCTTGATTGCGGCCACCAACCGCCCGGATGTCTTAGACCCTGCCCTTCTCAGGCCAGGTCGGTTTGACCGTCAAGTGGTTGTGCCTGTCCCCGATGTAAAAGGAAGAGAGGAAATCCTAAAGGTACACTCCCAAAGGACACCGTTAGCGGAGGACGTCAATCTTGCCCTCCTGGCAAGAGGAACTCCTGGATTTACTGGAGCGGATTTAGAGAACCTGGTGAACGAAGCCGCTTTATTGG
>Ga0256868_10000448_pt1 | contig 24205 bp, 18 predicted proteins | sample RVTome_13_FD_187341 | JGI IMG/M metagenome (GOLD analysis project Ga0256868, IMG submission 187341) | Soil microbial communities from uranium-contaminated site in the Upper Colorado River Basin, Wyoming, United States - RVT92D227 HiSeq ...
CATCGAGTCTCCTTTTTATTTCGGTAATATCTATAAGGGGTTTCAGGATTGAAGATCTTAAAAACCTTCCTCCCATTGGTGTGAGGGTTTCATCAAGAATCCATAACAGAGTACCTTCGTTTGAATCAACCATAAGGTTGTGCGTAAGTTCAAGGTTGCGCTGTGTTGCTGCATCAAGAAACATAAAAGCATCCTGTCTTAATGTGGATATTTTCTTTAGCCTGAATGTTTCCTTCTGGGTGTCCTCAAGATAACTGACCAGGGCACCGGCAGCAGAGATTGCAGCATTCATACCATCGCATCCATACCCTTCGAGGGATGATACCTTTAAATGCTTTAACAATATTTTATATGCCTCTGGATAATCAAAATACCAGTCCTCATAAAAAGATAGAAAGAAATTGTTGAGCGACTCTTTATAATGGATATTATCCTTAATGCTATAAGGAATAAGGATTTCCCTTGGTTCAAACCTGTATATTTCATCTTCAATATATTCTTCAGTCTCATAAACGATAAACTCTCCTGTTGAGATATCAGCAGCAGCAATCCCGTGTTTCTTACCAGAGGGGAAAATGCTTATGATATACGTATTTTCTTTCGGATTATCAGGTGCATGTGTCCCTGGTGTAATTACCCTTACAATGTCTCTTTCGACAATACCTTTTGCCTCTTTTGGATCTTCTATTTGCTCGCAGATTGCGACCTTGTGTCCTGCCTTGATCAACTTGGATATGTAGGATTCTGACGCAAAGTAAGGGATGCCGCACATCGGTGTGGGATCTTCTTTTGACTTATCCCTGGTTGTCAGTGCTATTTGAAGAATTTTGGATGCCTTCTCAGCATCCTCTCCAAACATTTCATAGAAATCACCAAGTCTGAAGAAAACAATAGCATCCTTATATCTTTCCTTGATGCTAAGGTATTGTTTCATCAATGGGGTTAATTCAGACATACAGAATATTTAATACCATCAGGCAATGAAAGTGCAATATGCAAATTTACAAAGATCGGAGAGAAAGGAAGAATAATAAACGATTTATTTTCCCCCGATCCAGAATATCGAGGAATTCCTTGATTAAATGAAACCGACCGTTTGTAAAAGACTTTCAGCGTCCAATCCTGACAGAATAACTGCTAATAACGATAGGGGGGTTGGCTTTTACTGCATTTTATATTTTTCTAATTCTTCCTTTAATTTTTCAATTTCTTCTTTCAGTTGCACCATCCTGATTTCTCTTCCAACAGCCATGTCATAAAAATCTTCGAGCTCCTTTACCCTTCCATGGATCTCCTCTTCTGTTCTTTTGCGGTCTGTGATGTCGAGAAATGTTACGACAGCTCCAATAACTTTGCCTTTTTCTTCTATAGGATAAGACCTGTATTCAACAGGAAAGCTTGTCCCATCAGCACGCCAAAAGACCTCGCTATCAACATGTATTCTCTTGTCGTTTTTGGATGATGTATAAATCCTGCATCGTTCAAGGGGATAGGGAGAACCATCAGAATGTTTATAGTGAACCAATTCATGTATATTTTTTCCCAGCAGCTCAGTCTCGTTATCATAACCGAGAATGCGAATGCATGCTACGTTCACAAAAGTACATTTGCCATCAAGGTCTTGCCCATATATAGCCTCAGCGGTTGAATCAAGCAACATGCGTATTTGTTCCTCGCTCTTCTTCAATGACTCTTCGGCCTTTACACGCTCAGTGACATCTCTTGCTGCCCCGACAATACCGATAACATTTCCCTTGTCGTCTATAATCGGCGACTCATCAATTTCAAGCAATACTTTGCTTCTGTCCTTTTTATATAACTCTAATAAATAAGGTGGTTGTTTCCCGCCTGTCTTCAGTGCTTTTTCAGTGATTTCCATGCCTATTTCGTTGATCGGGTTTTCAGTGGCCAGTTTCGTCCATTTTATCATCATTTCATCAGGAGTGTAGCCAAGGATCTGTAATGATTGGGGACTTGCATAACTAAGTACGTGGTTGGTATCATGAACATAATACATCTCATTGCTATGCTCTATTATATTCCTGAGCTTTTGCTCACTTTCTCTCAGTGCTTCTTGAGCCTGTTTGCTTTCTGTAATGTCAGTGAAAGTACCGATGTAACTGTATAATTTGCCATCTGCTCCGAATATAGGCGCGCCTGTGATAACTACATTGCTCTTTTTCCCTCTTTTCCCGACTATTTCAACTTCATAGCTTGATGCAATTCCCTTAGGACGCTTGCTCCGTTCACGCTGTATAACAACAAGACTCTCAGGTGTGAAAAAAGAATGGTATGTCATACCTTCAAGATCTTCAGCTTTTTCTATCTCGAGCATGGCACACATCGCAGGATTTATGTATATCGTATAACCATCCAAAGTAATATGCCAGACCCCCACGAGGCTGGTTTCAACGAGTGTTTTATAACGGTCTTCACTTTCTCTTAGCGCCTCCTCTATACGTTTGCGCTCAGTGATATCTCTTACTACTTCGATCCCTGCCATGATTTTTCCTGTTGAATCTTTGAGAGGAGATGCAGTAATCTCCACATATCTTGTTTCCTCATCAGTTTGTAGTTCCCTCTGCACTGTGTGAAATTTCCCATCATTGAAAGTAAGCGCAACAGGACACCCACCGCATACACCCTGTCTTTTTGTATATGCCTTATAACAATGCTCACCTACATGGTCTCCCATCGTATCTCTATGGACTTGATTTTCATAGAGAACCTTAAAAGCCCTGTCCACAATGCTAATGCCATCTCCTATGGCGTCAAGCATTTCGCCTGACTTAGCTATCGCATCTGTTATTTCTTCAGTAATGCCTATTATTGTTTCCCCTGATGTTTTTCGTTCAGGTTTTGATTTTGTTTTTTTTATTTTGGAGACTTTTCTTTCAGGTTTTTTCATATTATTTTTATCTTGCTTACAAGTGCCTTAGTGACTTTATATCAAAGAACTATGAATTAGTCAAATTTAGATTTATCTGCTGATTTCAGCCAGAAATATTGTATCCGTCTTTATAAAATGCAAATATAATCTATAATTTAGCGCATATATATTTATAATATCAATTATACTTATTTAAAATAACTATATATCATTAATATGAGGGGTATCGGGGTTGGCGCCCCGCCTGGTCTGCAAAACCAGCGACATGGTAAAAAGGGCAAATGAGATGTCTGACAAGTAAATTTAGCTCTTTCAGCTCTGTTTGCTTTTCTTATGGAAGAGCCATGGTGGGTTCGATTCCCACTACCCCTCTCCATATCATTTTTTTTGAAATAATCAATTCATAATCAATATAGATAATAACTATATAGTATTTCTTATATATAGATCTTCTCTAACAGAGGCAAGATTTCATGTTTTTAACATTGATTTTAGTAAATTATGATATACTTAAATTACAAAAGATAATTATCTCAGAGGAGTGATATAATGTGCCTTGCAATACCATCAAAAATTATCAGCATTGAGGATTCGAAGGCTATCGTTGATGTTTATGGCGCTCAGCGTGATATAAGCCTGATGCTTCTGGAAAATGAAGTTAAAATAGGAGACTACGTAATCGTTCACGCCGGTTTTGCAATTCAGAAACTTCAGGAGGATGTTGCCAAAGAAACCCTGGGATATTTCAATCAGTATTTAGAAGCAATCGCAGCTGAAGAAAACCCTGATAAACCTTTGAAGAAAATTAAGAAAAGGTCGAGAAAAAAGAAGAGTTAAATTTCTAAACTCTCTTTGCTATCTATTTTCTGTTTATATTACCCAAAAACAAGTCATGCGTCGCATGTGCTTGTCATGCCTTACTCCTTTATGGTAATCTCCTTACAATTTAATTTTTCAAATAGAGGTCTCCTGAATGGTAAAAAATGACTGCTGGATAAAAGAAATGGCACAAAAGGGCATGATAGCCCCTTTTGATAAAGAACAGGTCAGAAAAGGCGTGATATCCTACGGAGTTAGTTCATACGGCTACGATATGAGGATTGCTGATGAATTCAAGATTTTTTCAAGTGTCAATAATACTATTATTGATCCTAAAGATTTCAATGCAAGTACTTTGATCGATTTTAAAGGTGGCATTTGCATAGTCCCTCCAAATTCATTTGTTCTCGGACGTTCTGTTGAGTATTTCAAGATTCCACGAGATGTCCTTGTGATATGCCTGGGAAAATCTACGTATGCAAGATGCGGCATCGTCGTGAATGTAACACCCCTTGAACCCGAATGGGAAGGGTACGTGACAATTGAAATATCAAATACTTCACCCCTGCCTGCTAAGATTTATGCAAACGAAGGGATAGCACAGCTTATTTTTATTCAGGCTTCAGATGTCTGCGAGAGATCCTATGCTGATAAGGCTGGGAAGTACCAGTCACAGAAGGGAATCACTCCGGCGAAGATGTAGAAAAGGCATCGATTATTGAAAGGAACAGCATGTCCACAGGTAAGAAATTAATACTTGCCCTTGATGTTTCAGAGCACGAATATGCTTTAGAAATAGTCGATAAATTCAGTGATGATATAGATATATTTAAAGTAGGGCTTGAATTATTTACATCCTGCGGCCCACAAATAATTGAAGATATAAATAAGAAAGGTAAAAAGGTCTTTCTCGATCTGAAATTCCACGATATTCCTAATACCGTTTCAAAGGCTGCTGTCGCTGTTACAAGGCTGGGAGTACACATGTTCAGCGTCCATGCTTCAGGCGGCTTCGAGATGATGAAACAATGCAGGGAAAAAGTAATCGAGGTTTGCCTTAAAAAGAATATTCAAAGACCAAAAATTCTTGGCGTCACAGTACTGACAAGCCTTTCAAGAGAAATTCTCAAGGATGAACTCGGAATCCAGCATGGCCTGAGAACGCATGTCAGGCATTTAACTGAAATTGCTCTTAAGGCCGGCCTTGATGGTGTGATAGCATCTGCAAGAGAAATTGAAGTCGTAAGAAACCATTGCGGAAAAGGATTCCTGATAGTAACCCCCGGCATAAGACCTTCATGGACTCCACCTGATGACCAGAAGAGAACCATGACACCAAGAGATGCCATCAGGGAAGGGGCAGACTATCTTGTTATAGGGCGTGCAATTCTTCAACAACCAGATCCCTTGAAAGCTATTGAATTGATAAACCTCGAGATACTTGCAGCCTGAAGTTACCTATTCAGAGTCTTCACGTAAGTCGCATCTCTTGGTGCCTCAATAAAGATGCATATTTTTTGGAATTAGAATCTCAGAAGGCTCAATCTACCTTTTATTATCTTAAATCCGGCTATGGTAACTGATGGATCAGTCTTGTTCACTATCCACTTGACCTGAGCCTTTGCCAAAGAATGCTGAATATTAAGGTTTATGATCTCACCTACGGGAAGATTTTCTTCTCCGGGTATTTTGATACCTATTCCATTTCTGGAAAAATCAACAGTGCTTGCATCAAGATTACGATCATGATAATTCAAAACTAACGGGCTTTCATTCAGTATGCGCACTTCGTTTCTCTTTTCAGCGCCGTATTTACCACTAAAAAAAGTGGAGCAGTAGGGGCACAGCCTGAAATCCTCTACAGAAACGCTATACGAGTACTTCTTACAATTCGGACACTCAAGCCTTATCATATTTTCTTGTCTCCAGGATCCTTTTTACTTTCTTAGAAATCAGATTATCACAAACCAGGAATAAATAGTATCGGCAAAAAACCAATTTAAATGTCGTAATAGTTATATTTTTCATCTAATAGTATTACTACATAAAAAATATTCATAAATAAATCATTATATTCAATGAACTACCTGAAGCAGCACTTCGGGGAATTCTTTCAATTACTAATAAGACCATAAGTAAAGCCACATAATTGTCATTCCCCGACTCGATCGGGGAATCCAGAAGAAGACTGGATTATCCGGTCAAGCCGGATAATGACAACATTCGTATATGATGTGGTCTTACTTATGAACTCTTTAGTAAAATCATTATCTTTTTAACAATTTCCGGACATTGAAATATGGTATATAATATGTTTTATATCTTTCAGAATAGAATGTATATAAATGTTTATCCCCTCTAAGAAATATTTTTTAGATGTCATAAAGGATAAAGGCGTTTTACCTGTTTATGAAGAAATACCGTATTCTTCGCCATGCTTAATATATGAAGCTCTTTCAAATAGGAACAGCTTCCTCCTTGAAAGTGTAAAAGGTCACGAGAAGATCGCGCGGTATTCCTTCATAGGATTTGATTCTTGTCTGGAGTTCAAGGTAAAGAACGGATTTATAAAAGTCAGATCCTCATCAGAGGAAAATGCAACATCCAATAAACCACTGCATATCATGAAAATCCTGATGAAAAAATATAATCAATTGCCCCATGAACATCTGGGGCCGTTTCAGGGAGGCTTTGTCGGGATTTTCAGTTACGATTTTGTCCATTACCTCGAAAGACTTCCAAGGAATGCTGCAGATGATCTCAGCCTTCCCGATGCGCATTTCCTGATGATTGACAAATTTGTTGCTTTTGACCATGTTGATAAAAAAAGCTGGATCATCGTATGCCCGGGTGTTAAGGATATGATTGACATCAGATCATCAGATACGCATATCGACTGGACAGAAAAATACGATGAGGCAGAATATGAGATCGAGAGAATACATAAAAGAATTCAAGGTTATAAGTTGAATAATCCAGTTAATGATACTATTGTCCCAAAGCGATTACAGGATCGGAAGATGGATATTGTCTATGAAATGAAAAAGAATGTATACGTAGATATTGTAAAAAAAACGAAAGAATATATAGCCGCTGGAGATATTTTTCAGGCTAATCTTTCTCAGAGGGTTTCAGCTCATCTTGGAGGTAAAGACACTTGGAACCTCTATAAGATATTGAGATCCATCAATCCGTCACCATTTGCAGCGTATGTTGATTTCGGTGACTACAAGATAGTCAGTTCGTCACCGGAAAGGCTCCTGAGAGTTAAAGGGAAAACAATTGATACAAGACCTATTGCCGGAACAAGACCGAGAGGTAAGGATAGCAGAGAAGATGAACTGATGCGTACAGAACTGCTTCTGAATGAAAAGGAGAGGGCAGAGCATATCATGTTGATAGACCTTGAGAGGAATGATCTCGGAAGGGTTTCCGAGTACGGATCTGTCAGGGTTGACGAAATGATGATTACAGAAGACTACTCACATGTAATACATATTGTATCAAATGTTTTGGGAAATCTGTCATCCGAAAAAGACTGTTTCGATGCGATAAAGGCTGCATTTCCCGGGGGTACAATAACAGGGGTCCCGAAGGTAAGGTGCATGGAGATTATCGATGAACTTGAGCCTGTCAGGCGTGGACCATATACAGGATCAATAGGGTATATGAGTTTCTCGGATAATATGGATTTAAATATTGTAATAAGGACATTTGTGATAAAAGACGACGTAGCCTATGTACAGGCAGGTGCAGGCATTGTAGCGGATTCAGACCCTGAAAGGGAATACGTTGAAACAATGAAAAAGGCGGAAGCGCTGATAAAGACTCTGGAGATGGTTTGATTACGAAAAACGGAACCAGCTTTTTTTCGATTTTATTTTGTCGATGCTTCTTAACATCTCCCTGAGCATGCCGTTGGTTTCTCGCTGCTCTTTTTTCACATCTTTCAATTCATTATGAATACTCGAAAGGGAGTTCTTGAATTCTTTCAAGGTTTGGGATATCTCAGAAATGCCGTTGACGATTGCATCAAGCTTTTCTTTGGGAATTATCGGTACCTCTTTTATTTCCCTGATCTCCTTAACGACTACTTCTTTCGGTGCAGGAGTTTCTTCTTCAAGAACTGTTCGGACGGGTTCTCTCGTTATGTCGGGAATCTCATCATACTCAGACCTTTGAAACTCTATCTCGGGGGCTCCATATCGTGATGACTCAAAACCGGGAACAGCGGGTTCTGGTTCCGGAGCTTCCTTACTAATGGCCGGTTCTTCGGGATATTTTTCCTTGTATAACGGCGCAACTCTTTCATTCGTTGACGTTATTTCTAGATTATGTTTTTTCGATATGCACTTGATAACCAGTCTGGTTATATGTTGAAAGGTATCCTCTACCCCGTTACCGTCTATGGCAATCGCTTCCTTATAATTATATTTACCGTTTTCATTAAGGTCTTTGTTCATATCATCGACAGGCGAGACATTTGTGAGATCCCTTTTGTTGTATTGCAGAACAACCGGGATATCATTGGGATTGATGTTATTTGCAAGAAGGTTTTCGTGCATGTTTTTCAGGCTTTCTATGTTCTGCTCTCTCATCTCGCGTTGCGAGTCAGCTACAAATACGATGGCATCGGCTCCCCTGAGAACGAGTTTTCTCGTAGCATTGTATCTGACCTGTCCAGGTACTGTATAAAGTTGAAACCTTATGGAAAAATCACTTATTTTCCCCAGTTCTACAGGCAAAAAGTCGAAGAATAGTGTCCTGTCAGCTTCTGTGGCAAGCGACAAGAGCTTTCCTCTTTTGGAAGGATCAAATATGGAATGCAAGTACTGAAGGTTTGTGGTCTTACCGCTGAGGCCGGGACCGTAATAAACTATCTTGATCGTAATTTCCTTTGTTGCGTAGTTGAATAATGCCATTTTTATACTATAGCATAAACTGCGTTTCTTGTTTGATGCTTAACCCTGTACATTGCATCATCTGCAATTTTTATGAGTTCATCCTTGGATTTAGCGCTCTCTGGGTAAGAGGCTACTCCAAAACTTGCAGTCAGTTTGAGTGCATATCCCTCTCTCTTAAGGAATGTATTTTGCTCAATAGCCTTTCTCATCCTCTCAGCAATCTGGGCAGCCGCACTCGGTGGTGTCTGTGGAAGTACAATAACAAACTCGTCTCCACCGTATCGGGCAACGATATCAACCGTTCTGAGGCTCTTCAACAGGAGTTGCCCCATTTCAACGAGGAGTTTACTGCCTATGAGATGGCCGTAGCTGTCATTGATGCGCTTAAAATGGTCGACATCCATAAATATTAAAGAAACAGACGTACTGTATCTGCTTGAACGCTGGATCTCGATTTCGATTGTCCTGTTGAGATACCTTGTATTAAAAAGCTTTGTGAGGTCGTCCGTTATCGCGAGTTCGGTCATTTTTTGATATAAAGATGTTCTTTCAATCGCGATTGCCGTCTGATCGACCAGCCTCATCAACAGGTCAAGGTCTTCCTTTAAAAAGTGCCCCCCCGTAGTTTTATTCACCAATTCTATGACCCCGAGTATCTGTTCATTGATTTTTATGGGAACACACATTAAAGATTTTGTTTTGAAGTGGATGGCTTTATCGATTTTTCCGAGAAAACGTTCATCCTTTGAGACATCCGGAACCACAACTGGGACACCTTCCTGAGCAACCCATCCTGCGATGCCTTCACCCATCTTTAATCTGAATTTTTGCATTCCTTTCGTCTTTCTGACGTCAGTCTTTTCGAAAACCAGTTCATTGGTTTCCTGGTCTAAAAGGAGCACAGACCATGCTTCCGCTTTTGTCATCTCTTTTACTTTTCCCATTATTTTGGTGAGAATATCGCTCAACTCCAGAGACGACGTAAGGGACTTGCTTACTTCCTGGTAGAAATTGAGTTCACGCTTTGCCAGCAAAAAATCATTTTTTATTCTGTTATTCTCATGAAATATTTTGCTTTCCTGAAAAGACTTTTTGACATGATACATGAGAACTCTTGCGTTTGGTAAATAAAGGGGATAGGCTAACGGTTCTTTGATCCATGGGGTAAAACCCCTGAAGGAATAGGTATCCGAGACAATGATCTTCGGGATGCTCTTTGATAATTTGAGAAGTTCCTTGAAAGAAGCAGAACTACTTATTTTCTTATCAACTATGATGAGATCAATTTTTTCGAGCAGGCCGGGCAGGACTTTATCAAGTGAATCAAATTTATTGACGCTATAACCGAAGGAAACAAGAGCATCTTCGTAATCATTCTTCAGTACGCTTTGCCCTATCAGAATTATTTTAGGCATTTACACCACAGCACTTCTTATATTTTTTCCCGCTTCCACACGGACATGGATCATTCCTGCCTACTTTTTTACCGCGCCTCACAGCCTGAGACGGGGAAGAACCTTCCCCCCTGTTATAACTGAACCTGGCCAGTTTTGCAGGTTCCTTCTGAATACTTTCCCTCTTCTGAACCTGTATTTTAAAGATCCTCCTGACAACTTCGGTACTTATCCTGGAAGACATTTCCGCAAAAATATCGAATGCTTCTTTCTTGTATTCAACCAATGGGTCCTTCTGGCCATAACCCCTGAGACCTATACCTTCCTTCAGATGATCCATGGCGAGTAAATGGTCTTTCCACTGAGTGTCAATTATCTGAAGCATGACGACCTTTTCGAGATATCTCATTACATCATTGCCGATTTCTGCTTCTTTGTTGTCATAAGCACGCTTTATATCAGAAACCAGGGTTTCCCGCAAAGATTCATGATTTGCCGGCGAAATATCCGTCATAATGGAAAATACGCCATATACCGCATCTTTCAGGCCCTTCATGTCCCAATCTTCCATATGTTTTTCAGCGGGGCAGTAAATGAGGAGCAATTCATCCACAACCTCATCCGCCATACTTAATATGCGGTCCTTGAGGTTTTCTCCCTGGAGAATCTCCTTCCTGAATGAATATATTTCAGATCTCTGCTTATTCATCACATCATCATATTCGAGAAGGTGTTTCCTGATATCGAAGTTGTGTGCTTCAACACGTTTCTGTGCATTCTCTATGGCTTTTGTTATCATCCTGTTTTCTATCGGCACGTCTTCTTCCATGCCGAGCTTGCCCATGAGTCCGGAAATCCTGTCTGAGCCGAAGATTCTCATCAGATCGTCTTCAAGTGAGAGATAAAATCTCGAGGAACCGGGGTCTCCCTGCCTTCCGGAACGTCCTCTCAACTGATTATCGATCCTCCTTGCCTCATGTCTTTCAGTTCCCAGTATATGAAGACCTCCGGCAGAAACTACATTTTCCCTGTCCTGTTTACAGATCTCTTCAGCTTTTGCAAAAGCACGTTTCCAGTCATCATCCGAATAGTCTGTTTTGTCCCTTAGCAATTCTCTTGCAAGGCCTTCAAGATTTCCTCCCAGTACGATATCTGTTCCCCTTCCTGCCATATTGGTTGCTATGGTAACCGCGTTATTTCTTCCAGCCTGGGCAATAATCTCTGCCTCTCTCTCATGATATTTTGCATTCAAGACGGAGTGAGGAATACTTTTCCTTTTCAGGAGATGGCTTAAAAGCTCTGAATTTTCAATTGAAATAGTACCGACAAGGACAGGTTGACCTTTCTTATGAAGTTCTTCTATTTCACTGATGACAGCATTAAATTTGGCTTTTTCTGTTTTATAGATCACATCGGGGTGATCAGCCCTTATCATAGGCTTGTTGGTAGGTATAACCATAACCTCGAGGTTATATATTTTTGCGAATTCTTCAGCCTCTGTATCTGCCGTACCCGTCATGCCTGCAAGTTTATTATACATCCTAAAATAGTTCTGAAACGTAATAGTTGCCAGAGTCTGGTTTTCGCTTTCAATTTTTACGCCTTCTTTCGCCTCTACTGCCTGATGGAGTCCGTCCGACCAGCGTCTTCCGGGCATAAGCCTCCCGGTAAATTCGTCGACGATGATAACCTCTCCGTCCTTAACAACATAATCGACATCCCTTTTGAAGAGGGCATGTGCTTTTAATGCCTGTAGTACATGATGTACGAGTTCTATGTTTGAAGGATCGTAAAGATTCCCTGTACCCAGCAATCTTTCTACCTTGATATTGCCTTCCTCGGTAAGAATAGCAGTCCTCGCCTTCTCATCAATGGTGAAGTCAGTATCCTTCTGGAGCCTGGGAATAATCTTGTCGATCTTGTAATACTTATCCGTCGATTCCTCTGAAGGTCCGGAAATGATTAGCGGGGTCCTTGCTTCATCGATCAGGATGCTGTCTACCTCGTCTACTATGGCGTAATTTAATACCCGCTGGCAGTATTCGGATATATCATATTTCATATTATCCCTGAGATAGTCGAATCCAAACTCATTATTTGTACCGTAAGTTATGTCTGCCGCATAAGCCTCCTGCCGTGAACACGGCCTGAGATAATCAAGTCTTTTATCCGTAGACAGATAGGAAGGATCGAATATGAAAGAGATGTCATGCTGAACGACGCCTACCGAAAGACCGAGAAAATTATAGATAGGACCCATCCACTGGGTATCCCTCTTTGCGAGATAGTCATTGACGGTTATGACATGGGAACCTTTTCCTTCAAGTGCATTGAGATAGACGGGTAGGGTGGCAACAAGCGTTTTGCCCTCACCTGTCTTCATCTCGGCTATCTTGCCTTCATGGAGCACAATGCCGCCAAGGATTTGCATGTCAAAGTGTCTCATGTTTAGTTTTCTTCTGGATACTTCACGAACTACTGCAAAAGCATCGAAAAGTAAGTCATCGAGGGATTCGCCATTCTCGAGCCTTCTCTTAAATTCTTCGGTTTTGTCTTTCACCGCTGAATCTGAGAGGCCGGATATTTGCGGCTCTACTGAATTGACACGCTCGACCAACGGCCATAAACGTTTCAGCTCACGCTCATTTTTAGTTCCAAAAACCTTGCTAAGTAAAGTTCCAATCATATTCTATAATATAATAGAATTATGGGTTCCAATATTTCAATCATCCTGAAACTTTTTTATTGGGAGCATAGGATGCAAAATCATCATACTTTTCAAATTGCATCTTTTTGATCGAAAAACAATTTGCCTTGAAATCCAAGGTATCAAATCCTGTTACCTCTGTCAAGCATAGCAGATTGCTTTGATAATTTAGTGATAAACCTTGCATCAGCAGGAAAATACATGTTACATTTTTTTAATGGGTAAAACGGTTTACATCAAGACCTTCGGCTGTCAGATGAATGTTCATGATTCAGAGAAAATGCTCGGAATCATGGAAAAACAGGGATATTCATCGATCGATGATATCAGAAAGGCCGACGTCATCATATTTAATACCTGCAGCATAAGGCAGAAGGCTGAACAAAAGTTTTACAGCGAACTCGGGAGAATCAAATCATTCAAGAAAAAAAGACCTGATACAAGAATTGTTGTGGCAGGATGCATAGCGCAGCACGAAGGAGGAACTATTTTTAAAACTGCACCGCATGTTGATATGATTTTCGGTCCGCAAAATATTCACATTCTGGATAACATCACAGCAGGGAAAATTCCACCGGTTGCGGTAAACGATAATCCTGGTATCGCAATGCATGATCTGCCGGTAAAGAGGAGTGACGGGATAAAGGCATGGGTTACAATCATGTATGGCTGTAATAATTTCTGCAGCTATTGCATTGTTCCGTTCACGAGAGGTCGTGAGAGGTCAAGGCCTAGTGAAAATATTTATGAGGAGGTTTCAGAACTTGCGCAAAAAGGATATAAGGAAATAACCCTGCTTGGACAGAACGTAAATTCTTATCGAAGTGATATGGATTTCCCTGGACTTTTGAAGAAACTTAACAAGGTAAGAGGGATAGAGAGAATTCGTTTTGTTACCTCACATCCGAGAGATCTTTCGGATGAACTCATAAACGCTATCTCAGAATTGGATAAAGTCTGTGAACATATTCATCTACCGTTACAGTCGGGCTCAAGCAGTATTTTACGTCTCATGAACAGAGGTTATTCATATGATAATTATTTACAAAAGGTTACCAAACTCCGCAGAAAGGTTCCGCTAATATCAATAACCTCAGACATCATAGCGGGTTTTCCCGGTGAGACTGAAGAAAACCATCAATCAACAATAAAGGCGCTGAAAGAAATAGAATTCGAAGGAATATTTGCCTTTAAATTTTCGAAAAGGCCGGGAACTAAGGCTGCGGAAATCCCCGAACAGCTTAATGAAAGTATAAAATCCGAGCGTCTTGAAGAGATTCTAAGGATTCAGGACGAAATAACAAGCAGTAAAAATAAGTATCTTGAGGGGTCGGTTCAGGAAATACTCCTCGAGGGTTATAGCGAGACCGACAAGGATAAGTTCACCGGAAGGACAAGAACAAACAAGATTGTTACTATTGTAAACAATAATTTCGATAATGGCACTTTAATCAATGTTGAGATAACAAAAGGAAGAAGGCATTCACTCGAAGGAAAGCCTCTTAGATAATGAAAGTTACAATCCTTACCCTCGGTTGCAAGGTAAATCAGGCAGAAAGCGCAGATATAGAAGGAAATCTAATAAAGCATGGAATTACAATTGTAGGGTTATCTGAAAAACCTGATTATTGCGTTATAAATACCTGTACTGTGACTGCGAAAAGCGATTATCAGTCAAGGCAGCTGGTCAGGAGGGCTGTTAAAGCAGGTGCTAGGGTAATTGTAACTGGTTGTTATTCTCAAATCAGACCAGAGGAAATAAGAAAGATTGAAGGAGAGGTTGACATTGTTGCAAATGCTAATAAATCACAAATTATCAATATATTATCTAATAATATCAAAAGTAAAAGATTATGTTTCTCATTACGCTCCAGACCATATGTGAAAGTACAGGATGGCTGCAATAATGCATGCACATATTGTATCGTGCCAAAAGCCAGGGGAAGATCAAGGAGTGTTAATATATCAGAAGTAGTCAACCAGGCTATTGAATTTGAGAAAGAGGGGTATCATGAAATTGTCCTTACAGGTATTCATCTTGGTTCTTATGGTTTCGATTTTTTCCCTAAGAAAAAACTTTCAGATCTCATTATAACGCTTTTAAAACAAACAACTATTCAAAGGATAAGGCTCAGTTCAATCGAAGTTAATGAAATTGATAACGATATTATAGATTTATTACATGAAAAGCGATTATGCAAGCATGTTCATATACCACTTCAAAGTGGAGACGACAATATATTGAAAAATATGAATAGAAAATATACCGTCAAAGACTACAATGATGTTATTGAGAAAATAAAAAATAAGATACCGAACATTGCAATCGGTACTGATGTAATTGCAGGTTTTCCTGGAGAGGGTGATAAAGAGTATGAAAACACGAAATATTTTATTGATTCATTGCCGCTTTCATATATCCATATATTTCCATTTTCATCCCGTCCGCATACAAAAGCTTCTCAAATGCCTATACAAATCGCATCTGCAGTAAAAAAAGAAAGAGTCAACGATCTGAAACTGTTACATATAAAAAAAAAGAGAATGTACATGGACTCACAGATTCATGAAATCCTTGATGTTATTATAGAGGAGAAAGACAATGATAACTGCTCCATCGGTACATCCAGCAATTACCTGAAAATAAAGGTATATGATAACTGCTTTCCCAGAAAATCCCAGGTATATGTAAGCATTTCCGGTATAGAAGGGGATGTACTCAGAGGAATTCCCATAAGTAAGTTATAACCCATTATTATTGCAAAATATTTCGATTGCCTAAATCCTAATCAAATACGTTTAATATTATACTCATCAAAGAAAGAAATACTTTTTAAACATGATTAATAACAGGTTATTAACAATATCTGTTAAATTAAAGTGTCTGATAAGATATATTATGTAAAATACTATAGCTATGCAAAATACAATATTTATCATTAGATTAATTACATATGAATCCTTCAATAAACTTCAGAGCTTGTTTTTTAGACTTCACTCTTCCAATGAAATGAGCCCTTTTCAATTCTGTAACGATTTTTCCAATTTCAGGACCTGGCTTAAGATTCAAAATCTGTATGATCTCGTTTGAATTCATCAAGCCATTTTTCCATATCTTCTGAAATCTCTTATATTCTTTCAAAAGGTCCAACCTGTTCTTTATGATAGATAAATCTAATGAAGCTTCCTTTGTCTTCATGAATAGATCAAATAATTGCCTGCTTCCCGCCTTCAGTGTTTTATTGATATTCAACATCCCTTCAGATGTCAATTCCAGTCTTTTCTGCATATTGGTACTTATTTTTATTTTCATTTTTTGTTTATTCATTAGAAAGCAATCCTTTAGTAATATTTCAAGACACAATAATCCTTTATAAGTAATATTTTGAGAAAATATTTTATTAAGTATAACTTTAATGTTTTGCGGAATATCCTTAAGTAAGTATCTTTCAAGTTTAATAATTCCTCTAATATTATCCTCTAATACCCTGTGTGGAAACGATATAATTGATGTTAGTATTCCGTCATCAAGTGCAAGTTTTAAATACTTTTCAGAGCATTCTGAGTTTAACAAATGGAAAATTTCTAAAGTTATTCTTTCAGTAGTAACTTCATTTATTTTATTATGCAGTAGTTTTATATATTGTCTGGTCTCCTGTTCAATAGATCCTTGTATTTCTGCTGCAAACCTGTATGCCCTAAGCATTCTCAGAGGATCTGAAACAAAATTTTCTTTTGATATCGCTTTGATCGTCTTCTTTTTGATGTCATCAATCCCGTTGTGTATGTCAATAATGCCATTTACAGGTGACCATGCTATTGCATTTACCGTAAAATCTCTTTTTGACAAATCTTCTTCAAGTGTTCCTTGAGGTTTCGAAAAATCCAGTGTTATTCCTTCCTTAAAAGCAAGCCTGACCATATTTCCCCTTTTGAACTCTACAATTGTCCCTCCGGTAATGTTTTTTATTTCATTGACAAAAGATTTTATATTGCCACTAACAATATAGTCTCGATCTGATGAATCTACACCTAATAGCATGTCCCTGACATAACCGCCGACCAGGTATATTTTTCTGTCCCCCCCCTCTTCGAATATGATGGAATTGTACTTGTCTTTAAGAAATTTTTCTTTAAGATGTTCATCTTCCATGATCATAGTTTATAATATAACACTATCTACTCCAATGAAGAATTGTCATGCTTGAGAATTTGATTTTCACTCAGGTGTATTCCTTGACTTTTAGCTGTATGCTGATTTATAAAATCAATAATGCGGGCGTAACTCAGTGGTAGAGTGTTAGCTTCCCAAGCTGAAAGTCGCGGGTTCGAATCCCGTCGCCCGCTCCATAAACCAGTTCTATTTTTACTATAGAAATAAGCATAATTAATTGAGATTGCAGCACTCTTCCCTCTCTTGACTTTCAATTTCAATAGCGCTAACCTACTAATTGAAATTATAAGATTTTAAAAGATATAACCTGCGGACCAAAAAGAAGGAGGGTCTTCATGGAAGAATCAAAGAAACCTATGGGCTGGAAAGAGCTTTACCTGAAAGAAGATTGGTGGGCTATATATCTCGGGCTCGGAATTGTTGTTGCGGCTATAGCATTCTTCTATACCGGAAATCCATTGCTTAAATCCCTGAGCGTTCTCCCTCCTGCGTGGTCGGATTTCGGAAAGCTGGTTGAGCACTTTTCAGCAAATATCGGGTGGTACATTATTCAGTTCGTTCTCTGGCTGGTTATCTTTAGTACAAGTACAAGAATATTAGGGTTCAAGCAGTCTGAATATGTCCCTTCATTTATCTTCCTCTATATCCTTTCAATCATTACGTTTATCATTGGTGAATATAAGCCCCTTACAGAAAAAGGGTTTGAGGCACCTCTTGTTGCCCTGATACTCGGTCTTTTCATATCGAATACGCTTCGTGTGCCCAAATGGATGGACTCAGGATTCAGGGTGGAATACTATATAAAAACAGGTATTGTTCTGCTCGGTGCAACACTTCCGTTCACCCTGATTCTCTGGGCAGGCCATATTGCCTTCTTGCAGGCCACGCTCATTTCTGTGGTCACCTGCCTTACCATTTACTTTGTAGGGACAAAATTGTTCGGTCTTGATAGACGGTTCAGTTCTGTCCTGGGCGTTGGTGCTGCCATATGCGGCGTTTCAGCAGCTATTGCTGTAGGCGGTGCAGTCAAAGCCAAAAAAGAAGATATATCAATCACCATAACTCTTGTCACGATATGGGCGATTGTCATGATTTTCTTTATCCCCTACACGTCGAAATTTCTCGGCCTGCACCCTGCTGCTGTGGGAGCATGGGTTGGCTCGTCAGAATTCGCGGATGCAGCAGGCTTTGCAGCAGCGGTGGCTTACGGAAAGATGGTCGGCAACGAAGACGCTGCAGTTCGCGCTTTTACTCTCATGAAGGTTATCGGGAGGGACATCTGGCTTGGCATATGGTCGTTTATCTTTGCCATGATTGCTTGCTTAAAATGGGAAAAGGAAGAATGCGGCACACGTCCACATGTAGCAGAGATATGGTGGAGATTCCCCAAATTTGTCCTTGGATTTTTTGTCGCTTCAGTGATTATTACCGTAATTGCATCCGGTTATTCCCAAATTGACTATGACAAGATCCTCAAACCCGAACTTATTAAACCCATAAAGAGTCTCAGATCATGGGCTTTTATCTTCTGTTTTTTGAGCATCGGCCTTACCACACGTTTCAGGGAACTAGCTTCAGCAGGTAAAAAGCCATTCTGGGCTTTCACAATTGGGGTAGCAGTCAATGTTGTGCTGGGCTTTATCCTCTCTGTTCTGGTGTTTGGAGATTTCTGGATTGCAAAGACATCACAATAATGCAATATAGCTGCAGGGATTGCAGATATTTCAATAATGACCCGGCCTGGCTTGAGAAGGCATTGCCAGGTCTGAATGCATTAAGTTCTGCTTACGGAGCGACAAGGGGAGAGAATGGGATTTGCATCAAACGTGACCTCTATCTTTCCCCTATTGACAAATGCAGAGATTTTGAGCATATACTAAAAAATGAATAATGAGCAACTTGACAAGCGCATAAAGCTTTTGCTTTAATATGTATAATGAAAAAGATTTTTAACCTGGAGAAGGTAAGTGCTTAAAAAAAGAACAGAATTTTTCAACCCGCCGAAAATTTCCTTTCACAAAAGATTCAGTTATGATAACAGATAGCAGATCCAGCAACCGCAAACTCATCAAAAGAACAGTTTGCTTCGAATTAAGCGTTAGAGAATCAGGCGGACAGAAAAATATCCTGTATGACGGATGCTGCGTCGACATAAGTCCGCAGGGCATATGTTTAATAACAGATTATTACTTTAAGAAAGGGGAAGTGTTAAAACTCCTTATTCCAGCTATTGAAGTGAATGCAACAACACCTGTTTTTGCCGAGGTCGTATGGTCGAAACTTGAAAATGGCAATTACAGAACTGGTTTACGTTTTTTAACGCCTTTACTGGATGAGCATCCTAATACGTATAACACCAAGCCTCTCTGAACCGTCAATTGTTCACGACATTTTGTAGCTTCACACTGCAGGAACTTAGTTCGTCGCCCTCCAAACATGGTATATCCTCTGAATGACAGTCATATGCGTTAGAACCAGCATTATCCACAATACAGGTACAATCCATCCCGTTAATGTACCGAATATGAGAAGAATGATTCTTTCAGGCCTTTCCATGATTCCCGTATAACATGATTCTCCGAGACCTTCAGCCCTTGCACGTGCATAACTGATGAGGAATGCACCTACCAGTGTCCCCAGGCTGAGGAAAGCTCCAGTATGGTTACCATTTTCAGCCATGTACCATGAGATGGCAAGGAATAAAAAAGCATCTGAATACCTGTCAAGCACAGAATCAAGGAAAGCTCCGAATTTTGTCGTCTTTCCGCTTGTTCTTGCAACAATTCCGTCGAGCATGTCAAAGATTCCACCGGTCAAGATCAGTAGCCCGCCAAGCCTCAGGTTATGAGGGATGGCCAGTGCAGCAGCCAGGGTTATAAGAAAACCTGTCACGGTAAGGGTGTTTGGACTGAAAGGAATTCGTTTCGCGATTGAATTCAGCGGGATGTCAAGGAAATGGCCCAGTTTTGCACTAAGCATCTACCTCTCTATTTTCCCTTTAATGAAAGCTTCAACCATATCTCTCGCTTTTTCATCCGGAAACTGTATCATGGGGTGTTTCATGAAATACGCAGAAGGAGATATAAGCACCCCCCCTACCCCTCTGTCGCGGGCAATTTTGCAGCATCTTATTGCGTCTATTACAACTCCGGCACTGTTCGGAGAATCTTCAACCGAAAGTCTCATCTCAAGATTTATCGGTATATTTCCGAATATCCTGCCTTCCATCCTGAGGAAACAGATCTTATTGTCCATAAGCCACGGGATATAATCAGAAGGGCCTATATGGATGTTCTCATTGCTGAGTGGAATATTAAGCTGTGATTGAACCGCCTCTGTCTTCGATATCTTCTTTAATGTCAGTCTGGTTCTGTTGAGCATGTTCAGAAAATCGGTATTTCCGCCGACATTCAACTGGTATGTACTGTCTACTTTTACCCCCCTGTCTTCAAACAGCCTTGTAAGTGTCCGGTGAATGATTGTCGCGCCGATCTGGCTTTTGATATCGTCGCCGATGATCGGAATTTTTTTCTTTTCAAAGCGTTTTGCCCATTCTTTATTTGAGGCGATAAATACGGGGACACAGTTGATGAGACTGACTCCTGTTTTCAGGCATTCTTCTGCATAAAATGCTGTTGCCTTTTCAGAACCTACCGGCAGATAACTAAGAAGCATATCTGCTCCACTCTGCCTGAGAACTTTCGCAACATCACAGGTTTTTTTTCTTGCCACAATAAATCTACGGTTTTCAGGGTAATCCTGCAAGTGCTTTGATACACTGTCTAAGACATTGCCCATCATGACAGTCACAGGCAAATCGGGAAGATTCTTATTGATTACCTTTGTACAGTTTGGCTCTGCAAAAATTGCCTCTCTGAGAGGCTTATCGACTTTCCTCTTATCGATATCGAATGCAGCCACGAATTCGATATCATCAGGCCGGTATCCCCCAAGATTGTAATGCATAAGGCCGAGAGAACTGTCCGGATGACCTGTCCCCAGTGCCTTGTAATAGTCAACACCTTGAACGAGAGAGCTTGCACAATTTCCAATCCCGGCAACTGCAACTCTTATTTTACCCATTCTTATTTCACCTTTTTTGGATTCTTTTGTAAAGAAGCATAATAAGGTCTTCAAGCTTTATGTTGAATTCTTTTAAAAGAGTTTCCATCGTCTCTTCGCAGTAAACTTCAAATCTTTTCCATATCCTCTGCACAGTATCCTTATCAAGATCTGATGCGCTTGCAGCTTCCCTGAAACTCATCCCTTCCAGAAGATGAAAAATAACCTCTTTTATCTTGGACTCATTTGTATGGAAACCGAAAAAAAGGGTATTGCGCCTCTCAGAAAAGGTAAATTTGCAGGTCTTGCATTTTAGAAGTTTTCTCTGGTCTTTTCCATATCTGTGATAGATGACGATATTTCCAAGTCCCTTTTTCCCGTGATCGCCACAGGATTCATTAGGGCAGAAAAAATCGTCTCCATGAACCGAAATTTGCATGTTGATTTATATATCAAAGCTTCTTGGAATGTCAAGAATAATTTCATTAAAATGGGGACAGATGTTATGATACGATTTAAATTGTCAGTTGACCTTTAAACCCATCTTTTTGTACAGCAGCGGAAAGTTAACATTTTGAATGACTAAATTCATACCCCTCTCGACTTTAGCCTTATCTCTTAACCTTAATCTGACAGACATTTTTTCCAGTTTTTTCGCTATGCTGTAAGTATCTTCCCTTACCACAAGTAAAGGAATGTTTTTCTGTTCAGCTCTCGACAGAATTATCTCACTGGGATAGAGTTCCCCGGTAAGAATGAGACATACTGAGCCTGACTCTATCGCGGATAACTGAATATCAGCCCTGTCACCACCGACGATAACTGCATTATTCCTGATCTTTCTGAAATATTCTATGGCCTTATCAACTTGCATGGCACCGATCAGAAAATGCTCCACAAGATTACCGAGCTTGTCATGGCAGCACAAAACCTTCCCACCGAGCATATCATTCAGTTCTTCAACAGTGATTGAACCTACTATCGGATCGTGCGGGATGATCCCGAGAATATCCACACCCTTCCTTTTGAGAAAAGGAACAGCGTATTCATCTGCGCTTTGCTTATATTCCATGGTGACTTTATTCAGTATCACGCCGAGAAATTTATCTTTGAGGTCCTTTTTTGCCTGAAGGACGTAATCGACAATATACTCACCCTCATACTTCGCCACGATAACAACCCTTGAATTGAGTTTTTTAATCACGTCAAGACCCTGAAGCCCCAGATAACTTCCCGTGTAAATGCTTCCATACCCCCCAACCAGCATAACATCTTTATCTTTAGACATTTGATTGAATGATTTAACAATCTTTGGTAAAAGCCCCTTGACATCCTTCAGGTAACTTTTTACTGCAAGCTCCTGCGTTAACACTATTGGACAGATCTCTGATACCGGATCTTTCAGTTCAAGTGCCCTGTAGATGCGCCATGCATCATTATCGGTAAGGATATCGTCTACTTTTATGGGCAGGATACCGACGGGTTTTATATAACCTACCCTCAGACCGTCCTTTTTGAATTTGCTGCCCAGACCCATGGTTATCAGGGTTTTGCCTGTGTATCCAGATGTAGATCCCACGTATAAAGAAATCATTTTAATCACCTCCTATGGTAAATCGTGCATCAATGGCTACTGAACCTTCTCCCCTGTTTTTGACCAGGAGAGGATTGATATCAGCCTCGATAATCTGCGGGAAATCTACGGCCATCTGCGATAAAAGCAATAAGGATTTCTCAATGGCCTCGATATCCGCTTCTGCCTCACCTCTGACGCCTCTCAATAAGGGAAAGGTTTTCGTCTCCCTGATCATTTCATGAGCATCTTCCCGGCTCAACGGTACAATCCTGAATGAAATATCCTTCAATACTTCCACGTAAATCCCACCCAATCCGAACATGATCATATGACCGAATTGCGGATCTTTTGTTATGCCCATGATTACTTCTTTTCCTTTCGGTATCATCTCCTGAATGAGCACTCCATATATATATGCAGTCGGCATAATATTTCTTATACGGGTTGTAATGTCAAAAAAGGAGTTCTCTACATCTTTTTTACTGTTCAGATTGACTTTGACACCACCGATATCACTCTTATGGCTGATCTGGGGTGATAGTATTTTCATAACGACCGGGTACCCTATCCCCTTGGCGGCAGCAGCAGCCTCTTCCGGTGTCTTTGCAATCAAACTCCTGGGTTGAGTAAATCCATAAGCATGGAGGACATCATAGACTTCTTGGTCGTACAGCCGATCCCTGTTTTCGTTTTTGACGGTATCAAAGATGTTAACCGCCTTCTCTCTCAGGCCATTGAATTTGTGAAATGTCTTTTCCGGTCTGGTTATCCACAGGTTATAGTGGTACATTACATTCATGGATGAAACCATTTCTTCAGGAAAGCTGTAATTTGGCACGCCGTATTTCAGGAGTGTTTTAGCCCCGGATTCAACGCTTTTCTTTCCCATAAACGAAGTAAGGATCGGCCTGTCGATTAAACGGGAAATATTTGCTATTGCCATGGCTGTAGCCTCAACATCGACAACAGCTGTAGGAGTCAGAAGAATCATTACGCCGTTTATCCTTTCATCTTTTAGGACGGTATTGAGCGCCTTTTCATATCTGTCTGCACCGGAGTCTCCAAGGATATCTATGGGATTGTAAAATGATGCTACAGGCGGCAGAAAAGATCTGAGTTCATCTACAATATCCTTGTATAATGGTATCAGCTGAAGGTCAGATTTATCACAGGCATCTGCAGCCAAAATTCCAGGCCCCCCTGAATTTGTTATGATCGCCACATGTGGACCTCTCGGCAATGGCTGGTTGGCAAAAGCAAGAGCATAGTTAAAGAGCTCATTAATTGTATGCGCCCTGATGATCCCGCTTTGTTTGAAAGCAGAATCAAAAGCTGCCTCACGTCCTGCAAGGGCACCGGTATGAGAGGATGCCGCCTTTGCTCCGGAACTGGTAATACCCGATTTCAGAATAATGAGCGGCTTCTTTTTTGATATCTGGCTGGCAACCTCCATGAATTTTTTGCCGTCCCTTACTCCTTCCATGTATCCCAAAATTACTTTTGTATTTTCGTCTTCAGCAAGTGCAATCATAATATCTGTATCAGATATATCCGCCTTGTTTCCCATGCTTATGAATTTCGAAAAACCGATTTCATCTGGCAAGGCGCGATCGAGAACTGCGAGGCAGAGCGCACCGGATTGTGAAAAGAAACCGATACTCCCTTTAGTAGGCATACCG
>Ga0256868_10000449_pt1 | contig 24203 bp, 15 predicted proteins | sample RVTome_13_FD_187341 | JGI IMG/M metagenome (GOLD analysis project Ga0256868, IMG submission 187341) | Soil microbial communities from uranium-contaminated site in the Upper Colorado River Basin, Wyoming, United States - RVT92D227 HiSeq ...
CCTAACCCACAAGGACGGAAGCTACGGCGTTTCGGTCCTCGAAGACTGCAAATACGCGTCCGATAAACCGGCCGACCATATCGTCCGGCTGACCTTGATGTACACGCCGGGCGTGAGAAATTCGTACCGGGAGCAGCGCGTTCAGGATTTCGGCAAGCATGAAATTCTCTATGCCCTTTACGGCCATAAAGGAGATTGGCGCGCCGCCGATTCCAATTTGCAGGCTGCCCGCATCAATCAGCCTCTGGTTGCTTTCCAGACCCTTCCGCATCAAGGTCCCCTGGGCAAAGCGTTTTCCTTCCTCACCGTCAGCAACCGGGACGTGGTCGTCTCCGCCGTCAAAAAGGCGGAGAATGGTGACGACCTGATCGTCCGGATCGTCGAAGCCAAGGGCAAAGCGGCGAAAGGCGTTCAGCTCACTTTTGCCGGTCCCATCGTTTCGGCCAGAGAAGTCAACGGTCAGGAACAGGACCTGGGGAATGCCGTCGTTCAGGACGGCAGGCTTGTCTTCGATATCACGCCCTATCATCTCAAGACGTTCGCCGTCAAGTTGAAACCCGCCGAGGCCAAGCTGGCTTTGGCCCAGAGCATGCCGATCGATCTTCCGTATAACATCGATGTCATGAGCTTTGACGCCCATAAAGCCGACGGCGATTTTGACGGGAGAGGACGGTCGTTCCCCGCCGAAATGCTCCCGGACGTCATTACCAGCGAAAACATCGCCTTCAAGGTCGGTCCCAAGGCCGACGGCGAGAATAACGCGGTTTCCTGCCAGGGACAGACGATCAAACTCCCCGCCGGGAACTTCAATAAGCTGTATATCCTCGCGGCTGCGACGGACACGACGGGAGGCGGCGGTTTTCGCGGCGGTCAGGCCGGGGCGGAGGCCGCGCGTCGGAACGCCTTCAAGATCGGGGGCGCTTCTTTTGAGCTCCCGGTTGAAGTCTGGTCCGGATATTACGGCCAATGGGAGAGACGGATATGGGAGGGAGTCCGAGCCACGGATACGAATTACGACTTGAACAACGTCGATTACGCCGGCCTCGCCCCGGCCTATGTCAGAAAAGACAACATCGCCTATTTCACGACGCATCGGCATCTGAGAACCGGCGATAATGAAGCCTATGCTTACGCCTACATTTATAAATATAAGATCGATCTTCCGCTGGACGCTAAAGAAATCACCCTTCCTACGAACGACAGGTTCAAAGTCCTGGCCATGAGCGCCGCGTATAATGAAAACGACTCGACCGTGCCAGCCCAGCCTCTCTTCGATCCATTGACCCGGGACCCCAATGATTTTGGGAGATTCGCGGCCTGCTCGAAACCGCTCATATCGCCGGAGAGGGCTTATATCGATTACAGCCAGCCGTTGACCGTGGCCCTGGTTGCCAAGGATGAAAACGCCGAAATTCATTACACCCTGGATGGAAGCGAACCGACCCGGAATTCGGCCAAATACTCTGCCCCCATTAATGTCAGTCAAACAGCCGTCATGAAAGCGGTCACGTTCGATAAAGTGAAGCTGTCGAGCGCCATATCGCTTGCCTATTTCAGCCGCTCTCTGCCGGTCAAAAGCATCCAATATGTGGTTCCGCTTCCTCCAAGAAGAGGCGGCGCCGGCGGGGAAAGGGCGCTGATCGACCTCGTCCGGGCCTCAGGGGAAAGCTTCGACCGCAACTGGCAGGCATTCGACCGGATCGACCTGGACGTGATCCTGGATCTCGGACAGGTCAAGACCCTCGAGGAGATCACACTCGGCTGTCTCGAGAATAACAACGCCAGGATCTTTTTGCCGGCCGCCGTGGAAATTTCAGTCTCCGGCAACAACAAGGATTATCAGGTCGTCGCGTCCGAGACTTTGAAGGTGCCGGAGACGGCGCAGCCGGTTTCAATCAAGAATTTGACTTATAATCTGAAAAAGACGGCGGGGCAGTACATCCATGTGAAAGCTAAGAATATCGGGGCGCTGCCGAAGTGGCACAAGAATGCCGGTCAGCCGAATGCCAATGCGATGATGTCTTTTGATGAGATCATCGTCAAGTGATTTTCATGCTGACCGTATATCACTTTCAAATGCAAGGGGGACACGATACCCTGTCCCTGTCTGGTCGGTAGCGCCCCAAAGGACGATTCCGTTGAAAACCGCCAGGGACAGGGAATCATGTCCCCAAAAGTGATATACGGTCAGATTTTCATGTGTGAATATTCAGGATACGAGGTTTTGGCCTAAATGAGATCTGGGCGGGATGGAGAACCGGGAAAGGATCGAGGGCCGAGCCGTTTTTATTTTTTATAGATTTCCCTTAAAAAGTTTATCCGGTCACGGGAGAGAAAAACGCAATCACTAAGGTCCGCCTCGGCGGCGGCCGCATCGTCCGCATGATTCTTGCATGTCGGAGCGCCGCACAAGCCGCAATTGAGCGAAGGCACAGATTTCACAGCTCCGCGGACCCCAAAATTGCCGAAAGAAAGCAAGACGGAATTCCGGAATATGACCGGAAAATTCGGGACATAACCCTTTTCTCTCGAAAAGGGATTGTGTCCCATGAATTTTCCGGATCGTGTCCCTGGAATTCCGGACTTCACCCCTATTTTTGATCTGATCAGAGAAGAAAGAATCCTATCGGCAATTTTGGGGCGGACTTGATGACTTTACTCATCTGAAGTCTTCACCTATAATCTCATTATGGCGATGGGCATAAAAATCATCGAACAAACCGGAGATGTCAAAATTTACGGCAATGGGTCTCCGGGCGGAAAAGGGCTTGGCCTGGCCAGAATCAACGAATGTCCGATCCCGAAAGCCAACAAGCTTAAAACCTGGATCCTCGCCACGACGTTCTACGACCGTTTTATGGACCGCGGCGGAAAATTTGGAAAAGAGGAATCGGATATTATTCATTCGATCGTGACCGAGCTGGGGGACGTCCCGATCGGCGTTCGCTCCTCAGCCACGAATGAAGCAGGGATATCCGCTAAAGGAACAGCCATTATTCACGCCGGAGAATACACGTCCTTCATGCTGCCCAATAATCATCCCGACCCTAAAACGCGCGTTCATCAAGTCCAACAAGCGATCGATCACATCTATCATGATTTTACGCGGAAACAGCCCCCTTCTAGCCGAGAAAAAATGGCTATCATTTTGAACCCCATCCCCGGCATCTTCGACGACACGCTGGCAGGCCCCTGCTATTATCCTTATATCTCCGGAGTTGCGAATTCCTATTTTCCCCACGCCTTAAAAACACAGGACCCTAAAGAAGGCTTTGCCAGAATCGCCTTCGGCCATGGATACGCGACTGTATTGGATGACTTTCCCGTCATTTCCATGGCGACCATCAAAAATCCTATTCCTCTCAAACTGCTCCAGATTGGGAATGGACAGCAGTATTTTTATGCTTTGGATTTGACCAAAAACAGGGAGCTCCGGGGAGAGGAATTAGAGACCATGAAAAAATTGCATGTCAACTTCGCCAACTACCATAAGATCAAATTGCTGGGAATTCACAACAACCTCATCACCATCGAAGAGCTTATCCAGAACGATCATTTTCGTTTTAAAACGAGTCTTATCGAGATCATGGAAACGATATCGGCCCGAATCTCGGCCCATTTCCAGATCGAATTCGTTTTTAACATCAACTTCGCTAGGAAGGACAAAGAAGACGGAACGTTTCACATCGTCCAACTCACGCCGTTGCCGGAGCTCAAGTTCGATTCCATCCGAATCCCAAAAAAGCCCCGCCATACCTTTCTGTCGATAAAAAATTCTCAAGGCCACGGCATCGTCAGAGGCATTAAATTCGCCGTCGTCATTTCTCCCTTCATTTATGCCAAAGACATGCATGATGTCGTCCGAAATAAAATATCCTCCATCAACCGCCAAATGCACGAACGCAATGAGCATTACATCTTGATCGTTCCAGGACGGCTCGGCAGCAAAAATAGGGATTGGGGGATTTATGTGGATTACAAAGACGTTGATCGTGCTGCAGCCATTTTTGAATACGGCGTGGATATTGCCGGCCGGGCAGAGCCTCTCCCGGAAGACAGCCATTTAACCGGCGGGATCTACGGCAGCCATTTCCTCTACATGATCCAAGGCGGCTATGACGAGGACCAGAAAAGGCTTCAAACCCGGATGTACGGGACCCAGGGAACGCATTTCTTGACCAACTTGATGGGCAATAACATCATTTACGGTTACATCGCACCCGGCCGCGACAGGATGGATCCCTGGCTTTTTTCTTCGGCCAATCCCGATGAAGCCCTGTCCCTTTTGGCCTTTCCTCGTCCCACAACGCTTTTTGCGGACTCCGTCCATCAGCGCTGCAAGGTCATCGTGGAAAATGACGATTAAAAAGCCGAGCCGGGAATTCCCATTCATCCCCAGAATCATTAATCCGGTTAAGATCGAAAAGGTCGTTATTTTTTCCGCAGAAGCCCGGATCCGGGAATCCTCACAGATCCTTCATGAAAACATGCCCTGGCTCAAAACCGAAATTCTCTACAGTCCCCAATCCGTTTCCCGCTGCAAATCCGGCCAGGCTACGGTCTTCCTCTTCGACGATACCGCTTTGCCCCTTGTAGATTCCGAAAAAATTCGTATGAATAACCCCGATTCCGTGGTGGTCCTGCTTTCGGCCAATTCCTTTATTCAAAGCTCCCCCCCGCAACCGGCCAAACAAAAATATCCCTACACGGCTAAAGCCGATCTTGTTTTTGCCTACAGTACGACAAGCCTTGTTCCCCCGCTCATTATCACGTCCGTGGTCAGGGCTGCCGAGGATTTGATCAATATCCGGAAGCCTTCTAAAGTCCGGCGATTTATCTTCTTGGTCGTGGATGACGAACCTCGCTGGCTGTCTCAATTTTTGCCGGCTCTTTACAACATCATCGGGCAGCGGGCCGATGTGATGATCACCCGAACGTACGAAGAAACATTGAACTTTCTTTTCGGCGTAGAGAAAGAATCACAAATCGACAGCCGCGATTACCGGTCGCACGGCCATGGAGATGATATGGTCTGTTTGATCGCCGATATTTTTTTCCCCAAAGGAAGCCGTTTCAACAGCGATGCCGGTCGCGACCTCGTCCGATTGATCACCCGCTATTACCCCCGGATTCCCATCATTATTGCCTCGAAAGCCAAAGAGGCCGAGGCGTTTAAAAGCGAAGCCTTCCTTTTGCCCAAAGGAGACCCGGGGAGCCTACAAAAACTCAAGGATTATATTCATGATCACTCCGGCATGGGCGACTTCCTTATTTGCGATAAAAGCGGCCGAGAGCTCTATCGGATAAAGAATATCCAGGGCCTGTACCGGATCCTGTTCACCGCGGAAAAAAATTCCAAACAAGGGCGGAAGCTAAGAGAAATTATGGAACACTACGGGCAAAAAGACAAATTTTCAACATGGCTCTGCATGCACAGCTACCAAGAGCTCGGGGACATCCTGCGCCCCAAGCGAAGTCAAGGCCGGCGACTGATCGCTTTATTGAAGAGACATCTGAAAGAAGAAATTCTGCATTTGAACGTCACGCCCCTCTCCATTGACAGCGTCAAAGTGTTCAACCTCGATGATCTCCTGAACGCGCTCCGAACGATTCCTCCGGACATCATCCAGCCGTTCTCCGACAACGATATCATCTCTTCCTGGCTGGACAGAAAGGGCTATTCGGAACTCGCCGAAGATCTCCGACCGATTCATGGAAGCGGAGTGAAATTGAGCGAGACCTTGATCTCGATTATTGAAAAATGGAAAAATGTCTACGCCCGAGGAGATCAAGGCCCGTAATTCTTGGCCAGGGCAAGGCCGGGCACTCGAATAAGCCTGCTCTTTTTCGAAATAATATTAGGATTTTGTTTGATTTTTGTTAGGACATTATTAAAATAGATCCATGGCCCGAAGAAGCCGCGGCTTATAAGAACAAGGATAACTATGGCCGTCTCGAGAAGAAGTCCAATTTATGAGTGAAATTCAGGCTAAAGTCAAAATCCTGCTCGTTGAAGATGATGTGAGCCTTCAGAAGAGCCTTGCTTTCATTCTTGAAAAAGAAGGGTTCAAAGTCCTTTCCACTCAGACCGGCGAAGAAGCTGTCATCATCACGCGGAAAGAAAAGCCTGATTTGATTCTCCTGGATGTCATCCTTCCCGGGATTGACGGGTATAAAGTCTGTCAGATCCTAAAAAAGGACCCCCAAACCGCCAACATGTTCATCATCTTACTCACAGGAAAGAGAAAGCTCGAGGATATCGTCCTCGGCTTGAAAGAATATGCGGATGACTATATCATCAAACCTTTCGAACCCCAGATCTTGATCGCCCGCATCCACGCCCTGCTCCGAAGAAAAAATAAATCAGAAAATATCGACCGGAATATCATGGAATTTGACGGATTAATGATCAAGCTGGACGCCTACGAAGTTTTTGTCAATGGAGATAAAATCGACCTGACCAAAACCGAATTCGACATTCTCTCTTTATTGGCCGGAAAGCCGAATCAAGTCTTTACCCGTTCCCGGATTCTCGACTACGTCCGCGAAGACAACTACTCGATTACCGAAAGGGTCGTGGATTATCAGATCACGGGAATCAGGAAAAAACTTGGCAACGCGAGAAAATATATTCAAACGGTTCGCGGCGTCGGGTATAAATTTGAGGCGGAATCCGGATCCTAACTCGCTTTCCTTCGCGTCCGACACCCTGAATAAAAGGATATCGAAGGGTTGTCTCGGCCGCCAATTTTGATTATCATCTTTTAGGTCGCTCTCGAATTTCACAAACGCTATCGCAGAGATTTTTAGAAGGAAAAGAATGGCGAACTGCTTTTTTGTTTCCGATTTGCACGGAAACACCGACCGGTATCAAAAACTCTTCCGGGCTATTATCACTGAACGGCCTGAATCTGTTTTTTTAGGCGGCGATTTTCTACCGATGCCATCCGGATGGCCTAAGTCCATGAATATCTCTCCTCAAGATTTTATCCATGAATATCTCATGAAACAGTTGGCCCGGTTGCGCTCCGAACTCAAGAACGCCTATCCAAGGATTTTTCTTGTCATGGGCAACGATGATCCCCGTTTTGAAGAGGCCGCTGTTCTGGACGTCGCGACTCAGGGGATCTGGGAGTACATCCACGAGAGAAAGGTTGGCTTTGAAAAGTTCCAAGTCTATGGCTATGCCTATGTCCCTCCAACCCCCTTCCGTCTTAAGGATTGGGAACGCTATGATGTCTCCCGCTATATCGACCCTGGCTGCATCTCCCCAGAGGAAGGGGTACGTTCTTTCCCGGTCTTAGATCAAGAAAGAAGATATGCCACCATTCAAGACGATCTTGCCCGATTGGCCGGAGGTGAAAATCTTGACCGGGCTATTTTTCTCTTTCATGCCCCCCCTTACAAAACAACACTCGATCTCACCGCGCTCAAAGGCAAAATGATTGATCACACTCCTCTGGACCCGCACGTGGGAAGCATCGCCATCCGTCGCTTTATCGAAACCCGTCAGCCCCTGCTGACTCTCCATGGCCATATCCATGAATCTGCCAGGCTCTCGTTTTCCTGGCGAGACTTTATCGGACGAACCCATTGTTTTTCAGCGGCTCACGATGGTCCAGAGCTGGCTCTCATTCAATTTGATCCCGATCACTTAGAGGCAGCGACTCGGCAGCTCATTTAGCTCGGCCGCCCAGAGTTCTTAAGAGGGAGGGGTCTTGCGGCATCGGTGACGGCGCCTATTTTCAACGCGTAGCTATTCTTCCTCGAAATATCCTCATCCGTGACGATATGAGCATCAAGGAGACCCCCTGTTCTGTGGCCAGTTTTTTGGAAATTGATCTCGTCAAGAGCTAAGCTCCACCCCTCGAGCCATACGACGAGCTCCTGGCGCTGTTTCTTGGTCCCTTGAAAATGAATTAATATATCAATATCGCTCTGAGGGCCGGCGTTGGCATTTTTCGTGCTGCCAAAAACATAAAACCCTTTTACGCCAAAACGAACCGGATCAAGCTGGGACGCCACATGCTCCGCCATCTGCAGCCGCCAGGCCCAAGAATTTTCTGACCGCTTTTCACTCTGCTCTCGGGTGATCGCGGGAATTTGCGATGGGAGGGATGGGCTGGCTAGAATTCCCGCGGCTTCATCCCGGTCAGCGTTCATCAGGACCCTCAGGACAAGGCCGTCTGTGCTCTTAGGAATATCGATGACCCTAACGGTATCCGCCAACAAAGCGAACTCTGGTAAAACATCAGCAAGGATATTATAAGATGTCTTGAAAAATTGCTCGTTGAAGATCGTGTCTTCTTCATCGGGATAAAGGGGCAAATAGCGGATATCGGCTTCCACGAGATCTTGGAAGAAATGTGTCCCAAAGGAAAGGTCCGGCAGATAGTTTCCTTTTTTCCGGGCGATTTCAATGAGCACGGCCGTATTCGAGATATCGGAGTACGTGACCTTCACGCCGAGCTTGATGTTTCCCCGGCTTCCCCAACGTCCTGGTCCCATGAGAATGAACCGACGCCGGGGCAAGAGCTTATTGAGTTTCCCAACCGCTCGTCCCACGGCCAGCAGAGAGGACTCATCTTTAAGCTCATCATATCTTTGAGGATCCACATAGATAACATGTGTAATATCGGGCACCTGGCCATTCGAAACGAAACGGTTGCTGAAAAACAGAATTCTTTCTTTGGGGATGTCTTTGGGAACCGGCGACGGCTCGCACCCTTCCAAATAGCTTTGGGGCCGACATTGCAGAAGGTAGAAATCCCGGCCATCGGAGGCAAATTCGATATCCACGGGAGTTTTGAGCTTTTCTTCAAGCAATTGAAGGACCGATCTTAATTGAAGGATGAACCCTGTATCCATGATGAGGCCCTCAAAGGTGACGATCAAATCATCCTTCTTAAAGTCGATGTTTGTTCCGACAGGTTTGTAAATCCGAAGGCCATCATAGATCGAAACCATTTTATCAACCGCTGGGATTTCTCTGCCAAATTTCTTTAAAAGCTCATTGATCTCGACAGTCTCAAACGTATTCGTTTTCAGATTAATCACATCAACCTTCTTGGGAGCATAGCGGACAATTTCCTCAACCGAGACATTCACTCGGAGGCCAACTTGGCCGGGGGCCATCAAAACGGGGTAGTCGTCGCTTGTCCGGTCGACGGCGCGGGTTCCCAGACCGGGGACAAGACGGAGCAAGCCATCCTCGCGTTTGATCTGCGGTGACCAGCGGAACTCATTCCGGCTGAAGGCGACCCCGGCAAAGGCCGGCATGAAATAATCGCCAACGTTCGTCCCGACGACTTCTTGAATCATGATCCCCATTTCCTCGGCAAAATCCAGTAAACCTCGTTCAGCTCGATATCCGATCGGATCAGGACCAAATGTCGAAGCGTAGACCTCGGCAATGGCATCCGTGAGTGCTTCCAAACGCTCTCGCTTGCTGCCCCGGTTGGCCAGAAACAAGCTCTTATATTTTCCTGAAAACGATGATCCCATTCGATCTTCGAGCAGGCTTGAACTTCTCACAATCAGAGGCTGATCCTTGAAATCATCCAAAACCATCGAGAGGCCTTGGATGATTTCCGTCGGAAAGATGGAGTTCTTAAAGGTTTGAACAATATGGGGATATTCCAACCTCACCTGATTAATATCTTTATATTTTTGCTCAACGACCTCATTGAGGTTATTGTAGCTGAGAAAACTCAACAACCCATCGGAGGTGATATACCACGTTTTGGGGACCTTGATGTTCCTCAGATGATCTGAAGAATAGGAACATTTCTGGATAATGTGTTTCGCCAAGAACAAGCCGGTACTTTTTCCTCCCAATTTCCCATGGCTTTCTGGAGAAAAGACGATATGATCTAAGACTTCATAGAAATCATCGATTTCGACGAACTCAACAGCTGTATTGACAAACTCTTGCCTCGCCGATAGAAAACGCTGGATGAGAGAGACCTGCACCCCTCTCTTGCTGGCAGGAGGCAACTCAATGCCTTCTGCGGCGATATGATGATGGCGCCGAATGGCATCGATAACCTTGGCCAGGGGCAGATTTCGATTGGTAATTTGAACTAAAAAGCTGAGCCTGTCCTCTTGAATCCATTTTTGGATATTGGCGAGTATTTGTTCATTGGTGAGATGTTTAGCCGCGAGCTTAAAGGTTTCGTCGATGAGATGATCGGTAAAAGCCACTAGACTTTTCTGATTGGGACGGTTTTCATCAACCAGTGCCCTCTCGTCCTTCGCCCTCGGCCCGCCGCCGGATTTCTGCAGAAGCTGTTCGGCTTCGCTGATTCCGCCCCAGCACAAAAAATTCAGCATCCGGCGGGAAATGTCCAAAAAGAGATTTTTGTTCGTCTCCCGCAAAAAATTTAGAGCCACCCGCCACTCTTCGGCCCTGTGTTCGGTCAGATCGTGTCTGGCAACCTGATATTCTTGGAAAACTTGTTTCATCTTAGCATACAAGATGTAATGACTCAGGCGTTCGACAATCGTTCCCAGCAATTTGGTCTCTTCTTTAAGAAAAGGGCCATCATCCATATGGGGCATTTCGGCCGTGTAATAAACGCTGAGTCGCCCTATCGCTTGATCCTGGACTTTGATGTCGGCAAACTGGGCCCAGGGTGTTTCTTTAAAGTTTGGAGATTGGCAGGCGTGACCTTCAAGGGTGATTTTCGCCACACAGATATCCGGATACTGCCAGCCGGGAGGGATGGCCTCGACGATGCCTTTACAAATGTCGTCCAGGTTCGCATCTGGCTTATTTAAAAGTCCCTCAATCTTATACAAGCAATTCAGCTCTTTGGCTCTTTCGGACAGAAACCATATAAGATTATCGATATTTTTTGGCTGATCAGGCATAGCAAATAACTCCTCGACTCGTGGTTCCATCCACCTTAATTTTTAAGGGGGAGAGAAGTTTGACATGACGGACAAACTCTGTATCGGCGACGGCTTTTTGCAGTCCTAGCCAATTCCAATCAATCGTATACTTTTCCCAATGGGGCACAGAAAAATAGAGAACGCGGAAGCTCGTGATATTATGGAAAAAATGCGACCCCTGGCTGAGCATGAAATTCATCTCCGGCAAGGTCGACTCAACAATCGCTTTCGCCCCGCAGATTTGTCCAAAGTTGACGGGGACGCCCCCCCGAGGATCCGACGAGCCCCAGCGACCAAAGCCTATGAGAAGATAAGGATTATGAGACGCGACCAATTTATTATTGAGCTCCTCCAACTGAACGGCGATCGTCTGAGTCTCGTTAGGGCTAAATCTATCGGGTTTGACATAGACGACGTCACGAATATTTTCAAGAAGACCATTACCCAGAGCTGACTCTGTAGCAACAAGCACTCTCTCTCCACCCAGCTCGGTCAGAGAGACATCCACTTTAGCTTCGGAAACAACCATCGGCCTGACCTGCAAAAAGCCAAAACGCGCAGGCGAGCCATGCCTCTCATCCAGGGTCAAAGCAAATTCAATCTCCACCATTCTCTCCAGCGTCTCTTCGCCTATTTTGAGGAGAGCCTGGAGCATCTTGGTCAGAGGGATGAGCTCAAATTTCAAGATGGGCGCGAAATCAATGATCCGAGGGCCTTTCTCGGCGATCCCAAAGACAATTTTGTCATCTTGGAGCCTATAGGTAGAGGCTATGAAGCGCAAGGTTTCATCTCGCTCTGCATCTTCCAAGTTGAATTTGAGCATGTATTCGGTTTCTTTGATGGGATTATATTCTCCCGGTTGGCCCATGTTGATTGCCCAGAATTCCGTCTGAGATTGCTCTAAAAGTTCGCTGATGGAAATGTAGGGGGGGTTCGCTTGAGGATAGGCCGGCGAGAAGGACCAGCCTATTCCATCATCGACGATACTTTTGCCCAACCCAAGGGCCAGGTCAATTACGCCATCACCGGGCTTGGCATGGCCGAGCGGATAAAAATTATGAGAGCGAGCGATACCCGAGATATGGGGATAAAAGCGGTCGCCATGGCCGGCGCCAACCACTTCTTGGATGATGACCGCCATTTTTTCATCGGCTGTGACATGCTTCGTGGCCCGCATATAATTTTTGGCATCTTTAAAAAAAGTCGAGGCGTAAACAAATTTAATAGCCTCGACCAGCTTTCTGAAACGTATATCCGCGTCCCATGGATTGTTGGGAATCATCTTTGTGGCATAGACGCTGGCAAAGGGCTCAAACATGGCGTCTTCAAGCATGCTCGAGGACCTGATCGCCAAGGGCGTATGGACTTGGGAAACGAGCGCTCTCAGGTCGCCGACCAGTTGGGCGGGCAGCTCCGCTCTTTGAAAGGCGTGGGCAATAAGGTCATCACGTGCGTCAGAAAAAGCGACTTCATCCAGGTTATTTTCCTTCATAAAAAGGTCAAAAGAATCCGTCGTGATAACCGTCAAAGTGGGAATCACGACCTGTATTTCAGGCATAAACCGGCGGCTCAGCTGAGTTTCAAGAATGTCCTTCATGATGGCGAGCCCATGGGCTTTTCCCCCCAGCTCTCCCCTGCCAATGAGAGTAAATTTTTCCTTGCCTGTAAAAAAATGACGATCGAAGGGTGCGACACTCTTTGAAAAGGACTTTTCCATTCTTTTTGACGTCCGAATCTAACGTTTGAAACGGTTCAATGCTTCAGGCAACGATCCATCGCCGCCGTTAAACCCAGCCCCGGTCTCGGCAGGCCTGAGCCACGCGGGCGATGGCGATGAAAACGGCCGCATCGCGCATCGATAAGCTCTTTTCCTTAGCCAATTCGAGAACAGAATGAAAAGCGGCGGTCATTTTGACATCCAGCTTTCCCAGGACCTCGTCTTTTTCCCAATAATAGTTCATATTGCTCTGAACCTGTTCGAAGTAGCTGCAGGTGATCCCCCCTGCATTAGCCAGAATATCCGGAATGAGGAAAATATCTCGGCTCGCAATCACTTTGTCTGCCTCAGCCGTCATAGGTCCATTCGCGCCTTCGGCAACGATCTTCACTCTCGGACAAATATTCTTCACATTGTCATGAGTAATCTGGTTTTCTATGGCCGCTGGGATCAAGATATCAACATCCTGCTCGAGCCAAGCACTTCCCGGAAGTACTTCATAGCCAAGATCCGCAGCCCTTTTTTTATCTATCCCCCCGAAGCGATCGGTAATGCTCAAAAGGCTGTTAAAATCGACACCTGACTTTTTTTTGTATGAATAAGAGGTTCCGTCTTTTTGATCCCAACAGGAGACGCAGATCACCTTGCCCCCCATCTGCTGGAAAAGCCGGATCGCATATTGACCGACATTGCCAAATCCCTGCACGCTGGCTGTTGTATCCTCGGCTCGAATTCCCAGCTCTTTGAGCGCTTCACGTAAAGCAAAAACTAAGCCAAAACCCGCGGCCTCTAGTCGGCCGAGGGAACCGCCCATTCCAACCGGCTTGCCAGTGATAAATCCCGATGATTTCTCCCCTCTGATCATCTCAAATTCATCAAGCATCCACAACATATGCTGGGCATTGGTCATAACCTCTGGAGCAGGCACGTCAATCTGAGGCCCCAAGTCTCTGAATAATTGCTTCACCCAGCCCCGGCAGAGCCGCTCTTGCTCTCTCAAGCTGAGGTTGTGAGGGTCGCAAACCACCCCGCCATGGCTCCCCCCTAAAGGGATGTCCATCAAGGCACATTTCCAAGTCATCCACATCGCGAGCGCCCGAACCGTATCGATCGTTTCCTGAGGATGAAAACGAATGCCTCCCTTCCCGGGACCCCTGGCATCATTATGAAGGACACGAAAACCTCGAAAGATTTTGATTTGGCCGTCATCCATTCGGATGGGGATAAGGAATTGATATTCTCTCATGGGCCAGCGCAAGAAATCTCTCGTGGGGCCGTCCAATGCGAGCAAATCGGAAATCCCATCAAACTGAGACTGGGCCATTTCAAAGGAGTTGAATGGTTTGTTGCTCATCACACGTTTCCTTTCTCCATAAATATCGACGTCGAATGGATGAAGCGGGGGCTATTGTAAACCTTCTTTCTAAAAAATACCCTTAGCGATTTTAAAAGTCAAGGAACCTTTCATCTGACCGTATATCACTTTCGGGGACATGATTCCCTGTCCCTGGCGGTTTTCAACGGTATCGTCCTTTGGGGCGCTGCCGACCAGATAGGGACAGGGTATTGTGTCCCCCTTGCATTTGAAAGTGATATACGGTCAGACCTTTCATCCGTTTTCTCTCAACATAATTACGGAAAGACTTTTTTATTAAAATCAAAACAAAATCCAAATAAATTTATAACAATTATGGTGTATTCGGGAGGCATGAAGTCATTCATACTTCAATCTTTTTCCAAATCATAAAAAAGGAGAACTGTCGATGGGTAATTATGTTTCCGACTTTATGTCTGAAGTCATTGCCAAGAATCCCGCCCAGCCTGAATTCCATCAGGCTGTCCATGAGGTGGTTAGCTCAGTGTCCCTGGTTCTCGAGCGTCATCCAGAGTACCGCAAGGCGAAGATCCTGGAGCGCATTGTAGAGCCTGAACGGGTCCTTATGTTCCGGGTGCCCTGGATGGACGACGCGGGAGAAATCCATGTCAACCGTGGTTACAGGATTCAGATGAACAGCGCCATAGGCCCCTATAAAGGCGGCCTTCGCTTTCACCCCACTGTGACTCTGGGGATCTTGAAGTTCCTCGCTTTCGAACAGGTTTTCAAAAATAGTCTAACGACCCTCCCCATGGGCGGAGGCAAAGGCGGCTGCGATTTTGATCCCAAAGGAAAAAGCGACAATGAGGTCATGCATCTATGCCAAAGCTTCATGAATGAGCTTTTCCGGCACATCGGGCCTGACACGGATGTCCCCGCAGGAGATATCGGAGTCGGCGGACGGGAAATCGGCTTCCTCTATGGGCAATACAGAAAGTTGAAAAACGAAGTGACGGGAGTTCTCACGGGAAAAGGATTGGACTGGGGCGGCTCGCTCATCCGGTCTGAGGCGACAGGATATGGCGCGGTATATTTTGCCGCGGAAATGCTGGCCGCCAAAAAGCAGTCCTTGGAAGGAAAGACGTGTTTGGTTTCCGGCAGCGGCAATGTTGCCCAATATACCGTTGAAAAGATCAATCAGCTGGGGGGCAAGGTCGTAACATTATCCGATTCCAATGGGTACATTTATGACCCGGCTGGAATCGACAGCAAAAAGCTGGCCTTTGTCATGAGCCTGAAAAACGTCCGACGAGGCCGAATCAAAGAATATGCCGATAAATTCAAGGGAGTAACCTATACTCCCTTTGTCGGGGAGTCAGAACATAATCCGCTCTGGAATCATAAGGCAGACTGTGCCTTCCCGAGTGCCACCCAGAACGAGATCATCGCCAAAGACGCAGAGAACCTTCTTAAAAACGGCGTTTATGTTGTGGCGGAAGGGGCCAACATGCCGACAACGGCCCAAAGCGTTGATATCTTCCTTAAGGCAAAAGTACTTTTTGCCCCGGGCAAAGCCGCAAACGCGGGAGGCGTGGCGACGTCCGGTCTCGAGATGTGTCAAAACAGCATGCGTCTGAGCTGGACAAGAGAAGAAGTCGACAACCGTCTCCATCAGATTATGAAAAGCATTCATAAAACATGCGTTGAAGCTGCCGAAGCTTATGGAACTCCCGGAAACTACGTTAACGGGGCCAACATCGGCGGTTTTCTCAAAGTCGCCCGGGCTATGCTGGAGCAGGGGCTAGTTTGAAATATATCCCTTCAATCTCTTCTTAACCAAAAAGAATGCGGAAGGGCCGATGGCTCTTCCGCATTCTCAAAAGACACAGCATGCGATTCAAGAATTGATGCAAATTTCTGCAAAATATCCCCAGAAAGGATCGAGGGCCGAGCCGTATTTATTTTTTATAGACTTCTCTTAAAAAGTTAATTCGATCACGTGAGAGAAAAACGCAATCACTAAGGTCCGCCTCGGCGGCGGCCGCATCTTCCGCATGATTCTTGCACGTCGGAGCGCCGCACAAGCCGCAATTGAGCAAAGGAAGACCTTTAAGCAACTCATCCGCTCTCTTTCGTTTCTTGACCCGCTCGAGGAGATTGACGACTTCCCCCTCGAGAATCCGGGGTTTTAAAGGACGTCGCAATGAAAAATCTTCAACGGCGTAACGTCGTTCGACTTCTTTCTCGAACTCTGGAGAGAGTTTTGACATATTGGCGATCAAATGAAGGTTCTTGCTCCGAGCCACATAAAGATTCTCGACCGTCAGGTTCCCCCCGATGCATCCTCCCGGGCAGGCGTGGCACTCGAGAAATTCAATATTGCGAATCTTGCCCTTTTCAATATCATCGAAAACCTTGATGACATCCGTCAGCCCCGTGAGCGGGAGGTAGTGTTCCCGCGAAAGTTTGGGAAATTCTCCTTCGGGAGTTCCCCAATGAAAAAATTCGCCTATGCCAAATTTGTTTTTGGGGCTGTCCTCCACGTTCGGGATTTTTCGAATCTTTTGAAGAACATCATTGTAAATTTCAGAGATGCCGACGGCTCCATCCAAATAGCTTTTCTCTTCTTCAGCCGGTTGAAGGATGGATATGGTTTTGGCCTGGCAGGGCGTGATATAAATGGCCGCAATTTCTTCCGGCTTAAGTCCCAACTCTTGAGAATACCTGCGCTTCAATTCCCGGCCGGCGATTTCCCGGGGAGCTTCGACGGGAATCAACTGTTCGACCATGCTGGGATAAGCCACCTGGACTAATCGAACGATAACCGGACAGGAATTGGATATCAGGGGGAATGGTCCGGGCCATTTCTTGACACAATCCGTTATCGCTCGGTCGATCAGCTCAATATCGACAGAGTATTCCCAGACGGCATCAAAGCCAAGATCCAAGAGAGCTCTCGCCACGTGGGCGGGGGTTTCTTTTATGGCAAATTGAGCAAAAAGCGCCGGCGAAGCCACCGCGACCTTGAATTTAAACCTGTCAAGCTCCGCAAACGGGACCGTGGTCGCTGAGATTGCCCCGGTGGGACACACGCCGAGGCAGGACCCGCAATCGATGCAGAGCTCGGGGATCAAGCACGCTTTGCCGTTTTTCACCCGGATGGCATGTGTCGGACAGGCCCGCATGCACGGCATCCGGCCCTGACATTTTTCCGTGCTGATCTTAAATCCGTGCTTCAGTTCAGGCATTTGCATTCAGCCTAATTTTAGCGAATACGAACGTCCCTTTCCCGACCTCCGATTCGATCCGAAATTCGTCGGAGTTCTTTTTCATGTTCGGCAGGCCCATGCCGAAGCCAAAGCCCATCTCGCGCATCTCGTCCGATGCCGTCGAATATCCCTCCTCCAAGGCCAATCCAATGTCCGGGATTCCTGGACCTTCATCCCTGATTTCCAGGTTAATATCTCTATCGGTTAAGACGAGGGTCAGCGTTCCCCGATGGGCGTACATGACCACATTCATTTCGCCTTCATAGGCCACGATCACAACGCGTCGCATATTGACCGCGTCAATGCCGAGATCTCTGAGAAGAACTTTTATTTCCCCGGAAACCTCGCCGGCTTTATCATAATTCTTCCCCTGGATCTCATAGCTCTCTCGCAGTAATTCGGCAGCCATTAAGACACGCCTTTGAGGCCCTGGTTATAAAGAACGCCGCAAATATCAAACATGACCATTTTTGTCGCAAGGACGGGAATCCGTTTTTCCTTGGCAAAATCGATCACTTTTTTATCGGGCCGCTTTCCCCGGCAATAAAGGACGGCACTGACTCCGGCGATATCCGCCGTGCGTATGGATTGAATGTTCGTGAGGCCGGTAATCATCAATTCCCTGGACTTGGCAAAGGCTAAGATTTCACTCATCCCATCCGAGGCCACAACTTGATGGATGTCGACCGACAAGTCATCTTCCCCGGCCAGAACTTCACATTGAAGAAGATCTCTGATCTCGTGCAATTTCATGGTGATTCCTGATTCATGAGGTATTTATGCATAGACGCCGCGGCGATTCTCCCATCGCCCATGGCGCTGATCACGGTCGCCGCCCCCCTGACGATATCCCCGCCGGCCCAAATATTATGCCTCGACGTCCGGGCCGTTTCAGGGTTGGTCACAATGCCGCCCTTTTTGCTGATTTCCAACCCCGGTGTGGTCATCGGGATCAGGGGATTCGGGCTGTTGCCAATGGCCACAACGAGCGCATCAAAGGATACGATAAAATTGGACCCCTCGATAGGCACCGGCCTTCGCCGGCCCGATTGATCCGGCTCCCCCAACTCCATTTTCAGGCATTCCATCTCTTTGATCCAGCCATTCTCGCCGCCAATGAGGCGAATGGGCAGAGTGAGGAGATCGAAAATGACGCCTTCCTCTTCGGCATTCTCCGCTTCTTCGGCCCGGGCCGGCAGTTCCGTCCGGCTTCGACGGTAGACGAGATGGACTTCATCGGCGCCCAGTCGAACGGCCGTCCGGGCCGAATCCATGGCCACGTTCCCGCCGCCGACGACGGCCACCCGAGACGGCCGTTTCACGGGCGTCTTATATTCCGGAAACCGGAACCCTTTCATCAGATTCACGCGGGTGAGATATTCGTTGGCCGAATATACGCCATTGAGGTTCTCGCCGGGGATTTCCATGAACCAGGGAAGCCCCGCGCCCGAACCGACGAAGATGGCGTCGAATTCCTCAAGAAGTCGATCGACCGTCCTGGTTTTCCCGACCACGAAATCCTTATAGATCTTCACGCCCAGGCTCTTGACGTATTCCACTTCGCGATTCACGATCGCTTTCGGGAGCCTGAATTCCGGAATCCCATAAATCAAAACGCCGCCGCATTCGTGGAGCGCTTCAAAGATGGTCACATCGTGGCCGAGAATAATCAGGTCGTTAGAAACGGTGATGCCGGCGGGTCCGGCGCCAATAATCGCGACTTTCTTCCCGGTTTTTGGGGCAATGTCCGGGACTTCGATCTTTCCTTCGGCCGCTTCCCAATCGGCCAGAAACCTCTCCAGCCGTCCGACCGCAATCGGGACATCCTTTTTTGCAAGAACACACGTCTTTTCACACTGCTCTTCCTGAGGACAAACCCGGCCGCAAATGGCTGGAAGGGCATTGGTTTCTTTGATTTTTCTAATTCCAGAGCCAAAGTCGCCATCGACGATACATTTTATGAAAGCGGGAATGTCGATCCCGACGGGGCAGCCTTGATTGCAGAGCGGCTTTTTGCACTGCAGACAACGAGAGGCTTCTTCGACGGCCGTTTGAATCGGGTATCCCAAGGCAACCTCGTCGAAGTTCTTTATTCGTTCCCAGGGATTCTGCTTCGGCATGGGCCGCCGATTCAGGTCGATCTTTTTCTTTTCCTGTTTTTCTTCAGCCACTCTGGACAAACTCCTTTACGCCGTCGCGGTCATGAGGATTAAAAATGAGACTGGCAGCTCGACCGGCGGAGCGGATCGACCTCTTCAGAGTTGTAGCTCTTGCGCCGCGCCAGGAATTCCGCCCAATCGATCTCATGACCATCGAAATCGGGACCGTCGACACAGGCAAATTTCGTTTTTCCCCCGACAGAGAGCCGGCAGACGCCGCACATTCCTGTTCCGTCGATCATAATCGGGTTCATATTGACGATGGTTTTCCAGCCCAAAGGCTTCGTCACCATGGAGATCCGCATCATCTGGAAGGTGCACCCATTGACGATGGTTAAATGGGGAACGACTCCGGCCCGCTGCATCATCTCCGGGATTTTGTCGACATGTCCTTTTTGCCCCTTGGTTCCATCCCGGGTGATGACGAACACTTTATCCGAAACTTTCGCGAATTTGTCTTCCCAATAAAGGAGAAACGAGCTTCTCGCTTCTAAAATCGTATAAACTTTGTTCCCGGCTTCTTTAAGCGCCCGGGCGATCGGATAGATGGACCCGATTCCGTAGCATCCACCGAGGCAAAGAACCGTGCCGAAATTGCCGATCACGGTTTCTTTGCCGAGCGGTCCGACGAAGGTCGGAATGGTATCCCCGGGTTTCAGGCGAGCCAGCCTGGCGGTTGAACCACCCACCTGCATAAAAATCGATGTCACTGTGCCGGCCTCCCGGTCCCAATCGGCGACCGACAAGGGAATGCGCTCACCGTATTGATCAGGCCGGACAATAACAAAATTTCCGGGTTTCACGGATTCCGCCACGGCCGGCGCGAGCACGGTGAATTCATGTAAGTTCGGGACAATCATCCGCCGTTCCATGATCTTATACATCCGCAAACTCCCTCCCTCGGCCAAGCCGACCGGGTTTCCGGAAAAAAGCCTTTATCTTTTTCAAGTTCCTGTCCGAGAGACATGAACTCGAATCGGGTTCTGTTTGAGAATGTAAAGCGGTAAAAGCTCACGCCGATGTTTCAGCCCGCCGAACACGACCGGTCGAGTATAGTAAATGACGCCTTTGGGACATTCAACGTCTGCTCTGACGGCGCCTCCAGCGCTGACCTTTCCATTGTCGAATGAGAGCCTGATACGATCGCCGTTCTTCAAACCGAGCGAATCGACATCTCCCGGGTGCATCCGGAATCCTTCCTCAAGGGCCAATTCGCCCAATCCCCCGACTTTCGATGAGATGTCAATCCCCCGATGACCGTATCCCGCCGGTTCGGCCACCAACAAGAAATCGCCCTCCGATGTTTTTCCGACCGTTGGTTTATGGATTTCCGGATGATCGATCGCCTTCATCCGTCGTGGCTTCCTGCCGAGCCTCGCTGGAAAATCCGGCACCGTCTTCCGGATTTCTCTCAGGACATCCTTAGACGTCTTATAATTCATCGAATTGCCCTTCAGAGAATTGGCGAGGTCGGCAAAGATCCGCCAATCGGGACGCATAAATCCCATCACGGCGCCTTCCGGCGGATTTTCGACCTGGACGACTTCTTGAACCCGACCTTCCATATTCACTAACGTGCCGCCGGCTTCGGCGAACGTGGACGCCGGAAGAAAGGCGTCGACTTTGAACGGAGGGAGGTAAATGTCTTGAACGATCAAGAAATCGCAGTCCGGTCTTTCAAAGAAGGGGATATCGCCGGCAAGATAGATCACTTTTAGCAGCTTTGAACCATTGACGATCTCCTCCAAACCTATCCCCTGCCCATGGCTGGATACACCGCCCGGACCAATTTCCGGAAAGACTCCCATCTCCAGCGCGCCGCGCGCATTGGCCCCGAAGTAGAGGGGGATGAAATTCGTATTCTTGCGCTCCGCCAGCGTCATCAGGCTCTCCACAAGCGCTTCGTTGTTATCATAATGAAAGACCTGGGGACCGATGATCACGGCCAAATCCTTGCTGGAGGAAAGGGCTTCAAGAGCTTTTTCCAACAGAGGGACATTCACGGTTGTTTCTTCGGCCACCCAAGAAAGATCCGTGATTCGGCCGGCCAGGCTGTCCGCAAAGAACTTAAGAAGAAGCCCTTCCCGACCGGGCAGAGGACGCAGCCAATCATCCGTATAACGAGCCAAATTGCTGTCGCGGGGATCGATCGTCACCAATTTGGCTCCTCGATCGAGGGCCTTGCGAACCTTTGTTCCAACCACCGAGAAATTAAACCGGCTGTCGAGTCCGACGGCCAGAATAACATCCGCTTGGGCGATGTTCTTAATCGAAATGGGCAAGGAGAAAAGCTTGGACCAAAGACCCAACCCTCCCCCGAGTTCAAGCCGGGCGGTGGAGTCAATGTTGGGACTTCCCAAGCAATCCCGAACTAACTTTTGGGCCGCAAAGAGGCTCTCGTTGGTGAGATCCGGCGAAACCAGCATCGCAAACTCATCGGGCTCGATTCCCTTGAGCTCAGCGGCGACTCTCTCCAAAGCTTCCGCCCACGAGACCTCGCGGAAATAATTTCCTTTCTGAAGCATCGGCTTTTTCGCCCGTTCGAAGTGATGGGTCACTTCGGGCAAACAGAACCTGCCCTTGACACACAATTGCCCATCATTGACTTCCGGGTCTAAATTGGCTGCGGCCTTTGAAAATCTGCCGTTTTTATGGTAAAGCTCGATTTGACATCCAATCGCACAGAACGGACACGTGGAGACGTGACACCCATCCGGCTTGCCATCCCACTTGGAGACTTTATCGGCCAGGGCGCCGGTCGGACAGACATCCACGCACGCTCCGCAGAACTCGCAGCCGGCTTCAGTGTGGCTTCGGCCAAAAGCCGGACCGATCTTGACCCGCGGTCCGCGATAAGTGAATGCCAAAACGCTCGTCCCCCGAACTTCCTGGCACATCCGGACGCACCGGCCGCAGAGAATACAGATATTGTAATCCCGATCGTAAAAGGGGTCATCGTGTTCGGGTTCATATCCATGATAGTAAATGGGATAATCCATTTCGGTCAGGCCGATCTTTTCCACCAGGTCCTGCAGTTCGCACTGACCGTCGTTGGGACAAAAACGACAGCCCGTCGTCACGCCGGCCTTCCGAATCGTTCCCTGATAATCTTGGCATTCGGTTCTTTCATTGCAGACTAGACAGCTCGAAGGATGCTCGCTGAGGATGAGCTTCAGGATTTCTGTCCGCAATTCCCGGAGCATCACCGTGTCCGTCAAGACTTTCATCCCCTCTTGAGCGGCCGTGTTGCAGGATAAAGGATAGCCGCGCATCCCTTCGATCTCCACCATGCACAGCCGGCAGCCGCCGAACGGTGAAAGATCTTTGTGAGAACAGAGCGAGGGAATATAAACGCCGTTCAACTCGGCCGCTCGATGGACCGTCACACCTTCCGGAAAGGAAACCTTCCGGTGGTTGATCTCCATCGTTGCTGTTCGAGGTTCTTTTCGCGCCATCGTTTAGCCTAAATCATGATCCGAACATTTATGATTCAATGATAATGGCATCTCCGGCGATCGCGTCAAAGCGGCAGATTTCATAACAGGAACGACATTTAATGCATTTCGATTGATCCAGATTGTGCGGCTCGGACCTTGGACCGGTTATCGCGCCCGTCGGACAAACTTTCACGCAGCGCTGGCAGCCCGTGCATTTTCCGGCAATAACTCGATAAACGACCAGATTCTTGCAAGTCACCGCCGGACATCGTTTATCCTTGATGTGAGAGATGAATTCGGACCGGAAATACTTGAGCGAAGAAAGAGCCGGATTCGGTGCGGTCGCGCCTAATCCGCAGAGCGATCCATTTTTAACGGTATGGCCAAGCTTCTCCAGCCTGTCCAGGTCCGAAAGATCGGCCTTGCCATCACAGACCTTCTCCAAGATCTCCACCATATGCCGGGTCCCGACACGGCAGGGAACGCATTTCCCGCATGATTCCTTCTGGGTAAAACCCATGAAATATTTCGCCATGTCGACGATGCAGGTGTCGGAATCGACCACGATGAGACCGCCGGAGCCCATGATAGCGCCGGCTTCGGCCAAATGTTCGTAATCGATCCGCAGATCCAGAAATTCTTCGGATAAGCATCCTCCGGAAGGACCCCCACTCTGGACAGCCTTAAACGGCTTCTGGGTTCCGCCCCCGATATCGTAAATCACTTCCCGGAGGGTGATGCCCAGGGGAACCTCGATCAGTCCCGTCCGCCGGACTTTTCCCACCAGGGAGAACGTCTTGGTCCCCTTGCTCGTGTCGGTCCCGTAGCCGGCATACCATTCCGCTCCGTTGCGGAGGATATTCGGGAGCGTTCCCAGCGTCTCGACGTTGTTGATAATCGTCGGCTGACCTTTGAGGCCGGCGATCGCGGGAAATGGCGGACGCGTGCGGGGCATGCCGCGTTTCCCTTCGATCGAGGCGATGAGCGCGGTTTCTTCTCCGCAGACAAAAGCCCCCGCGCCTTCCTTTATTTTGATATCGAAGCTGAAATCAGAGCCAAGGATATTCTGACCGAGAAGACCCGTTTCGCGCATTTGAGCGATCGCTTTTTTCAAGCGTTTGATCGCCAGCGGATACTCCGCCCGAATGTAAACATAGCCCTGAGAAGCGCCGATCGTATAAGCCGCGATGAGCATGCCTTCCAGGACGGCATGGGGATCGCCTTCGATCAGAGATCGATTCATAAATGCCCCCGGGTCGCCTTCATCGGCGTTGCAGATGAGGTAGCGCTGATCACTTTCCGTTTCCCTGCACGTTGCCCACTTTCGCCAGGTGGGAAAACCGGCTCCCCCACGACCTCGAATGCCGGATCGCTTGACCGTATCCAGAACTTCCCTCCAGGTCGTGGATAAGC
>Ga0256868_10000451_pt1 | contig 24109 bp, 20 predicted proteins | sample RVTome_13_FD_187341 | JGI IMG/M metagenome (GOLD analysis project Ga0256868, IMG submission 187341) | Soil microbial communities from uranium-contaminated site in the Upper Colorado River Basin, Wyoming, United States - RVT92D227 HiSeq ...
GTCTTGGTCTGCATCCTGCACCATTTGAACCATCGGATTCCCGGGAAAGAAGTGAGGAAGACGTCTATCCCGGCATCAGCCCCTCTGGATGAACGAATGATCCGAACATCTCAGTTTGTGTCATCTATCGACTGGAAAAAGCCTTAGGAAGGAAGGGCAATGACCGGACAGAGGTATGGCGATGAAGTGCGAGAAGTGTGGAGCCACTAACTCTGAGAATGCTGTCATCTGTAGAGTGTGTGGCCGGACGCTAGATTCGCCCGAGGATGGAATTCCTCTGTTGATGCGCACCTGCCCGCACTGTGGCGCGAAGAACGTGCACATGAGCGGTCAGTGCAGTGACTGCGGCAGAGAATTGCCAACGATCAGACGGCGGTCAATGGACACAGAACTCAATGAGGCATTTCAGGCGCCTACTACAGAACGTGACGATCCAATCCAAAGCATTGCAGTCGCTTTAGAGAGGAACGCGGTTGCGACTGAGCGGATATTCCTGCTGATGCTCATCAGCATGATCCTTGGCATTATTGGCCTGATTCTAGTCATGTCGCGGGGTGGGATTGTCTAGACGTCGACTGATTGAAGGATGACCCGCTTTCCCGTTTCAGCCAAGGCTCCCTGCACTTGGTCTGCGGCCTGTCTACTGGCTTCTGCCCACAGCATCCAGCCGATCTCACTGGGGATTCATTCTAACGGATACGGTATCTTGCCTGCTCGCGTACCCAATGCACACCGCAATTCGGGTGAAGTTCACGGTACATAGGCAAGAGGATTCCTAAGATAGGAATCCTTCTGGATGGCATTCATCGGTCGCCCCAATCCGATTGCCGTCCAGAATGACTCCTCCTAGCTACCAGGAGATATCCAGTGAGCACTGCCGGGGGAATCACCCCGGCAATAGCCGACGACTGGACGGCCAGGAACGCCCAAATGTCGAACACTATTGTGTAGGCGCTGACGGCCATTGTACCCCAATAGCCCCAGGGCTTGGCAAGGTAGACCCCCGAAAGCGTCAGCAGACCAAGCACTCCAATCGCGAGGAAGCTGAAGATCACGATGGCTTCGACCAGTTCGGACTGCTCCGTCTCGAACTCCATGCTCCCTGTCATGTCCGCATAGGAGAGCGCTATGCGCGCGATGTAGTAAATGGAGGCGAACAACACCACCAATGCAGCCCGGACTCGCTTCTTGTCGATACCTGCCAACTCAATCGCCCCCCGGCGCTGTCCGGCCGAAGGCGGCCTTCAGCTTGTCTTTGACCAGGTACACCAGACCCGCATAGGACAGCAGGGCGAGAACTCCGAATATCGGCAATGCCCTGGCCTGGGCTTCAGGATCGTCGTTCACCGTCATCACGACGCCCATGGAGAGCACCGCGGATCCCAGGGTCACGAAGAACCCGAAGAACAGGAGCACCAGAGAGTATGTCCTCTCCGGCTTGGTCAGAAGCAAGGCCAGTGCGATGAACCCGAGAGGAATGGTGATGCCGAGGTCTAGGAACCTCACGGTCCAGAACGTCCCGGGTGCTGCAGAGTACGAGCCACTGGCGGTATCCCCTGTCGTGACCACGCTGGCCATTTCCGATATCCACATCACTGCGAATACGAGCAGGAAGAGGCTCATGACGATGACGTAGATCCTGAGGCCTCTCAGCTTGAATTCCGGGACGTCCTTCGCGGTGAACAGCGGGAGCGTCCCTATCAGCAACACGAGCCCCCCGATCACAAGGACAAGGAATAGCCAGGCGTACTGCTCGGAGTTGCCGGAGTAATCAGGGTTGCTCCACTCCTGTGCGATGCCCAGGGTCAGACCCGTGTACATGAGCGTGATAGGGGCGAGTATCAGGAAGTATCTGGAGCTGCTCTTCCGCATGAGATGCAGCGCGCCACCTATCAGGAGTATGGGGGCGATCAGGACCAGGTTGACAATGTCCGCGCCCTCGATCTGCCAGATACCGGACTGAGAGGCCCTGTACTCTATGTCCCCGAGCCACAGCGGCCCGAGCAGCGCGAGTGCGGCCAGGACGACCGCGCACAGGATGGCAGTAGGGCCGAGCACAAACCAAGGTATCAGCGCCTCGCTCTCTACCGTCTTCGATTCCGTGACCTTCATCTCATACCGCCTCCAGCGAACTCGCCCATGCCCTGATCGCGTTCCAGTCCCTAAAATCGTAAGGTTTGCTGTAGTCGATCTCATTCAGCTTCTCCCGCATCATTGAACTAATCACGGCCCTCGTCAGAAAACCGTACCTGCCGAAGTCGACGTCGCCGCCGAACAGCCCTTTCGGGACTGACCCCCCGATCCCGAACCGCGCTGCAACGTCGTCGAGATACGCCTTTCTGTACTGGTCGGCCTTCTCGGGACTTGTGTACCTGTTCCCGCTGCACACGAACATCGCCACCTTCTTCGACGACAGGGCTTCTCGGTTGCGCTCGAGGAATTCGAGCGCCCCCTTTGACCACTTGTCCATGATGATGCTGCTGCCGACCACGACCAGGTCGAAATCATCGACAGCGCATCGCTCCGAGTCTCGGAGGTCAAGCACAGTGGTTTCTATTCCCTTCTTTCTGAGGACGACAGCGATCTCCTCAGCGACCTTCGAAGTCGTCCCACACTTGGTGCCGAACGCCACGAGCGCCTTTCGGCCCGGGCGTCCGTTCATTCCCTTTCCTTCGCGGCCCATTCTGTCACCTTGAGGAGCCCATCCGCGGCAGGGGATTTGTGGTCGCGTCAACTCAGGCCGAAGGAGATGGGGAAAAGACCACCACCGTTAGTACCACATTCTAAACCGCCGAGGGAAAAACAAGGTACTCGGTTCCGAGCCAGCAGACTGCATCACCGCGGACGCTTCGAGGCCTTCAGGACCTGATCGATCGCTCTCGAGTAGTCCTCGTCATAGTATCGCGCGCCCCTGATGATGTTGGGCACGACGGATGCGAACAGACCGGTCTCCTCCAAGCCATGACATATCTGCTGCATCTCCCTCACGCTGTTTGTCCAGATAGTGACGATTATCTGGTTCGGCAAGTTGCTGAACCAGAGGGTGCGAACCGCGTGGGGCGACAATCTCTTGATGACCTCGATGGCCACCTTGTCCCTCCGCGCATCGTCCCTGATGGTCAGGTGGAGGTTCACGACCGTGTCACCGGCGGTGTCAGGTGACCAATGGATGGAGAACTGGACGAGGCCTTCCTCAACGAGTCGGTTCAGCCTCTTCCGAACGGTCTTGGGGGTGACGCCGACCTCGGCTGCAACCGCAGTAATCGGCTTCCCAGCATCTGTCCGAAGGGCTCTCATCAGACGGAGGTCCAATTCGGTGACTGTGCTCTTTGGCCCCGGAGGAGGGGTCGACACAATTCCCACCTGCGGGTCCTGCAGGCCTGCGACGCCCTGAATAGACGAGACGAACCGGGCCAGTTCCGCAGCGTCCTTTGCCACCCCATGTACATAGATGAGATTGCCGCTGGCCACCATGAAGACCACGACGCCGTCTATCTTGCCGAGTCCTTCGGCGATCTCATCCATGGGTGAGCGTCTCGACGGGCCGTACATGAATACCCACATCTTGCCTGTTGCCCTCGGGCTCAGCCGGGCCACGGTCCCCTTAATCGCGCCCCGGTCAGTCAGTTCCTGCACCCTTCGATGGACTGCCTGAGGCGTGATAGAGAGAGCCTTGCCTAGCTCAGAATATGACATGCGCGAATTCTCAATGAGCGCCCTGCATATGGCAAGGTCGGTCTCGTCCATTTACTTCGTCTAGCGAGAGGTCGTGTCCGGTATTTCTGTGTTCTGAGCAACCCGTTGATGGCTCACTTAATGCCGCATTCCTAGCAGCAAGGCGTCCTATGAACGAGGAGGTACTGGCGTCGAACCAGAAAAGTGTGTGGTCGGCAAAGACTATCGAACAGAAGCGGCTATCGACTACGTCGGGGAGACATTTGAGGCATCAACGCAGCGTAACGGACACACATGACACGGAAGGTTCTAAGGAAGAGGCCGGGCGGGGCTACCGGACGGCACTGCAACGCAGACTCAGGGCGGGGGGCATACTGCTCATCCTTGCAGGCGTATTCTCATTCGCCCTGCTGGTCTCGGGAGCGACCACCTTGGACGCCCAGAACGGCGAGGTAGAGTACTTCGGGGTCTGGCTTCAGCCTTGGTTTCTGCTCGTCGAGATAATGTTCTTCACTTCTACGGCCACAGTCTCAATCGTCGGAGGTACCATGGTCCTCTCTAGGGGCTCTGTCGGATGGGCGGTGGCAGGGGGTATCTGTTCCGTGGCAGGATTGGGATTCGTGTTTGGAGTCCCGGGGCTCATACTGGGACTCGTCTCGCACAGAGCTGCTTCCAGAGAGGGGGCATCACCTCGGAAGAACCCATAGGGCGGCAAAGACGGTTCGTTCCCACAAAACACACGGAATTTCACTCTGGATAGCGGAAGCGGCGGAACAAGAAACGTGATTGGGTAATACGTTGCGCTGGGTGGATCGTAAAACGGCTCCATGGCACCACGATTCACTGCAGTACCGCGAACTGCGCTTACGCCGTCAAGAGAGATGTCACATATCTGAGAAACGCAGAACTTGATCTGCGAAGGCAGGATGTAGCAGAACATAGGGCCAGTAATGGAGCGGTTGTCCGCCCGTTCAAGAAGATTGCCGAGCTGATGATGAGGAGATGGTCCGAAGACTGACTGCAGAGAACGCAAGATGGTGACCTGAGACTGCTAGTTCTCCTTTGGTTTGCCCGGCCTTTCTTCTGGCTGCACCACTGCAGCTGGCTTTCGCTTCAGCGTCGTCTTCGACATCACTCCAGTGAACAGCCCCCCAATAATCGTGACTATCACGAAGCCCCATACTGGAAAGCCATAGAAAGTGTAAGGAAACCATGCAGTGCCGAACCATGTTGGATAGTTGAGTAGCAGATATGCTAGGGGAAGACAACCCGCCGCCAGACCAGGGAGAATCATCAACAACCGCCAACGATCAACCTTGCCTCCATCGTACCAAACCCATGCAGCTCCCGCCAATGCAAAACCTCCTGCTGCGGCCGAAATGGCGATACCAGACGCCAGGCTCTCACTGACGACAGTCGGTCCCGAGAGCGTCATGGAACCATTGTACATGAGATGCCTTGCATCGAAGCGAATAGCAGCTGTATCAGATGGGATTGAGAACGATGCCTGGCCACTTGTGGTGTTCTTGGTCTGGATAGTCTTGGTACCGTCACAAAGGGTTGCAGTCATGACAATCTCCGAATCGGCGACAATTCGGGTATCGGATGTACGGTTGTAGAGGTACGATGTCACCAGCATGGAACCGGATCTTGGAATGCCATCCGGCGTTATATCAAGCTCAAGGCGCACCTCGGGCGGGGCTCCATAGGGCCTGCTGAGATACACTGTCAACCCCAGTAGCACCAGAGCAACTGCGACTGTCGTCAATTGCAGGGCCGTCTTCGTTCTCGCCATTTCCTAGAACAACATTAGTGTCATGCGACACGAAGAATCCTTCGCCCGAACTCGACCTGTAATAGCCAGATTTTGGGCGAGGACGCAATCCGGCGATGACAACCTGACAGTTCCGAGCGTACTGACTATGAATCTCCCAGTTCCGAGGAGCCATGCTACATCCACAGGTTACGCTGCCATTGAGTGTCGCTGCAAGAACGGGTATCGAGAGAGTCGGACTTACTGTGTGAGGTCGATATCAGGCCAGTGCACGCAGGGTGAGCGAGGGAGAGAGGTGCTTCGCCTACCTGAGCCCCGGCTCCTCGAATCGAGAGTCAGCCAAATGCCCCGAAACATTCTGCATCTCTAGCAGGAGTTCGGAGTGTTACGGCTCAACTACAGAAATGCTTTAATATGGACTCGCAGACTTTCATAGTCGTCACGTCCGGCAGGGGTGGTTCACATCGGACGTGTGTCAAATCGCCGTTCAGCCAACCATGAGCGGTAGTGGAGGTAGGAGGGAGATGGTAAGGAATCTGGGGGAAAACCAAGCCTTCCAGGCGACTCGACTGAGGGCTATGGTTGTGAGCTTGTTCGTAACCGGGTTTATGCTGTTGACCGCAATCCCGATGCTTGGCAGTGTCCAGGCATTGGAGACCGAACTATTCTCGGACAATTTCGACAACGATAATCTGATATCACCGTGGACCGCACAGGTAGGTGTTGGAAACACTCTGGAAATCGCAGAATGGCCTGCATGGAGCCCGCCACACTGCCTACACGCGAAGAAAGTGGCTACGAACTCTGAGCCAGCAAGGGCAACTTCGCCATACATCCAGTTGAATTATGACGCCGATTACTGGATAGACGTGAAATTCAGACTTAGCACCGACATGTACTGCAAGGGAATGCTCATTGCCGACGATGGAAGAGTGTATGTAAATATTCCCAGTGGATACACGCTTCAGATAGTCGGATCAGGCATTTATGTCAATGTGCCTGTAACCACTGGACACTACTACATCTTGAGGGCGATGGTTCATCCAAGCGAAGGAACCTATGACGTCAAGATGTACGGCACTGAGTACGATTGGGACACAGTCGCCAACGACATCCCCTTCTACGGTGTGCCACACAAACACTTGTCGATAGGAACCGATGAGTATGTAACGACGAAATATTATGGAGAAGTGTTCTTCGACGACGTGAGTATCATTGGTTCCGAAGGTCCAGCATGGTCCGATGAGTTCGACTGTTGGGACAATTGGGAAGGTGCTGTTGGTGATTGGACCACCGACATAACTGGCACTGGCATCGTAGAGACTTCCTCGACCTTGTCATACAGTCCCCCGAACGCTCTTCATGTCAAGTATGGCGGCACGGGCAACAGGGCTAGAGCAACAACGCCCGTGATCAACTGCGACTTCAATCTGCCGTACGTAATTGAGATGAAGTACAGATACGTCAACGGCAAGCTCTTCGTTGTCGCAGACGACGGACGCCTCGAAGTCCAAATGATCGCCGGTGTACTATATGCAGTGAAGTCTAACGGAGGGACAGTGACGATTGGGGCTGTCTCGTACGGAGTCTGGCACACAATTGAGATTCATGCGGATCCCATAGGCAATTACTTCACAGTATGGGTAGATGGAGTTCAGCTCGGCGCGTCCTACGCGTTCAAATCGGACATAGGGCTCCCGACCCTAACGCTGGGATCGAAGGTCGACGTCGGACGACGAGATTCGGGGGAAGCTTACTGGGACGACATGTCTGTTATAGGAACAACGGTTGTTCACCCTGACTCAGACGGAGATGGGTTGGTGGATTCCATTGAAACCTACTACGGCACTGATCTATATGGCTGCAAGAGGTGGGCCGTTCTCGTGTGCGGAGGAATTGGAGACGAGCTCCAAGACGACTTCGAGGATGACGCTGATTTGGCATACCAAACTCTGAAGCGCATCGGATATTCAGACGCATCGATATACTACCTGAGTTACCCGTTCAGCGGCAATTTGTGGAGGGATGCTGACGGAGACGGAATCGTCGATGTAGATAACACCGCCCACGATGGGAATGTAGCATATGCATTCTCGACATGGTTACCCAGCGTCGCGGACAAAGATGATCGCATATTCGTATTCTTCATAGACCACGGTGGTGAGCACACCTTTGCCCCTAGCTCGGGCTACCTCGCTCTACATGAAACCGTGCTCGGGTTGTGTGAAGAGATAGACGATGTCGACACTGATGCGTGGTTCGACTCTCTGTGGAACAACAACAGATACGATAGACTAGTCTGCTTGGTCGACTGCTGCTACTCAGGCAACTGGTTGTACGGAACCGGTGTGATATCAGGCTCGCGAAGGGTTGTCATTACTACCAGCCTCAACGGTGAGACAACACATGTTGGAGTAACACCGGGGTTCTTCTATGACGTCCTCGAAGGACTCAGTGTGGAGGAGGCATACGCGAACATGTTCGAAGATCATCCTCACACCATAATGAACGATCAGTGCAACCCTGATACAGACCCCAACGGATGGATATTCTTGGCATGAACATGCTAGCATCGGATCCGGCAAAACCTTAGAAAACCCTTTCTGTTTATGACACTACAACGGCCTCTTCCGTTTTCTGGAACAGCCCTCTGCACATGCTGGAGATCATCAGGAATGGAACGGGTTCGGCGCACTTCTCTTAGTGTGCATATTCCGCATAATCTTCTTTGACCAATCAACCGCTCTGGTTCGACGGGCTAAAGACCGTCTCGAAGGCTTGATGAGAAAAGAGAATGGAGCATTGAGACTCTGGAATGACTTCCGCTCAACGGGCAGTCAGATTCATCGGTCCATATTCGTCACCATATGAACAGGTCCAGCTGGAGGACTCATGCTCCTGTGAGGTTGGAAAGAGATACTTACACCCCGAGAACAACGGGAGCAAAGGTTAATTAGGAACTTGACATAATGTGTTAATGCAGGTAAGTCCCGGACGGTATATGTGCACCGGACGGTGCACGATGCAAGAATCCGTTCGGGGTCTGCATTTCATTCTATCACCAGAATACTCGACCGCCTACAATCTTGTCCTTTATCACGTTGTAGTAGGTTTCGTTTCCCCGTTCCACTTTCTGGAAGATTGCTCCGACCACGAAGTCATTGACTTGTAGTCCCTCTGAGCGCCTTGAGTCGAAATGGCTGATTCGCACCTCTGGTGGAAACGGACCAGAGTGGTTGGAGAGCAGGATGTTCTCGACGTGATGATCGAACGATTCCCTACTAGTTCGCTTTCCGCTGCGTCGGTCGACAACCACGTGAATAGCCTTAGCGTTGGTGTGGCTGAACATTTCGGCCATCACCCTTCCGCAGACGTTGTTGTAGAGCCTGTCAGGTGAAGCCCTCAGCGATCCTTTGGCGTTGACCTTCTCGACAGCTCCCCAGACAATCCAGCAGTCTGTCTCGGACACCCCCTTCAAGAAATAGTTCCGAAGCCGTTCAGAGCTGCTGTTGAACTTGAATTCCACTGCGCCTTTTCCAGTCTGCTTCAGCCGTCTATGCGCTTTCTTGGTTAGTCTTGCGAATCTAGAGGACTGAGGCCGAGGGGTGGCCATGGTGGATATTAGAAGATGTCTCGAGCTTCTTGGATTCGAGAAACCCAGATCTCCACTCTCGTCGAGAAAGATGTCCACGTGCTCATGTTGCACGGTTCTCGATTTGCACTTCCATTCATAATGCTATCTCGCGGTTGTAGCTAGGTGCGCCCTCGAAAGCCAGCAATCCCTGAGGGTTCACATCCGGCACCACGCGCTCAAAATGCTCATTGCAGAGAGAAGGCGATTGTCTGCCGATATCCAGGCAATCTCATCTCAGATTCGTGGAGTATTGATTCTACCTCGGGGCCATGCTCTATATCTCGCATCTGAGTTACCCCTTGGGGGACGATTGTGGGTCTGTTCTCAAAAGCTTCCAAGCAGGCGCCGTTGCCAGCCGATGCGAAGACCGCGAAGCTGAACATCGCGGTGCTCCTGAGCGACATGGTATTGCTCGACGTGGGCGTTTTCAAGAGATACTACAAGGCCGTGTGCGGCAGCCGTGCATCTGTCACCGAGATCCCGCTCGAGAAGAAGGATGTAGGTGAGTTCCAACGGCTAGATCTGGAGAGCGAAGGACGCAAGCTCGTCCTCAGCCTGCGCTCAGGACCTCTACCTCAGCAGCTGGTGAGCATGATGGGCCAGATGACCGAGCTCTCCGTCCTCGGGTCGGACATGGCCGAGGATGAGGTCAACGCGCTCAAGAACCATCAGGCACACGCGGTTGTGGGCGGCCTCACCTTCGAGGACCATAACGATCCGCAAAGACCCATCAACCAGGCCTGGCTCGCGGCTGAAACGCTCCTAACACTGTTCGAGCACAGGAAGGAGTTCATCGGTTACGCGCCCGTCGCGGCCCAGGTGTACCGTCCCCGCCGATGGCTCGTGGCGAGGACAACGGAAACCAAGATCGCACAGGCCGACCTCTTCATGCTCCTCGGGAACCTTCAATTCCATACAGGCGAACTCAACTGGATGCACACGCTCGGGATGGAGCAGTTCGGCCAGCCTGACCTTGAGGTCTGGTTCGCCGACCGTGACAAAGGGAATATCTATTTCGAACTTCTCGGGAACGCGGCAATGTATTCGATTTCCAAGAGTCTGCTGATGCTGGGCAACACATTCGAGCTCGAGGGAATGCCGGAGAAGTACAAGTTGGTCGCGCCCAAGGAAGTGAAGAACCATCAATGGGGCAAGTTCGGGACGTTGGGTCTGGAGCCAGTCACCAAGTCCTAGATCAGATACTGCCTTATGAGCATCAGAATGAAGAGTATTGCCGCGACGATCGCGAACTTGATCCATCTGCCCTTCGGCTTGGAGGGATCCGTCGCGGGCTGAGTGAGCCGCAGAGGCTCGCGCGGCTCCGTGAACTCCATGCAGGTTCCGCAGAACCATTTGTCGGAGTCGGTCCTGAGGGTCATCGGCATGCCGCAACGGCTGCACACTGGCCGAGGGTACGACGCCTTGTCCAAGTAGAGTACCTCTCCTAGTTCAGTCTCTTGATCTTGCCAGAGCCGATGCCGGACGCGGGGACCTTGTATTCGAATCTCTGTATCTCGCCACCCTTCACATTGAGGTTCAGGGTCGCCACGTTACATGCCTTCTTGACAGGGTGCGGCCACTGAACGGTCACCTGGTAGGGCATGTCAGGGGCCAGCGGGATGAACACTTCCTTGTCCCACGTCAACTGGACCTTGTCCGCGCTGTTGACAACCGCATATGGTTGACCCATGAGCAACGACGAATTCCCCCACGCGCTCAGTCCCTGTTTGCACAAAACGGTCATTCCCTCCGCCATTTGATCAAACCTCCAGATGTTCAGGCACCGCAATCTGGCGATATCAACATTTCGGGACCTGTGCCCACATGGCGCGCGTGGCTGCTAGTCCTTGAAGCCCTTGCGACCGAGCAGGATGAGCACCAAGCCGAATATGCCGATGAAGAATGCGCCTCCTATCAGGGAACAGACTCCTCCTGCAACAGAAAGCCCGAAATGCCTGCGCCGGATGGGCTGGACTCCGAGAACAATCGCGAGGATTGCTGCCAGGTCCAAGAGCCAGTAAATGGCAAAATCAGTCGGATTCTGAGAGTACGAATCGATGTCAGCAATGGCTAGCGAGGTGGTTACCGAGAACGAGAACAGTCCGGCGACCACGACGATTATTCCTCCTGCAATGAGAACTCCCTTCGTGGCCCCTTCGGACTTCTTGCGAGTGTTGTCTCGGAAGCAGTACCTGCAGATCATATCGCCGCTGGCCAAGGGCAGGCCGCAATACCTGCATTTTGCACCCTCCTTGGCGTTACCAGGGCCTGCACTTGTAGGCTCCGATTTCAGCTGCGCTCCGCAGCTCTCGCAGAATCTAGAGGTGTCTTTGACGGGCTGTCCGCAGTTGGCACAGTACACCATGATTCGTCCTTGCGCGTCATGACTTTTCGGCGGTAAGACACTTGCGTCAGTCCTCATCTCGGCTGAACTCCATGGCTAGGAATCGGCGATTTGCCACGGTTCATATCCAGCTCCATTTGAACCACCCCGCGTCTCGGAAAAGACCATATGGGAGGAAAGGCGATGCGCTAGTCCGAGGCGGTGGCGTGAACAAAGCCGGAATAGTCATACTGATCGTGGGTATTGTGATACTGATTGCAGGAGCGGGCTTCGCAGTATCTGCACAGAGCAGCGCGGATTCAATGCCGTGGTATGATAGAGCGTTGTTCCCCGAAGAGTACGATTCGTACATAGCAGCGGCTAACGCCGGATGGGCAATGGCTGGAGTAGGCGTGATTCTGACAATTGTTGGATTGGTTATAGCCGTTGCAGCTGGAAGTAAGACCCCGACGCAGACCACTGGCCAACCCGGCCAAGCGCAGCCAGGTCAGTTGCAAATCGGTCCGTTCATTCCCGGTTCGGCTCACTTCTGCCAGTTCTGTGGCCGTCAGGTGGCTCCAGAAGCCGCTTGGTGCCCTGGATGCGGCAGGAAGCTAGCATAGCATCTTCCCTCGGAGGAAACCACAGGGTGGGAAAGGCGAAAAAGGGAAAGAAGGGGTCTAGCCCGGTGCATTAATGCCGTGATTGAGAAACAGCCAGTAATCCGGTTTCAACCCCGGCTCGTGGGGGCAGAATAGACAATAGGGAAGGATGGTCTGTGCTCATGTGCTGAGACTAACTGATCGTTACGGTTAGAGTGTAGCTCCCGTTTCCGTCCCATGCATTCACGTCGACGTAGTAGCAGCCGGCCACGGTCACCGAGGAAATGCTCACTGTCTCGTAACTTCCTATTTCGTACGAGCTGTCAACCATGTTGAGCAGGGGATCGTATAGATACAAATCGAAATCAGCTAGGAAGAGTGGTCCGTCCAGCTGAACTGTAAGGCTATCGCCAACATTCAGCCAAATCATGAAGTAGTCGTCCTGATCGCCAGGTGTTACATTGAGGAACTCTGACCAGGAGGAAATTCCGGTGAGATTCGTGGCGGTGCCGAAGCTTCCACCAGAATCAGGGACAACCTCGGTTGTCCATTCAGCCAGTTGAAGAATAGACGGGCTAGCCTCGGCATTTCCTGCGTTATCTTCTGCCACGAAAATCCAACCATAGCTGCCTGCTGACGGCACTGTCACAGTCATTGGACTTGATGTGTCCGAATCGTCACCGGCCTCGGACCACGTCAGGCCGCTGTTTGTCGTATACCACAGGGTAATGCGGGCCACTCCACTCGACGGCGCTGGGTCATCGACGTAGAACGTGATGTCGAACGTGTACGTAGTCGAAGTAGAGGGACCAATTGCAGTGGCCGACGGTGCATATCGCTCCACGAAAGTCCAGTTATCTGCAACTAGCGGTGCGTCCTCATAGTTCCCACTCGCATCGATGGCTCTCGAATAGAAATAGTAGTAGCCATCGGGCAGCAAGATGGTATTGACCGACCAAGTCCATCCGTCCCCAACATATGTATCATTTCCGTAGAAGAGCCATCCGCTCCCGTAGTTGTACCACAACTCCACTGCATTGACTTCGACGTTGTCATGCGCCTCAGCTGAAACGTCGAATGATCCCAAGAAAAGACTCACCATGTTGCTGTTCTCGTAAGGAGGAAGCGCAGTGACCCACGATTGCGGTTTCACGGCGTCCGAAAGCACGACTGTGGTCAACTCAGCTGCCTTGAATATCGGAACGTCCTCAGCGTTGCCAGCGTTATCAGCGGCAAAGAAACACCATTCATACGTCGCGTCCTCTGTTACAGTAACCTGCATGGGACTAGTATGATCTGGGTCCAATCCGTAGTCGGTCCATAGCCATTCGCTAGATTTTCTGCCGTACAGTTGGACTGTGTCAATGCCGCTCGAAGAAGACGAGTCAGCTATTGAATAGCTAAGATTGAACGTCAATGTGCCTGAGGAGGAGGGGCCGACCGCGGTGGCCGTCGGGGCAACGGTATCGACAAACGTGTAAGTATCGCTCGAGGGTGGCGGGAGCTCATAGTTCCCGGAGGTGTCCACCGCCCTCGAATAGAATTGATAGAGACCGTCGCCTCCCGTAAGACTCGCATCAAACGACCAGCTCCATTCGGGGAAACTGAAAGTGTCATTTTCATAGAAGAGCCACTCGCCGCCGCGGTTGTACCACAGTTCGACGCCATCAATACCTCTGCTGTCATAAGCAGTGGCGACCACTGAAAAAACCTCTGCGTTCTGATACTGCGGTTGCTCTTGGACATAAGATGTTGGCAGGGCAAAATCCGGAGACACTCCTAGAATGGTGAAATCCCTCTGGAGTTCCAAGGAGTAACCACGAAGGTCATGCACACGGACATAGATGCGCACGTTCTCCGAAATCGAGATTGCCTCCATATATTCCTTCATTACACCCCAGAACCAGCCAGTAATGCCCTCACCTGTGCTCCATACACCGTTCTTCAGAACCGGAAAGGGCATCGGGACATCGAACAAGAATATGTTCTGACCGTCATTGAGTATCCTGATCTCGACCCACAGAGCCAAGTCTGGGTCGTCCTGGATATTCAGTGTGATATTGAAGTCATCAAGATAGACCACCGAGCCCTCTGCAGGAGTCACAATCGAGACTGAAGGTGGTGTGTTGGCTATCTCTTCGAGAGAGAATGCCAATATGAAGCCTGCGGGGACTATACCACTTCCCATTAGACTATGTACAAAGTCGGTCACCTGGCTTGTCGCGTTCGATATATCCGTTCCGAAGAGCAAGTTGGCTATGTCGTAAAGCAAGCTGGAATTGACCCCTGGCGCCCCTAGGTACTCGTCGATGTGGGCCTGCAAGAATGATTCAAACTGCGAAAGACTTGCAGAGAAGCTGATGTACATGCCCCTGACATTGGTGACGTTCAATCCATAATAAGTTGGCCCTTGAACAGTTGCCACATGGATAATTGGCACGTGGTATATCTCTGTCAACCCATCAATCTTGAAGCCCTCGTAGATACATAGATCCAATGGGAAGGCTGTCACCGCGGTCTGGATGAGAGCGGAGAGGGGATCAACAGAAGAAACCTCTCCGAATACAGTCTTGAGCGTAGTTCCCATGGTCATCGATTCGACTTCGACGTATCCCCATCCGAATTCATTGAGGGTCACGCTTCCAGTGCAGAGATCCTTGACAGTCGCATGCTGAAGGCCTTCCATGACCTCAGTGTAGTTGTCAGCCACGACTATCGGAATATGGCACAAAGGCGAGCTTGACCCGAAGTATGCGGCAGGGTCATAGACGACACCTTTCAGGTCCAAATATCTGAATCCTGACTCAGTTGCCGCATAATCTGGTATTATGGCAAGAACGGCGTATTCCCATGCGGGACTCCCTGTGCTACTGAGCATCTCGGGAATCTTCTCATCTAGTAGCAGCACAAATGCTGGATTCTTGAACGTCGTCAACGTGTTGACTGCATCAATGTCTCCAGATGAGACGCCGAACGCATCCGAAAGACTGGTCAGAAGCGTCTCCAAATCAACAACTATGCCATATCCTTCTATGTCGGCATTCATGACAAGTGTCTTCGGATGAGATGCGCTGACTGACTGCCAAACGGCCGTGATTGAGCTCGATGTGTACTCGGGTTCGGTTGCGGCCACAATCACTCCGAGACTTACCTCAAAATTGAAACCCAAGTTCAGATTGAAAGATGTCGGCAGGAGGGAACTGATCTTCTCAGTCACTACGGAAAGATCGGACTCACTTACCTGGATTTGAGATATTCCGGGGAACGAATTGAAATCCGTCAATGAATAGAGCATGAACCATAGCTTCGTGTCACTAATGGACAAATCTGATTCGACGGCAACAGCGATTCCCTCTCCAATGTTTGCGGTCACCTGCTTCAGCCACTCCGTTCCGCCGGTTGAGAAGGCAGAAGCCAGCCTATCGACGTCGGAAGGCACGATCGTGTCAATGACGTCGCATTCTATGGAAACGACGTTCTTGTAGGTGAGGTTCGTGACAATCAGAAAGTCTGTCGATGTGCCGACGAAGTCAAAAGAGAAACTCTCGGTGAGACTGCCAAGTTTCTCAATATCTGTCTCCCCGAATACGGAGTCCGTGAACATATCGGACAGCTCCAACAGCACGCTTTCGTTGAATACGATTCCGGTCACTGACACATCGTTCAAGAAAGTCGGATACGACTTTTTGGGCGCAATCCACAGGTAATCCTCATCCACGGAAGTTCCAATGCCAAGCGTGTAGTTCCCAAAGACTATGCTAAGCGAGGCAAAATCCACAACGACACTCTTGAATAGAGAGTCCATCGCAGACCCTAGGCTGCCCACATCGATTGACTCAGGCGAAGACGATATGACACGCTGGAGAAAGAGCTTGTCAGAAGACGTGCTATTGAGGGAGAACTCGCCACCAATCATCTCAGGGATCGTCAGAGACGATGTGATTTCGACAATTTTCAGCTGCCTAGAAGAATCGTTCTTGTCGTATCCAACGAAATATACGCCTTGAGATGCTCTCATGTCAGAGAAAACAACCGCTGGAACTCCCGATTCCAGGTAGTGTGATGGTATCAGCGCCCCCACATACGTCTTGGGCGCAGTCTCATCTGCCGGCCCGCCGTGGGAACCACCGTCTTGAATGAATGTGACGTAAACGCCACTACCGACAGCGACGATTAGCAGAATTGCAGCAATCACAATAGTCGTCAGTTTCCTCTTATTGGCGACTTTCGAGTCCATAACGGAGCTAGCCTTTGCGCTGGCTTCCTCTTCGCCAGAATTCGACATGATACAACCGGCCCGCTGACAGCCATTGTCCTCATCTAACGATAAACTTTGCCTCGCAAGCATCACGAGACCCTCCTTAATGTCGCTGACTTCAAATAGATGTGCTCCGGCAAGGGTTGGAATGAAAGAAGACGGGAGTTTGGCTTGGTGCAACAATGCCCTGATTAAGAAGTGGCCAGCGTTCCGGTTTCAACGATGGCTCGCAGGAGCGGAAAAGACCATAGAGGAAGAAAGGCGATACAGAAGTCGAGCGTGGTGGTTCTCATGAAGGAGGTAATTTCGGGATACGCGGCAAAGGGCTTGGGACAGGAGCTCGAGCAGTTCAGTTATACTCCGCCGCAGCTGAAAGATGAGGAAGTTCGGGTCAATATAACACACTGCGGTCTCTGCTTCAGTGACATCCATGCGATCGACGATTACTACGGCATTACCACCTTCCCCTTCGTGCCCGGCCATGAGATCGTAGGCCACGTATCTGAGGTGGGCTCTGCAGTATCTGGACTGAATGAAGGCGACCGTGTCGGCATCGGGTGGCAGGGCCGTTCATGCACGAAATGCGAGTGGTGCATGAAGGGCGATGACCACCTGTGCACGGACATCGACAAGATGGGGGTATGGACTCCTTACGGCGGCTTCTCGTCCTCGACGACTGCTGACAGCCGTTTTGTGTATTCGCTGCCTGCTTCGATGCCTTCCGAAGTCGCTTCGGTGCTCCTCTGCGCGGGGATCGCCGTCTACTCTCCGCTTCGGTCCTGGGCGACCGAACGCAAACAGAAGATCGGTATCGTGGGCGTGGGCGGCCTGGGCCACCTCGCCATCCAGTTCGCGCATGCCCTCGGCTATGAGGTCACGGCCCTTTCCTCATCTCCAGACAAGGAGGGAGAAGCCCTTGCCCTGGGCGCGGATCACTTCCTTGTCGCGCGAGACAAAACCAGCCTGCGGCAGATGAAGTTCAGTCTCGACATGGTCCTCTACACAGGCCACGGTAACAACGATTTTACGGCGTTGTTGCGCACGCTCAAGAAGAACGGGAAGCTGCTCATGGTCGGCTTCCCCCCTCAGCCTTTTGCATTCGAGCCAGTGGATCTGGTAGTTTATCAGCTGTCGGTCGGTGGCTCATTCCTTGGCAACCGAACGATGATGAGAGAGATGCTCACGTTCGCCCAGGAGCGAGGCATCATGCCAAAGCTCGAGCTAATGCCAATGTCGCAGGTGAACGAGGCGATCCGCAGGGTGAAGGAAGGGAAAGCGCGTTATAGGATCGTCCTCGTCAACGATCCGGCACGCACTGGGATCTGAGCGGAAAAGGAGGCCTCACTAATCATCAATTGTCCCGTACGACCCCACTCAGGAAGGAAGAGGGGACCTAGCTCGGCGCCAGGGTTCCCGGATTGACTGACCGCGAGACATCCAGATTCACTTCCTGCCCCCTGCACACCACATCCTTCTGCCCATCGCCTCCGGCTCAGAGTATGCTGTTGGTCCAGGGGTCGGCAGCTTCCACGCTCATCGGATAGACGAAACAGACTCCTCTACCTGAGAACCTCAGCAGGATGACCTTCTCCCAGCCGCTGCGCAGGCCCAACCTCGCAAAGAACCCATTCTCTGACAGCCTGCATGTGGTCATGTATCCGGACCTTATCTGACGCCATGTCAGCAACTGCGCCACCTACGAATAGACAAGACTGCTCCGACTGGCAATAGGCACTTGCGGAAACGGTATGATTGAGGACGAGACAATCCTGCCACTCAAGTCCTAGCTACGAATGCGAGCGATTCAGATTTATGACAACATACCGCAATCCGGGAGCGGGGAGAAACGAGCACAGATGAGCCGCCGTTCGGTCGGTAAGTCGATTGCCCACCAAATCATAGCTAGAGACAGACGGAGAACCACTTACAGCCGTCTGCAGAAAGAGGCTGCTGCCCGGCCTGAATCAAGACTGGTCAAAACAGCAATCGGAGAGTTCTGGATGTCCCCAATCGAAGCAGAGCTCTATGAGGCCATGCGGCAAGAAGATCTGCATCCAATACCTCAGTACTGTGTCAAAGGATACTATGTAGACTTCGCCTTCCCGGATGTAGGACTTGCCGTTGAAGCGGATGGAGCAGCCTATCACACCGGGGCGGGGCGTCAACGAGATCGGAAGCGAGACGCGATCATCCGCCGCACCGGCTGGACTGTGAAAAGATTCCATGGGACCACAATCCACAACAAGGCTGCGAACTGCGCGTTTGTCATCAAGCGGGAGGTCCAGATGCGAAGAGAAGCTATCGAGGACAAGGAGCGACAGAAAGAAGCCGAACGCAAGGCACGCATTGAGGCCATTGCTCTTCCATTCCGGAAGATCGCTCAGTTGGTCAAACGCAAGTAGGGGAGGGACGCCTAGCCAGGTGCAGAGATCCCCGAGAATTGGGCACTGCCCAAATCCCCCAGTTCAAATTCGTACACCTCTGAATCTCACTTTTCACGAGGAAAGCAGTTGAAAAGGTTCTTGTCTCGGTACTAAAACCCCCTGATTGGCGAATGGTCCGACATCTCAGTTCACGCCCTTCCTGACACACTTGGATGCGACGCTAGGTATGGCCAGTGGTCTAGCCGGCGAAGGTAATTCCAGAACCGATTGTCTCGCCCGTCGGCACGTAAATCAGGACTGCCAAGTAGCTGACACCGCCAGAGAACGCCGTTGCGCCGCCGTATGTGAACAGCGTGAAGAAGTCACTGCCACTCACGTATCCGTTGCCGACAATATCAACCACCCAGCAGCATACGGTTAGGGTACCCAGCGCATCCGTCGTGTAGTTCATCGACACTGCGGATCCGCCGTCCAAGTCTGCCGTTACGGGACTCCACTCGGCGAAGTTCGTCCCGTCAGTCAGCTGCACTCTTACGTCACTCCATGTGACATCGATCTCCGTAATCGAAACGATGTTTATCCTCTGGCCATTTATTATGGTCTGCTTCGAATAGGTTGCGAGAGGGGTCGTCGCCTCCCAGAGGTCGGGATCTTCGGGGAATGCGTCGGAGTTGTCCCCGACACCGTCTCCGTCCGTGTCGTTCCACTCACTTGGATCGTCTCTGAACTGGTCAGGGTTAGTGCCCGTGAGATTGTCGCCGTACCCGTCCCCGTCCAAGTCAAACCATTGGCTTTCATCTGCAGGGAACGCATCGCTGTTGTCTCCGATACTGTCTCCGTCTGTGTCGTTCCATTCGTTTGGATCGTCCCTGAACTGATCAGGGTTGATGCCAGTGAGGTTGTCTCCGTAACCATCTTCATCTAGGTCCGACCACTGGCTTGACTCCAAGGGGAACGCGTCTGCGTTGTCTCCCATGCCATCGCCATCCCTATCCGCAGTCTCGTCTTCGTCATACGGAAAATCGTCCTCGACGTCCGAAACGCCGTCGCCATCATGATCTCTTATTGAGGATGACCAGGAATAATCAGGACTGAGGTTGACAACCAGGACGGCCAGGATCACGACGGCAGCCACTGCCACAGCGATGAATACTGGTGTCTGATTTCTTCTGCCTCGAGGATGCACAGTGGTCGGCATCACGGCTGGCTTTGGTGCCTCGGATGGTGGGGACGCGCTCCCGCAATCACCGCAGTATCTCTTGTCGTCGGGATTCTCAGCCCCACAGTTCATGCACTTCATCGCCATTGCCTCGGTGTCGAATCCCTCTCAATGGTTTAAGAGTTTCTTTCGGCGAGGCGCGAGTAACGGGTGCATCTCGGCACCAAGACCCCCTGACTGACGAATAGCCAGACATCTCGGTTCATGTCCGGCCCCCTGCACACGCGACATTCTAGAATTAGACTACGTATGATACCGTCCGATGGCTCGGGAGAGACACATGCTCAGTCCAATGCTCCAGCGCATTCTCCCGGCGCAAGACCGTCACTCAGCACGCTGCGAACAGACTGTCGTCGTCGGCCCCCAGCTTCTTGATCCTCTCCCTCCCGGGAGCGACCACGCACGAACCCACACACTTGAGCCACTCCCCAGGGGACACCAAGCGCTGGGTCTTGCTGATGTATGTGATCTCTGTGTCCTCCACCCCCTCGAGCGGGCTGATGTAGCCTTTGACGAAGGCGTCGATGTGGTTCCTGCTCCTCGCGAGGACCGAGACTATGATGGACGCGTGGAAAGACTGGAACGTCTGCGCGATGTACGTTATGACGATCTCGTCGCTTGGCTTAAGGCGAGAGACGCGCTCGTATATGCCGTTCATGCACCTTGGCAGCGCGTCGATGGTGACCGTGAACCTGCGGAGGTCGCGCGGGCGTTCCTTGGGCAGCCGGAAGATCCTGATCTTGGCCATGTTGAGTATCCAGACCCCCCTCAGGTTCGGTATGCCCGCTATGTGCTGTTGTATGAATTCCGCCAGGGAATCGGGGTCCTGGGCCTTGACGATGAGGCTCGTGTCCTCCTGCATGTCCCTGTGCGTGAGGAACAAGGGTTTGACGTGCTTGGTGCGCCATCTCTGATGGTTCTTCATGACGTAGTCCCAAACTTCGCTCGTCACATGTCTCGAGACCCCAGTCTTCCGGTCTTGGACGACTAGAGGCACTTGCATCCTGACGAGCGCGAACACCCGATTCCCCCCATCGGCTCAGGCAACGGAGCCACAGACGAATGGGATGCTGAATACTTAATCACGATGTTATTTACATCGCTTTTCGTCGAAGTCCCGACAAATCTGTACAGAATAAAAATGAAGTACGTCGGGAGCCCTTACCCGTCCTAGGAGGAGAGTGCGCGGCCTCGGGCCGCGCTGTTTGGCGGGAGGTGCCGATGCCCGAAGGGGGAATGATAGGGGCTGTTCTGGTCCTGGGTGGAGGGCCTGCGGGACTGCAGGCCGCGCTGGACCTCGCGAACTCCGGCTTCAGAGTGCATGTCGTCGAGTCGAGGCCGAGCATAGGCGGAGCGATGGCGCAGCTGGACAAGACCTTCCCCACGAACGACTGCGCGATGTGCATATTGTCACCGAAGATGTCCGAATGCCTTGGCCATCCCAACATAGACCTCCTGACATTCTCCGAGGTCAAGGAGGTTAAGGGCAAGGTCGGCAACTTCAAGGTGAAGGTCCTCAGGAAGAGCAGGTTCATCGACGAGTCGAAATGCACCGGCTGCGGGGACTGCATCCCCGTATGTCCCGTCAGGCTGCCGAGCGAGTTCGACCTGGGGATGGCCGAGAGGAGGGCCGTATACATTCCTTTCCCGCAGGCAGTGCCCGGGATCGTCACGATCGACAGGAGGGGGATCGCCCCGTGTACGGACGCGTGCCCTGCCGGTCTCAGTGCCCAGGGTTACGTTTCACTGATCAGCCAGGGGAAGCTCAAGGAGGCGCTCGAGCTCATACTGGACAAGGTCCCGCTCCCCTCGGTGTGCGGACGGATCTGCCATCACCCGTGCGAGGAGGCGTGCAACCTGAGGACCGTCGACGCCCCGGTCGCGATCGCCGCCCTGAAGCGCTTCGTAGGGGACTCCGAGACGGCGTGGAAGGACATCAGCCCGACTGCGGGGCCGCGCCAGAAAGGGAGGGTCGCCGTCGTCGGTGCAGGACCGGCCGGACTGACAGCCGCGTACCGGCTCGCCAAGAAGGGCTTCGAGGTGAGGGTGTTCGAGGCCACCGACAAGCCCGGCGGGATGCTGTACTGGGGGATTCCGGATTACAGGCTTCCGAAGCGCGTTCTCCAGAGAGAAATCGACTCGCTGCTCGCCGTCGGAGTCGACATCCAGTACAACACCGCCATCGGCAAGGGCCTGACCGTCCAGGGCCTCAAGAAGGACTTCGACGCCGTGCTCGTCGCTATCGGTGCGCATCGCAGCCAGGCGCTGGGCGTCGACGGGGAGGATCTGCGGGGCGTGGTCCACAGCGTGGACTTCCTCCGAAGGATCGCCGCCGGAGAGAAGGCCGGGATCGGGAAGAAGGTCATGGTCGTCGGTGGAGGGAACTCCGCGATGGACGCTGCCAGGACCGCGCTCAGGCTGGGGTCCGACGTGACGATTCTGTACAGGCGGACCATCGACGAGATGCCCGCGATCAGGTCGGAGACAGAAGCGGCCCGGGAGGAGGGCGTCAAGATGCAGTTCCTCGTCTCCCCCGTGAGGATACTGGGCAAAGGCGGGAAGGTCGAGGCGGTCGAGTGCGTCAGGATGGAACTCGGAGAGCGCGCGAAAGACGGCCGGCGCAAGCCGATGCCGGTCAAGGGCTCCGAGTTCGTGATGGAAGCGGACACGGTCATCCCCGCGATAGGGCAGGCGCCGGATCTGGAGCTGCTCGGGGACACTAAGCTCGCGAGCACCAAATACGGAACGGTGGAGACTGGCGGTGATGGCCTCAGCACCAACGTCCCAGGCGTCTTCGCCTGCGGGGACGCTGTCACGGGCCCTGCGACCGCCATCGAGGCGATAGCAGCGGGGAACCGTGCAGCGGTCCTCATCGAGAAGCACTTGAAGGGCGAGAGCGTCGAGCCGGGCAAGGAACCGTCCGAGATGCATGTCGTCTCATTGGATGATGTCAAGGCAAGGATGGAGGGCCGGCTCACCCGCCGGGAGCGCGTCTGTTCGGAGAAGCTGCCCGTGCAGATGCGCAGGACCTCCTTCGAGGAGGTCGAGAAGGTGTACGGAGAGGCGGCAGCCGTCTCCGAGGCCTCCAGGTGCATCGCCTGCGGCCCGTGCGCTGCCTGCGGTCTCTGCGCCGTCGCGTGCAAGAGGGAGGCCATCGACTACAACATGGAGGACAGGCTGGTCGAGCTCGACGTCGGAGCCATCATTCTCAGCCCAGGCTTCAGCGTGTTCGACGCCTCCAAGAAGGTGGAGTACGGCCACCACATCTTCCCGAACGTGCTGACCAACATTGAGTTCGAGCGCATGCTGAACGCGTCGGGCCCGACGAGGGGACACGTCGTCCGGCCGTCGGACGGGGCCGTGCCGAACAGGATAGCGTTCATCCAGTGCGTGGGCTCGAGGGACGCGCAGACGCAGAACAGGTACTGCTCGTCGTACTGCTGCATGGCCGCCCTGAAGGAGGCCGTGATAGCCAAGGAGCACGCTCCCGGCGTCAGGACCAAGATATTCTTCATGGACACCAGGGCCTTCGGGAAAGAGTTCGAGGAGTATTTGTTCAGAGCGGAGAACGAGTACGGAGTCGAGATAGAGCGCAACAACAGAATCCCAGACGTGAGGGAGGACCCTGGCACGCACAACCTCACACTCATCCATCACACAGGGCCGGAGATACTCGAGGACGAGTTCGAGATGGTCGTGATCTCGGCCGGGGCGAGGCCGCCTTTGGAGGCCGAGGCCATCGCCCGAACAACGGGCGTCAAGCTCAACAGCTTCGGCTTCTGCGACACCGACGAGCTGGCGCCCGTGGACACTAACGTCGAGGGCGTGTACGCGTGCGGGACGTTCTCGGGGCCGAAGGACATCCCGGACTCCATCGCCCAGGCCAGCGCGGCGGCGGGGAAGGTCGCCGCCCTGCTGTCCAGCGAGAAGGGCAAGCTCGCGCGCCGCAAGGAGTATCCGGAGGAGAGGGACGTCGCCGGGAAGGAGCCGAGGATAGGCGTGTTCGTGTGCCACTGCGGCCTGAACATCGGCTCAGTCGTCGACGTGCCCGGCGTCGTCGAGTACGTCTCGAAGCTCCCGAACGTCGAATATGTCGAGAGCAACACCTACACATGCTCGAGCGACACCCTCAGGAAGATCAAGGATATCGTGAAGGATCGCGACCTGAACAGGGTCGTCGTTGCGGCATGCACTCCGAGGACGCACGAGCCGCTGTTCCAGGACGCCTGCAGAGAGGCGG
>Ga0256868_10000452_pt1 | contig 24106 bp, 21 predicted proteins | sample RVTome_13_FD_187341 | JGI IMG/M metagenome (GOLD analysis project Ga0256868, IMG submission 187341) | Soil microbial communities from uranium-contaminated site in the Upper Colorado River Basin, Wyoming, United States - RVT92D227 HiSeq ...
CGGCGTTGCGCGTCCACAAGGCAAAGGGAAATTTATATTGCCGTGGATCACTGCCAACCACGACCCGATAGACCCATCGGATCATGCGCCCATTCAACTTGCGCGGGCGGCCTCCTCGTTTACGCGCGTCCAGAGCATCCCATCCACCGGCGCGATACATCGCCAACCAGTTGTAGATGCAAGCGCGGGTAAACCCTATGGCACGGACTACTACCTCAGGGCTTTCGCCGCTCTGCACTTGCGCTACCGCTCTCTTCCGAAGTTCCGTCAACACATCATGCTTCAATTTCCGGCCATCCATAGTTTTCTTTTCCATGACCGGTATTATATCTCATCTGTTAAAAAATGTCTATACTATTTTGGACTGATTAGTAAGTCTTTGAAAAATGAATGATTTGAGCCAAAAAGAGTTAATCATTGAGGCTGGTCGAACCGAAGGCCAATACTGGAGAGACCTCTACCGCTATAGAGAATTATTCTATTTTCTGTCTTGGCGGGATATCCTGGTACGTTACAAACAGACTGTCATCGGTATTGCATGGGCAGTAATACGACCTTTCTTAACAATGGTTGTATTTACGATTGTATTTGGCAAACTCGCAAAGTTGCCGTCGGACGGAGCTCCTTATCCAATTTTAGTGTTTTCAGCAGTCCTTCCGTGGCAGTTCTTTGCGAATGCCCTATCAGAAACAAGTAACAGTCTGATTGGCAATGCTAATCTGATCTCAAAGATATATTTTCCTCGCTTGATTATCCCAGCCAGTTCGGTAATTACGAGCTTCGTTGATTTCCTGATCTCCGCAATAATTCTTGTGGCACTTATAATTTGGTATCAGTTCGTGCCCGGGTGGCGAATCGTGACTTTGCCTTTTTTTGTAGCAATTGCTTTTGCCGCTTCCATGGGCTGCGGTCTCTGGCTGGCAGCGCTGAATGTAAAATATAGAGACTTTCGTTATATTATCCCATTCATCGTTCAATTCGGCCTCTTCATTTCACCAGTAGGGTTCAGTAGCAGCATAGTTCCTGGAAAATGGCGTATGCTTTATTCTTTAAATCCTATGGTAGGAGTTATAGATGGATTTCGCTGGGCAATCATCGGAGGACAGACCTTGATCTATTGGCCAGGATTCCTTGTTTCATTGTCACTGGTTGTAATTCTACTAATTACTGGAATCCGATACTTTCGAAAAACCGAAAAAACCTTCGCCGATGTCATCTAACTGCACACCTGGACAATGTCAGATACCGTAATCAAAGTAGAGAATCTGGGCAAAAAATATGTGATTCGCCACCAGCAGAACCAGCGGTATACTGCTCTCCGCGACGTCCTTACCAACAAGGCTATAAGCTTAGGTAAAAAATTACTTCATCCCTTTGCTCTTTGCTCTATGCCCTTTGCTGATTCGTCCAGAGAAGAATTCTGGGCCTTAAAAGACGTATCCTTTGAAGTCAAACAGGGTGATCGCATTGGGATAATTGGTCGGAATGGGGCTGGGAAGACCACACTCTTAAAGCTCTTAAGTCGCATCACAGAACCAACAACCGGACGCATAGCAATCAAAGGAAGAGTCGCAAGCCTATTGGAGGTTGGAACGGGTTTCCATCCAGAACTGACAGGGAGGGAGAATATTTTCCTCAATGGTGCAATCCTGGGGATGACTAAAAACGAAATAAAAAGGAAATTCGACGAAATCGTTGAATTTGCCGAGATTGAGAAATTTTTAGATACTCCGGTAAAACGTTACTCCTCTGGAATGTATGTCAGACTAGCTTTTGCGGTGGCGGCTCATCTGGAACCCGAGATATTGCTTGTCGATGAAGTTTTGGCTGTTGGAGATGCTGCTTTTCAGAAAAAATGCTTAGGAAAAATGGAGAATGTTTCGACAAGAGAAGGTAGAACAGTGCTGTTTGTAAGTCATAATATGCCTTCGATAGGTAATTTATGTGGTCAAGCTATCCAGCTGAGTGATGGTAAGGTATCTATTACAGGCCGGGCTATTGATGTCGTGCACCATTACATGGCTGAATTTAATGGTGACGAGGAGTTCTTGCCTCCGAGCGGTAGTCTTTTGGCGCAAGACGAAGAACTGGACGTAACCTTGTTTCATGGATGTGACGCGCAGGGTCTCAGGAAAAAGTTTTTTACCACTTCAGACAAGGTCAGTTTTAAAATAGGTTATCGATTGAAACAACATCTGCAAGGTCTTCGTGTTGGATTAGATTTCCTGAGTGTCAGTGATGGAGAAGTAATCTTCAGGTCCTTTGATGACGATATGATACCGAGGCAGCGAGCTCCAGGCCCAAAAGAGGTAATATGTTCCATCCCATCCCACCTTCTTAAACCTGGGGTCTATTTAGCAAGATTACAGATAGGGGTTCATAATGTTAGATGGATTGTGAATGGTTCGGTGTCAGAAAAGATTACCGTAGAACTGATAGACGGGGTAAACAAACTGTACGGTGATTATAGGCCAGGGAAGATTATGCCTCGAACGGAGTGGATTTATTTGGAGTCTGGAAGAGTGTGATTATCTACGTTTGGCAGATTTCAAATGATACTGCGAAGCAGAATTAAGAAATGGATATTCGGGAGGTGCCCACTTGTCGGAGGGTCTTTCCGCTATTACGGGACCAAGGTGTACTTTCCGAAGAAATCTCTGGTATTTGATATGGCTTGCGATCAAGGAGTTTATGAGTGTGACAACATTAAAACCCTTATTTCACTTATTAGGCCAAATACAACTTATTTCGACGTTGGAGCAAATATTGGGTTACTTTCGATCCCGGTTCTCCAGCAAGAACCGAATTCTTCAGTAGTATCTGTTGAACCTTCACCGAATGCTGTGCCTTTTCTCAAAAAAACGATTCAGAACAGCAGGTATAGAGACCGCTGGATACTCGTCGAAAAAGCAGCAGGTGACACTATGAGAGAAACCAGGTTCTCGATTTCTACGCCTGACTTTGGAGCCTTCGACGGCATAAGAAATACAGACCGTGCAAAGATGATCAAGGAAATCAAGGTCCCCATGACCACGTTGAATCATGAGTGGGAGGCCCTTGGCAAACCCAAAGTTTCAGTCATAAAAATTGACGTGGAAGGGGCTGAGCCGGATGTTATTTCGGGCGCTTTGTCTCTGATACATAGCGAGAAACCATACATTCTCGTTGAATGGAATGCGACTAATTTGGCGGGTAATGGATACAAAGCGGAGTTCATTTTTAAAATCATGGATAAGATTAAATACGGAGTTTTCAGCTTACCCAACCGGGTTAGAATTAGAGATTTGACCGATCTGATAGTTCATATGCAGCACACAGAGAGTTTTCTATTAGCGCCAAGAGTATAAGGTTATGGCTGTAATTGTTGGGCAAGCGGACAGTACGAAGCATCGATAAGAGAGCCGCCATTTCTGCCTAGGTGAGTAACTTCGAACAGTGAGGAACTTTGGTCTAAGGGTTTTAGGCAACTCTGAAGACTTTACGAGCAACATGCCAACAGTCAAAATTTCTCAAAAGCATCCAACGTGGCCTTTTCTCCGACAGACGCCAGGGTGTTCAGGCGTATGGGGAGATTATCAATTTATATTTGATAAAGATATTGAAGAATGTGACGCCTGGGTAGTTATAGGCGACCTTCGGCACAACCAGGAGCGGACCTACTGCCCTCCCCACAGGGTTCTTCTAGTGAATGAAGAGCCCCCAACCATGAGAAGCTACCCGGAGGCATTTCTCGCCCAATTTGCAACCATAGCAACTTGTGGAGGCCACAACCTCAATCACCCAGGAGTAGTTGAAACATTTCCATTGCAGCCCTGGTACTTAGGAGTTAATTTACAGAGTCTCCACGTGCCCTCTAAGGAAAGTTCGGTAAGGTTCACCTACGACAGCTTGAAGGCCATGCAGCCGCCTAAGAAAAAAAAGTTGCTCTCGGTCATGTGTACAGATAAATCGTTTACGGCCGGACATACAAAGCGAGCTGAGTTTGTTCAATCACTAAAGGCTCACTTTGGTAACCAAATCGACGTTTTCGGTCGTGGCTTTCAATTCATTTCCGATAAATGGGAGGCTATCGGGAACTACGAGTATCACATAGCTATTGAAAACAGCCGCTTTCCCCACTACTGGACAGAAAAACTTGCTGATGCCTTCTTAGGATGGGCCTATCCCATTTACCATGGTTGTCCTAACATCACCGATTATTTTGATGCGAATTTTCTTACGACGATTGATATTGAATCGCCCGAAGAGGCAATTTGGAAAATTGAACAGGTAATAAATCGCAGGCCCTGGAAAATGGAAGCCATTGGGGAAGCCCGGCGCCGGATTATCGATGAGTACAATATGTTTCCCATGTTCGTCAAGCTTTTGAACCTGCCTCCTGAGCCTGAAAGAAAAGAGCCGGTCAGCCTGAGATCAATGGCCAACATTGTGGGTTACACCAAAACCTTCCTTAGGAAAACCCGCGCCAAGCTCCAGTTGGGGCTTGGGATAACGAGACTATTCCCTTTCTTAAGAAAGTTATAGACTGCTTCATTGCGACATTAGAAACATCCAGGGTTTGGAATCAAGGCATGGGCACGGGAATTGTTAAGAGTGTTATCATAGCCACGCAGGCGGACCGGAGATGGATGGGGGGTGTGCCTTCTCACGTTCGTAACCTCGAAACCCAGCTGACCAAAGCAGGCCTGGAAGTCTTTGTTGTCGAGAGCGGTACTATTACATCAACTTCCAACGGACTAACTTTTCGGGATTACGCAAACCATTTCTTTGATATCTATTCCGGCGGAAGACATGGTTGCTTAATGGGATTATGCGCCGCAAGAAAAATTCTTCGCCAATTTGAATGCAGGATTGAGCAATTTGACATCGTGCATGTCCACGACCCATATTTGGCATTTGTTGTCAGGCAGCGTTATCCAAAAATCGCTTTGGTGCAGACCGTTCATGGCACAGACTATGAACACTCATTGGAACATTTCAGTTTGGATAAAGGCCTAAGGAAATTTATTAAGACAATGATAGGTTATCAAAGAAGATTCTTGGATCGCGTAGCGTATTACGAGAATTCCGGAATGCAGGGCGCCTCTTCTTTAATAGCGGTTGACAAAAATCAAAGCGACCTTGCAATAGAAAAGGGGGTTAAAGCATCACGCATAACGCAAATATACAATGCCGTGGATGTTAATGAGCTTGAACAGCGAGCCAATATGACGACGGCTCGCCAAATCGACTGCACATATTTTTTAATGTTGAGACGATTCGCCCCGAAAAATGGGGTGGAATTCGGCGTGAGGGCTTTCCTATCGTGGGTAGGTGATAGGGACATACGGTTGGTGATTGCCGGGGATGGACAACTCAGAGAACAGATAAATTCAGAGTGTCTTGCCCATCGCTGTGGTAGCAAGGTTATTTTTCTTGGAGAGGTGTCTCCTGATTTCATCCCAGCTTTGATCAAGGGATCGATCGCAACTCTGGTACCCTCTGTTCCGGTGGGCGGGGTGGTGGAGGCGACGTCATTTGCGGCCCTTGAATCACTTGCCCTCGGGGTACCGGTGATAGCATCGGATATTGGAGGCCTTTCAGAAATTGATGGTGGCAAAAACATTCTGAATTTGGTGCCTCCAGCTTCAGTGGAACATATTGCCTTAGAAATGGAAAAACTGTATTGGGATTACCAAAATGGAGCAATAGACCGCGAATCAAAGCGGAAACATGTGGTGGAGAACTTTGATACCAAAATCTGGGGGGAGAAAGTACTTGAAGTCTATAGAAAGGCAGTAGCCCTAGGAGCCCCCTTTTCGAAGCTTTCGAATATACAACGGGCAAACCATGTGCAATAACGCTTGTATTGATTTTGCTCGAAAGAATATAGCTAAAGTAGAAATTGAGGGGAAATCTCTCATCGAAGTTGGTAGCCTGAATGTTAATGGTTCCTTGAGGCCCGTTATCGAAATTATGCGACCGGCGAAATATATTGGTGTGGATTTGACTTTTGGCCCCGGCGTCGAAGTCATCTGTAGGGCAGAAGACCTGATTAGCTCTTTTGGAATTAAATCCTTTGATGTTGTTATCGCCACGGAGTTGTTGGAGCACGTCAAAGATTGGCGTGGGGTCGTAAGCAATATCAAACAGGTATTAAAACCGGGGGGTATTCTGTTGGTAACTACACGATCACGTGGCGCTGAATATCATGGCTATCCGTTTGATTTCTGGCGGTACGAAATATCAGATATGGAGGAGATATTCTCAGAGTTTCAGATAGATAGAATAGAATCAGACCCGCTTGTTCCGGGTGTCTTCATGAAGGCTGTTAAGAAAAACCCTTTCGTTGAGCATGACACCCTGGAAATGAAGCTTTTTTCGATTCTGAAAGGCAGAAGAGTTAAACATCTCCCATGGGTTTCGTTTCTTTTCATTAGAACCCTCCGTGGACTTAGACCTTATCTGGTGTGGATGCTACCACTGTATGTTAGGTCAGTTCTGAAGAGGGTCTTCAGAGCCAAGGATGCTCCAACATTTTTACGAGCCTTGATAGGTGGTTAACAGTAAGTCTCCTGAGGGCTTCGCGTAAGCCAACTAAAATGTAAAGCTTTAAGAAGTTGCGGGGAAGGGGCATTACAACGAGGTTACCAATCTTAGTAGTTGAGTCTATATCTTCGTATGTCTCAAGAACCATTTCGTTTTCTTTTTTATTATGAAATGCCGAATTTGCTTACATGACAGTGAGCAAAATACTTTCGTTGTACGGGAGATGATGTTTGGAACTGGTGATGAATTTGTTTATTTTACGTGTTCCCATTGCGGCTGTCTCCAGATTAGAGAATATCCTGACACCATAATCAAATATTATCCTAAGAACTACTTTTCTTATCTGGAATCTAATTGCAACAGGGATGGTCTTCTTCGGCGAAATCTTCGGGAGGCGCGATTTCAATCAGTCATGACTGGAAAGGGCTTGGTTGGCAGGATTCTGGAATATTGTTTCAAGACACCGCTGATGCTTGAGTGTTTGAAAATCTGCGAAGCTAAGCTTGATTGGAAAATACTTGACGTTGGTTGCGGCTCGGGAGGGTTCCTGTTGGACCTTTACCGGCTTGGATTCGGAAACTTAACCGGGGTGGATCCACACATAGAAAGGAATTGCGAGCCTGTAGACGGCATCGTTCTCTTCAAGAAGCACTTAGCGGATTTAGAAGGTAAATACGATCTTATTTTTTTGAGGGACAGCCTCGAACATATGCCACAACAATCCCAGGTTTTTAGGAACATCCGATCTCACCTGAAATCCAGCGGGTTGGTAGTAATTAGTATCCCAATACTCGGTTATTGTTGGCGCAGATACGGAGCAAACTGGGTAGGACTTGACGCCCCTCGCCATTTCTACCTTCACACGCAGAAGAGCATAGATATCTTATGTCAGGAAGCTGGTTTTAGGATCATTCACATGAGATTTGACTCGCAGACTGACCAATTTATCGGTAGTGAGCAGTATCTCCGCGGCATCCCGCTTTTCGACAAAAAATCATATTTCGTAAATCCTAAGACATCAATATTCTCACAGCGGGAGATTAACGCCTTTAAACGCCTGGCTATGCACGTTAACCAACAGGACAATGGCGATAGGATCGTTATATGTTTAGCGACAGAATGAAACCAATTGTAGGATTCCTCGAGGGTCTATGAAGTTCAGTCGACCTGAGGTTACGGTAGTTTTGCCGACTTATAACCATGGAAAATATGTTGATGAGGCGATCACAAGCGTTTTCGCCCAGACCTTTGAAGACTATGAATTGCTTATCCTCGACGATTGTAGCTCTGATATAACCGCCGAGTCACTGAAAGGCCTTAAAGATACCCGGGTGAGGTATATTCGCCATCACGCAAACATTGGGCTTGTGGCAAATTGGACGTATGGCATAAAAATGGCTTCTGGCAAATACGTGGCGATTCTCAGCGATGACGATAAGTACGAGCCTTATTTTCTCTTTAAAAGAGTTTCAGCTTTCCGTGAGCATGAAGAGCTGGTCGCAGCAACTGGAGTATTCGAATGTTGTGATGGCTCTGGCGCTTTTATAAGGCTCTCTAAATCTCCGTCAGAGACCGAAAAGATCTACCGTGGAAAAGAGCTTATCGGGTTCGCCCTTGGGAGGACCGGAGAATGGTTTAACGGGGCAACTCTCTATAACTTAGAGATGGTGCGCTCGGTGTGGCCGCACGTGATGATGGCGGGAACATCTCTTGATTTTTCCCTTCATGTTCGCCTTTCATTACTTCCAGAGGCTTCTGCCTATTTTCTGCCTCACCCGGACATGATGCTGCGGGTACATTCCGACCAGGAAAGCCAGAGAAATTCCCTGTATCTTGCTGAATGTGCGGCGAAATTAGCCCTTCAACTTTGGAGATTTGAATTGAAAAGAGAGGACGCAGATACCAAGGCCCTATTTCGAAGACGGCTATCTAAAGATATAAACAATTATGCGAGAATGTTATGGGACAGGAATCACGTTGAGGAAGCCCGGTACATTTTCCTTAATGAACTATCAATTAGGCCAACAAGTGTGATGGCTTGGGCGAGGCTGATTCGTAGTTACATAATGCGACCTAGACATCCGTTGATCGATACCCTCCCTTAGCTGGATGCCTTGATTTACGAGGGAAAACATCCTTAAGACGAGTGGCGGCTATCATTAGGCAATCCGGTGCGTTCATTGGGACTTCTGCCTTCTTAGCCCATTTAGCCCGGGCAGTCGACACCTGATCAGTCATCATTTATGGGGATGGGAACACTCTTATCAGAGTGGAGTAGAAAATGCATGGACATAACTAAGCCTAAAGATGTCTTACAAGCTGTTCGAAGTCTATTAAATAAAAAGCACAATTCGATTGAAACGGAAATAGCCAATATTAAATGAAAATTACATGAATAAGAAACTAATGGAGATGATAAGTAAAAGAAATTCTCATGATTCCAAACCGCTGCTAGATAGGTACGCCGCTGATTGGCAAAAAAATGCTGAAGTAGACCCTTTTTGGGCAATTCTCGCCGATCCGAAATTCAACAATGGGAAGTGGAATGTAGCATTTTTTTTTGCCACAGGCGATGAAGAAATTAACCGAGTCTTTAAGTTCATGGAAGAGAAGTCAATACCCTTGCCGGCCGGTTCTTTTTTAGATTTTGGCTGCGGAGTCGGCCGTGTCAGCAAGACCTTACGTAGGAGATTTCAGTTTGGATATGGTGTTGATATAGCTCCCAAAATGATTGAACTTGCTCGCGCCTATGTTGATGGTGTCAATTTCATCATTAATCAAAGTGATTCCTTAAGCCAATTCAATGATAATTCAATAGACTTTATCTATTCAAATATCGCACTTCAACATATACCTAATCCGTATCAACAAAAGTATATCAAGGAGTTTCTCAGAATTCTGAGACCCGGGGGGTTAGCCGTATTTCAAATACCCATCGAACTGATTAATCCTAAAGATATTAAACCAAATTGTACTTATTTTTTTAAAACAACAATAAAACATTGGTTTCCCTTTTTAGTTCGCCTGAAGAGACGTCTTAGTACTAAAAGAGAGGCGACTCCAGAATTTAAGATTGAGATGCACATACTATCTCAGGAGATTATAGAAAAAATTTGTGAGAAGGCAAAGTGTATTATTGAATGCTCAGTCGGTACGAATTCCTGTGATGCCGACCACGATGGCAAGGTGGAATTTCATGAATTGGCTGAATATAGGAAAGAATTGGAAAATAGCCAACGGATCAACCTTTATTTGAGTTGCATGTATTTTATCCACAAACGTTATATTGATAATCGAAGGCTGAGTTAATCTGATGATGCCAGAGCAAGTTACTGAATAAAATGAATATCTTACTTTCTGTACCTGGTTATTTTCCGCATTCCTATGGAGGGGGACAGACCTATGTGCGCCAGCTTGCCGATGAGTTGCGAAGGCGTGGTCATAAGGTGAGCATTCTCTCATCCTCGCGGTGGGAAAATGGAAATGGTAAATATAGTATTAAATTCTATAAACATGAAGGAATTCCAATTTGTTCTGTCAAGGTCAATCCCTCGGTAGTCCACCTGGGTGATGCTTATTCGCAGAGAGGTCTCTACCTCATTACAGCCATCCGCGAAATTCTCAGGGAAGAACGTCCAGAAATCATTCACATTAACGGATTCAAACCCGCTTTAGTTCAGATTTGTGGCGATCTTGAAATCCCTTTCGTGATTACTGCTCATCATCCCGGTTTTGTCTGTCCAGCGGGAACTCTTTTGACCAAGAATCAAACTATTTGTCAAAAGCCAGCAGTATCGGGAACCTGTATCCCATGTTGCTGCCAACAGAGGGTATCGATCCCGATCTTAGGTTCAATGTTGGGTTTTCTACCCAATTGGATTTCAAGGCCAATTGGTGAAATGATCGGCAAACAAAAAGGTACGCCTTATTTAGCAAGAGGCTTGGCGTTCCCGTGGTTCATCGGAGAATCTTTAAAAGCCAAGAGGTTAGTTCTGGAGCGGACACCTATCATAATAGCCCCGTCCGAAGCAATGAAAAAGTGTATCGTATTGAACGGAGTTGACGAGAAAAGAGTTGTTGTATTGCCGCATGGAATTGAACCAATAGGGAAGATGCCTTTAGAACCAGTAAGTGGGCGGCCTGTACGATTCGGTTATGTAGGTTCAATAAATTCACCTAAGGGGTTTGACGTTCTGATCAGTGCATTCAAACAAATTGCGTCAAAACAAGGTTGTGAACTGCATGTTTTTGGTGAACCCCAATACGCTTGGGAAAAAAGTTTCTTAGATCAGGTCTTAACTCGCTATTCGGATTCTTCAGGAATTTTTATTCATGGCCGCATTGATCTTGAAGATCGTTACAAAACTTATGGGAATATAGATGTTGTCGTAGTCCCTTCCACCTGTATGGAGGCGTTTGGGCTCGTAACAGTTGAAGCCTTTTCTGCCGGGAGACCAGTTATCGTCGCTAACTCAGGTGCGTTGCCAGAATTGGTGAGAAACGGGGTGGATGGTTTCATTGTTGAAAGAAATAATAGCAAGTTTCTTGCAGAGGCAATGCGAAAATTCATAGAGAACCCCGATCTTGTTGCAGAGATGTCCCGACAAATCCGACCAGTAAAAACAATTCAAGAGTACGTGGATGAAGTTGAAAAGATATATGATCAATTGATTTTCTCCAAGAATTAGGTTAGCCCCCGGAGAAAACAAATACCGAAAAGATGAACGTAACAAAAAGGAGAAATGTTTACTCAGTTCGGACCCTTGACGAAATCAAGGAGGTTATCCGCCAAAACGAGGAGTTCGATATCAAAAACCTCTTTAAGCGAGGATTTATTACTGTATGGGTATTTGTAGCTAATTGTTCGTTGGGAATTTTAAGATTTCTTCTGTTTAGAAAGCGAAGATACACCAAAAAAGAATTTCAAAACATCGTTGTCTATACTGTAGGAATTGTGGGAGATAACGTGGTGTTGATTCCTGCTCTCACGGGTTTAAGGGGTAGGTACAAGCAAGCTAAGATCACTGTGATCACCAATTGTCAGATATGGGATCAGGAGGGCGTAATAGGAATTCTTGAGCCTTTGCCATTTAAGGACCGCCTAATTATACTCGACGATCATCCGGTGCAACGCAAAGGGTTTCGCTTCGAGATGGATCCCAAGAAATTTGAAGAGGTTAAGTGTGACCTATTCGTAAATCTTTCTCCCTTTGGGAATAGAGGATGGATAGGGGCTGTAGTTCGGGAAATGATTTTCGCTAAAAAGCTGGGAGCAAGGTATGCCATTGGATTTAGGATGTCAACCTACACTCGCAAGGGAATATTCAATAAGATTCAACATAAATTTATGAAGAATGAACCTCGCCGTTCTCGTGAAGTATTGAAGGGATTGGGATTAAGTCCTATAGAAAACCAGGATCTTCTGCCCCACGATGAGGCGGAAAAAGAGTCAATCTTGAAGAAGATAGGTGAAAATGGAAGAGATAATCGACGGATATTTGTGATAAATCCTGGTGCGAAATTTGAATCCAAATGTTGGCCTCCAGAATGGTTTTCGGAGATTGCAAAGTGGATCAACAGAGAGCATCGCTCATCCGTCGTCATAACCGGGGTAGCCTCAGAACGAGAGATCGCTGAAGAAGTTGTTAGCGCTTCGGGTGGATTTGCGATTAATCTTGCGGGGGAGACAACAATACAAGAACTCATAGAGCTACTGAGAGTGTCAAAGGGATGTATCAGCAATGATACAGGCACGATGCATCTCGCGGCCATGATAGGGATTCCAACGGTTGCGATCTTCTCGACGAGATTAAGTCCGACTCATTGGCTTCCGGTAGGAGACAATATTGTTTCGATCTTTTCCTTTGAAGATTGCAGTTTTTGCTACAAGGATGATTGTTCTGACACTAAATGCCTAAGGAACGTAGATAAGGACAGTGTCCTCCAGGCGCTAAGGAAACTCTTTTCTAAGAAATTGCCAGATGAGGATTTCGATAAAGAGAGATCATGCCCGAGCTCCCAAACAATACAAAGGTACTTATAGCTATTCCGGTTCTTCTTATTGGAGGAACCGAAATGCATACAGTCAGTCTTGTAAAGGCCTTGGCGTCAGGAGGCTATCATAATTCCATTTGTTGCTATTATGACTACGATAGTTCTATGGTGTCGAAGTTAGAAGAGCAAGGTAGCGAGGTTTTTCTCCTGGGGCTAAGGCCGTCCGACGGATTGTTCGTTCTCTTGGTTAAATTAATTGCGTTGTTTAAGAAGATAAAGCCCGATATTATCCATGTTCAATATATTGCCCCAGGACTTATCCCGATAATAGCAGCGAAGGTTGCGGGCATTAAAATGGTCTTTGCAACATTGCACCAGCCCGGACGGCCGTATGGATGGAAGCCTAAGATTCTGATTCGAATTGCTGCATACCTCTGCGATGCTTTTTTTTGCAATTCTAAGTCTGTAGAAAAGTCATGGTTTGAGGATTGTCAAGTCTTTGATCCTGAGAAAATGGATCCGATGAGAAAGCATTTTACTATCTACAACGGAGTAGATATTGGTAGTATTGAAAGAATTGTTAAGCAGACAGATAAAGAAAGTTTAAAAGAATCATTAAACATTGAGAGCAAGAGAGTTGTAGGAATTGTTGGGAGACTCAGGAAGGAAAAAGGACACCAAATCTTGTTGGAATCAATGAGAGTAGTCATCCAGGAACTGCCGGATACGGTTCTTATTGTTGTTGGAGACGGACCTGATCGTCCACATCTTGAAGAAATGGCAAGGGAATTGAGTATTGATGGGCTTGTGAAGTGGCTAGGGCAGAAAGACCCTGACGAAGTGTTAAGGCTTTACAGCATCATGGACGTGGTAGTTGTCCCTTCACTTTTTGAAGGTTTCGGGCTGACTGCTGCGGAGGCCATGGCTTCTGGGAAACCCGTGGTGGCTTCTGAGGTAGATGGTATCAGAGAAGTCATTGAGAAAGATGCAACAGGGTTTCTCGTTCCTCCTGGGAATATTCAGGCCCTTGGCAATGCGGTGAAGAAAATACTGTCAGATTGTAAAAGAAGGGAAGCTTTTGGAATTCGTGGAAAAGAAAGGGTATTGCGTAACTTTTCAATTCAACAATTTCGGACCCAAATCCTGTCTGCCTATCAACATTTTTCTCGCATTCAATAGAAGGTTTAAGAATTAATGGCAGAAACAAGAGCAAGGATATCAATAGTTATGCCTCTTTACAATAAAGAGGGAGAGGTAAGTCGTGCTATAAAATCTGTCCTGGCTCAGAACTTTTCTGACTTTGAGCTCTTAGTTATTAATGATGGTTCTACTGATAAAGGTCCGGAGGTAGTTCGTCAGATAGAGGATAAACGTGTTTCTATAATTGACCAGGACAATGGTGGAGTTTCCGCTGCGCGCAATCGCGGAATCGAAGAGGCTAAGTCTGATTTCATAACTTTTTTAGATGCCGATGACGAATGGAAGACTGATTTTCTTGAATCTGTTATCCGCATGAGGCGAAATTTTCCTGATTGCAAGGTTTTTGGCACAAATTACCTTTATCGAAATGTCGACGGTTTTCTAATGTCGACGATTCTTCGCGGGCTACCCAAGGCTCCTTGGGAAGGAGTACTTGAAGATTACTTCAAGGTGGCCTCACATTCTGATCCTCCAATTTCGTCCTCAGCAGTGGCCGTAGTAAAAGAAGCCCTCGCTTCAATCGGCGGATTTCCAGTGGGCGTAACAACGGGGGAGGATCTGCTAACCTGGGCGAGACTTGCCTCAAGATACAAAATTGCTTATTCAACCCAACCCGCTGCCATTTTTCACTTGAGAGAATCATTGCGGGGTCGTCCTACGCGAATACCTGATCCGATCGACACTGTTGGGCAGGAGCTTAAAAAAATACTCAAAGAGGAAAAACATGAAAATGTATATGGATTGAAGGAGTTTATTGCCCATTGGCACCAAATGCGAGCTTCAGTGTTTTTGAGGTTAGGGAAACGTAAAGAGGCAATTTACGAAGTTAAAGAAATAGCAAGATACTCAAAAAAGAACTTTAAATTATATCTATTTTTTGTAATCGCGCTCCTCCCCCAAAAAATATGGAATTGGGGCCTAAGAAATACAAATTATTTGGAATACTATAGTCGTAGAAGAACCATTCCGAAGAATATTATTAGTGTTTCAAGATGATAATAATTAATTTCAAGCCAATAAAAGTTAGAAGGATAGATGTCCCTTTTATTGCATGGATAGTCATTGGATCTACTTTCATTGCCGCCGTTATTCAATTTCCAATTTTAGGGCGGAATATCTCTGGATGGGCATGGGTTCTTCCTTTAATTATTTCTATATTTATCATCGTTAAAAAACCGTCGCGTATCACTTTTCCTATCCTTGCATGGAGTCCATGGATTTGTATAATAGTGTTTTATTTCGTTGCCCCAGGTTTTTCTTATCTACAAAGAAGTGTAATGTTGGTATCTCCTATTATAGTCGGAATGGCTGTATCGGCAGGTGGAATTAGGGAACCTCAATTAAGAGACTTTTTGACGCTCACAAAACTTTTGTTATTTTCACTTTTCCTGACAGTTATAATAAAGACAGGATTTATGTTTACGGGTATTCTTCCACGAAGCAGTGGGTTATCAGCTCAGAGTATGACTGCGGCGCTTCTCTGCTCCATTTTTGCCGTTGAATATTCAATGAATAGAAAGAAGAGTCTGTTGCATTGGATAATAGGGGCTGCAATACCATTCATCGCACTAACGAGAATGGCTATTACAGCTGCAGGCATAACAATACCATTCACTTTTGGCTCATTAAAAATAAAGAAAAGACTAATATTCTTAACGATAATCGCTGCGCTAGGTCTTATCCTTTTCCATACTGAACGTTTACAGAAAAAAATGTTTTATTCAGGTGCAGGAACGCTTCAAGATGTTCGACTCTCAAATCCGGATTTTTTCACAACTGGACGGTCACGCTTGTGGGATCTGATGATAGAGGAAATTAAGGTAAAACCTGTCTGGGGTCACGGCGCCAATGCGTCAGAAGACTTCGTATTGTCTGTAACCTGGGGTACACTAACTCATCCCCATAACGATTGGTTGCGGCTTTTATATGATTACGGGTTCATCGGGACATCTGTATTCGCATTTTGTTTAGTAGCACAGGTGATCCATTTATTGAAGAGGGCTAAGAAAACCTTTGGCGTATCCAGAATTTTGCTCTATGCTGGGGCATCGTCCTTCTTACCCTTTGTCCTCCTAATGTTTACAGACAACATAATTTTATATGCTGCTTTTTTTGGTAATCTTCAATTTACTGTAATTGGGTTAGTATACGCTGCTGAAAACACACAACAAATTGACGCGTGGAACTATTTTAGAATGGTATCACGAGTTGGGAACGAGAATATAACAGCTGTTGCAGATATCAACTATACGAAGGATGGGATTCGTAAGAAAGTCAATTAGCGATTATTCGTTTTCTATCCTGTGAAAGGAAGGATTGTAGTAGTTGATAAAGCTGATTAGGCTCTTAACGACAAGATATTACTTAAAAGGGTTTTATAGAATCCTCTGGGCAGCGAGGATATTTCTTAAAACAAGAGATGACGTTTATTCAATTTATGGCACAGTTAAGATGAAACTAGATCACAACCATTACTATCAATGGATGATGGCATCTACAAACTACTACGGCTTTGGAATCAAGAAAGTGTTAATTGATGTTTTAAATTATGGGGATGTGTTTGTTGATGTAGGTGCAAATATCGGCTATTTAAGTCTGATTGGAAGTTCTATTGTAGGCGATGACGGACTGGTTATTGCATTCGAACCCGACCCGAGAGCTATAAAATCATTTACTGATAACATTACCTTAAGTAAAGTAAAGAATACAATTTTGTTTGAAGATGTATGTTCTAATAAGGAAGGGAAGATAAGCTTTAAACTCGCTTCCCATCTTGGATGGAGCACTGCAGTTGAAAAAACTCCATCATTAGATATTTTAAGTCAGATAGAAGTTAACCGTTGTACATTAGATAACGTATTCGATAGAGATATATTCAAGGAAAAAACAATTAGATTGATAAAGATCGATACAGAGGGCTACGAACCCTACATACTTGAAGGAGCAAAGGCGATTATAGGGAGAAATGAAACAGCATTCATTATTGAGGTTAATCATGAAAGTTTAACTAACAATAATCAGTCTATAAAAGATATATTGAGATTGTTTATGGGTAAGAATTATTTTATTTACTGGATCGTTGAGAAAAGAGGCTTCATTAACTCGCTAGGGAAAGTCAAACTCGAAAGGATTATTGACCATAAGAACTATTATGGGAGAAATGGGGATATCTTTATTGTGCCTGCACGTCGCATATACCAAGATCCTAATTCAGCACAGTGCCTGGATACTTCGAGGAATCACTAAAAGACACTGCTTCAAATAATCTTCCTCAAAATATATGTTTGGCCTACATTGATTGTGATTTGTATAGCAGTGCTCGATCGGTTTTTGAGGTTTTAGGACTAAGACTCAAACATGGGGTGATTATTGCATTTGACGATTATTACTGCTGGTTTCCAACCCAAGTTTTGGGTGAACGCAAAACATGCGCAGAATACTTTAGAAATAATGAAAATGTGGTATTGTTACCATTTATAAAATATGGTTGGGGAAGCATGTCATTCGTTGTGAAGGACAAGAAGCTAAATGGTGTGATCGAAACATTTTATTAACGTTCATAGTAACGTTGCCTCCCCTTGTTGAATGGTAAAAACCTGAACAAAGTAATCTTTTTTACGTCCTCCCATAGGATTGGGCTAACTGGTCTCCTGACAGAGCAGGCGTGTATTCTAAATATGCGAGCAGGAGAGAATTTTCTGTTCGTATCGGGGGAACGAGAACAATTCCCAGGCCTTTTTAATAAACTTAGAGATAATAATGTAACCCACAGAAAGATAATCGGATTAGATGACCATAAAGATTTGTTTCGAATAATAAGGGATTTTAATAAAATCGTCGACCAATTCAAGCCAGTCATTGTTCATACTCAGACCAACTGGCAACTGGTAATTTCGGTAATTACAAGAGTTTTATATGGGAGAAAATATTCAATTTTGTATACTCTTCATGGATATCGCCACAATTACAGATGGCGTTCTTTAGCTGCAAGATATGTCATCGGACTAAGCTTATATCTGTTTGCCGATAAAATAATCATGTCAAGTTCTTTTTTGAAAAATAGATTTTCCTTTTTTAAAGGGAAAAGCGCGATCATATTCTTAGGCTTAGATGATGGCTTTCTTGGTGAATATGAACCACCGACATTCAATGGAATAAAACGGATGATTTTCCCGGGTGAATTTAGAAAAGGTAAGAATCAGGATGTATTAATCCGGGCGATGAAAAAATATATGGATCAAACAGGTGACAATAATGTTGAGCTTTACCTTCCAGGTGACGGGAAAAAGTTAGCAGAATACAAAAGATTGGCCGGCAAATTCGGTTTAGAGAGAAAGGTGTTTTTCCCAGGATTCCTAAATAGAGGCCAAATGATTGAACTTTACCGGAAATGTCAATTTGCGGTGGTACCCTCCAACGTCGAAACTTTTGGGCAGTGTATTACGGAGCCTTTTGTTCTTGGGCGTGTTGTCATTTCAAGGCATGTAGGCGTGGCAGACGACATAATAAGTCACGGGGAAAACGGGTTCCTTTACAATACGGAAGAGAACCTTGTTGAACTCCTCATTAAGGTTCTTCGGGATGAGGAAAGATGCGCTATGGTCGCCAGGAAGGCCTTCAATGGAAGGGATGTGTTTCGCTGGAGCAACCTAACTGAAAGGTATTTAGCCTTAGTTGATGGTTCATACGGAGGAAAAAGGGGACAAGCACCTTTTCAAGGTTCATATGAGAATAAAAGGCTCTTTAAAGAGACATAGAAAAATAATATTTAAATTGATTCCTACGTTGAGGATCCCGCCGGTTAGTAGGTTAAGTCTTAATATTGAATTAAGAAAATTGTTTAAGAGATTACAACCAGGAATTGTGCTGGATGTAGGCTCAGGTTATTCGAATGGTTACAAGTCCTTAATACCTCATACAAAATACATGACACTTGATATTAATGATAAATTTACTCCTGATATTTGTTGTGACTTGCACCAGATAAAATGGGAATCAAATTTTTTTGATACTGTAATAGCAATCGAAGTCTTGGAGCATCTTTATGAACCTCAGAAGGCCATAAACGAAATCTACAGAATTTTGAAAAAAGATGGAATATTTATTGCCTCTACAAGATTTATTTTTAGATATCATAAGGATCCAAAAGATTACTACAGGTTTACTTGGGACTCACTTAAGCATCTTTTTAGTTTTTTCAATGAAGTTGAAGTATTCCATCATGGGAACAAAATTCAAGTAATTTGGGAAATGGTAAATTATGATTATGGTGTGGCTCAAATCGTTTTGAATATTTTCAATCCGCTATTTGCAAGAATTAGAATAAAAAATACTTATTATCCTAATGGTTTTATTGTTTATGCCAAGAAATAGATTGAACTGAAAGACAGGCACCTTTTCTGATATGAAAATCCTTCTGGTTCATAATTTTTATGGGTCGGGGGCTCCCAGTGGAGAGAACACGGTTTATGCTGCGGAAAGGGAATTGCTAAGGCAGCATGGTCACACGGTAATTGAGTTTACCCGTCATAGCGACGAAATTATAAACCGAGGGATTTTCGGAACGGTTCAGGGGGCTTTTGCAACTCCGTGGAATCCATTTACCAAGCGAGCGCTCCAGTCTGTCTTAGAAAAAGAAAAACCGGATATGATGCATGTCCATAATACTTTCCCTCTCCTTTCTCCCTCTATTTTTCACGCGACAAAGGGACTTCACACAGCCACGGTTCTGACGCTCCATAATTACAGGACGTTTTGTGCTTCTGGCATTCCGATGCACGACGATGTTCCCTGTACGGAATGTTTGGACACACAAAGTGTATCTCCCGCACTTAAATATGGCTGTTACCGTAAGAATAGGCTCGCGACTCTTCCGCTGGCTACAATGATCGCGCTCCACAGAAGAGTCAAAACGTGGGAAAAACAAGTTGATTCCTTTATTGCTCTCTCAGATTTTCAAAAATACAAGATGGTGGAGGCAGGGTTACCGGCAGCAAATATACATATCAAACCTCCTTTCTATGGTAATCCACCAACCCCGTTGCCATGGGAAAAACGTGAATCGAAGGTGGTTTTCGTAGGAAGACTGGGGATGGAGAAAGGGCTAAATACCCCTATTGATGCGTGGAAACAATGGGGCAGAGAAGCGCCCCAACTTGAGATAATTGGAGATGGTCCGGAAAGAGTAAGGTTGCAAAAGTCTGTAAATGGAAATGGAATAGAGGATAAGATCTCTTTCTTAGGCCAGTTGCCATTCCTGGAAGTTCAGAGAAGGCTTGGCCTTGCTCGCCTCCTTGTTTTGCCTTCGGTGTGCTTTGAAGGGTTTCCAATGACTATCATCGAGGCCTTTTCACTTGGAGTACCTGTAGCAGCTTCGGATATTGGACCCCTTTCTAATATTGTCAAAAACGGGGAAACCGGCATTCTGTATCAACCAGGCAATGCACTAAGTCTTCATCACACAATTAAAGAAATTTGGGATGAGTCTGGTCGGTTGTGTTCGTTGGGGCAGGGCGCGCGCCAGGAGTTCGATAGGAAATATACTGCTGACACGAATTATGAAACCCTGATGAAGATCTATGACGCGGCAATTGAAAATAAGCAATCGAGACAGGGACCATTTTCTAGAAAAATAGTTGCAAGGGAAGAATACCAGCACAGTAGCGAAAGCATACTAGGATATCCTGTTTCGACTCTGTCTAGAAATGAATGCATCGCTACCATTACGGGCTGGATGGAGAATCGCGCGAAGAACAAGTATTTTGTCTGTACCAACCCCCATTCTATTGAAGTAGCAGAGACTGATTACCAGTTTGACCGTGCAATCAAGAATGCTGACCTCGTTGTTCCGGATGGGGTAGGGCTCGTTGTTGCTTCTAGGATCCTTGGGGGAGCTATACACGAAAGAGTAACGGGAAGTGATATTTTTGAGGGAGTCAACAGCGAACTGAATAAGAGGAAGGGACACTCCGCATTCTTTCTCGGTTCCACACAGGACAATCTGGAGAAGATGAGGCGCAGGGTGGAATCCGATTTTCCCAACGTACAGGTTGTTGGTACGTTTTCTCCCCCGTTTAAGGAAGATTTCAACCGTGAAGATAATCTTATGATGATTGAGGCAATCAAACATGCCAAACCGGATGTCCTCTGGATTGGGATGACCGCTCCGAAACAGGAAAAGTGGATATATGAGAATCGAGACAAATTGGATGTAAAGCTACTTGGGCCTGTTGGTGCGGTTTTCGATTTCTATACTGGAAATGCAAAACGATCTTCCCGCTTTTTTCAAAAAATAGGGTTTGAATGGTTACCCCGATTCATTCGAGAGCCACGGCGTTTGTGGAGAAGAAATTTAGTTTCTAATCCAAGGTTTCTCCTGAGAGTTATTGCTCAAAGATTCAACAATAGATAGAAAAAAAACAAAAGACCCTCCCATGCAAGTAAGCCGCATCGAAAATGAACTGCTTTTGTGCTGTGGTACTACCTTGAATAGCCCGGGAAAGCTTTCTCGCATTAGAAGGCTAACTCAAGGGGGTATTGACTGGCCGTATCTCATACGGCCGGCACGTCGTCATGGAGTGATGCCGCTTCTCTATTGGAATCTTAAGGAGATCCATTTTGAGACGGTGCCAGAAGGTGTTCTGAAGGAGCTTTGCGATGAGTATCGTATTAACCTGATTCGGAATCTTTTCCTCACTGCTAAACTCTTCAACCTCCTCGATCTTTTCCAAAGCAATGGTCTTTCTGCCATTCCCTACAAAGGCCCCACACTTAGCGTTCTTGCCTATGGGGATATCTGTCTAAGACATTTCAATGATCTTGATTTCATCATTCATAGAGATGATGTCTTGAGGGCGAAAGAACTTCTTTTGTCAGAGGGTTACAGATCGGAATATGTCCTGCCGGCGGATCAGGAAGCAGCGTACCTCCAACATGAATGTGAGTATAATTTTTTCGATGATCATAGAAAAATTCTTATAGAGCTGCACTGGGATATTGTCCAGAAGTATTTCTCGTGTCATTTCGACGTCAACAAACTATGGGATGACATTAAGCCTGTATCTCTTCTCGGTAGGCAGGTGATGACGGTGTCGCCAGAGCAACTCCTTTTGATTCTCTGTCTCCATCATGGCGGAAAGCATCAGTGGGAGACGTTGGGATGGATTTGCGATATTGCACAATTGATAGGAGTCCGCAAGGACCTGGATTGGGGAAGGATACTGGATAATGCTTTCCGTTCTGGTGTCGAGCGCATACTTTTTCTTGGTCTTTACCTTGCAAAGGATATGCTGGGAGCAGACATTCCGAAGGAGATTAATAAAAGATTACTGAATGACAAGGCGATTCCATCTCTTGCCAAGGAAGTTTGCAAATGGATCTTCACTGAGACCGAAAGCCTCCCAGGAGAGGCTGAGCGGTTTGTTTTCTATCTCAGGATGAGAGAAAATGTTAAGGATAAAATGCGATATTGTTTTCGCCGTCTATTTACCTCGACCGAAACAGACTGGTCGCTTCTTAGGCTTCCTGCTTCTCTTTTCCCCTTCTATCGTTTCCTCCGTCCTTTTAGACTTGTTAAGAAATTTGGAGTGAAAGCTCTCCGTGCCGGGTAAATGGAATTGTAAGCCAATAAATAGAGGTTTAGGTTAATTTACTAAACCCAACGAACTCAATAAACCCAACAAACCCAACGACTAAATAGAGGCTAAGGCCAAGGTTAAGGTTGAGGCTGAGGTTTAGGTTTAGGGTAAACCCAACAACTCAATAACCTAATAAACCCAATAAACTCAATGAACTCAATAACCCATTAGAGGCTGAAGATGGAAAAGGCTTTAATAACTGGAATTACAGGACAAGATGGATCCTATCTGGCTGAATTGTTGTTATCGAAAGGCTACGAGGTCCATGGACTGATCCGTAGATCGAGCACCTTTAACACGGAAAGGATAGACCACATCTATGTCGATCCACATGAGACTAATGTAAAACTTTTTCTCCACTATGGGGATATAACAGATTCCGGACAATTAACGAACCTCATTTATAACATCCAACCTGACGAGATCTATCATCTGGCCGCCCAGAGTCATGTCCGGGTAAGCTTTGACATGCCAGAGTTCACTGGAGATGTAACTGGTATCGGAACAACCCGATTATTAGAAAGCATCAGGAGGAGCGGGATTAAGACCCGGTACTATCAAGCATCCAGCAGCGAGATGTTCGGAGATGCCCCACCGCCTCAGAACGAGGAGACACCTTTCAGACCGAGAAGCCCTTATGGAGTCGCTAAGGTATATGCATATTGGATGGCCAGGAATTATAGGGAAGGATATAAACTATTTGCAGTAAACGGTATCCTTTTTAACCACGAATCTCCGAGACGTGGAGAGACTTTCGTTACGAGAAAGATTACGAAGGGGCTAGCAAGAATAAAGTATAAGCTTCAAGATAAGGTTTATTTAGGAAATTTGAAGGCAAAAAGGGATTGGGGATATGCTAAAGATTTCGTAGAAGCCATGTGGTTGATGCTCCAGCAAGAGGAACCAGATGATTATGTCATTGCGACCGGAGAGAGCCATTCTGTGGAAGAATTCTTGGAAGAAGCCTTCGGATATGCAGGGTTGGACTGGAGGGATCACGTAGAAATTGACCCGCGCTACTTTAGACCAACCGATGTGGATTTCTTGCAAGGCGACGCATCCAAAGCCAAAAGGAAGTTACACTGGGAACCCAGGGTAAAATTTAAAGAACTGGTTAGGGTCATGGTGGATGCCGACCTAAGAAATCTTGAAGAAATGAGACATTGCCAGGATGTGATTAGGAAGCTATCGAATAACAAATGATCTTGCCTCCAACCTCTAACCTCAAACATCAAACATACTAACGTGGGCTTTTGGCATAGTAAACGTGTTCTCGTTACTGGCGGTGCAGGGTTCCTTGGGTCTTTTGTTGTGGAGAAACTTGAGTCACGAGGATGTAAAAATATTTTTGTTCCAAGAAGTAAAGACTACGCTCTTGTGGAGATGGAAGCTGTCAGACGCCTCTATAGAGATGCAGAGCCCGATATCGTTATTCACCTTGCCGCCAAAGTCGGGGGCATTGGTGCTAATCGTGCAAATCCTGGCAAATTTTTCTATGACAATCTCATGATGGGCGTTCAAATGATGGAAGTGGGTCGGCAGACAGGGATAGAGAAATTTGTAGCCATTGGAACGGTCTGCGCCTACCCAAAATTTGCCCCCGTACCTTTTCACGAGGAACATCTCTGGAACGGCTATCCAGAAGAAACAAACGCTCCTTATGGGTTAGCTAAGAAAATGCTTTTAGTTCAGGGCCAGGCCTACAGACAACAATATGGGTTTAACGCTATCCATCTTTTGCCGGTAAA
>Ga0256868_10000453_pt1 | contig 24056 bp, 21 predicted proteins | sample RVTome_13_FD_187341 | JGI IMG/M metagenome (GOLD analysis project Ga0256868, IMG submission 187341) | Soil microbial communities from uranium-contaminated site in the Upper Colorado River Basin, Wyoming, United States - RVT92D227 HiSeq ...
CGCTTCGACCAAGGCCCATTTCAAGTAACGGTTCACATCCGGCCGAACTCTACCGAAATAGCTCTTCCCGCCGCTCGACCTGATCCGGGGAACGGTCCCCGTATAGCTCGCCAAGTGCTGAGGCCCAATTTTGGGATTCCCCGTTGCAAGGCCTTATTCTTTTTCATATGATAGGACTGTGCATTTTTCTCATCTCCCAGGAGCGAATTTTCCCATGACGAAAAAACAAATTATTCCTGTATTCTGCCTTTTGACATGCGGGCTTTTGGCCCTATTCATTTCAAGTCCGGCCTTCGGCCTGGAGCCTGGCAGCCGCGCCCAATATCTGGCCTACGCCCGGGCCTCGGCAGACTGGACCTGGCAGCATTACGACGAAATTATCGATAAGTGGAAGCAGTCGTTCGATCCTAAGAATATCTTCGGCTATCGAGCGCCCGGCGGCCTTCTCGAAATGGCGGCCATCTATTCCTATTTCTTTGAGAAGGAGAAAAAGCCGGAATACAGCCAGCGGGCCAAGAAAGTTCTCCTGACCTACGGCGATTTCCGCTCCATTTTCCCTGATTCGGCCAAAAAGCTGCGGCTCGATTACGAAGAGGGCGTCCCTCCGCTTCCCGACTTTTTTACGGTCATGCGCTACATCCGGGCCTACGATACCCTCCACCGCCTGAAACAACTCTCTGCCGAAGAGAACGCCAAAGCCGAAACGATTATCGCCGAGAGCATAGCCTACATGCTCCGAACCCAGGAATGGGGCGCGATGAACCGAGGGCTGCTCCGAGCCGAAAATCTAGCCTGGGCCGTCCGGGTCCTTCCCGGCCACAAGAACATCAAGACCTGGGAAATGCAGCGGCGGGCGCTCGGCGACGACAACTGGGGCAACTGGGAGATCGAGGATGCGACTATCTACAACGGCGTCTGGCTCTATTCGCTCCTTGGATACGCCGAGGCGCTTCAAAAAATGGACGAACTGTTCAAAACGCCCGAAATGTATTATTACGCCCAGTATTTTTTGAATCTCATCTGCCCCGCGGGGATCGTTCCCGATTACGGCGATGCCCACTGGGAAGCCAACTGGACCCATTTCCTGGTTTTTTTCGAAGCGGCCGCCAATTTTTATAAGAACCCGAACCTGAAATGGGCTGCAGCGACGATCGTCCGGAAATACATCGATTTCAAGAATCCGACGAGCGTCGGCCTCGGCTATATGCTCCTCGACTGCGTCCGTTGGGGATCGGACGCGATTGCACCCGTCCAGCCGCAGACGCTTTCCCAGGAAGTCATGGAGGACGTCCAGGGCAAGAAGATCGTCTTCCGCAACGGCTGGGATCCCGCATCGACCTATCTTCTGCTCAATTACAGGGATGAGGGTGACGGCGGGCTCAATTTTCGCGATTATTTGCGTGACACGATCCCCGTCGAGGAAGAAAAAATGACCCACGGACATGCCGATGAAAACAGCATTCCCCTGCTCATGTCCGGCGGATCGGTCCTTCTCCACGACGGCGGCTATCGAGATTACATGCCGAGTGGCCTCTATGGCAACTACCGGCAGGATTATTTCCACAACCGGCTCTGCGTCCGCCCCGAAAAGATCTGGATGGGACAGAAGGCCGACGAATGGAGATACAGCCTCCGCGGGGCTGTTCCCGGACAGGGAATCCTTGAATTTCTCCGCGATGCCGGCTCCTATAGGAAGGTCCGGACGCAAAAAGTGGACTTTCTGAGCCTCCCTGACATTGATTATAGCCGCAGCCGGCTTATCGATGACAACTGGGGATACAATTGGGACCGGGTCATGGCCTACGTCAAAGAGGCCGACCTTTTCGTCGTCTTCGATATTTTCAAATCGCTCAAGGAAGAATTTTTCACTCTGGCCAACCTCTGGCACACGCGCAAAGTCCTGGCCCAGGGCGAACACTGGTACGATACGGCCTATGACGTCATGGCCGGCGCCGGAGGAACGCCGGGCGCCCCTCTCCCCCAGGATAAACGCCTGCTCATCGTCTTCCCCGCGACTCCGTTCAAGCTCGAAGGGATTGAGCCTCAGAAACGCCACTATCAAGATGAATGGACGATCCACCAGACGACAGGCCAGCATTTCGAGCTCGGTGAAACCGTCGGCTTCGTGACCGTCCTTGTCCCCCACCAGGGTAGCGCTGATCCAAAAGCCCTTGCGGCTAAGGTCAAACTCCTCACGGTCGATTCGGCGCGTACCGGTCAGGGGGTCCAAATTCAAGTTGCCGGAAAGACATATTTCATCGGCGCAAAAAATGACCTGCGCCAGGATATGAGCCGGGACAACAAACGGCCGAAATATACTTATGAGGCGGGGAAAATCCGGTATGGCGACTTCGAAACGAACGGAGATTTCCTCTTCGCTGCGCTCGACGGCCCGAAGCTCAGCTACACCATCGTCAACCTGACCAAAGCGCTCTATAAAAACAATCTATTGATCGAAAGCAAGCCCTGGCTGTCGGGCTTAGCTTTCGACGGCAGCCCGGACTCAGCCGAACGGGGAAAGCTCCGCTACTGGCGGGATGAAGTGGTGCTGAAATAGCCGGAAATCTCGCCCGCTTAACTCTCGCCTTCCCAAATTCTGTCGCCTTATTTGGAAGCATTTCCTAAGGGAGGATCTTCACTCGGCGCTGGAGGCCGAGTGGAAGCATACGAACGAAAATGCTCACGCCCTATTTTCAGAATTTGACTTTTTCTACCCACTCTGCTCTACTCATCATAGAGGAACATGAAAAGGTTTTTCCCGACGCTCGCCGTGGTCCTCCTGGCCGGCTTAGCCCTGGCCCAACAACTGGCCGAAGAAGCCTTTGTCATTAATATCGAGGTCCCGGTCCGCGTCTTCAAGGGAAGCCGCTTCATCGACGACCTGACCATTAATGATTTCGAGATCACGGAAAACGAGAAGCCTCAGAAGCTCGAGGCCGTCTATTACATCAAGAAACGCTCGGTCGAGCGCCGCGACGAGGTCCAGCGCTTCGTCCCTCAGACAAACCGGAGCTTTTATCTCTTTTTCGAGATCTCCGAGTACACCGCCAAGCTCGGCCAATCCCTGGATTACTTCGTCCAAAACGTCATCATGCCCGGCGACAGCCTGACCGTTGTCTCCCCCATGAAAACCTACCGGCTGAAGCCTCGAGCGTTTGAATCCCGGTCCCGGCAAGAGATCGCCGGACAGATCAAGGGGCTCCTGCGCCGTGATTCAACTATCGGAAGCGCTGAATATAACAATATCATTGCCGACCTGGAGGACCTCTCGAGGGCCATCATCGCGGCCATGGCCCAGCAATTTAACGCCCAAAACTACGTCGTGCTGGATGACATTACAGTCATGAAATATAAAGATCTAGGCGTCGACGACCTTCTGACTCGCTACACCGTGACCCTTGCCCGCCTGGAAAATCTGAGGCAGATGGACGAAACGAAGCTCCTGGAATTTGCCCGAATCCTCAAAAACGAACAGGGACAGAAATATGTGTATCTTTTTTATGAACGGGAGTTCATCCCCCGCATCGACGCGAAAACCCTCGCCCTGTTTATGGACCTTTTCCAGGAGCGTCCCGATCTCCAACAGAAATTCAACGACATTTTCGGATTTTACAATCGGGAGTCGCCTTTTAATATCGCCCAGCTGAAGGAATCCTATGCCGACGCATCCATCGCCATTCACTTTCTGTTCATCGCCCGCTCCCCCAAAAACGCGGGGGGCATCCAGTATATGGAGCAATCGGACGACATTTACAGCACTTTTCGGGAAATGTCGCGGGCAACGGGAGGATTCAGCGAGATTTCCCAGAACCCCGTCTATCTCATGAAAAGCGCCGTGGAGGCTTCGGAAAGTTATTACCTGCTGTATTACTCACCACGCCCCTATGTCAAAGACGGGAAGTTCCGGGAAATCTCGGTCAGGGTTAAAAACAAAGATTACCGGGTCGTCCACCGCCTCGGCTACTATGCCGATTGACAACAAAGAAAAAACGGGGACACAGCACTTTTAAAAGCGGGCCAGCCTATTTTTGTAATCTCCGACAGAATAAAAGGGGATGTTCCCCGTCTTATTCAAATCATTTATACGGATCTTCGGCCACTCGGAACATGTAGCCCGGATCGATGAAAGGCTCGTCCTTCCGGTGTTTTTTCATCAGATCGATCCTCTTTTGGAGCAGCTCCGGGAAATTCGCGCCGTAGATGAAGGGCGTTTCGCCGAAATCCGAGACATACATCCACTCGATGGGCGCTTCTGTCCACAGCCGAATGAGCTTCCGGCTGTTGTCGATCTCCCGTCCGATCATATCGTCGAGGAGTTTCCGGCAGCGGGCTTTCTGTTTGGCCTCGCGCGTTTCCAAATATTCATGAACGGCATAGATCCAGACCGCCGTGTTCCGGAGGGTTTCATAGAGGCTCTGCAGGGCATGCGCCCGAAAATACTGGTCTTCGAGGACGGCCAGCGCTTTTTGGTCGCGGACGCGTTTCGCTTTGATCATGTTTTTCCGGAAAAGACCGACGGCGGTCTGAAGCGGTTTCATGGCCCGGCTATCGATCCGCTCATAGGCTTTCCGGGCATAATCTTTGGGGATGAGCTCGAACAGCACATCGCGCCCCAGGTCGACTTTATTCGGGTTGTGGACGGGGCTGACCATGACGTTTTCGTAATAGGCGCGTTCCTCGTCAGGGATCCGGTCAATGTCGGGCACGAGAGGCCGGACTAAAAGCCTGTTCCAAACCGTGCCGAACCCGGAATACAGGGACATCGGCATGAAATGGCGGATGGCTCCCTCGATTAACCGCCATCCTTTGACGAGATCAGAGGCGAAATGATCTCCGGCATAGGCCCGGGCGATCTTCATGACGGTTCGATCGATGGCCAAGCCGGCATCCAACTGAAATTCCCGGAAGACCTCCTGGTTCACGGCATACGGCACTTTGTCCGGGGGCTGGAGGCCGCCCATGTGGGCTAGCGTCTGAATCCCCAGCTTTGCGCAAGCTTTGAGTTTCTCAAACGTCAGCCAGGGAAAAGGTATGCCCAATAAAGGTTCGTGATTTCCATGGGCGCTAAAAAAATGGAAGTAATAGCTTCGGCTTCCGCGGCTCCACAATTCAGCCGCGGCCTTTTTCTCCTTGGCCCGCAGCGTATTGTGATAAGCGGAGCCCAGCACCTGGACATCCGGATACGCGGGATGAGCGTAATTACTCTCCCAACCGCTGACAAGCAAGGAATTGACCTCGACGTCGATCCGGTCCTTGAGCTCGGGCCAGAGATGACGCCGTTCTCCGTAGAAAGATTCAAGCCTGGTGATGACCCGGAACCGGGGATTGAACTTTGCCCCCGCGTCGCGCAGAAGGCGGTAGTAATTCGCGATATTGGCCGCAGCCGCCCTGGCGATCTCGTCGTCGTCCTTCCACTCCCGGATCATATAGGCGCCGCCGTTTCGGCCGACGTAGAGGGACTTCGTGTGCTCGAAGCCCGAGCCGCTGTCGTTCGACCAGACCGCCATGAATTCGAGCTCGGGCACCTCTCTCATCAGGTTTGTCATCAGTTCCGCGTAGTGTTTTTGAACGACGGGATGGACAAGCGAAAGCGTAAAGCGCGGCTTGAAGCTCCGGAAAGGATGATCCACGCGCGCGCCCCGCAACGTCGGATATTTCTGAAAAAGAGTTTCGGGAACGGAGCGCGGCTCAAAACAAAGGAGTCCCGGGACGAGGCCGTATCGGAGGGCCAGCCGCGCATTCTCTTTCAGGCAGGCCAAGTTTGCTGCCAGATATTCTCGCGGATAAATCCCGCGATTGAGGCGGCTCTCCACGAACTGGTCCAAGGCCGGGCCGTAGGTATAAAAATCCGGGTAGAATTCAAGCGGGACGCCCTGCTCGTAGGGGAACGGGGTCGCCAGGGCGTTGACCTCGATATGGGTGAAGCCGAGCCGGGCGTATTCGCGGATGTAGCGCTCCCGATCGAACCCGCGCATGATCCGCGCATATTGGGTTAGAGCCAGGTCGAATGTCGATTTCTCGACGGAAAAGCTCATCTCCCGGACCCAATGCCGGAAAGACGAGGCGTCCCTATCCAGGAGATTCTCGATAAGATGGGCAAAGGCCGTATAGAGAAAACACGGCTGGGAGCTGAGGAGGATCGCCGCGCCGCTCGCATAAATATGAAAATAGATCCATTCTTTGCTGCGCGGGACCTCGACGCCAGCCCGGGACAACCGGTCTCTCCAGACCTTACCCGCCACGGCGACAGAGAGCGAATTTTTTTCTGTTTTCGCCGGCCCGCCGCTCATCCTCCGGATTGAAGCGCCGCTTTTCAAATAGGCCAACGATTCCCGGGCCACGGTTTCCTCGACAGGAAGCCCGTTCTCGGGAATATGGACCTTTCGGACTCTGGCCAGGACTTGTCTTACGGTCATGAGAATCTCCCTTGTTCGGGATTGCGCTCGAAGCTTTGTTTCTGATCCTCGGTCAATAGGCCGCTGATCATATTCTTTATTTTCTCCATCATAATGATTTTCGCTAGATATTTCTAGGATTTTTTTTGAGGATTCCATCAAGCCTGCCGGGAAGGGGCTGCTCCTCGGATCGTCAGAAAGAAAGAACGCGAACAGGATTCCCGCAGGCCGCCAAAAACCGTTCGAAATCGGCCTGGACGATCGTCAGCGTGGCCGTGTTCACGTTAGGATGGAAATTGATGAACCGCTCTTTTTGAAGGTCGGCGTCGACGATGACAACAACCTCTTTCCCGGCATCGTGGAGAAGGCCGAACGGCGAGACTTCGCCGGCGCTGAGTCCCAAATACTTTTTCAGGCGGTCGTCCGAGGCAAAGCTCAGCCGGTCGTCATGGAGCTTTTTGGCAATAGCCTGAAGGTCCACTTTCTTTAGATGCTCGGCGATGACAAGATAGTGATGGTTTCCTTTCTTGTTGCGGAGGAAGAGATTCTTGCAGTGGGCGCCTTCAATCCCTTTCCAGTGAATAAGCGCCTGCTCGACGGTGAAGACAGGAGGATGCTCGTGACGGACATATGGAATGCCCAAGGCGGCGAGCGCTTCGTAGACCTTTTGCTCTCTCTCTTCGGGCACGTCAGCCTCCTTTATTGTCTTTGATTTTTATCTGGCTTTCGGTATAAAGTCAATTCTAAAGCGGATAAACCTCTCTTCAGGAATATTCGTATGAATATGAGGAGGGCATAAAGCGATGAAATTTCTTCTCTGGCTGATTCTGCTTGTAATCTGCTGGCCGCTGGCGATGCTGGCGCTCATCCTCTACCCCATCGTCTGGCTGCTGCTTTTGCCGTTCCGGCTTATCGGCATAACCTTCAACGCGGTCTTTGACCTTTTCAAGGCCGTCATCACCCTGCCGGCGAGGGCGCTCAGAGGCTTTAAATAAGATCGATCGCTTTCCCCTGCGCCGCTTGGTAGGCGATCTTCAACCAGCCCCGGCTGGCGATAAAAACCTGGGCCAAAAAGAATCCCAAGAGTATAGTTCCCATCGAGCTCTGGACGAATGTCGCGTTGAGAACCTTATAGATCAAAAAGGCCGCCCATCCAACCAGGCCTAAAAGATAATAAAGGGCGAGCGTTCTTCCGAGCTTTCCGAAGACAAATTTGACCGAGCCGAGAAGCGCCTGAAAAACCTCCCGGGAATCCTGTCCGGCAATCTTAATCCGGGCACAGTCCATGATCATCTTGATCATGAAGATGAGAAAGAGGACGAAAAGAACCTTCCCTATCGTAAAGATGACCGTCAGTTGCTCATGGGAAGGATCCCTATGAATGGCCTTCAGGAGATTATCGAAGATCACGAAAATGACGCCAGCCGGAATCCAAAGAACCAGCGAATAGAGGGTGAGCCGGAAAAACCGGCCGTAGAATTTGCCGCCCCCGGCAAAGAAAACAGGGGCGAACCGTTCCTGATCGTTCTTGTGGACCAGGCTGTGCAGGATCCCGCCATAAAGGAAGATAGACATGAAGACATAAAGAATGATCAGAATGATAACCGCCGTGGCCAGCTCGCCCAAGACCACGCCCCCTGAGGTCAGGAATTCAATGACCGCGTTCATATCCGTCTTTCGAACTAAGTCTCGAACAATGGCGCTCGTCCCGAGCGCGCCGCCAAAGGCAGCGGCGAAGAGAAAATAGGTCAAGGCGGCAAAAAGGACGTTGAACAGCCAAAGAAAGAAGACCATTTTTGGCCGGAGCGTCGCTTCCTTTATCCCTTTCCCAAAGCATTTGAAGATGTTCATATCATCCTCCATCCTCAGAGGGAAACGAACGAAAGAAGCCCCTGGAACCATTTCATGAATCCGAGCGCAGCCTTGACGACGGCCGGCCTTTTTAACCCGAGGATACGGGAATTATTGGCGTAGTTCGCGTCAAGCACCATTTTGTGCTCCGGATCGACCTCCGCCGATACGACTTTCGTATTCTTCGTGTAAACGAAGCGCGTCCAGCGGTCTTTGCCGTCCCAGGTCTGGCGGACTTTCTCGCCGTTCTCGAAGACGATCAGGATGTCCTGGGGAAAAACCCATTCGCCGTAGCGGGCGACCACGACCTCATTGCGATATATTTTCGGGGCGGGCTTTGGCTTGTCGCCGGCCTTTGCCTCTTTTTTGGGCTCATTTGTCCGTCCGTCAAAAATACCATCCTCCTCTCCGATCTCGACAGCCTTCAGATTGCTGATGGCGTAATCGAGTTTGTCCGGGCTGGTGAGGACCTGGTTAAAAAACCAGCCGAGGTCCTTGCCGCTCACCTCTTCAGCGACCTGGACGAAATCTTTCGTCGTGGGATGACGGAACTTCCATTTCTCGAAGTACGCCTTCATGATCCTGGACATCACGTCCTCGCCGAGCCATCTCTCCAGGGTCAACAGCATCAGGCCGGCCTTGGAATAGACATTCAAAGCGTAACTCCCTCCGCTGATATATTGCCAAGAATTCTTCACGATCGGGTCGAACCGTCCCGAGCCGATGACGGCTAACCTGTTGTAAGCCACGCTGCCGACCTTAATTCCGCCGATGTCGAGCATTGAACGGTCTTCGCCGTAATATTTGGTCATGGCCTTGATCTCGGAATACGTATTGATGCCCTCGTCCAGCCAGGCTTCTTCGAACTCGTTTGAGCCGACCATCCCGTACCAGTAGCCGTGGCCGAATTCATGGATCGTGACCATTTCAGGCAGGCGCACACCCTTCGGCAACCAGGTTATTGTATCGGCCGTAAACAACGTCGGGTATTCCATGCCGCCCGCGGCCATAGCCCCGGGCGCAGGGTCGACGAGCGTGATCGTCTCATAGGGATAGGCGCCATAGCTCTTGCTGTAAAATTCGAGGCCGTTGCGGAGCGCCTGGGCATAGCGGTCCTTCTGCTTGATGTGGGCGCGATGGACGAGCAGAATCATCTCGGTCTCGAGGCGCGGGTCGTCGAGGGTGTATTTTTCCTTGAACTCGATGAAGTCCGGGCAGGCCGTCCAGGCAAAGTCATGAACGTCTTCCTGATAGTGGGTGTAGGTTTTTGTCCCGTCCGCATTCTTTTTCTCGGCGATCCGTTTGCCCGTGGCGCCGACGGCAAACCTTTCCGGCGCGGTGATGTCCACTTTGAAAACTCCAAAGTCGGCAAAGAATTCTGTAGTGCTGTGGTACTGGTGGCAGTTCCAGGCGCCGTCCTGAAAGACCCCGATCTTAGGGAACCACTGACCCACCATGAAAAAGTCGCCCATAAACCCGGACCGGGCAAAGACTTTAGGCATCTTCGACGTGAACTCGATCGCCAGGGTGATCTTTTCCTGCGGCTTCACGGGTGCCGGCAGACCCACTTTCATCACGGTCTGGTCGTCGGAGTTCCCGTCATCCGGTTGAATAAAAGTCATCGAAGGCATCAGATCGGCGCCGTCCTGAATCCGGATGCTCTTGACCGTGATGAATCCCCAATTTTCCTTGTCCAATTTGAACCCACGGTGGGAGCCTCCGCTTTCTTTCATGAAGGTCGTCCGGTTATTCTTGAAAGCGTTCAGGTATAAATGGAACTGGAGTTCGGATACGGACATGTCCGAATCGTTGAGCCAGGTCAAGACTTCCTGGCCCTCGATCTTCTTCTCTTCGGGCACCAGGCGGGCCTTAAGGTCATAAGTGACGATCTGTCGGCTAGGACCGGCATACAGCGCTGGGCCCAAAAAGACGATGATGGCTAAAAAAACGGGAGTGCTCTTTCTCATCCGCATTCTCCTGATTACGCTCGTCAACGACTTCCTCGGCGCTAGTGATCGCGGCGAGGGTGATGTCGTCATTTGAGCAGATCCCGACCACAGTAACGGCAGAATTTGGCTTTCGCCTTGATGGTTTCCGCGCAGAACGGGCAGACGCGGGTCTCCTCGTCCGGCTTTTGTTCCGGCAGCGCGCCCGGCGTGCCGGTATGGATCTGCTCCAGCTCTGTGCCGTATTCATCCCGGAAGTGGGCGATCGTTTCTTTTAATTGTTTAGGCTTTGACACTTTTCGATAGATCGTCGCGCCGTCTTCGGCGGCTGTCTGGATCTCGACGTCCCCGAAGTTCATGACCCGCCCCAGTAACGATTGGTCATAAGACAGGTTGTTGATCTTGTCGAGAGGGCTCTCCTTGGAATAGTGGCGGAAGATTCCCTGCTCGTCGACGACCCGGAGATTCGTAACCGCCCAGATGTCCCGGCGCCGGAACCACTCCCGGTAGCCGAAATAGCCCGTGGCAACCGCAAGGAGCGCGACGCAGGACCAACGGGCAAACGTCCGGAAAACGGTCTTCTCTTCGATCATCAAGAAGGCGAAGACAAATAGAACGACGGCCAAGAAAAAGACAAGAAACGGCTTGATGACCGTCACCCAGTGGGCCCGGGTTTCGAAGATCTTCCGCTCCCCTTCTCTGAGCTTGGTTCGCATCGAATCCTCCCCTCGCCTTGGTCCGGCTTAGGAAATTTAATTTTTATGGATGTATTGTATTTTTTATAAGGCCGGATTTCAATGAAAAAAGTGGAGGCGGGGAGGCTTTCTATTTCCGGTATTTAGAGATGAATTCCTCGACTTCGGGAACCCCGCCCTGGAAGATGAGGTAGCCGTTCGACGGCTCGCGTTCGGTCGTCTCGCCGGCGATGGGCGTCAACATCATCTTCATGACCTCGTCGAGGTCGTTCGTTTGCCCAAGAACCCAGGCCAGCTTGACATAGGCAACTTCGGGGAGCATGTTCGCCGCCGGGACAACGCCCAGCTCCATCATGTCCCGACCGGTGTCATAGACATACATCTGGACATAGCCCCAGAGCGTCTGGACGGTCATATAGACCGCGATCTTCCTGTCCCGGGCGCGCTTCAACGCCGGGTAAAGCGGCTTGTTGACGTGGCCGAGCCCCGTCCCGGCGATGACGATGCCCCGGTAGCCGTTGTCGATCAGCGAGTCGATGATGTCCGGCTTCATGTTTGGATAATAATAGACGATGCTGACTTTTTCTTCGAAGGCCGTGTTAATGACGACGTTTTTATCGTTGCGCCGCCGCTTGTAGTCCTGGCGGAGAGGCGTGATCTTGTCGCGGCTGACCATGGCGATGGGAATGTCGCCGATCGTCCGGAACGTGGACCTGTAGCTCGAGTGCATTTTGCGAACCCGCGTTCCCCTGTGAAGAAGGCCGTAGATGTCGGATGTCGGGCCGAACATGCAGACCATGACTTCGGCGATATCGCTCTCGGCCGCCGTCTTGACGCTGTGCATCAAGTTGAGGGCTGCGTCGGATGAAGGCCGGTCGCTCGAGCGCTGCGAGCCGACCATGACGATCGGAATGGGTGAATTCTGGACCATGAAGGACAGGATCGCGGCTGTATGATGCATGGTGTCCGTGCCGTGTCCGATGACAATCCCATGAACTCCTTTTTCAACCTCCCGGCCGATGGCTTGAGCTGTTCCAATGTATTGTTCGGGTCCCATGTTCTCGCTGAAAACGCCGAAGAGCTTTTCGGTCTCGAGATTGCAGATGTCGGCCAGCTCCGGAACCGAACCATATAGCTCTCCCGGCGAGAACGCCGGGATGACCGCGCCCGTTCGGTAATCCAAGCGACTGGCGATCGTTCCGCCCGTGCCGAGCAATTTTACCCGCGGCTTTTTCGGATCGTAGGGAAATTCTTTTTCCGGGATCTTGTAATGGGCTTCCTTGCGGCCCTGGATCTCAACGGCCGTGACGCTGCCGGCGGCAATGCCGATATTATATCCCGAGCGCAGCTTCAGGACGATATGGAGGGGATCGTCTGCTTGTGACCGCGGCAGGATGATCCCTGTGTATTCGCCCTTCGTCGTCGTGATCTTGACCTCGCTCCAGACCTCGGCCCGAAAATGCTTCAGGACTTCGAGCGCCCGCCCCTTGTAGCCTTTATAGAGGTTCGACTCGGTCACAGCTTCCCTTCCTTCAGAAACAAGCTGAGCCTCAGGGCAGCATCCGTGCCCTCTATCCTCCCCCGCCACTTCTCCATGAGCAACCCCATGGCCCGGCGCATCCGGCTTTCTTCGCCGGCGAATTTCTTATTTTTTAAACTCATGACGACCTGTTCGATACTCTCCCGAAGCTCCCTTTCCGTGGCCTTCGGCAATAAAAGCTCGTTGGGGTTCTTTCCCGAGGCGAGGACCTGTTCCAATAAAGGCAGAAGGCCTTCTTTAAAGATCTTGCGCTCTTTGACGGCCTTCAAGACGGCTTCCAGTGTTTCTTCATTCAGCTTCTCAACGGGCAGGCCCTTCTTCTTCAAGCGCTTGGGATATTGAACAAGGACGACGGAAACGAGTTTCGGCGAAAGATCCCAATCATTCGCGCAACGCTCGAAGAGGTTCGCAAACGGAGAGACCGAGAGAAATTGGATGAGGTCCGCGGGAACGCCGATCTCTTTATACCATCGTTCGCGGGTCATGATATAAGGCGGAAGTTTGGCCCGGATTCTCTCCAGTCGTTCCGTCGTGATGCTCTTCGGCGGCAGATCCGTGTCCGGATACATACGGTTCGGGCCGGGAAGGATGCGTTCAAACCCGTTCGTGCCGTCTTTCAGCGCCTGCCGCGTCTCGGAGGGAACGCCGATCGTCGCTTCTTTGGCCCGGATGATGACTTCCTGAGCGCCGAGCTTCGCATCGGCTTCCGGGCCCCAGACGATGACCAGAGCGTCTTTGTCTCCGGTGTTGAGCGTTTTTTTGGCCATCTGCCATTCCGCGCTCGTCAATGCTTCGCCGGGGCTGTCGGAATGGACCATGTTCGGGAGGGTCGTCAGGCAGGCGATAACCCGGACGCGGTCCGAGATTTCCTGGCTGAAGCACGTGTTGGTCTGCGTCTGCCATCGCAACAAATCCTTGAAGCCGTTCAGTCGGACGCCGTGAACAGTCATGCCCTTGGCCAAGACCGACTGGATGGGCAGGAATTGCGTCTTGCGGAACACTTTGGTAATGTCTTCGGCTGCGGCGGCGAAAGTCTGCGTCGTGATGCCGCGCCTTGCGAGTTCGGCGCGGAGGCGGAGGAGGTTCCACTGCCGCATGCCCTCGTTATATGTCAGGAGCGGGATCCGCGGAATGCGCGGCACGCCTTTGATCTCGACGCGCGTCCCGCCGGTGACGCTGACGTTCACGTCTTCGCGGGCAGCACCGGTTCCGGTTCGCACTTTGCCGGTGCTGCGCACGATCCGGCGAAGCATCTGGGCGACTTCGGCGACTTCGTGCGGCGTTTTCATGTCGGGCGCCGTGACCGTCTCGATGAGCGGTATGCCCAGTCTGTCCGTCAGGTAGGTTCGGCGATGTCCGACATCGCTCACTTCGCGACAGGCGTCCTCTTCCAACCCGAGCTGGACGATGCGGATGAAACGGTCTTTGTAGGGGATCTTCCCATCCACGCCGACAATCGTCGTCCTCTGGAATCCGGTCGGAATGCTGCCGTCGAGATATTGCTTCCGCGCGATGTGGAGCTCGTCGACCATGATGCAGTCGTAAAGCATCCCGATGCCGAGGGCAATGTCCAAGGCATCTTCATCGATCATGAACGGCGGCGTATCGTCCATTTCGTACGTGCAGACCGTGTCCCGGTTGATCCTGTAAATGATTTCTTTCTTGGTCTTGAACTCCATAAGGGCCGTGCCGTCGTATTCGCCCAGCTCGGAGAGCGTCGGCCGCATGTGGCGAAGGATCTCCGCATCGTACGTAGTGCTGTAGCGCCCGGCCGGGCAGCGGCAGAAGAGCTTCTTCTCGGTCAGAAGCTGCTGATGGATCTCGAGGCCGGACTTGAACCCGACAACGGCATAATCCTCGGGTGTCATCTCCTCGAACGGCTTAAAGACAAATTCAGACATACTCTCAGTTTCCAAAATCGTTCATGAAATACCACAAATTACATGGACAAGCCCCAATAGTCAAGCAGCCACGGACTCGAGGAGCTTCGAAAAAGAAACTTGATCATGTCGAAATAATTATCGATTTTGAACCCCTGGTTTAGGCTGAAATCCTGGCAGGAAAATAACTAAGGAAGTCACCCCCCATCCCCTTTCCAGATGAAAAAGGGGGTGAATTATCCGTTTTTTGACCTCATTTAGACCGCCCCTGCGACTAAACTCATGAAAGGAAAGCGAAGATGTACCTGAAGCCAATGATCAAAGGGTTCAGGAGAGGGGCGAAGCCGGATACCGGTAAAAAATTGTTATTGGGGCGAAATGGTCTGAAATGGATGCGAAGCGCTTGGCGTAATCTGTCACGGGAAAAGGGAGCAGCTCTGTTCCTTTCGGTCCTGACGGGCGTAGTCATGCTCGGCCTGACCACGCCGTTTCTCGTCAAAATGTCCGGCTCATATCATCTTACGGAAAAATCCTATAAATCCATGGCCGCCATGAACCTTGCCGAAGCGGGGATCGAGCTGGCCATCTGGGAGATCAACTTTGGCGATATCTCGTCCTGGAGCGGAACGAACTCCGAGCGGACCTTAAGCATTTCTAATTTTTCGGCTGCGGACGGCACGGTCATCGGCGACATCAGCATTATCGTCTATAATCCGCAGCTCCTCACTCCGATGATTGAATCGACAGGGATAGTCGCCTGGGCCGGCTCTCAAAACATCACCAAAACCCTCCGGAGCGGCCTCGAGAGCGGGGGGCCGTTGCCGCTCTTCAATTTCGGGCTTTTCGGCCAAATCGGCGTGACGCTTGGCTTGAATGCGAGTATCGACAGCTATGATTCACGGCAGGGGCCCTATGGCGGAGACAATATTCATAGTCTCGGTCATGTCGGGACGAATGCCGGCACTTACGGCTGCGTCACGCTCGACGAGAATTCAATCATCCACGGCAGCGCCTTGACCGGATATCAGTCGAATCCGGACCAGATTATTGTCCAGGGCAACGGTTCGAACATCACGGGGCAGAAAACGACGCTCGACCAGGTCAAAGAGCTGCCCTCTGTCCCGGCGCCCACAGGGCTTACGTACTGGGGGAACTTGACTGCAAGCGGCAGCTCGACCACGATCAGCCAGAGCGGCCAATATGCCAATTTCACCCTCAATAATAATGCCCTCGTGACGATTTCGTCGAACGTCGTCCTTTATATCACGGGCACTTTAACCCTGTCTAATAACGCTGAGATCAGGATCAGCAACGGCTGCACGGCCACCTTTTACTTCGGCGGGAATTGGAATCTCTCCAGCAATTCCATGTTCAACAACCTGAGCCAAGATCCGTCAAAGCTCGTTATATACGGCACCGATACGTTCACCGGCTCAAAAACGTTCCGCAATAATTTTGCCACCTACGCCGCCATGTACGTCCCTAAGGCCGATGTAACCTTTGCCAATAATGCCGCCATCTATGGCTCGATCGTCGCCAATTCATTTAACATAGCGAACAACCTCGCCTTTCATTACGACGAAGCTCTGGCCAGCATGTCGACTCCCAGCCTGGATACAGGCACGAGCTCATTCACAATGAAATCCTGGCAGGAGAAAATCTTCTGAGGCGGGTTGACCGAATTACGGCTTTTCCACGATCTCGAGATTAACTCTTTTTTTCAGCTTCATTCCAACAGCACCGAGAATAACTCTAATGGCCTGAACGTTTCTTCCCTGTTTTCCGATAACCTTGCCCATATCTTCCGGAGCAACCTTTAATTCAATGATTGAGCTCTGTTCTCCGTCTAATTGGGAAACCTGAACCCTGTCCGGGTTGTCCACTAATGCTTTGGCAATCGACTCGACTAGTCCTTTCACGGGTACCTCCTTTAATACCAAAATTGTTTTTTCCGCCTTTGAGCATTTCGTTCTCCTCGCTCATCTTTCCTGCGGGGGTCAACTCGCATCAACATCTTTTGAGCCTCAACATTCTCATTTTCTCAAGAATGGGCTAATAAAGCAATCCAAAAGTCACCAGCTCTTCAACCCAGCTTAGAAAAGGACTTTAGTTTTCGACTGTATTTAGAATGCTTTAATTTTCTTATCGCTTTTTCTTGGATTTGCCTTATTCTCTCTCGTGTAACCTTGTATAGCTGCCCGACTTCTTCCAGGGTATGCTCGTCGCCGTTTCCTAACCCAAATCTCATTTTTAAAACATTTGCTTCTCTCTGGGTATGAGCTTTCAACGCCTCCTCAATTTTCTCTTTCAAATCAATATTGATGACTTCATCGACAGGCGAAAGGGAATCCTTATCCTCGATAAAATCATTCAGCTGACTATCTTCTCCTTCTCCTATGGGGGTCTCGAGCGAAAGGGGTATTTGGGCAATTTTCATTACTTTATGGACCTGCCAGACGGGCAAATCCATCTTTTTCGCAATCTCTGCACCTGTTGGTTCTCTCCCTTTTTCCTGGAAAAGGCTTCTTGACACTCTATTTAATTTGTTTATGACTTCTATCATATGCACAGGGATCCTTATCGTCCTTGCCTGGTCAGCAATTGCCCGTGTTATGGCCTGTCTTATCCACCAATGGGCATAGGTTGAAAATTTATAGCCTCTTTGGTATTCGAATCTATCCACGGCTGTCATCAAGCCTATGTTTCCTTCCTGGATCAAATCAAGAAACTGGAGTCCGTAGTTGCTGTACCTCTTGGCTATGGAAACCACGAGTCTCAAGTTAGAGCTGACAAGTTTTTTCTTCGCTCGATCGCAGATCTCCTTTCCTTTAGCGACGGTTTGTAGCGTCTTTCTTAATTTTCGTGAATCAAAATCGATCTCTTTCTTGCGTAATCTCAGAAGCATATCGATTTTTTTGATTCTAAGTTTCAGTTCCTCTCCTTCTTTCTTGCCCTTAGCTCTCGCTAAAAAGGCATTCAATTCTTGCTTGCTTGTTTCTAATTTGTCGATGACCTTTAGCTTTTCACTGAGACTCTCGGTAATTATTTCTTGATAAGCAGAGCGGATATTTAGTTCCCTGATGAGGCGCCCGCGGGCAACCGCATATTTCTTTAATGCAGGGATTTTTTCTAATTCGGTGCTTAACATTCTTATTTCACTGATCATGGCCAGAATCTTCCGCTTTTTCTTCTCAAGTACTCCTCTTGTGAATTCCTCTTCAATGGAATCTAACAAGGCGAAGATGAGTTCATCATCTTTATCTAGTTTCTTCTCCAGCGAGAGAATTTCATTTTGGACAAATCGTGTCTTGGAAAGGGCTTTAATGACGATCTGCTCTCCCCTTTCGATTTCCTTCGCCAGGGCAATTTCTTCTTTTCTTGTTAGCAGTGGAATTCTGCTCATTTCTTTCATGTAGAGTCTGACAGGATCCGTTGTTCGCCCCGGTTCCTCGAAAGAAATGATGTTTGCATCTCTTCTTTTAGAGTGACCCCTTCCGGGTTCAACAAGAACTTTTATCCCCTGGTCATTTGCCGCCATATTCAATCCTTCAATACGAAAAGACCGGAAATGATGCGCTATTCTGCTTATTCAATGAGAATGCAAGTGTTCGTTTAGAAGATGGGATTATCTATCCAGCTACTTTTCCTCACCTTCATCAGCAAGATCATCTTCCGATTCTTCTTCCTCTTCTTCCTCTTCTTCTTTAGAGACTTCTTCGTCCTCCTCCGACTCGGTCTTTCCTGCTTCCTCTTCAGTCTCTCCTTCTTTGTTCTCTAATTCTTCGACGATAACGACCTCAGCCTCGACATCATGAAGTTCTTCTTTTTGAGACTTGATGATATTAAAGCCGATTACACCTTGCTCAGTTTCTTCCTGAGCGACCCGAATGAGGTTTCTAGACTTAGACTTTACTTTTGGCTTCGCCCCGTTAAGCAGCTGCTTGGCTCTCTTTGCGGCAATAATCACAAATCTGAATTTACTATCAATCTCTTTAGGAAATTTCAAAGATAATTAACTCCTCAGATAGAAATCTCGTTTAACGGATTTGATATGAGTACATTAAATACTATAAACCATTAAAATTCAACAACTTTTCACTTCACCGGAGCTCCACGGGCAGATCTCATTCCTTCAGCCCCGTCAGTCTCACTTCCCTGTAATATTTTTTATATGTTCACCTTTCAAAATATTTGTTTTATTTTCTGGGCCATAATTGGATATCAGATATTCGCTTATTTTCTTTTTATCTTCATCATTGAGAATTTTAGATTTTCCAAAATAATGAATGATTGCCTTCCGACTGATTCGGTATTCCGTGCAATGAGGACATTTGATTCGAGCCAGCTTCCGTCCCCCGGCAAACTCTTCGTGTTCGGCCATCGTTCCGCATAAAAAGCATTTTTTTTGATATATTATTACCCCATATGATTTCCCCTTTTTTAAATCTTCTATTATTTCCCCCTCCTCCACTGTTATGTTCTTCACCCTGCAATACGGCGGCTTTTCCTTTTCTCCTGTTAGCAAATAGCGGCGATCATAAAATTTGCATTGGTCCAGGGATCTAAATTGTTCTAAAAACAGACATTCATGACCGTTTTCAGAATGGATTGTTTTTGTCGTCATTTTCTTCTCGATCTTTCTTTTTCTTCTTGATTTTCGGCTCGCTTGGCGGCGGCGGATTGTCTTTCACGGTCCAGATGAAATATTGGACGGGTTATCAAAATAACATCTGGAGCATTTCCGGGGCCTTTTTCCCCGTACGACAGGATGGCCAGAGCATATCACCGATAGAGAAATGAGTCAAATGCGAAGCACCACCCCCTCTATTTCATCCGCCTGAGGCGATCATCCGCATCCTCCTGGCCATCGCCATGTTCATCCTGGAGGTCAAGGTCCACAGTTTCGGCGCTCTATCCATCGGAGGCATCATCGCCTTGGTCATCGGCTCCATGATTCTCATCAAAACTCTCAAGGTGACAAAAGCCGATGAAAAGATTATTATATAGACATCAACGCCCCGTTAAGGCGTTTGTCTCGAGGAGGCCAATATGATTACGTATCCGATAATCGTTCTCGGCTTTTTCATTCTTTATCTGCTGAATTCGATAAAGATCCTGAGGGAGTACGAGCGCGGCGTCATTTTCCGCCTCGGCCGGCTTCTGCCGAAGGCGAAAGGCCCGGGCCTGATTCTCGTCTTCTCGCCGATCGACCGTATGGTGAAAATAAGCTTGCGGCTAATCGCCATGGAGATACCTCCCCAGGATATCATCACTAAAGATAATGTTACGGTCAAAGTGAGTGCCGTCCTTTATTTCCGTGTCATCGACCCTATCAAGTGTGTCATCGAAGTCCAGGAATATCTGTACGCGACGTCCCAGCTCTCTCAGACAACGCTCCGCAGCGCGCTCGGCCAGGTTGATCTCGACGAGCTTCTTTCGCAACGCGAAAAACTCAATTCCCGGCTTCAAGAAATCATCGACAAGCACACCGAGCCCTGGGGCATCAAGGTCCAGCTCGTCGAGATGAAAAACGTGGACCTGCCGGAGAACATGATCCGGGCGATCGCCAAGCAAGCCGAGGCCGAGCGCGAGCGAAGGGCCAAAGTCATCCATGCCGACGGCGAATTCCAGGCCGCCGATAAACTCCTCCAGGCCGCAAACATCATTTCCACAAATCCGCAGGCTCTCCAACTCCGATTCCTGGGCACCTTGACGGAAATTGCCGCGGAAAAGAATTCGACGATCGTCTTTCCTCTCCCCATGGAGCTCTTAAAAGCTTTTTCCTATCAAAAGCAGGAAAATAAATAAGGTCCCTGGCAAAAATAAAGAATTTCGTATCACCTCTTCCAAAGGCGGGGGAAAAAGCGGGGTGTCTGCTGCATATACTGGCGGTACGCCGGTATGCGACGGACCAAATCCAGTTCTTCCAAGCATGCCTGGACAAAGATATAGCCCCATCCGAGAGAACAAGCTAGGATTGCAGGTATCGTCGGTCTTATCAGGATCCCGCCGATAAAATCTAAGAGGACACCGCTATAGATAGGATGGCGTATATACTTATACAGGCCCTTGCTTACCAGCGTGTCTTGCTTAGTGGGCCGAAAAGACCGCCAACCGAGCATCAAGAGTCCCCAAACTATGGGAATCGTTCCTATGGCCATAAGCAGCCAGGCCAGAACCTCGGTCGCCAGGTTGGGGATGAAAAGGGGCGAGGCGGATTCTTGGAATGCCAAGACCAAGCCATAGACCCAAACCGGAATTCCCAAAATATTCCTCAGGATAAAACTAGCCAGTCTGCCGCTGCGTTCACCAAAGCGGCGGGAATAGAAATCCGTGAAAGCGCTGGCCCAGTTAAAAGCAAACCCTGCTAGCAGGGGAATGAGGAAAAAGTACATATCGTTCCTCCTTGAGGGACAAGAATGTCCTTCTCTCACAGCGAGCATTTTCTTCCCTTTTTGCCTTGGGAATCATGGGCTGAAACCTGAATAAAACATATCCCTCCCGCCGAACCTCAGTCAACGGATTTAAGAATCTAATGAAACTCGCCCGCTTTAGGATTCCTTCGAAGTAAGATTTTCCATCAAGCTTTTGAGCGTTTTTCTGGCCTTTATAACCATGACGCTCACCCACGTCGGCGAAACGCCGTAAATCTTCGCGATTTCAGTCTGAGGCAGGTCCAGATAGTAGTGAAGATAGAGGATGTCCGCATATTTCGGTTTTAATTTTTTAAGATACATGGACACCAGCTTAGCCTTCTCGTCTTTTTCCACGGAGAAATAGGGATCAGAATCCAAGTCGGGAGCAGGGATTTCCCGGAGGACTTTCTTTTTTTGCCGGATGAAATCGATAATCTTATTGGTGGTGATGGAATAAATAAAAGTTCCCAAAGAGCTTTGTCCCCGAAACGTCTTCTTTCGAAGGGCTTCAATGACGTTTAAGAGGATTTCACTCCCGATATCCTCCCAATCGGGAGTGGAGCGGCCGATAGAGTTTTTCACCCGGAAGCTGATCTGAGGCCAGTATTTCAGGAGAATTTCTTCAAGGTCGGGAATCTTTTCTTTTTTGAGAAAAGAGAATTTCTTTTTCGCCGCCATGCTGTTTCATCTCCCTTTTGAGCCAGGATTGCATGAACTGACGCCCCGAACTAAAACATATCACTCGCGGCAAAACTCTGTCAATAGAAAAAGCCCCAAAAGCGGGACACAAAAGCGGGGACGGTCCTAATTTTCTAACCAAAAGATAGAAAGGGCAGCCTGAAAATAGGACCGTCCCCTTTTACATGTCCCCCTTGCATTTGAAAGTGATACACGGTCAGGATCTTTGGCGGTTGACCATGAAATGGTCCTATGGTATTAGATGAAGCGTAAAAGCTCCTCAGTCGAATCACATGATCGGCCAAACATTAAAGCATTACACGATCGAGAAACTGCTCGGGCAGGGCGGCATAGGCCTCGTGTACCTGGCCCGGGACACCCGGCTCCAACGCCCGGTAGCTCTGAAGCTGCTTAAGCCGGAACTGGTTTCGGACCCGGACAGGAAGAGCCGGTTCTTGAGGGAAGCCCGTTCTGCTGCGGCCCTCACCCATCCCGCCATCGCCCAGGTCTATGACATTGACGAGGACGATGGAACGACATTCATCGCCATGGAATATATCGACGGCCGGACCGTCAGCCGTTTGATCGCGGACGGTGAGCTGGACTTAATGGGGGCCGTCGAAATCGGCCTTCAAATCGCCCAAGGCCTGGCCAAGGCGCACGAAGCAAAAATCATCCACCGGGATATCAAGTCGGAAAACATTATGGTCACCCGGGAGGGCTACGCTAAGCTCCTCGACTTCGGCCTGGCCAAGCTGGTCGAATTTGGCCAGGACATGCCTGGGGATCCCGCGGACATCAGCCGGACGTTGACCCAGGAACAGGCTCATACCATCGCCGGAGCCGTGATGGGCACGATCAACTACATGAGCCCTGAGCAGGCCAGGGGCCAGGCCCTGGACCCGACGAGCGACATCTTCTCCTTCGGCATCGTCCTCTACGAGATGGTGACGGGAGAGCGGCCGTTCAAGGGTGACAGCCCCTTGGATACAATGCATTCCATCGTTTTCGAAGAGCCCAAACCGGTAACTGAGGTCCGGAGGAACCTCCCTTTTCAGCTCCACCGGATTATTACCCGCTGTCTGCGGAAGCGCCGCCAGGACCGCTATCCGAACGCGCGCGCCCTGGCCGACGACCTTAAAAGCCTGAAACACAACCTCGAATCCGGGACAAGGCTCTCGCTCCCGCCCGGGGAACGCCTTTTGGATTGGATTGAGGGGCTGAAGACCTCCTTCCCCTACGGAAACAAGGGTTTGATAATTTTGGCCGGCGCCGTCATTTTATCCGGCTTCTTCATCATCACAAAGATCCAATGGGGAAACCTGATCGGACCGGCCGTCATCGTCCTCTTCATGTATCGAGCACTGCGGAAAAGGAAGCAGCGGAGGCTCAATGCCTTCGCCAAAAAAGTCTCTGCGTTTCCCGAGGTCCGGGCCATTATCATCCGGAACGACCTGGTCACGGTCATCCTGGACCATGCCCCGGCCAAGACCTACATTCGGATCCGGAGCCTTGTCGACGAGATCAACAGAAAACTATTGTTCGCCAAGCCTGTCGCGGCCGTGATCAGGGACGATATATCAGAGCCGGAGTTCCATGGCCTTCTCCGGGCGCCGGGCGTGGTATACGCAAGGGACCATGACGCTGAAATTTCTTTGCCGTTTTGAAAAACAACGTCCGCCTTTGCTGATATTCAAAAGAGGGAAGCGTTCTTCAGAATATCCGCTCCTTAAGAATAGACATTTGTTCTTTTTATAATGAACATCGGGAATCAGCCGAATTCGGGAATCTACTTCATGACGTTGACGATGATGCTCGACAGGAGGTTTCCCGACCGATACACCCTGTTGGTGGCTTTCTGGAAGTCCGACTCCTTCGCCTTGTAGATGTCCATGAACTTTTGCGGATTGCGGTCTATTACCGGAAACCACGAGCTTTGGATCTGGACCATGATCCTATGGCCCTTGAGAAAGCGATGGAAGCGGTCGCGCAGGCTGAATTCAATCTTTGTCGGCTGATCGGGCACCAGGGGCTCCGGGTTTGAGTAGCTCGTCCGGTATTTGCTCCGAAACACTTCTCCGGCAAGCAGCATCTGGAAATCTCCCATTCGCACAGCCTTCGGGTTGGGCGTATTGTCCGATGGGGAACGAAAAGTGGAGGCTTGACTTGGCTTCCATATTTGGGATATTCATTAACGGTAATATTATTTTTTCAAGTCGCTGCTCTGGGAATAAAGCAACGAATCGCCTTTTTTTAGATAAAGAGGAAGATATTTTGAGGCAATTTTTTAAGCGTTGATATTTTATAGGAGGCTGCAAGCCATGAAAAAATTCATGAGCGTCTTGTTGGCAGTCTTACTAGTTTTTATTGAATTTAGTTACGTCCAAACAGAAAAAAAGCCGCTCTTGGTCGTGCTCCCTCTAAGGGGATTAGCCCTGGGTGAGGTAGAAGCCATCCAAATAACACAATTTCTGCATGAGGAGCTTTTCTATAAAGGACGGTATGTGCTCGTCGAACGGAATCAAGTCAATAAAACACTCAAGGAATCTCAATATCAACAAACAGGAATATGCGATATTGAATGCGCCGTCAATCTGGGAAAACAATTAGCTGCGGATAAAGTCATAATCGGGACCGTTGGGAAATTAGAAAATA
>Ga0256868_10000454_pt1 | contig 24042 bp, 18 predicted proteins | sample RVTome_13_FD_187341 | JGI IMG/M metagenome (GOLD analysis project Ga0256868, IMG submission 187341) | Soil microbial communities from uranium-contaminated site in the Upper Colorado River Basin, Wyoming, United States - RVT92D227 HiSeq ...
ACCTGTCCCCGGATACTTATCGTTGGTATGGAGACGCTGAAAGATAACGAAAATACGCTCTGTGTATTCCGGAGCAATGCCAATGCCATTATCACGAACCGAGAAGACCCAATGGTCCCCATTGGGGCTCGCTGAGATATGAACCCGGGGCGATTCCTCCCCATGAAACTTGATCCCATTGCCAATGAGATTCTGAAACAACTGTTCAAGTTGTGGGAAATCAGCCACGGTCTTGGGGAGAGGATCATGAGTTACCTCAGCCCCACTCTCTTCCACGGCCACCTTTAAATTGTTGACAGACTTATGAAAGACCTCCTCGCAGTCTACTAATTCAAAGGGATTTCCGCGGGTACCTACTCGCGAGTAGGCGAGGAGGTCATTGATCAACTGATACATGCGGGTGGCGCCGTCAGCGGCAAAATCGATGAATTCGTCGGCATCCTGATCAAGCTTGTCTTTGTAGCGTTGGGATAGAAGTTGTACGTAGCAGGTGACCATGCGGAGAGGTTCTTGGAGGTCATGGGAGGCTACATAGGCGAACTGCTCCAACTCTTTATTGGAACGAATGAGGTCTTCTGTCATCTGACGCAATTGCTCGTTTGCGATCACGAGCTCGAAAGTACGCTCTTTCACGCGTTGTTCTAATTCATCGCGAGCTTTCTCCGCAGCCTCCTTGGCCTGGACCAGTTCGGCATTTTGCCGCCTTAGTTTTTCTCTGTTTTCCTTCAGAAGATTGCCGGTGTAGGACGCAATGAAGGCCCCCATGAAGAGCAGCGCTGTGATTACAAAAAGAATGTCAAACTGATTTTTCCAAGGGAAATAAAAGCCCATTGAATGATATTCACCAGAGAGAAAACCCAAGTACTCCAATACCACGGTGAGAGCAAAGGCAATCGAACAGATACCGGCTACGATAAATGGCAATTTTCGGGGTACCACCACCCCGACATACGTTATCAAGAGACTGTAGATGGGAATAAGATACGTAGCCTCAATACCTCCCAAAAAATAAATGACAGATGTATATCCGATTATTTCTAATATATTGATAATAAGCGACAAATATTTAGATAAATTTATTTGAGTTATCCGCTTTAAGAGCCATAGAGTGGGCGGATTTATCAAGATCAGGAAGGCAACGGAAGCGCTAACTCCTGCCATTTGATCTTTGTTAATATGGCCCTCAAGAAAGGCAGCAAAAGCAAACACCCACATGAACACACTGGCCCCTGATCGAACAAGAGCTCCTTGCACATGTCTGCGAAAAAGGTTCTTTAAATAATCAGCATCCCTAACGCTACGTTGCTGATTGGGTATGGCCATCATTCCACTTGCCTTTCGATTGGTGTTGGAGGAATATCATCAACCCAGAGGTATTTTTTTAACGTCTCCATTGATAAATTTTCTAATAGTATCCAAAAAGGTCTCAGTATCAATCGTCTTCACGAGACTGCAAATAGCCCTAGAGGAGTCGTGCAAGGAATATGCCGTTCCTGAATCCAATCGGGTATCTCAACGCCTTCGAAAGGATAAACGGAGAGCCAGGTTAAAGGGTAACTAATAGACTATCTATCCGTAAACGCAATGATAAGATTGTTCAAACGGCTAGAGAAGAAAGTGAAGTTGGCAGGTCTTTATGATCTAATCCAGACTTTTAAGAGATTCTTTTCCTTTGAGGAAAGTGCCGTTTTTTGTTACATCCTGTGAAGAGCCCCGAGGGACATAGGTGAAAATTGACACTTTTCATCACGAATGGATGAGGATCAGGGGTAAATGCTTTAGGCTCGAATGTTTATCCTTGACGTTGCCTATATTTCACGAAGGTTTCCTTCTGACCCCAGGCTTTTTTCCATGGAAATGAAGAAAAATCTACACCCCCACCCTGTGGATTCCTGATTGGAATATATCTATTTTATGAAAAATGGTCAATCGAAACTTTCAGAAATAAAGAGTCAACCCTTCGACTCCCTGGCCTGTCCTTCGACTTCGCTCAGGCCGATGGGCCCAGGGTTGACCCTGAGCGGCGCTTCGTTACTCAACCTTCAAAGGTGGGGCTTGCCTTCGACCCGAGTTCAGGCCGAGGGTGCGCCGCCGAACGGGTCAAAGAAGTGGGCTGTCTGTTAGGTTGAAATCACGTATCCCAGGTGAAGATATGGAAATCAAATCCTCGCTTTTTTGAGGTGTCGGAAACAGAGGGTTCATAGCAGATACTGAGCCTTCCCGAGAACACTTCGGCCCACTTGCTTCGTCTGTCGCTTTCACTAATCCTCAGATTCGATTGCCGACTGATTTTAACAATTAGAAATGTTCATCCAGGAGCGATCTGACGCCTGATAATGCGAGCCGGTGTCTTCGTTCCCATCAACTTTCTCAGAAATAGGCGGAAAAAAGGGGCCAGAAGTATTTCTGAAATCCCCTGATATCAGGTCTATGAAATGGCTATCGAAAAATCGGCCAGCAAGCCTTCAAGATTTCATCAACAGTTACGGGACCGCTGGACTGCAAAAGTGTTAATACCCAGGTGGCGGACAGGGGCCAAATATGTCAGGTGCTATATGGCACAACGACCACCCCCTGTGAATGCATACCGGATCCACCTGCCAGCAGTCTGGGTCATGGCAGTCGATCTCCCCATCGCCATCATTGTCGATGCCATCGAAACAAGCCTCGTTTCCCTCCAGATTGCGTGTCCACCACCAATTCTCGCTTGAGTCACCGCGGGTCCAAGAACTCTTCATCGCCGGTCCTGTTGGGCCTATTCCCACCTCTTCCTCGAGGTAAACGGGAATGGGGGTGTTCGGAATACTGAACCAATCCGAATTCCTCGCATACTGGCCCCAGCGGCCTTGGAACTGCAGCCACTCTGGTTCGGTGACCTGATAGCTCGGCAGAGCAGACGAGATAATCCGATACTTGCCAGGAAGATATGTGGAAAATACCGGCCCGTATCCATCGGTCAAATCGCGCAAATCAACCGAAGCCGTACCCAAATAATAATCTCTTTCCCAGATTCTTTCGTAGTCATGTGCACCGGTCGTTGGGTAATGGGCATGTGAATAAAGGGCCACATAGATCTGCGGGTGCGCGCCGTCGAATTGAAGAGTCTGTTCAAAATTATTGCCCCTTGTGATCCACTGACCTCCGGCATGTCTCGACATATAGACGGAAATGAGCTCCTTGGTTCTGTTATCGACGCGCAGGGTGACATATTCCCAGTCTCCGTAATGCCTGCCGACCTGCTCGCAAAACTGAATCTCGCACAAGTTCCCGCTTGCGCAGGTCTCCGCTCTGCCCGGGCCGTTGAAGGGATAGAAGAACCAGAACTGTAATTCCGTGGAAAGCCAGTTCCAGGGCCGAACCCGAACAGACGCCTGCGCCCTATCGAGACTTCCCGGAGTTACACTATTATCAATGTGAAGATACTGTCTGAACGATGGGTCGCCAAAGTAAGGACTGGATTGCACGTACGATTCGACATCCTGCATGAGCGTTGCAGTTGATGTGGTCACATCGCCAAGGGGAGTGAAGGAAAAAGAATTGTAGTTCGATTCATTCTGCACGAGGCCCCATACCAGAACCGTTCCGTTGTCCAGGACATATTCCGGGGAATCCAGAAAGTACTCTTCCGGCATGGGCGGCACCACATAGCCGGTCCCTGCAAGCCACAGATCAGGTCCGTACTGCTGGATAAGCTGTGCTATATCGTCCGAACCTATCTCATATCTTTTCACTATCCTCGCATCGATCGTGAACAATGGATCCGTCGGTGGGGACCAAGAAGAGTCGTTGTTGCCGCCGGACCCCGTGAAGGTTCCCAGAAAGATCCCATTCTCGTCTGCAGGAATGATCTGCCATGACCCGAAGTAGTAGTCTGCGCCTGTTCCCTGATCGATCCAGATCGTGTTTCCCACCTTTGCCGGTACGGTCAGGTCCTTCCTCACGCATCTGACCGCATCGGTGCTTGGTTTCGAGTAGCCGGTTTGGGCAACCAGGCCGAGGCAGACATAATCTTCTGACGGAGGAACAGGCTTCCAGAAGGAGCCGTCCATATCGGCGCCAGACCCCCAATCGCTATATACCCAGGTGTAGTCAACGGGGCTGGCAAGGGCTCCATCCCGCAGTCCGCGGGCTGCAAAGACGAATCCGCGCGGTGTCCCGTAATCGCCTTGTCCATAGTGTCCCAGGCTGTAAAATCCTGTAGGGACGACTGGCCGGTAATAGGCACCGTCAAAGTCGCCACCACTCCCTTTATCCCGCCACATCAGTTGAAAATCATCCACGTAAGCCAGTTCCAGCGCCAGCTGCACAAACGCGACAGTTATACTTGAATAGCTGATATTTCCTGCCATGTCCGTTGCCACGGTTTCGAGAATATTTTGACCACTTACCAAAGGCACGCTGCAGGTAAATGATGAGTTCGACAGGTTGCCGGGTATTCCGTTACAAGTGATCTCAGCAACCCCGGAGAGGGCGTCATCAACCATCCCCTGGACACTAGCAGGGGAATCCTGCAGACTGGCTCCAGAAAGCGGCGATAGTATGGTTGCAACCGGTGGCGTCTTATCGATTTTGATGGTCACACTAGCAGATGCGGTGTTTCCCGCAATGTCTGTTGCCGTGCCAGTGATCACCTGGTTAGCTCCTTCCTGCTGCACTTCCACGGCTTCCGAACAGGACGCAATGCCGCTCGTTGTGTCCGAACAGACGAAGCTCACTGTAACATTCGTGTTGTTCCAGCCGGCAGCATTCGGAGAGGGAGACATGGTTGCCGAGATCGTCGGCGGGGTTTTATCAATCCCAGTGATCTCGATCGTTATCCTACCCTCGGGCTTGCCGCGAATCTCAACGGTCAACTTATTGTTCTTCAATAACCTGACTGACTTTTGAATATGGGAAACGTTCTGGTTAAAGTGGCTGGGACCGATAATGATACGGCCGTTTAACCTTATGACGGCACTCGAGACTTTTTCTTGGGAGTAGTTGTCTTGATCAAAATTTCGCCACCCATGGGCTAATCTTCTCCATCTGGATGGCTTGCCGCGAAGCTGATTGCTTTTGCCACCATTATAGATATGCAGAGTATAATGCGTATTCGGATCGAGTATTGAGAAGTTTTCCTTCACAGTTGTAGGCTTTCCTGAGGTTCGAACGTAGTCTTTCGGACCAAATGCTGTAAACGAGGCTGCATGGGATTCATCTGGTAGAGCCACAACATTGAGATATGCTCCTAACAGAACCAGCGTTCCTATGAGGACGAATTTCTTCATGGGAGAACCCTCCTTTGAATAGTGCACGACAGAGCAAGCAGTAGAACTTGAAAGCGCTGACAAGCACCGTTGAAAATGAAAGGCCGCTAAAGAAATCCACCAATCCCTTCAGAGGCCATTTTTGGGGAGCCCTTACCCCCACAATTCATAAACTCCCGCTTCAATGAAAAAGCCGCTACCCAAATTTTATTGGATAGCGGCCCGACTACCCAGCCCTCTTAACCTCCAGAAATATGCTCATCATATTTCTGGACCCTCACGATCTCACTTTACAGTCATTTTTTCCAATGTCAAGAACGTTTTTGTAAAGGACCAAATTGCGTAAATTGCTGTCAAATTACGTAAAACAAAATCCGGTTTCTCTTGATACACTGGTGATATGGGGTCAGGCTTGCAAAATTGCAATTCGTGGCTCTGGGGTCGAATCTTTATCCTTGGCTTTGTCTATATTTCACGAACATTTCCTTCAAACATCAGGATGAAAGAGCAACCCGCCTTGTCTTCGTCAAACGAAGAAATATCTGCACCGCCACCCCCCGGCTGTTGATTGGAATATATCTACTTTGTAAAAATTGGTCAACCCAAACTTTCAAAAAGAAAGAGTCAAAGAAGTGGGATGCTTGTTACACCTGGGAATGTGCATAAAAAAGGCAAGGCCATTTTCAAACCCTGCCTTTACTCTTTACACGGAGAAGGTTAGACAATTCAGTAGAAATGTTTATCCGGCAATAGTGTATTTTGTACCCGCCGTGTTAAGGATGAACTGATCGGGCATCTCCCGAGCAAAGGCCGAAATGGCTTCAAATCCAGTGCAATGAGTTGGGACGATGTAGTCTGGATTGACAGCTTTAATATCGGCAATCGTCTTTTGGATCAATTCTGGTTTGGCACCACTTAAATGGAAACCTCCCATGACTGCGTAAACTTTTTCGATTCCCGTCATCTTCTGGGCATGTTTTACTGTATTAACAATCCCTCTATGGGCACAGCCAGAAAGCACAACCAGCCCCTTTCCTTTAGCATTTAGAATCACAGCCTGTTCTCCGATAAAGGTTTCCTGTACAAATTCGTTTCCCCTCTTAGCCACAAAAAAGGGCGGGATCTTTTCATAATCCGTAACCTGCTCGATCTTCCCTGGCAGATATGCTCCGGGTATGATCGGGGTAGGTTCCTTTATCTCCACGATCTTAACAAAACCTAACTCTTCAATATCCTCTCTTTTGAGGGCCAGTAGGCTGACAATACTCCCATTTGGTATTCGAAAGTAGGTTCCTACAAAGAATTGCTCTCCGACATAAAAAGGAATTCCCTTCCGGAATTCTCCTTTTTTTGCTTTAAGGATCTCAACAACAGTAGCTTGATGGTCAAAATGATCATGGCTTAGCCCAAGGGCCTCTACTTTTGCAAAATCAATTTTCAGGAGTTTCATGTTTCTCATAACCCCTTGGGGATCCGAAGCAAAATCGAAAAGGCAGGAATGAGATTCGCCATTTACTACGGTTTCGATTTGGTAGGCCAAACCATGTTCCGCATGCAAGACACCTTCAAGAACAGAAGTAGTCCCCACGTGCCTCTTGGCGATCTTATAATTTGGGCGGAGAAGATCAGCATAGTTATCAGTAATAACTGTAATTACGATTTTCTCCGATTCTGGAATTTTGACCGCCCCTTGCGCCCATGAAACTCCTTGCAAGGAATTCCCCGCCAACAAAACAGTGCCTGTGGCTGCCGTGGTTTTTAAGAATTCTCTTCGATTCATTCCCTTTTCCATAAGTACCTCCTCTCTTAAATGAATAAGGTCCCTTTCTAAAAAAACTGTTCTATTCTTGAATCGAGCAATGAAATGAAGAAAAGCTCCAAAGGAAAACCCTGAATCCCTTGGAGCCTTCCTATGCGGCCCGGGGTCAGGTCTTGCAATGATACAATGACTCTGTGGTTGAATCTCTATTCTTGATTTTACCTTTACTTCACGAAAGTTTCCTTCTGACTCCAGGCTATTTTTCCTGAAAAACGAAGAAATATCTACACCGCCACCCCGTGGATTTCTGATTCGAATATATCTATTTTATGAAAATTGGTCAACCGAAACTTTTTGAAATAAAGACTCAAAGAAGTGGGCTGTTCGTTACACCAAAGAGTGACAATGGGCTGTCTCTATGATTTGAAGACTTCCAATTGCAAGTGGGTATATTGCTTGGTCAGGTCCGTGCCTTATTAGGCCTTCCCGCACTTAAACCTGGCTGGCCTTAATGGCTTCCCGCAAGGCTTTCTGATCCAACGGGGGCGCCAAAATACCGGCCCTTTCAACCAAGGTCACAGCATCAAAAGCACATCCGGTGGCACAAGCACCGCATCCTATGCAACGGTCTAAATTCAATTCCGGCTTGTCTTCATTGTCCATGGAAAGGGCTTGGGTGGGGCAGCGGTCGATACAGGCCCCGCAAGAGGTGCACAGATCACGGTCATGCAGGGGTTTAAATCCGGAGTTCAAGCTCAGCCCGGGTTTCGGTTGGGCCAGGGCGGTCTTTAGGATGATGCAATGACAGCCGCAACAGTTACACAAAAAGTCGATTTCCTGGCGATTGATGGTCGCATGGACCAGGCCGGCTTCCTCCGCTTTATTAAGGACCTCCATAGCTTCTTCTTTGGAGATCTGCCGACCCATCTTCCGGTCGATGACGAACTGGGCCCCCATTCCGAATTGCATGCAGACTTCGTCGGGTTTTCCGCAATCGTCCTTTTCATCGATCAGCTTGGCCTCATGGCGACAGAAACAGGTGGAAACCGCCAGGGGTTGATATTTTTCTATGTAGGAGGCCACCTGCTGATAGGTACGGATGGTGTTTCCGGCCTGGATCTTTTGGTTCACCGGGATGACCCGATTGATCGGATAGGTAATTTTCACCTGATGCTCCCCGGCATCCAGAGTCGCTTTGTACGTGCGGATCAGATGAGCCAGCTTTTTATCCCTTTCCGTTTTGGTCCCCCTCATGAATTGGAATTCAAAGATCCCGGGCACAAAAACTGGCGCACTGTAAAAGGTTGCTCCGCCCATGGAACCGGCGGTGCAAAGCCCTTTGTTAGCCATGCCCTCCAGAATGGGCCTGACCTCATTTACCTCTTTTCCCATCTCCCTGGCAACGGCCTCGGCCGGATGAAATCCTTTGGGTATCGCGTTATAAACCGCCGCCTCTTCCGGGGTAAATAGTTCTTCTGCCAGGGCATAAAACTCGGGGATATCCTTACCCGGGTATCTCCCGCCTCGTTTGGCCAATATCCCGCATAGATCATGATACACTTTTTCGGCCATTTTCCTTACCTCCTCTATTGAGACTTTCATTGACTGTTGCGATGTCTTCACCTCAAAAATCTTTTCAACATTTTGCTTTTATTTTTATCTCCAAACAAATATCTGCCTAAGCTACGTAAGGGCTTTCCCCCTGGCAAGCCAAACAAGGAATTCCTGTAGCTGCCGGATAAGTTTCCATGCAAACGGGACAAAGGGCCATTGGTCCCCGGTTGATCTTCCTGTAAACTTCCGGCTTGATCTGAATCGGCTGTTGCTTGAGGATTTCTTCCCCCGCCTGTTTAATCTGAGAAATAAGCAAATTTAGGTCCTGTTCATGCTTGGTTTTAAGCTTCATATACCAGGCCTTCAGCTCTAGCCAGGGATCAAGCTTGATCGGATCCGGAAAAACCCGTACTCCTGATCCAGTATCTTTATTAAAGAGACTCAGAGCAAAACGGCCCAAAGATACAATCCTGAGCCGGCCGTTGCCTATGGTACATGGGGTCAATAATTGAACGGCATCAGGAAGGCACTTGGAAGTCTCGCAAAGGGCTTCATATAACACGCCGGCGGGGAAATGTTGTATTGCCTTGTTGACCATGAATCCTCCGACCAGGAGCCCGGGTGCAGCAAACCCATGAAAGGTTTCAGCCTCCTTAATGTATTCATCAAAGGGAAAAGGAAAGGATGGCTCTTTTTTCATAAAGCTCCTACTCGGCACGGGACATAACGGTGCATCGGAGTCCCGAAGCGATCGCGATTTGTATTTTTAGTCAGCCGGTTCACATTCACGCCCCAGGCCTTGCCGTTGTAAACGAGGCCGAAACCATGGGGTATCACAACGTGGCCCTTTTTCGCGCTCTCGCTGACCTCCAACTCGATCTGCTCGGAGCCGGCCTCGGTCGTGATCCGTACCAGCTGTCCGTCCCTTAGGCGGAGCGCATCCGCATCGTCCGGGTGCATGGCAAGCGTGCAGGCCCGCTTCCCTTCGACCCAGGCTGGGTCGCGCATGAGGGTATTGGCGTTCATGACTATATGGCGTCCCGCCATGAGGACCAGCGGGAATTCGGGATCGGGGGCCAGGGCCGCTTCTTCCTTTTGCGGTTCGATATCCCTCAGTTCATCGAGAAGTTCTGGAATCAGGAGACAGATCCGGCCGTCTTCGGTTGCGATATGTTCGAGGTTTTTTTCCGGGTCAATCCGCCCCACCCAGATCCCCTCAGGGTGATCCATAATTTCCTGAAAGACTTTCTCTCCCAGGGCAGGTCCGGGTTTGAATCCGGCTCGTCCCGCGTTTTCATGAAAAGCCTTCGGGGCAGTCTGCAGCATTCCCCAAAGGGCTGCCTTATGGACAGAGCCCATTGCCTTTCCAAGTGTTTTTCCGAGAATAAATGGCATGATTTTCAGGGCTGCGGGCTCCTTTACGGCATAGTCCATCAGGGTCGATCCAAAGGCGGCATGACCCTTTTCAGCCGCTTTGTATAGACTCTCCGGAATCGGGGGGATTAAGCCCAGCCGTTCCGCAAGCCGGAGGTGAATCTCGCCGCACTCCAGAGGTTCGCCTTCAGCCTCCACAATGGGCCGCCTCATCTGAAAATAGATCCCGGGATAGGTCACCGGGAAAAAGGTCCCGTCCCACGATTCGTATCCCGACCGGGAAGGCAGGATATAGTGAGAGAGAACCGCCGTTTCCGTCATGGCAATTTCCGCTGTCACAAGGAGATCAAGACGTTTGAAGGCCTCCTCATATGCGGTCGTATCCGCGTAGGAACGCAGGGGGTTGGCGCCGGAAACGTAGACCGCCCGCAATCGCTCCTGATGATTGGACAGGATTTCCTCCGGCATAACATTGGGCGGAAACGAGCCGCAGACCGGAAAGGAATTGGTCGTTACGGTGCGCCATGTCTTCGGGTTTCGCTCGTCCGAGTGCGATCCCATCGGCATCATGTGGCCGTTGAATACATTGCCTCCGCGCACGCCGAGCCGCCCGCAGATCGTCTTGAGCATTATAATGAGATACGAACAGACGGCGCTGTGGCGGTTCATATAGATTCCGAGATCGTGACGCATGGAGGATTTTCGGGTGGCGAACAATCGGGCCACTTCCCGGACCCGATCGAAATCGAGGCCGCAGGTCCGGACCGCCGCCCGGGAATCGAAATCAAGAAACAAAGATTTCACCTCTTCGAATCCCGATGTGTGGTCCGCAAGGTAGGCCTTGTTTTCCAGCCCTTCCTGGAGAATGATTGAGATCATCGATTTGAGCAGCAGCCCGTCTGTTCCCGGTCGGATAGGAAGATGGATGTCCGCCAGCCTGGCCGTCTCCGAGAGGCGCGGATCAACAACGATCAGGAGTTTGTCGGGGTCTTTAGAGATTCTCTGAAGCTGACGCGGGGCCTGAGGGACCTGATGGCTCTGCATTCCGTTCCAGCCGATAACCAGCAGGAGGTCCGTCTCCGCGAGATGCGGGCCATCGTGAATATACTGCCGGCCATAGGTTCGGCCGCAGACCCAGAAGTCACCGGCAAATTCCTGGGCCAGGGCGCTGTAATGGTACTGGGAACCCAGACCCCGCATGAGCCGCACGCCGAAAGCCGCCTCGAAATGGCACCCTTGACCGCCTCCTCCCATATAGGCGAATGATCTCGGACCATAATGATCGACGATCCCTTTGAGCTTGAGCGCTATCTCATCAATGGCTTGATCCCATGAGATCCGCTCGAAGCGGTCGCCCACCCGTTTCAATGGATATTTGAGGCGATCAGCATGATGCTGGTGATACGCGATGTTCAGGCCCTTGCGGCAGGCGTATCCTTCGCTTTTCGCATTGGACTTATCGGGTTTCACTTTGACGATCCGGTTGTCTTCGACTTCCACCTCCAAACCGCAATTCTGGGGGCATAAAACACAACCAGTCTTATATATTTTTCCCATCATGGCTCCTTTCTCCGGCCGTGATGCCGGCGGGAATTCGTTCTTCACAGGGGACACCCGTCTGACAAAACCCGCAGCCTATATAACCACCGACGAATTGCTCCTTACGCCCCTGATCTTTTACCTTTTGCGCCATGGCCGCGGTGAGATATGCGAAACACTTTGCCTTATCATGCCCCTTTTTGCTGATAGCACCCGCAGGGCAGCGTTTCATACATGTGCCGCAGGTTCCCTCGCGAATGAACAGGCAGTTTTCCCGGTAATCTATGGCAACACGCGGTGAAGGAGGGATCGAAACATTGCAGACAACACTCCCCATGCGTCCGGCCGAGCCCTTAGCTGTAATAAAACTGTCATTAATACTAAAAGTCCCTAGACCGGCGACGTAGCCAACATGGCGCTGTGACCATCTCGATGCCGGAGCCCAGGGGCCTTCGCGCTTAATTTCAAACCAAGGCTCCTGCTCCGGAGCAATGGCATGATATCCCAGATCTTCAAGCAAGACTACGAGATGGCGTTGTAACCTGAAGTTGCATTCCTGCCCGAACCAGCGGGCACGATTCCAGCGCAGGGAGCAAATCTCCGATTCTTTGCGCATGCTCTCACGGATAAGGATTGTACTCGGCAGAAAATAAGAGACAACGCTGATGTTTTCAGGGTGGTTGTATCCAATCCTCTTTTTCTTGAGATTCATTTCGAGGGCTTCCCGCGGTGTCACGTGGAAATCGCCGATTATTTTCTTGTACTCGCTAAAAAGTAGATCATCGCCGTCTGCAAAGCCAACAAGCGGCTCATCCCACATATGCTCGCCAGGAAAGTCGGGCATGATATTATTGGGCGAGTTCGCGAGATAGTTTTTTATCTCCGCCTCCAAGAAGGTCGCCGGGTCTCTTTTCATTTCATCTGCATTCATTACACGCTCCCTAATATTTGAATTGATAATGAAAATCGCCGGAAAGTAGAATTGTCGGAGAGAGTATACGCCGACGGGGGAAGGGGATTCAAACGGGAATCGATAAAAGATCTTGGAGATTTCCTATCCCCGTCGGCGGGAAATTTGCCATCCAGAAGTCCCTCCAACATTTCGAAAATGTCATTCCCTTGTTTCTTGCTCTCCACCCTCATCAAGCCACCCGCTCTGCGGGGGTGTCTGACTCCGTTTTGTTAACGTTATAGATTCACTCGTATTACACCCATCCGGCTGTGTCTCCCGTTTTGGCGGTCATAATCATCGCCCTTACAAGGCATCCCTCTAAAAAAGCCAGACATTCAAACTCCATAAAGCGTGAAACATTTTTGTCAAACAAAATCTGAACTTCCCAAGGAAATTCATCATCTGCGTCATGATAAACAATTTGGAGGAGGATTTTCGGCAATGCTTTCAGAAGCCATGTATAGCCGCCCGATTTCAGCTTACCGTTAAAAACCCCACCTAATCTGCACATAGTTTCGCTGAACGTTACATAATCTCCACTGAATGTTTTTCCGAGCGGATCGGTCATCCATTTCATACTTGTGCCCCTGAATATTATTCCTGTGCCAGGAAGACTAGAAATCGGCACATATGAAAATGCAGGTTCACCCACGCCTTTGGACAAGGTATAGTGAGCGAGCACACTACGGTTATTGACATTAACCGGCTTACCGTCCGTCGGATTAACGCCGAGGGAACTAATCTCGTATTATCGGCCAAGAAAATTAACAGATAGGGCACCGTCCGGCTGAAGTGACAGACCAAGCCGTTCGGTAACCTCTAAAAAATCGCATTCGCTCAATTTGGGTATAAGGGTTTCATAAATTCGTTCATAACCACTACTCATAAGATACTCCTTTCATTGTGCGCCGTAGATGCTTATTCTCAAGACCGTGCAAGGGTTGTAATGACTTCCAGGCCACAGTTCTGAGCACTAAGAACACAGGAGGTCTTCTCCCATTCAGTCATATCCATTCCTCCTATAGGTGATCAATAAGTTGTAGGCAAGAAAATTGTAAACAAGGTATCTCAGCAAAAAAATTACCGGCTGATTTTTTCCCGAAGTTTCAAAATAAGACCACGCAGCTCCCGCTTTTCATTTTCTGTAAAGTCTGCCAGGAATTCTTTATTGGCTTCTTCGATCAACTTCTTGGCCTCAAGCCCGGTTTCTTTTCCGAGCTTGGTCAGATGGATCTTGACCGATCGTCGGTCATCGGGGTTTCCTTTGCGTTCGATGAGTTGAGCGGTTTCCAGGCGATCCAGAATACCGGTTAAGGTGGCGCTATCCAGTTCAACTTTTTTCCCTAATTCACCGGCCATAATCTGATCTTCCTCGGCCAGGAATCCGATGACCATAGCTTGGACCGGCGTGATGTTAAGCCCCGATATCTTCTGGCTCATAAATTTTGTTCCGGTCTGACTGGCCTTTGCCAACTGGAAGAAGATACAATTGTCAGCTTTCATCCAAAATACCTCAATTTATATTGCTTACAATTTGCTTGTATACAATATAAAAAAGGAAGTGTCAAATCTTTTTTACTGGGGAGGGGCTCTGGGGTCGAATCTTTATCCTTAATTTTGCCTATACTTCACGAAAGTTTCCTTCTGACCCCAGATTTTTATCCCTGAAAACGAAGAAATATCTTCACCGCCACCCTGTTGATTCCTGATTGGAATATATCTATTTTATGAAAACTGGTCAACCGAAACTTTCAGAGAGACCCAAAGAAGTGGGATGTTCGCTACACCTACCCATCCTCATATGGGGCAGATGCAGTTTACTGAACATTTACGTTTGAAATAAACAAAGGCAGGACCATTTCTGCCTTTTAATGGGTGACCCCAAATTCCTTCGGGATTGGGAGCAGCTTTCCAAAGCGCCTTTCCGAACTGAATCCTCTTTCGCATCTCTTCAAGCACTGGCGTACCAAGAGCTGCGATGCGCCTCCTGTATCCGCTTGATTTGGAAGCCCGGTATTCAGGTGGCAACTGCGCGTGTGAATTCATGTAATTGTTATTGAAACAAACTGTTTAAAACCTCTTTGGACACAAGAACGTCCATCAGACAAACCTGCAATCCGGTTGCTTTCTTCCTGTTTTAGTCATTACCATCTGCCACAACTGAAGGCCCCGCGCCCTGAAAGCACCTGCGCTTGACAAAAGATAATAATCCCACATTCTCTTGAATCTTTCACCGTATTTATTTTTGAGAAGGGGCCAGGAATGCTGAAAATTTTCATGCCACGCCATCAACGTTCTATCATAATCCGGCCCGAAGTTGTGCAGATCCTCGACCACAAAAAGCTTTTCAATCGAAGAACTTATCTGATTTAGGGAAGGTATCATTCCGATCGGGAAGATGAACTTAGTTATCCAAGGATCCAAATATCTTTTGGATGTATTATTGCCAATCGTATGCAACAGAAAAATTCCGTCGTCATTTAAACACCTGTGGCCGATCTCCATAAATGACCGATAGTTTTTGTAGCCCACGTGCTCAAACATGCCTATTGAAACGACGGCGTCAAAACTCCCATCCACATCCCTGTAATCTTGCAATCTTATTTCAACAGAAAGCCCTTTGCACGATTTTATAGCATATTCAACCTGTTCTTTGGACACCGTAATGCCCACGACTTCGACATCGTATTTCTCAGCAGCGTATTTGGCAAAGCTTCCCCACCCGCAACCTATGTCCAGGACTTTCATTCCTTGCTTCAGCCCCGCTTTTTTGCAGACCAGGTCCAATTTTGCTTCTTGTGCTTCATCCAGGTTTTTTGCATTTTTCCAATAGCCGCAGCTGTACACCATCCTATTGTCCAGCATTTTTTCAAAAAGGTCGTTACCAATATCGTAATGCCGTTCGCCGATCTGGAATGCCCTCCTTTTGGGTTGCAGATTCAATATCGTAGCTGCAAGAAGCCTGCTCAGAGTTTTTATATCTGCTTTGATTTTGGATTCCAGATCCGCTATTACAATACGGTAAAAAAACTCGTCCACCCGCTCACAGTCCCACCAGCCGTCCATGTAGGACTCGCCTAGGCCGAGGCTCCTATCTTTCAAAACCCTGCTGTAAAACAGTTCATCGTGGACCTGGATGTCCCATGGCCTGTTTCCATTGACCTTTACGTCTGCAAGAGCCAGCAATTCTTCAGTTAGTTTTTTGTTGTGATCCATTTTTTACGACCAGTTCTTCCTCTCGATGAAAGTACGCGGCTCGTACTTAACTCCGCGCGCCAGCCGTTCCTCTTCCCTGCGGAGGAGGGGGGACGCGGAGGAGGGGGACGTAGGGGCAAAGGGGAATTACTCGTTCCAACCATCCAACTCCGCGATCTTCTCCTGACTGGCCATCCGATTCACCGGCGACGCCGTCATTCTCAGAAACCGGGCCACCGACGCCCCCGTGTATCCCAACTTCCGCACTGCTACCTGGCAGAATAGCTTCCTTCCCGTAGTGACCCATCCCCATTTACGAAGCCGAGGAAACCTTGCTTCCATTTTCAAAAAAAGGCCTTACTTCAATGGCGCGAATGGGCTCAAGAATACTGCCGCGTTCCACCCGCAATGTGTCACGCAATAACTGTCGCATCTCTTCATGATTCAAATGGTAATTGCTGCCCATATCAGAGGGGGCCAGGCACAATTTCTTAAGGGTGTCGACATATCGTAGGATGTTATCCTTATCATATACGAAAATGTGGCTAGGAATCGCCTGTATCTGGTTGTATAGCGCAAAAGCGAATCCGAATTTGCTCTGCGTCTCCCGCTGGCCGGAGCTTCCTCCCCCTCCTTGCCACAATACCTTATACTCCGGCACGGCAAAGTACTGCTGGTACGAATTACGGCTGTCCCAGTAGTTCAGGGGTTCGGGAATGGCATAAAGACGCTCTCTGTGCCTTTTCTTTCGGGGCTTTGAGATTTTCTCCATGGTGAATTTCTTTTTCCATGCACGCGGATAGAGATCTCTATACTGATCTCGAAGAATCCTTCTGGCCTGAGAATAGTATTCCTTTAAAAGTTTTCGGAAGTATTGGTTTTCTGTATCGCGGTCATGCTCCAGAAATTTTGCCATCCGAGCGTTAATCTCGCGCTCAAAATAGCGCAGGACGGTTTCGTCAAGCTCCGATACGATCTGCTCTGTTGTAATCTTCACATATCGCTTATCCCAACAATGTGAGGGATCAAGCAATTCCTCTTCTATGATGATGGTGAACGGAGAACAAGGGGCTTGCTTCATGAGGCGTGCAATTTGGCGATGATCGCTCGCATGACGGAACTTATTGCTGCCGTAACCAAATTCATAATCCTTGAGCGATTGGAGGTTCCGATGCACATCCGGCGGTATTTCCTTAAAAGAGGCTCGGCCGTATATTTTAATCCCGGTCAAAGGCTAATCCCCGCACTCTGGAGTGTTTCCAATGGACGCGAAAATCTTAACGCCATTTCAGGGCTGATTGCGTGCCTTTCCCGCAATAACTCGTTTATCGTCTGACCTGGATTTGTTAAATAACTGGGATTCCGACGACAGAGATAATCGGTCATTCGGGCAACTCGTCGAGCGTAACGTATTCGCCTTTTCTGATCTCTTCTCTGGCCTTAGCGATCCTACGGAGAAATCTCTCATCATGTTCGATCTTGTAGTCAAACCAATCGTCCTCGTCGCGGAATCCGATCACAACGGCTGCTGGTTTGCCATGACGAGTAATAAGGACTTCCTCCTTCTCTGCCTCACGGATGATGGTGCAAATGTCGTTTTTCGCCTCGCTCATTGTATGCTTTTTCATTCCGGTACTCCGTGTTCTTTAAGCCAATTTTCCGCTTCAGGTTTCATTACAAAACCCAATACTTCAACTCGGCCTTGTTGGTCGTTAACATCATAGAACACCCGTAGCCTGTCCACTCGCAGACGGTACTGCGGTTGCCGTAAACCCTTTAGCCGTTTGATCCGGCTCTTACTCTCTTGTTTAGGTGCATTTTCAAGATGTGTTCGCATGGCCTCCTTCAAGGAGGAACGCCACCGCGCATCCAACCTCTTAAATGCCTCATGTGCACTTTTCGCGATGATGACCTGATATCTCATTCTGGGAAGAATATAGCCAGATTACAATTAATTGTCAAGAGGTTTAAGTAGCAAGAAGGGGGCATTGGTGACTACGTTGAATTTGATTATATATCTTGAGGACGGTTTTTATATTCTGATTCAATAACAATTAGATACAAAGTATTTTATTGGTCTCGCCATTTTTGTCCTATGTCAAGGGCAGACCCCTTATTCTTATCTATGTATGTCAAACATAAGTTTCGATGGTTCCGAAGAAAGTTTGGAGATCCATTTATGTTAAGAGGTCTCGATTCTGGATTAGCAGAGAAGACGACGGTCCGGCTGGGCGGCAATCTTCTCCGCAGCGGCCCGCATCTTCGCAATGTGGCGAAGTTTCTGGTAGAGAAGCTGAAATGCCGTTCCTCTTGTACCAATGTCCTTTTAGAGATATAGTTATAGGTAATTATGCCACCAGCCCTGATGCAGGATACAATTCTCAACCAGTCCGAAAGGAGAGCGCAATGATTAACTCAGCGGCAATCCAGAGAGTTCAGAAGATCAAAGAACCCCAAAACCTCTCCGAGCGCATCACTTGGCTAAGGAACTACTACTTCAAAGGGGCGGGTCGCGCCTGGAACAACGAGTTCACGGCCTGGACCACGGGCACCCCTTGGGATGTCCAGTTCGATGAGGTGACCTTCTATATCGTGCCCGAGACCTACGCCTTCCTCCAACCCTTCCGCACCTCCATGCAGCAGAGTGCAAGACCGGCGGAACTCCACCCGGATTTCTGGTCTTGGAGTCTGCCCGAACGCAAGGCCTGGTTTGTCAAAGAGGTGATGGTGCAATACGTGCCCCAGGAGATCCTGCCGGGTGACCTGATTGCGGGCGGACGCTTCAACCTCCAGACATCCATGTGCTGGACCGAGAAAGAGGTAAAAGAGCGCGACAGGCTCATCTATGGCACGAAGGGCGTGCGGGCGCAGATGAAGTGGTTCCACGATCATGGCTACGGCAACTCCGGGGCCACAAGCGGCCATCTCATTCCCGGATATGAGCGGGCACTGCAGATCGGGTGGAGAGGAATCTATGAAAACCTTGAAGCGAGATACAATGCCCTGTCCGAGAAAGAAAAGAAGGGCAAAAACGGCGCCCAGCTACGGGCCATGATCACCGCCGCAACGATGCCCAGGGATTTGGCCAGCAAGTATGCGAACCTGTGTGAGAAGCTCGCTGCATCGGAAAAAGATGCAACCCGCAGGGTCGAGCTGGAGCAGATGGCGAAACATTTACACCATGTCCCCTGGGAACCGGCCAGGACCTTCTGGGAGGCCGTCCAGTTTCTGTGGCTCACTCATATACTTGTCATGAGCGACGAGAACTACCCCGGGCCGGGTGTGTCCTTCGGGAGAATTGATCAGTACCTGCTGCCTTACTGGCAGGTCTCGCTGAAAAACGGCATGGACCGGGAGTTCGGCAAGGAGATACTGAAATGCTTCTGGATCCACGCCAACACGGTATACGACGCCATGATCCGCATCGGCAACCAGGGCATCACCTCGGGTTACGGACAGCTCATTACGCTTTCGGGTGTGGGGCCTGGCGGCAGGGACATGACCAATGACCTGACATACGCCATGCTGGAGGTCATCGATGAAATGTCGCCCATCCTGGAGCCCAAGCCCAACGTGCGTCTCCATCGGGGCAGCCCGGAAGCGCTCTTGGACAAAGTGGTAGACATGATCTCGGTGAGTCAGGGTTCACCCTTCCTGCTCAATTTCGACGAGCGCTCCATGGCCGGGATGCTGCGCGAGGCCAAGAAGGCGGGCATCACCCATCTCATTAACGAAAACAACGTGCACGACTACGCACCCGTCGGCTGCCTGGAGAATACCATGCAGGGTAACGACCGTTCCGGCACGGTGGACAATAACCTCAATCTTTTGAAGTCCGTGGAACTTGCCCTGAACAACGGCAAGGACTTCCACGTGTTTGTGGACCCTATTACAGGGAAGAGTGAGAAGATCAAGCAGGACGGCCTTAAAACCGGCATGGCGATGGCATTTACCGCCTGGCAGCAGTTCTGGAGGTCGTATGCCGAGCAGACCAGGTTCAGCATCAAACGCTGTGCAGAGCTTTACGAAAAGTCGGAGTCCATCAGGGCCCGGTTCTGCCCTACACCCTATCTGTCCTGTCTGGTCAAGGGTTGCGCCGAGAAGGGTCTCGATATCACGGAGGGTGGAGCTGAGCTGAGCTTCACCACGCTGGAGGCGATGGGCTTTGCCACCACCGTGGACTCTTTGCTGGCCGTCAAATACCTCGTTTTCGACAAGAAGGAGTGCACGATGGCGGAACTGATCGGTGCGCTGAAGGCCAACTGGGAAGGCCGGGAAAAGCTGCAGGCCCGAGCCCGGTTCAAGGCCCCCAAATACGGCCGGGATGACGACGAGGCGGATGCCATGGCCAAAGCTGTGATGGAACTATGGTGCGAGGAGGCGTGGAAATATAAGACCGTCTCCACAAACCGCCAGTTCCGGCCCGGCATGCTGAGCTGGAACTACTGGGTGGGCGACGGTTTTATTCTGCCGGCAAGCCCGGACGGTAGACCAAAAGGGAGATTCCTGTCCAACGCCATCTGTCCGTCCAACGGAGCCGACATCAACGGTCCCACGGCCAACGCCAACTCCGTGGGCAAGGCCATGGGCGGCAGGGACCCTGCCGGGAAGGGCGACTTTCAGGGGTATTACAGCTGCCTGCCCAACGGCGCGAGCCACACCATCACCATCAACCCCTCACTTCTGAAAAACCCGGAACACAAGGCCAAGTTCAAAGCCTTCCTGAGGGGCTATACGGAAAACGGAGGAAGCGCACTGCAGATCAACATACTCGATGCCGAGATGCTGCGCGATGCCCAGAAGCGGCCCGAAGACTACCGTTCACTGCTCGTTCGGATCACGGGCTACAACGCCTATTTCACAAGCATCGGGCGCGAGTTGCAGGACGAAGTCATTGCCCGGATCAGCCACGGCTCGCTGTAGGCTCGCCAGATGAGTAGGCTCGTAAGATGAGCGCAAACGAAAAAAATATGACGGGGACAATACTCAGAATACAGCGGATGTCCACTGAGGATGGGCCGGGCATCAGGAGTACGGTATTCTTTAAGGGTTGTCCGCTTGCGTGCGTCTGGTGTCACAACCCGGAGAGTATCTCGCCCAGGGTGCAGATCCACTGGGAGAAGACCAGGTGCATCGGCTGCCGGAGTTGTATCGAGGCCTGCATAAAAGGGGCTCTCGCGGCGACGGAAACCGGTATGGCCATCGATCGGTCGGCGTGCGACTCCTGCGATGCTTGCGTGCAGGCCTGTCCATCCACGGCCATGCAGATCTATGGAGAAGCCTGTGGGCCGAATGATTTGGTGCGCGAGGTACTGAAAGACAAAGCATATTTCCAGAAGTCCGGCGGCGGAGTGACGCTGTCGGGTGGCGAGCCCACGATGCAGCCCCTTTTTGCTAAAGAGCTGCTTTCCACTTTCAAGCAGGGCGGCATCCATACCGCTCTGGACACCTGCGGGCAATGTCCGTGGGAGGCACTGGATGTACTCCTCCCACATACGGACCTGGTGCTCTATGACCTCAAGGAGATCAATGCAGACAGACACAAGGAATTCACCGGTGTCTCTAATGCCAGAATACTCGAGAACCTTGTCCTGCTTAGGCGCTTCATGAAGGAGCACAGCCTGCGCGGCGAACTCTGGATACGCACACCCCTGATACCGGGCTGCACGGCCACGCCGGAGAACCTCCAGGGCATCGGCATATTTATTAAGGAGCACTTGGGGCCGTCCGTCAGCAGATGGGAACTATGCACCTTCAATAACCTGTGCATCCATAAATACGAGGGGCTGGGGATACATTGGGACTTTCGGAGGGCCGCTCTCCTTTCCCGGGATGAGGCGGAACGCCTCGCTTCTCTGGCAAGGGAATCGGGGGTCGACCCCGGGATCGTCCACCTGAGTGGCCCCATGAGAGTGGCCTACGCAGATGAATCTATGGAAGACAAGGCACATACAGGCATCGCCCGGAGCGGTGCCTGCTAATTGAGGAGTGGGGGAGTTTGAGCATGAAAAAGAGATTGACACATTTCTCTGAGATTGACCTGAAGCAGTTCGAGCCCGAGGCCAAGGTAGGGTTGATCGCCACCATCAATCAGGAAGGTCTGCCCCATATCACTCTCATCACGGCCCTGCAGGCAAAAACGCCGGACAAGCTCATCTGGGGTCAGTTCTCGGAAGGGCAAAGCAAACAGAATGTCAAGACCAACCCTAAGACCGGCTTCCTTATCATGACTCTTGACAGGAGCCTATGGCGGGGCAAGGCTCTCTGGACTCATCAGACGACCCATGGCGAAGACTACGAGATGTTCAACAACAAGCCCATGTTCCGGTATAACGCCTACTTCGGCATCCACACCGTGCACTATATGGATCTCATGGAGACCTATGGCAGGGAATCCCTGCCCCTTCTGCAAATCGGGCTGGGATCCATTCTGACGAAAGCCGCGAAGTCCGCCGCTAAGCAGGAGAGTCGTGCCGAGCGTATCCTGAAACCTTGGGCCGAAGGCCTGTTCAACCGCCTCGATGCCATCAAGTTCCTTTCTTACGTGGGCGATGACGGTTTCCCGGTGATCATACCGCTTATCCAGTGCCAGGCAGCAGACAGCACGCGGCTCGCCTTCTCTCCCCTGGCCTATCATGAAGAACTCAGCGTCCTGCGGCAGGGTTCATCCGTAGCCATCTTTGGCCTCACCATGGACATGGAGGATGTTCTGGTCCGTGGAGTTTTTGCCGGGTTTGGAAGGCACCGGGGGGTTACGTTGGGGTGCGTGGATATTGTCTGGGTCTACAACTCTATGCCGCCAAAGCCCGGACAGATCTACCCTGTGCAGAAACTCGGGGCCGTGGTGAATTTCTAATTCCATTTTTGATTCATGAGTGCATTCATTATCCAATGCCAAGTATTGAAAGCGTGAAAGGCCAGAGGATCAATTCTTCAATTGTTACATTTTCCAAGAAGCCGTTTAAATAAATTCTGAGCACTTCGATCATCGCTTGGCCGATCTCTCAATCTCCTTCGCTCCTTGCTCACCGATCTGTCACCCACTCGGAAAAGCTCCCCTACCTCCGGCCTCTTAATCCTCACTTTGCTAGTAAAAGAAAAACTCCTTGACAAACCTTTGGCAGAAAGGTAAACAACCAAAGAATGTGTTTCTGCTCGTCCATTCATGAGGAGGAATTGGATGAAGGAGGGTCATCTTCCGCCGATTTGCTCGAAGAGGATTCGAATCTTATGCCAAATGGGATTGATTGTAGTATCTCTAATCCCCTTGGTGGTCAAGGACGTTTTTGCAGATGTTTCGACTAGCGGGGGGTCTAGCAGGCCTCAGATCTTATTCGTAAAAAATATGCAAGGAAACGAAATGATCGAAAATACAAACCTTTACGAGACAATATTCAAGCGGAAATCAATCAGAGAATACGATCTTACTCCGCTTGATGGACATACGCTCTCGGAGGTTATGGCGCATACGAGCGCCTTAAAGCCCCTATATGATGATATCAAAATCGAAATGAGACTTGTGTCGCAAAAGGATGTTAAGGGTTTATTTTTGGCAAAAGCACCCCATTATCTTGCAGTATTTTCAGAAACTAAAGACGGATATTTAACGAATGTTGGTTTTGTGCTGCAGCAGATGGACTTGTTCCTTTCGGCTAACGGTATCGGCAGCTGTTGGCAAGGAATGCCGAAGCCGACAAAAGAAATATTGAACAGCTCAAAGCTTGAGTTTGTAATTTTATTAGCTTTTGGTAAGCCAAAAGAAAGATTGCATAGAGAAAGCGTTTCGGAATTCCAGAGAAAACCACTTGGGGAAATAACTGATATTAAGGGCGCAGATGAGTTATTGGAACCTGCTCGCCTTGCCCCGTCTGCAATGAATAGGCAGCAGTGGTTCTTCACGGGCAACGCCAGCACCATTCATGGCTATCGCGCTAAATCAAGCTTTCTAACGGCCTTTATATTTGAAAAGATGAGCAAGATTAGCATGGGTATTGCCATTTGCCACTTGTGGATAGCTGCAAAACACTTTGGCAAAGAAGTTGAATTCATAGGTGATAAAGAGGCACAAAATAATCCGCCAGCAGGGCATTATTATGTTATCACTATTAAAATAAAATAAATTCTGAGCATTTCGATCATCGCTCAGCCGATCCCACCATCTCCTTCGCTACAGGCTCACCGATCTGTCGCCCACGTTCAGCATATTCTTATATCGCTTATCGGCAATGAAGAATTGCCCCTATTGGCCCATTCCATATCTGGCGAAAAGAATGGGGCAGATTATGAATTGAAATACCTTTTGAAATCAAGGGGGCTGCGGCTCGTGGGAATACGAAAGATCTGTTGACAAATGTCTTGAGAGATTTAGAATAGAGCCGGAATAGAAAAAGACGGCAACTTTTTTTCAACAGGGAGAAGAGGTG
>Ga0256868_10000455_pt1 | contig 24042 bp, 18 predicted proteins | sample RVTome_13_FD_187341 | JGI IMG/M metagenome (GOLD analysis project Ga0256868, IMG submission 187341) | Soil microbial communities from uranium-contaminated site in the Upper Colorado River Basin, Wyoming, United States - RVT92D227 HiSeq ...
AGCAATATCTGTCCTTGAAGCTCTCCCCACGGTGATTTCCTGGTTATACCCTCTTTGACAAACTTTCTATATTGCCTTTGCGCTGTTTTTCTGTCAGTCCCGAATACTCCGAGTATCCAATTCACTGAAAGATAATCAGGTACTTTCTTCAGTCCTGCTGTAGCTGCATAACTGCTCCATTTCCAATGCTCCGGCAGTTCTACAAGTTTTGCTCTGACGGGATTAAGAACAACATAACGGCAAAGCTCAAGGAGATAATTATCTTTATCAACCAGTATAGCCTTGTATCTTCCCTGGAATATGTGCCCCGGTCTTCTATGCCTTCTGTTATACAATTGGGTGTAGACCCCGTTCAGTTGGCGCATGCCTATGGATAAATTAGCATCGGGTGTCTCTACCAGAAGATGGTAATGATTATCCATAAGGCAGTATGCATGGCAAAGCCAATTGTACTTTTTTACGACAGTTCCCAGCACTCCGAATAAGTTTTCTCTGTCTTCGTCATCGCTGTATATCTTTTTCCGGGCATTCCCTCGTGATGTTATATGATAAACAGCTCCGGAATATTCAATGCGCAACGGTCTTGCCATATTGCTGACTATAGCAGATTATTTCTTATATTTCAAGACCTGACCCCATTTACCCCAGAGCCTTGGAGGGCGGGATGGCGCGAAAAATGATCTACGTAGGGCTTGATTTGTCTTCTTGATAATTTCCTCTACACATGATATCCTTCGCTTATGCTGAAGAAGCAGACTCCTCTCAGTTATCTGCAATTCATGAAAAGGATCAGCGCGTTGTTCCTGATCGTGGTTGCTGCGGCATCGCTCACCAGCTGCATCACCTTTCTGACCGAGCTCAAAGTCCGGGGTGACGGCAGCGGGACGATGGTGCAGACGATAACCCTGAACCCGGAGCAGATGAAGGAATCGATGGAAGGTATCGCGAAACAGATGGGCGTGGCAATGACCGAATCAAAGGAGGATTTGAAAAATGACTCCCCGAAGGCATCCAAGGAGGGACCGTTCAAGGAAGGTGACCTCAAGGGCAAGGCCGCAGATATGGGCCCGGGGGTGACGTTCGTGTCCGCGGAAACGATTGACACGAAGACGGCAGCCGGAGTCCGTGTGACCTACGCCTTCAAGGACATCAATCAGCTGGCCATCAACCCAAAGCCGGAGGCGGCGATTGGGACGGCTGCCGCCGGAGCTTCTTCGCAGGAAGCCGTAAAGTTCCGGTTCAACCGCATGTCGAACGGCAACGCAGTTCTCACAATCCACTTTGCCCATGCCAAGCCGGATACTAAGGAACAAGCCGCCACACCGCCACCTCCGGCTTCTCAGGAAGAATCGGCCCAGCAGACAGCACTAATAAAGCAGATGTTCAAAGGTCTCCACATGGGAATGGCCGTTGATGTGGAGGGCAAGGTTATTAAGACGAACAGCCCGTATGTCGAAGGATCAAAGGTCACGCTGATGGACATCGATTTCGACCCGCTTTTCTCCGACGAGGAGGGTTTCAAGGCGTTGAGCGCGAAGCTGGAGAAGGCGATGGGAGATGATCGGAAGACGATGGAGGCTCTCAAGGGGGTCAAGGGCATCAGGATCGTGACGGATCCGGAAGTCTCGATCGAGTTCGCTCCGAAATAGAGTTCCCCGGTACAGAAGAGTTAAAGAGGCCAATTGTATCGTGGATGGCGCGATGACGCGAAAAATGATCTATGTATGAGGGGCTCTTACCCTTCACTTTTAGAAACAACGTCCCCAAGTCCTTGTCTCAAATGTCAATAGTCAAGCCTGACACCGAGGGGTACTCTATATCTCAGATAGGTCTCCTTGTTTAGTTCATGAGAAAACCAACACACTCAGAAATTTTCAGCCGTGCGGAGTACTATGTGAACGCTCGCCCTCTATTGGGACCTTACGAGGCGTTTGTAACAGGAAGCAACTGACAGGGTGGTAAAAACTTTCCAATAGACATGTTTCTATGTAGAATGTGCATCTCTATCGATGCTTCAAGAGGTGGGACTTATTTAGGAAGTAATCCTTTAACTGTTGATTTAAGGACCCTGCAGGAAGACTATAGGAAATAACAAGTTCAATCTCAGACTTTTTTATGGCATTACTTCAGGTAATCATTAATCTTTTCAAGCTTGAACCTGTCGTCATCAAGCACATTATGAACAAATCTGAATATGCGTCTCCGCTGATCAGGTGTAAGCTCCGGATAAAAAACAGGGTTTGCAACGACTGCGCCGCGAAAGGTAAAAAAAGGCGCAACGATACCGGTCATCTCCGCATCCCCGGACTCCTTTATATATTCATTAAAAAATAAATCCAGCCCCTCAAGATATGCCCCCCTTACATCGCCGTAATTCTTTATAGAGAAGAATATGTAATTTATCGTAAGTGCTGTTACATCATCTGCCGGTTCACCCCATGGCCCCCTGCTTCTGTCAAGGAGGATAAAATCCGTGTCAGCTGTCTTTTCTGAACCAGGAGTGAGATGTAATCCCCTTTCTTTATGAAACCAGATATTGCCGGGATGGAAATCTCCGTGTATCTGTGACAGCCTTTTGTATTTTGGTTTCAACCTTGCGTACCAGTCTACCGATTTTTTAATGATATCCGCCATTTCTTCATATGTAAGGGTTCCGTCAGGATATGTGTCGAAGACACCCATCAGACACTCGCCATGCCCGACGGTATCCCTCAGCTTTCTCCAGTATAAGGTCTTTGAATCTTTCTTTACCGCGTGAATCCCGGCAAGGTACGAGGTCATTGCCTTTATTTTATGTATATCTTTATGTTCAAGGTGCATCTTTTTTGCAAATGCACTAAGGTCATTAAAATAATGTACCCCTTCTGCCCGTTCCATTAAGAGATAATATTCTTTTCCTCCGCCGATGGATTTTATAGAACCGTCCTCCATCTCTGATAACACATCAACTGCCTTAACATGCCTCGGCAGGTTTTTGTACTCATCGAGGTCGAGAAGGAAAACAGACGCCCTGTCCGAAGGATAATCATGCCCCAGACCCTCCGGGATTAGTGTTTTCACAACATACGATCGGACACCTGAGGATGTTTTCAGCTCTATAAGAAAACCAGATCCCTGGACACCTGATCCAAGCTTGGTAACCTCCATATGCATCACATCTGGGAATGTTTTAAAAAGGTATGCCCTTATTGCAGCCTCGTTGATCATCTTGACATCTCTTCAGAATTACTCAATAAATGAGCCAAGGGATTAAAGAGAAGACATAATATCGTTATATCTCACCAAAATTGCTTCTGTATCTCTCAATAAAATCTTCGTAGGTAAAGTGGTGCTCCTGAGTCCCGTATTTTTCTATCGCATATGTAGCTGTAATCGCACCCATTCTTGCTGAAATTATGATATCCCTTTTGAAGGCTATCCCCTTTAAAAGTCCTGCCCTGTATGCATCGCCTGCACCTGTCGGGTCTACAACCTGGTTAACCTTTGCTGCAGGAATCTCTGCATCTGATTCCCTGGTGCTGATAAGAGAACCTTTCTCCCCGAATGTAGTGATGATTGTCTCTGCAAGATCGAGGAGTCCTTTCTTATCCATGCCCGTCATCTTCATGATAATCTCAAGTTCATAGTCATTTGAGATTAACATCGTGGAGCCATCAAGCCATTTCCTGAGGGTCTGCCCTTCCCATTTTGTCAGAGACTGCCCGGGGTCGCAGATGAACCTTATTCCTTTCTGCCTGCAGATGTCAGCATACTCAATCATGTCCTGAAGGTTCCCGGGAGCGATCAGGGTAATAGAGTTTTCAGGATTTGTATTTTCAAACTTATACTCCGAGGGATATTTCATTGCACCCGGATTGAAACCTGTAATCTGGTTGTCCGACATATCGGTTGTAATATATGCTCCGGCAGTAAATTCTTCATGAATTATTTTTATTCCATCCAGAGGCATATTGTGTTTTTCCAACCAATCGAAGTAGTTCTGGAAGTCTTTTCCTATTGTCGCGATAATAAGAGGCTTTTCATTCAGAAGGCTCAGTGAGTAAGCTATGTTTCCGGCAGTACCACCGAATTTTTCGGACATGCCGTTGACATTAAAACAGACGTTCAGGATATGAATTTTGTCCGGAAGGATGTAGTCTGAAAATTTTCCGGGAAAGTCCATAATCCTGTCATATGCAATTGAACCGGCAATATATATATTCATACCACGCTAAATATACGCTATCCAAAAAGTGAGCTGATACTTAAGCAGTTCTTCTATTGAAGAGAGTTAATTTCACTTTCGATATCGTTCTTTTTCTGTATAAGTCCTTCCTTTTTCTGCTGTACCGCGTTCAGATCCTGTTTGAGAGGCTCTAACTCCTTCTCCAACTGCTTGAGCTGGATAATATTATAAGCAGTTCTCGCACCCTGTTTCTGATTGATCTCCGCTATTATCCTGTTCTCCTCCTCCTGTGCAGCCACAATTTGTGAGTTCACTGAAACCAACTCATCCCGCAACGTATTAATTCTTGCATTCTTGTCATCCTGAGGCTGCTGGGTTTGGGGTTGTAAAGGGGCAGCATCGGATTGCTCCTGCTTCTGCTGTACTGCCGACTCCTCCTTCACCGGAGCCGTTTGTTCTGTCGATTCTTGCCCCTCAATCTTGAGAATATCATTTTTCTGGATAATCATGGAACCCGTACTGAAGTTGATATTTACCTTTTCCCCTTTTTCTTCGTACGAATTAACACCGGAAATGACAGAGCCGTTATTAAGATAAATCGTATACGCTTCGCAATAGATAGGAAGCAGCATGACCAAAAGAAATAAAATAGTTTTCTTCATTATTTCCTCCTCAATTCTAGCAGAAGATTTTCAGCAACCTTCTTATGAAAACCTTTCAGCTTTGCTATTTCGTCGACTGAAGCTTTTTTTATATCTTCTATACTACCAAAAACCCTTAAAAGTTCAAGCCTCCTCTTCTTACCGACGCCGTGAATCCTTTCCAGCGGCGATTGCAGCATCCCTTTTTCCCTTAACTTTCTGTGATAGCCTACAGCAAATCTGTGCACCTCGTCTCTTATTTTTTTCAGAAGAAGTGATGACTGTCTTCTGTCCTCCAGATCTAAAGGCTCATCCGATCCCGGCAGGTAAGCCCTGTCAGGATTTTTGGCTACGGCAACAAGTTTTACAGGCTTTTTTAAGTCATGGATATTTCTGCTTATGACTCTTTTGCCGACTTCAAGATGTCCCTTTCCTCCATCAATAATAATAAGGTCAGGCAGGTCTCCTTCAAGGTTATTGATGATTCTTTCGATTAGTTCTTCCATCATTGAATAATCATCAATCCCTTTGACTGTTTTTATCTTCAGTCTCCGATACCTGTCTTTCCTGAATAAGCCACCTGACCAATAAATAAATGCCCCTACAGCTTCATTTCCGGAAATATTTGAGACATCGAATGCACCGATGTCCGCAGGGGGCTTTATGAGACTCAATCTCTCTTTTAAATCATGCAGTATTTCATCTGTCTGTCCTTCTTGCCTGGCCCTGTAGATGAAGGTTGCATTTTCCGAGGACATCCCGATAAGCTCTTTTTTCTTACCGGACTTCGGAGACGCTATCTTTACAGTCTTTTCTTTGCGCTGACTGAGCCATTTTGCAAGGGATTTCGATTCTGCCGGCAAGACGGGGGTTATTATCTCAGACGGGGGAATAATCTCCTTTGCATAAAGTTGCATGATAAAGGTGCGCATTAATTCCCTGTCAGAAAAATCCCCGATATTCTTTATGAAATAATCCTTCGAGCCGATCATGATCCCGTTCCTTATAAAAAAGACGTTAAATGACACTTCACTGCCTTCCCTGTAAAGTCCTATGACATCCACATCTCCGAGTTCCGGTGCGATAACCTTCTGCGATTCCCATGCCTTTTCGATCGCCCTGATCCTGTCCCGTATCGTTGCCGCTTCTTCAAACCTCATCTTTTCGGAGAGTTTTAACATCCTTTTTTCGAGTTCTTCGATCAGTTCCCTTTTCGCACCGCTCAGGAATAGCTTTATCTCCTCTATGAGTTTCATATATTCTTCTTTGCTGATGAGGCCTGCACACGGAGCAAGACATCTTCCCATTTGATACTGGATGCAGGGCCTTATCGGTTTATCAAGCAGATAGCTGCAATCCCTTATCTTAAAGTTTCTCCTGATAAAAGAAAGCGCTTCCCACATTGAGCCCGCCGGCACGTAAGGTCCGAAATATAATGCCCCGTCCTTCTTGATCCTTCTCACAACCTCAAGTCTCGGCCAGTCTTCATTAACCGTCAGCTTTAAATAGGGATAGTTTTTGTCATCCCTTAGAATAATATTAAACCTGGGTTTATGTTGCTTGATGAAATTCGCTTCAAGAACAAATGCTTCGAGCTCGTTCCCTGTAATAATATAGCTGAAGTCCTTGACCTCTTTCATCATGGCAGTCTTCCGGGAATCAAGATTAGACGTTTTCTGAAAATAGCTCCGCAGACGATTCCTGAGGTTTTTTGCCTTGCCTACATAAAGCACTTTTTGGTGTGCATTTTTGAAAATATAAATGCCTGGTTTTAAAGGGATACTGGAGAGATCTGTGAGCATAATTGTCGACGACCTTCGGATCTAATTATATTCCCTGTCCGGGACTCTGGATATTATCTTAAACTAATTGGAGTTGGCAATGCTCGATTTTTCTTTTTTCTTCTTGTACATCATCCTGTCAGCCTTGTCAATAAGCTCTTTTATTGAACATGGGATTTCAGGATCATACTTCGATATGCCGATACTGATTGAGAGGTTATATCCGTGTTTTTTTTTGGCATTATAAGCCCTCAGACTCTCCAGCAACCGGGCGGTCAGAAGTTCAGCATTTGCCTCTTCGGTTTCTCCTGCAAGGACTACAAACTCATCCCCGCCGACGCGGGCTATAAAGTCTGATTCACGGAAAGTCTTTTTGAGGATATCGGCGACCTCGATCAATGCGATGTCGCCTTCATGGTGGCCAAAATTATCGTTAATCCATTTAAGGTCATCCAGGTCTGCAAAAAGAAGCAGTATTTTTTTCTTCATCCGGTTTGCTATCTTCAAACGCTGGTCTGCAAAGGTAAATAGCCCCCGACGGTTATACAGACCGGTAAGTTCATCGGCAAGTGATAACATGCGTAACGCCTCCTCGGTTCGCTTTCGCTCAGTTATATCCACCAGGGCACCTACAATCTCAAGCGGCTCGCCTTTTTCATTCAATATCAGGACTGCCTGGTCGTGAAACCAGTTGTATGAGCCGTCAGCACACTTCCAGCGGTATTCTGTCACAACGGTACTTTTATTACATATCGATTGGAATTCCTCCATGACGTGATCATGGTCATCGGGATGGATTTTCGAAATCCAGAATAAAGGATCTTTAATAAAGTCTTCAGGGAAAAAGCCCGTGATGCGATCTATCTGTTCGCTTACCCATATGGCACCGAAAGAGCCTTGAGGTTGCTTTGTATAAAATGCAATCGGCAGGTAGCTGAGGATCAGGGCTTCGCGTTCCTCCTTTTCCCGGAGTATATTTTCGGTAAATTTTTTATCGGTGATATCGATCCCTATCATGACAAAATAATTCAGGTTGCTCGAGGAAAACCGCAACACGGTAAACAGATAGGGGGTCTTTTTCCCGTCTTTTGACGACAAATATGCTTCTGCAGTGGATTGCCCTTTAACAAGAACCTCATGGATCTTTTGCTCGACCTGTTTTTTATCGTCTTTATCAAAAAAGTCGGCAGGGTGCATCTGCGCTATCTCTTCAGCCGAATACCCCGTGACAATTTCAAAGTTGCTGTTCCATCGTATAAATCGTACGTTTTCGTCAAGAAGACAAAAAATGCATGGCATGCTGTTGATCGCCGAATCAATGATGCCCTTCTCCTTTTTGAGATCTTCTTCCGCCATGACCCGCTTAACAATTTCCCCGGAAATATTTTCGATCGTATTGTTCGTTACTTCTCTCAGAGACTCAAGGAGTTCTACCTGTGAGCCGCCGTATACCCTCGTGTTCAGATCTCCCTTCGATACCCTGTGCAGCACATCAAAATGTTCTGCGAGACCTATGGCAAACTCATGAGACTGATCAACGATCTCTCCTATTTCCCCGGCAGTCATGTTGACCATGTGTTTTAATTTTGAGATCAATTCGATCCCGGAGTTTTCCTGCATCCTGACTGTAGGGTCTCCCGAGGAAATCTTTTTTAATGCTTCAAAGACCTCGGATAAACTCAATGCCAGTTCCAGACTCATGCTTTCGAGGTCACTGTCCCTTTCTTCGACCATCTTTCTGAATTGCCTGAACTGTTTATTGACTACCTTGATTGTTTCTCTCATTGCGGGCACATCCATATTCATCTGAAAAACCTTGCAGCCGAGGCACATCTCCATCTTCTCCAAAAATTTTCCCTGAATCTCTTTGCGGCAATGGGTTTCAGAGATCAACCAGCACTTCAGGTTTTTTGATACATAAACAGGACACTCCGTTTCATTACAATGAAAGAAGTCCCAGCATTTCACTTTTTCCACTCTGTATCTCATGTGATCTTTCTCAACATGCTTTAGAATTGTATCTGACACCTCATCTTACCGGCCGCTTCATCACGAATATACAGCAGAGACTTCTTCAGTCTCTTGCACCAGGCACGAATATCTCTTTCAAAGGTCGGACAATCTCCTATGACCTCAAGGACATCGCCATGCTGCATATCCGGTGATTTGGCAGCGATTTTCAGCACTGGCTGAGGACATTTCATGCCGGTTGTATCCAAGACTAATACTGCCATCTTATTCATCTCCCCTCCTTTACAATAAATAATTTAATGAATATTCGAATCTTGCAACTGCATATAGTGATCATGATTTAAGGTAAATAAAAAAATTCTTCTAATAATATAGCATATGCTAATTTTTCTTGCCAATATTTTTCATTGTATTTCGTGGATAAGATACTGCTCAGTAACCGGACCGGTTCTTTGGGATTTATTATGGAGGGGATATTATTCTGTCTCTTCCAGGAAACTCCCTATCTTCCTGAATCTCCGGTATCTTTCCTCTATGAGTTTGCCCGGCATTTTTGTTTTAAGTTCCTCGAAAGCTGCAATAATGCATTCGGCTATACTCTTCGCCATACCTTCGGGGTCTCTGTGTGCACCACCGAGGGGCTCGGGAACTATGCCATCTATTATCTTGAAATTCAGCAAGTCCTGCGCAGTAAGCTTGAGCGCATCTGCTGCTTTTGAAAAATCTTCAGGACCGATGTCACCGTTTTTCTTCCAGAGGATGGCAGCACAACCTTCAGGTGAAATTACCGAGTAGGTTGAATGTTCAAGCATATACAACCTGTCTGCAACACTCAGGGCGAGCGCTCCTCCGCTTCCACCTTCTCCAATTACTATCGATATGACAGGAGTCCTGAGCTTCGACATCTCCATGAGATTCACTGCAATAGCTTCTGCCTGTCCCCTCTCTTCCGCACCGATCCCCGGATACGCACCCGGTGTGTCAATAAAAGTAACCACCGGCCTTTTGAATTTCTCAGCGAGTTTCATGACCCGGAGGGCCTTCCTGTAGCCTTCCGGATGCGGCTGACCGAAATTGCGGTATATCCTTTCGTTTGTTCCGCGTCCTTTCTGATGCCCCACGATGATCACGGGTATATCGTTGATCTTTGCGATCCCTGCAACAATCGCCGGGTCGTCAGAGTACCTTCTGTCGCCATGCACTTCAATAAAGTCACTTGTTATCATATTGATATAATCCAGGGTATATGGCCTGTCCGGATGCCTTGCGATAAGGGTTTTCTGCCATGGTGTGAGAGAAGAAAATATCTCGGAACGAAGATCTTTCACCTTTTTTTCAAGCTTCTTAATTTCACTCGATATATCAATATCCTTGCCGTCTGATAAACGACGAAGCTCTTCTATCTTCAGTTCCAAGTCTTCAATGGGCTTCTCGAATTCCAGGTAATATCTGATCATTGAAAGACTACAGCTCCTTTACCGGCAATTTTCTCTATCTTATGAACAAGCCCGGTGTCATGTGATATTTTTAGCCCGGTAGCGATCAGGGTCTCGGTATCCTTGTGATATATCCTTAGATAAAGGGGATACCTGCCTTTGCCGTCAGACAGCAGGATAGACCTCAGTGTCTGAAGATCCAGTGTTTCCTCTAATGGAAACCTCAGGCTTATCTCAACCTTTTCACCCGATTTTGATCCAATCTCATCAAGCCTTGATATCTCTCTCGATACAATTTTTATCCCTTTCTCGGTCTTGTCCAGGGTTCCTTTTATAAGTATCGGCGTATCTTTTTGCAGTGTGTTCATACTGTTTCTGTAAAGGTCAGGGAATACAATGATTTCGACATTGCCGGAGGGATCTTCGAGAGTACAATATGCCATTATCTCAGCCTTCGACTTGGTCTGAATTTTTTTGATATTCGTTATGATACCACCTACCCTTATCTCTTGAGCGTCATCTAGGTCGTCTAGTTCCGATATCCTTTTCGTACCCAGCTTTTCGAGTTGTTCGTTATATTTTATTAAAGGATGGCCGGTTATATAAAACCCCAATGCCTCTTTTTCAGACTTCAGAAGTTCTTCCTTGCTCCACTCTTCTTCGGGGATGCCTGTTTCCTCTTCAGAAAATTCACCGAAAATGCTCTGTTGTCCGACTGCCCTCGCAGCATGAATTCTTGAACTGCCATTGAGAGCTCTGCTCATGACATCCATAGCCTGTAACCTCGTAGTTCCCAATGAATCGAAGGCACCGGCTTTTACGAGACTTTCTATCACCTTTTTGTTCACCTTCCGCTGGTCGACCCTCTCAATGAAATTTGATAGTGAAGAAAAGGGGCCTTCCTTGCTCCTCGCTTCAACTATTGATTCTATTGCAGATGATCCAACGCCTTTCACGGCTTCAAGCCCGAACTGTATCGAGTGGCCTACCACCTTGAATTCTTTCCCCGACAGATTTATGTCAGGTGGGAGTATCTCTATGCCCATCTCTCTGCATCCCGCTATCAGCTTGACGATCTTGTCAGTATTATCCATATCAGCACTTAATGTTGCCGCCATAAACTCAACCGGAAAATGGGCTTTCAGATAAGCAGTCTGGTAGGCAACATATGCATAAGCTGCAGAGTGTGACTTGTTGAAGCCATATTCTGCAAAGTAAGCCATCAGATCGAAAATCTTTGTCGCCTTTTTCTCCGAGATCCCGTTTGCCTTCGCACCCTGAATAAACGCTTCCTTCAGTTTTTCCATTTCTTCCGGTCTTTTCTTTCCCATGGCCTTTCTCAGGATATCAGCCTGTCCCATGGTAAAGTTTGCAAGTTTATTTGCGATCCTCATGACCTGCTCCTGATACAGGATAACACCGTATGTTTCATCCAGTATTTCCTTGAGCTGAGCAAGGTCGTATTTAACGGGTATCTGGCCTTTCTTCCGTTTTATAAATTCATCTATCATGCCGCTTCCCATAGGACCAGGCCTGTACAGAGCAACAATCGCTATCAGGTCTTCGAACCTGCTGGGAGATATCTTCACAAGCAGGTCCCGCATGCCGGAACTTTCGAGCTGGAAAATACCTATCGTATTCCCTGAACTTAATATCTCGTAAGTACTTTTGTCGTCAAATGGTATATCTTTGAACGACAATTCTTTCCCATTGTGTTTGATATACTGCAGTGTCTTGTTTATGACTGTCAATGTCTTCAGCCCGAGGAAGTCAAATTTTAACAGGCCTATCTTTTCGATGGATCCCATGTCAAACTGCGTCATGATACTTCCATCAGCAGGGTTCCGGTAGAGAGGTGTATAATCTGTCAGGGGAGCAGGAGATATTACGACTCCGGCGGCATGCGTAGATGCATGCCTGCTTAACCCCTCCAGTCGCATCGCAGTATCTATCAACTCTCTTATCTTGTGGTTTGTTTCATAAAGGGCTTTTAACTGCGGTTCAGCCTTCAGAGTGTCCTCAATTGTTATATTTACCGTGTTGGGAATCAATTTTGCAATCTTGTCCACCTCTCCGTAAGGAATATCGAGCGCCCTGCCGACATCTCTTATCGCGGCCTTTGCAGCCATTGTTCCGAAGGTAATGATCTGGGCAACATGCTCTTTTCCGTATTTTTCAGCAACGTATGAAATAACCTCGGGCCGCCTGTCTTTGCAGAAGTCAACGTCTATATCCGGCATGCTTATCCTTTCAGGGTTTAGAAAACGCTCAAAAAGGAGACTGTATTTGACCGGATCTATGTCTGTAATACCGAGGCAGTATGAGACCAGGCTTCCTGCTGCAGAGCCTCTTCCGGGGCCGACCGGGATTCCTTTTTTCTTTGCGTAGCTGATAAAGTCCCAGACTATGAGGAAGTATGATGAATAATCCATCTTCTTTATGATATCGATTTCTTTTCTGAGTCTTTCACTGTAAAATGCATCCGGCTCATGTCCCGATCTGTTTACTAAACCTTCAAAGGCAAGCCTTTCAAGAAGTGTATCCGGTGACTGTCCGTTTTCAAGATCATATTTCGGCAACAGGTTAATTCCGAGCTTGAATTCAACATTGCATCTCTCTGCAATTGCCCTTGTATTAGTAACTGCCTCTGGTATATCCCTGAAAGCATTTTTCATTTCCTCAGGCGACTTAAAATAGAATCCGTCCGATTTAAAGCGGAGTCGGTTTGTATCGTTCACTACCTTTCCGGTTTGTATGCACAGCAGGATATCATGCGCTTTCGCATCCTCTCTCCTCAGGTAGTGGCAGTCATTTGTAGCTACTATTCCGATATGCAGATCCCTTGCGAGTTCAACAAGCCTCCTATTCAATTCGTCCTGTTCCGGGAGGCCGTTGTCCTGAATCTCAATAAAAAAGTTATCCGGCCCCAGTATATGCTTGTAGGAGAGCGCCTTCTCCCTGGCTTTATCAAGCATACCCATCTGTAAATAATAAGGGATCTCTCCTTTCATGCATGAAGTCAAAGCGATCAGCCCGCCGCTGTATTGCTCGAGGAGATCACTGTCAATCCTTGGTTTATAATAAAACCCCTCGGTATACGCCCTGGTTACGAGCGTGACGAGATTCCGGTATCCGCTGTTGTCTCTCGCCAGAAGGATGAGATGGAATGATGCTTCCTCCGTGTCGTGGCCCTGTCTTTTCTCAAAGCGACTCGCGGGAGATACATAAACCTCGCAGCCGATGATGGGTTTTATCCCCGCTTTTGTAGTCAGCCGGTAAAATTCAACTGCCCCGAAGAGATTTCCATGGTCTGTTATTGCTACTGCGGGCATCCTGTAAACATTTGCCTGCTTGACAAGCTCTTTTATCCTTATCGCTCCGTCAAGTAGGCTGTATTCAGTATGCAGGTGGAGGGGAACATAATCTGAATGTTGATGCATAGTAAAATATTAACTGCCTGAACAGTTTCAAGTCAATGTCTTAGTAACAATCCGGTTCCTCTGCCGCCCGCTTCTCTTGTGAACCTTCCTGTTTTTCAACCAGGGGTGATGGCGAGAGTATTTTGACAGGTATTTTGTATCAAGAGTATAATTATTGTTACAAAATGAAATCGAAAATTATTATCATCTTTTCGGCTATTTCCATCCTTGTCGGAATTACTGCTGGAACTTATCTCGCCATCAGTATGGGACTCCCATCTATCGAGGAGATGAAACAATACAAACCATCTGAGGGAACGAAGATATATGCAGATGATGATGTTCTGATCGGGGAGCTGAAGGCAGAAAAAGGGATATTTGTTCCCATCAATAAAATACCGGAACAGATGATTAGTGCGGTAATTTCAGTTGAAGATTCGAGGTTCTGGCGGCATAAAGGCATTGATTATCTTGCTATAGCGAGGGCAATCGTAAAGGATATCCTCTATGTCGGCCTGAAGGAAGGCGGAAGCACAATAACCCAGCAGCTTGCGAAGGTAATGTTTCTCACCCCCGAAAAAACCTTAAAGAGAAAACTCCGTGAGGCTGGACTGGCAATAAAGATCGAAAAGAACCTTGATAAGAGAGAAATCCTCGAACTGTACCTGAATAAAATCTATTTCGGTCATGGTGCATACGGTGTTGAAATGGCTTCACGGATTTACTTCGGCAAATCAGTCAAAGATATCACGCTGTCCGAAGCAGCGCTGATTGCCGGTCTCATCAAGGCGCCTACCCTTTATTCACCCTTTAATGACCTCACAAGGGCCAAAGAGAGACAGCGAATTGTCCTGTCCCGGATGGAAGAAGAAGGCTACATAAAAAGATCTGAAAAAGAGAATGCCCTGAAACAGCCTGTAACCCTGTCAAGCATGAGGAAGGGTATGGAGGCAAATAACTATTTTATAGACTACGTGAAAAAATATCTGGAGGACAGATACGGAATCGAAAAAGTCTACAAGGGTGACCTCAGGGTATATACAACCCTGGACAGAAGGGCACAGGCATTGGCATCAAGAGCAGTTCAGGAGGGGCTCAGGGAACTCGACAAGAGAAGAGGATGGCGCGGACCGGTTGAACACAAGAAAGACATTGATATCGAAAAGGAACTGAAGACAAAAGAGCTTACCTCAGTCGTTGTTACAAATCCCGGGGATATATCCACTGGACTCGTTCTCAAGGTCACACTAAAAGAAGCCATCATAAAGACACGGGGCATTATCGGAACACTGTCCATTGAAAATGCTAAATGGGCTGCAAAGGTCATCGATCCTAAGAACCGCACGAGTCAGGTTTTGAAAGATTTTACCTTGTCCCGGATTATCAATCCCGGTGATATCATTAAGGTGAGCATCAAGAACATCCGTGGGAGCAATGTTCAGCTCGCTCTCGAACAGGAACCTGAAGTAGAAGGCGCCTTGGTCGCACTGGAACAGGATACCGGATTCATCAGGGCTATGCTCGGGGGATATGATTTCGTCAGGAGTGACTTTAACAGAGCCATATATGCAAAGCGCCAGCCGGGCTCAGCATTCAAGCCGATTATATACGCTGCCGCACTGGACCACGGGTTTACTCCTGCGAGTATCATCATCGACGAACCGGTGACCTATCCCGGGGGATCAAAAGGTGATTGGACTCCCGAAAATGCAGACCACAAATTTTACGGACCGACAACTCTGAGAGAAGCATTGACTTATTCAAGAAATGTGGTTACAGTAAAACTGGTTGACGCAGTAGGAATTAATAATGTGTTAGAATTTTCAAGGAATATTGGCATTCAGGGAGATATGCCGAGAGATCTGACAATTGCACTTGGTTCGCTGAGTGTTACCCCGCTTGATCTGGCCTTATATTATAGTGTTTTCGCAAATAGCGGTATGAAGATAAAACCTGTTGCCATCAAATACGTAACTGATTCCAAAGGCAGGATTCTTGAAAGCAATGAGCCTGAAGCGGAAGAAGTCATAAGTCCCCAAACCGCCTTCCTGATAACCTCCATGTTAGAGGATGTTGTAAAAAATGGCACTGGATGGAGGGCAAAAGCACTCGGCAGACCGGTTGCAGGGAAAACAGGAACGACAAACGACTACAGGGATGCATGGTTTGTAGGGTATACAACGAATATAGTCTCCGCTGTCTGGGTTGGATTTGATGATACGAAGCCGCTGGGGGTGCAGGAGACAGGTGCCCGTGCAGCTTCTCCCATCTGGGTACTTTTCATGAAAAATTTCATATCAGGAGCGCCTGAAGAATTCCCTGTCCCTGAAGGAATCGTGAGCTGCGTCATAGACCCGGCAACCGGACTTCTGTCCAGGGATGAATCGTCAGGCATACGGGAGTATTTTAAAGAAGGTTCGGAGCCGAAACAATCGGCTCCATCCATAACTATTCGCAAGGTAAGGGAAAAAGACATAAACCTAAATTTTGATTAGGGGGTAACTTATGAAGATGATGAGAAATAAGTGGGAAGCCGGATTCATCCTTGCTGTACTTTGTATTTTTTTATTCACTGCTTTCGCCGCAGCAGAGGAAAGTCTATATGACAAAGCTGTCGGTGCATACATGAAAAAAGATTTCAAAACAGCGGTGAAATTTCTCAAGGAATATGTGGAGAAACAACCTGATCCTTATGCATATTATCTTCTCGGTTACGCCCTGTACAAGATGAAGAACCATTCTGAATCGACAAAATATTTTGAAGAGGCATATGTTCTGAGCCCGAATATTTCTCCCCTATCCGTTAAAGAAGAATTAAAGAAAAACAAATAAAAAATTATTCACTCAGTGCCTATTGACTTTTCAAAATAGGTTATGTAATATAACTCCGATTTTTATCCTCAGAGGAGGTTCGTATGGAAGAAGTCCTTTTAATGGATGTCCTTGTAAAGCCGGAGGTAATACCTCACAATGTAACACATGCCTTTCTTGCTTCAATAATCTTGATCGTCGCCGCATTAGCTGTAAAAGGTTCCTTGAGTCTGGTACCAAGAGGCCTCCAGAATTTCGTCGAGATGATAGTCGAAGCGATATGGAAACTGGTTGATGATAATATCGGGCATCACTGGAGTAAACAGTTATTCCCGTTCATCTGTACAATATTTGTTTTCATATTGCTGTGCAATTTTATGGGCCTGGTCCCTGGATTTGCCTCTGCAACGTCAAATGTCAATACAAATGCAGCAATGGCAATACCTGTGTTTTTAGCAACCCACTTTTTCGGAATCAGGGTTCACGGTGTTAAATATTTAAACCATTTTCTCGGCCCGATCCGTTCAGTAGCTGCACTCCCGCTCATGATACTCATGTTCTTTGTTGAGGTTATCGGTCATATTGCAAGACCTCTAACTCTTACAGTCCGGTTGTTTGGTAACATGACCGGCAAACACATCATACTTCTCGTTCTCGCGGTCATTTCTCCCTGGGTTCTTCCGACTGCAATCCTGGCACTTGGTGTTCTGGTCAGTGTTGTGCAGGCATTCGTCTTTGCACTCTTAAGTACATTGTATCTTGCTGGTGCCGTTGAAGAGGCACATTAATTCAATATATTCAATGAAAGGAGGAAGTGAAACAATGAAGAAAACTTTAGGTCTTATTCTTCTCACCCTCACACTGATGTGGATTTTAGCACCTCTGTGCTTTGCTGAGGAGGCTGCTGCAGCCACTGCCGGAAAAGGCTCAAATATCTTATATTATGCATTGGCTGCTCTCGGCTGCGGACTCGGAATCGGACTCGCAGCACTCGGCACAGGCATCGGCCAGGGTATTGGTTTAGGTGGTGCTTGCGAGGGAGTTGCAAGAAATCCGGGCGCATCCGGTAAGATCACCACAACCCTCATCATCGGTCTCGCGATGATTGAGTCACTTGCAATTTACGCGCTCGTCGTAGTCCTGATTCTCATCTTCGTGAATCCTTTTGGAAAGCTCCTTCAGTAAGAGATAAATACTAACTAAAAAGGGCAGGATTTTATCCTGCCCTTTTTTATTTCCGCATCATCATTCCAGTTACAGAAGAGTCAATCTTGCAATCTTTTTTGCTGGTGTTTACCTGTTACAAATAAATTCATAAGCTAGACGACTTCCATGTCATTCCTGCTTGGCAGGAATCTTTCTTATAGAAAAATGATTCCGAACAAGTCGGAATGACAGAAATACAACTTTAGTATGCATTCTTACTTATGAACTCATTAGTATTAACCCATTAGTTGCATAAATAATGCATCTGGATATGCAAAGAAGGTTTAAAATAAACGTTTTGCATAGGATTTTTCCAACGAGCAAGGAATTCACTTAAAGTGACCCCCTTTTTGTCATTATCCGGCTTGACCGGATAATCCAGAACCTTTCTCTGGATTGCCCGATCAAGTCGGGCAATGACGATTTTTAAATAATTGTATGCAACGTTTAGGTTAACAGTCTCATAATAATAATGACATGAATTGTAAAATCCCTCCTAATCTCCCTTTGCCAAAGAGGGGCAGGGGAGATTTTCTGATAGATGTCTATTCAATTATGAGACCGTTATTATGTTAAGAAAAGCAATAATGACAACAGAAAGATGAAATGTCAGGTTTCTTAACTCGAAACCCTTTCTTTTCCGAATAGTTTCTTATTGATTAAATGCCGTATGAGATAATTAACAATATCTCTGTGCCAGTCAAAATGGGTATCTTTAATAACCGGCAAGATACCGTCCTTCTTTGCCAGATCGACCAGGAGCTCAATCTGACGATCGGAAAACCTTGAAAAAATATTTCGTATTATGGTTCCTGCTTTCAGTTCAGGCTCTATCTGTTTTCTCCAGGTCATTTCGTATTCTGCCAATACCTTTTCACTGTAATCACCGCACTGAAAAGCCTTCAGAATAGTATTGGCCGCAATCTCCGAGCAGAGGAGTCCAAAGTAAATCCCCCCACCTGTTGTGGCCTTGACCTGACCTGCAGCTTCACCGACTATCACAAGCCTTTCGGCATAACTCTTTGGAATTCTGTTAATCGGGAGAGGACTGCACTTTATATTATTGCAGGCGTTCAATCTGTTTTTAATAAAGGGATTGTCCAGGAACTTTTTTAAGAAAATTGCAGGATTTCTTTTCACGATGAGACCGATTTTCGCAGATTTGCCATTAGTCGGGACAACCCAGCCAAAAGATCCGGGTGCGATCTTCTCCCCGAAATAGACTTCAACATCATTGAGATCACTCATAAGTACGTCAGACTGGACACCAAACAAATAGTTCGTTGGTCTCTTGAACCTTCCCTGAAGAGAATTTAATTCAAAACCGGTAGCGATCACCCCTACCCTTGACCTGAATTCCCTTTCCATTCCTTCTGTTTTTGTTTTTATTATGAAAGCATTGTCTCTGATATCAATAGACTCTACCCGGGTGTTGAGATAAGTAGTTGCTCCTTCTTTCACAGACATTTTATTTATTTCGTTATCAAACAGACCCCGGTCAACAACATATGCCAGCGGGGATGCTGAACTATATCTCAGGCAGTTGCCCGATGGAGCGATTGCCCTGATGGAACATATTGACCGTAATACCACTTCGTCCGGTAGCCCGAGTTTTCCGAGGCATTCACCGCTGATAATTCCCGTACAGTTAACATCTTTGCCTATCACGGGATTTTTTTCGAATATGCCTACGTTAAGGCCTTCCTTTGCAAGCAGGAAGGCGGTATAACTGCCGATCGGTCCGGAACCGACTACAATAACGTCATGCACTTCATTCCCCCCATTGTTCAGGCTATTTCCTTTAAAATTAAGTAAGATTTTACAAATCTGTTCTTTTTTTTTCAACCTCTGACAAAAAATCAGCTACTTTTTTCAAATTCTTTCTGAAAATATCCCACGGTAAGTTCATCATAGACACAGAACTCAATCAAATCAAGGCTGCTTTCAGGATGTTCTTTTATATAATTGACTGCCTCCTTAATCAGTATCATCGCACATCTGTCTTTTGGGAATCCAAAGATGCCGGAACTGATGGCAGGCATGGAAATGCTCCTCAGTCCCCTCTCCGAAGCAAGAATCAGGCTGCTGACAACTGCGCCCTTTAATTTATTATCCTCGTCTCCTTCTCCCATCCTGGGTCCGACTGCATGGATAACAAATTTCGCAGGGAGTCTGCCGGCAACGGTAATGGCAGCATCGCCAACGGATACAAATCCGATTTTGTCGCTCTCTTCCTGAATAATCTGCCCCCCTTTTTTAACAATAGCGCCTGCAACACCGCCACCGTGCTGCAGGTAGGAATTTGCTGCGTTTACGACCGCGTCCACGTCTCTCTCGGTTATGTCTCCCTGAACGAGACGCAGTGTCTTGCCATCGATTTTGAGCTCAGCAACTACCTTCATGAGAAACCTCCTTTCCAAAACATTTATTCGAGGAATTCGACTCTCACTATTCCCATATGATACAATATAACATAATAAGATCGGAGGATATACATACCAGCACTTTACGGAAATCTGTCGGGTCTTAAGACTGTTTACCTCAACTCCCTTGAAAGAATATATAGGAGAAAAGTAACACATGATCTTATCACCCCCGAACTCGCACGATACCTGACGGAACTCTCATATGAAATCAACCGGCAGATAGCCATTCTTATCAACAGGTCAGGAAACATCACCCATGTTGTTGTCGGTGACGCAAAAGGGATATTTATACCAGCGCTCGACGATTACCCCCTTGGCAGGAAAGCCCTGCGGGGACTCAGACTGGTTCACACCCATTTAAAAGAGGAATCCCTTACCCAGGATGATCTGACAGACCTCGCACTTCTCAGACTGGACCTTATTGCAGCGATAGGTGTTAGAGACGGTCTTCCCGGCAAGATCCTTGTAGCCTATTTAATGCCGACAGGCGCAAAGCCATTTGAAATTCTTGAGTCACAGAACTTCCATACCTTTGAGTTCGATTTCTCGCCTTTTATCCGGTCACTTGAGGACGAGATGGAAAGGTCCAGGGTTTTCAGCCCTGATGACAGAAGGGAAAGGGCGATACTGGTAAGTGTATCGACAAAACCGAGGTATGAACAGGAAGATTCGATTGAGGAACTGAAAGAGCTTGCCCGGTCAAGCGACGTACTTGTCCTCGATGCTGTCAGCCAGAGGCCGAAAGCAATCAATCCAAGGTATCTTATGGGCGAAGGCAAAATAAAAGAACTGATTATCAATGCGCTCAGCAAAGGGGCAACACTCCTGATATTCGATCAGGAACTGAGTCCTTCCCAGGTAAAGGCAATCAGTGAACTTACTGAACTGAAGGTCATCGACCGCTCCCAGCTTATACTGGATATCTTTGCCAGACGTGCACACAGCCGGGACGGAAAAGTTCAGGTCGAACTCGCACAGCTCAAATACAGACTACCGAGGCTGACCGGTAAAGGTACGGCCATGTCACGTCTTATGGGAGGTATCGGCGGAAGGGGACCAGGCGAGATGAAACTCGAAATAGACAGAAGGCGCGTAAGAGACAGAATAGCTATACTCGAAAAAGAACTGAAATCCCTGGCCGAGGCAAGGAAACAGAGGAAACACCGGAGAGTTGAAACGGGGATACCCATTGTCTCGATAATCGGTTATACAAATGCGGGGAAATCAACGCTTCTGAATTCCCTCACAAGGAGCGTTGTTTTTGTTGAGGACAAACTTTTTGCAACACTCGACACTGCAAGCAGGCGTCTCCGTTTTCCCCGGGAAAGAGACGTAATTATCACGGATACAGTCGGTTTCATCAGGGACCTCCCGAAGGATCTCATGGCTGCATTCAGGGCAACACTCGAAGAACTCGAGGATGCCGATTTACTCTTGCACCTTGTTGACGCATCGAATCCCCGGTTTGAACAGCATATTGAATCTGTTGAAAAGATACTGGGAGAACTGCATCTCGACAATAAGCAAAGACTTCTTGTCTTTAATAAGATGGACATGATACCGGCTGAAGAGGCACATAATCTTGCCTTACGTTATAATGCCGTTACCATTTCCGCGCTTGATCCCCGGACATTCGGGCCTCTTCTGAAAGCGGTTGAAGAAAACATCTGGACGGAAAAGTTAGTAGAGGCAACTATTTGATTAATTATAAATACAGACATTGTTCAAAAATGAGAAAGATAGAACTTCAGGATATATTTTATTTATGAACTCCATATTAAGTGATTTATCTGGCTGAAATCTTTCAGACAAAATAACATTAAGGAGAACCGCACTAAATGGAATTTGTGCCTAGGTGGATAGCATGGGAAATAACAAGAAGATGCAATCTGAGATGTGTTCACTGCCGGTCTTCTTCGGAGCTTGAAGTAAAAGCTCATCCTGATTTCACAATAGAAGAGGCGTTCAGGATTATTGACGATATAGCGGGTTACGCAAAACCTGTTATTGTCCTTTCGGGCGGAGAACCTCTCATGAGAAAGGATGTGTTTGAGATTGCCCGATATGGTACAGGCAAAGAATTGCGGATGTGTCTTGCAACAAACGGGACGCTGGTAACTGAAGAGGTATGCAAGAAGATAAAGGACTCAGGGATTAAGATAGTTTCTCTCAGCCTTGACGGTTCTTCGGAAGCAGTACATGACGACTTCAGAAATCAGAAAGGTGCTTTTGACGGAACAATACAGGCTGCAAATCTGTTTAAGCAAAACGGCATCGAGTTTATCATCAATTCATCCTTTACAAAAAGGAACCAGGAGGAGATACCGAAAGTTTACAACCTTGCAAAGGAACTTGGCGCAACCGCATGGTACATGTTCATGATAGTCCCTACAGGCAGGGGGGAGGAGATCATGAACGAGCTCATTTCGAAGGAGGATTATGAAGACATCCTCGAGTGGCACTATCAGATGGAAAAAGAAGAAAAAAACCTGCTTGTCAGGCCGACATGTGCACCGCACTATTACAGGATAGTCCTGCAGAAGGCAAAAGAGGAAGGTTTAAAATTTGAACGGAGGACCCTGAAATTTTCTACGGGCGGTTCAAAGGGATGCATTGCAGGACAGCTTATTGCGCTCATTGACGTGGACGGGAATGTGCTTCCCTGCAGCTACTTCCCGAAACCTGCAGGAAATATCCTGGAGCAGTCCTTTAAGGACATATGGGAAAATTCAGAGCTTTTCAGGGAGCTTCGTGATTTCAAGAAATACAAAGGCAAATGCGGTTCATGCGAATACATAACTGTTTGTGGAGGATGCCGGGCAAGGGCATACGCTTTACATGGTGATTACCTTGAGGAAGAACCATTCTGCGGGTATACGCCGGTCAAACTGAGGCTAAAGAAATAAAAAAGGAGGGGTTTCATGAACGACACTTTTCTTAAGGCATGCCGAGGTGAAGATGTAGATTACACTCCTGTATGGATTATGCGACAGGCAGGGAGATATCTCCCGGAATACCAGTCTGTTCGGTCCAATGTCGACTTCCTTACACTCTGCAAAAACCCGAAACTCGCTGCTGAGGTGACAATACAGCCTGTTGACATTCTCGGGGTTGATGCAGCCATCCTTTTCTCGGATATTCTTATCCCTCTTGAAGCAATGGGTATGCGTCTTGAATTTTCTGATAAGGAAGGCCCCGTCCTCAGTGAGCCTGTAAGAAACAAGTCTGCGGTTGAAAGACTGATCATTCCGGATGTTGAGGAAGATCTCCCTTTTATTTTCGATACCATAAAGGTCCTGAGAAAAGAACTTGAGCATAAAGTACCCCTGATAGGCTTCTCAGGCGCCCCTTTCACACTGGCAACTTACATGATTGAAGGCGGAACATCAAAAAATTTCCTTCACACGAAGAAGCTGATGTTCCAGTATAGCTCTGTATTCAGTTATCTCATGGAAATACTGACCGATACTGTCGTCTCCTATCTTTCTGCCCAGATAAAGGCCGGAGCCCAGGCAGTTCAGCTTTTCGATACATGGGCCGGCATCCTGGCACCTGTTGATTACAAAAAGTTCGTTTTCCCTTATGTAAAGAGGTCGATCGCCGAACTGAAAAAAGAAGGGGTTCCGATAATCTATTTTGTAAACGATTGTGCAGGAATTCTGAAAGAGGTCAAGAAACTGAATGCCGACGTTACAGGAATCGACTGGAGAATAGATATTGCTGATGCAATAAAAAAACTCGGCAAAAAAGCGGTCGTTCAGGGTAACATGGATCCGTGTGCACTTTTCCTTCCCAGGGAAAAGCTTGAAGAGAGGGTGAAAGATATCCTCTGGAAAGGAGAAGCTGCCAGATGTCATATCTTTAATTTGGGACATGGTGTTCTGCCACAGACACCTGTTGAAAATGTCATAGCAATGGTCGAAGCTGTCCATACCTATGGAAGAAAAAAATAGTTACACCTCACCCCCCCGTTCCCCCCTCAGCAAGGGTGGGCAAAGGGGAGATAAACATGATACAGATGGATCTTTCAGTAAAACCATAGGGGTTATCCTTCTTAATCTCGGCGGCCCTGATTCTCTTGAGGCAGTAAGACCATTCCTTTATAACCTCTTCTCTGACAGGCAGATTATCAGGCTTGGCCCCCTGTTCATGCAAACACCACTTGCATGGTTAATATCATCGATAC
>Ga0256868_10000456_pt1 | contig 24027 bp, 20 predicted proteins | sample RVTome_13_FD_187341 | JGI IMG/M metagenome (GOLD analysis project Ga0256868, IMG submission 187341) | Soil microbial communities from uranium-contaminated site in the Upper Colorado River Basin, Wyoming, United States - RVT92D227 HiSeq ...
ATATCTCTTTAGTATAAAAGAGGAACATCGTTGTATTGAGATGTGGTTACGAACGATTTTGTGGAATGTCCTTATTTATCCAAGGTGAAAATAATGACACAAAGCAGAAGAGTTCCAAAACTTTATATATGAGTCATTAAGATATGATAATGGAAATAAAATTGTTTAAATTACATCTATTACAAATAAGTTAATTTTAATTAATTTTTTATACCATCTATATTAATATTAATGTCGAAAAATTTATTATATACTATTTTATTAGGAAATTTTAAATGGAGGAGAAAATGATATTATGAAAAAGAAATATTTTTTTTTTGTTACAATACTGATAATTGAATCATTATTTATATCTAATCTACCTGCAAATCGCGTTATAATAGAATTAAAAGAAAATAATTTATCTAGTTTTTTACAATATGATTCTAGTTTCATCGATTCCACCTTTGAATATATAATCATAACTTCTAGATATTACATAGATAGTAGTTTTCAGGTTTTAATAAGTTATAAATCTAATTATTTAAATACCACTATTATAGCCAAAGAAGATATTTTATTAAATTCTAGTTTTTGGGTAAATGGTACTTATGGAGACGCAACAAATAAGTCTAATGGTAATCCATATATTGAGGATGGTTCTGAGGTTACATCCAATTTTAAAATATTCAATGATACAGCTGCAAAAATAAGGAATTTTATTAGATATGCTCATCTAAAATTGAAAACAGAATATGTATTATTAGGTGGAGATGTTGAGATAATTCCAACAAGAAATTTTTATGTTAATATATCCGGTTGGGAGGCTGATCTTATTCTTGATCGGTCAATAGAAGCATGGATATCTTCAGATTTATATTATGGGAATTTAAATGGAACATGGAACAAGGATTATGATGATAAATTTGGAGAAATGGGAGATACTCCAATAAACGATGAAGCAGATTATTTTTCTGAGGTTTTTATTGGTAGAGCACCTATAGATGGTAAGCAAGATATTGCAACCTTTGTAAATAAAGTGATAAATTTTGAAACAACTATTAAACCACAAGATATTTTGTTACATCAATCCAATATGACTGAAAATAAAGGACCTGATACATCGATAATCCCAGATGAATGTGCAAAATTTATACCAGATACCTATAAAATACATAGATTATATCAAAAAAATGAAACAATTGATATAGATAAATGGGTTGAATCATTTAACGAACCAAACAAATTAATTCATCTTCAAATAGGAAATGGTTATTATTATGGTCCTACAGAATCTTGGTACCAACTATATTATAACGAAGAAGAGAGATTAGTATTTTCCAATTATGATATCGGACGATTAAAAAACACTTTTTTTCCAATCCATATCTCTATATCATGTATAAGTGGAAATTTTAATAATACTGACTGTTTAGCAGAAGAATTACTTCTATGGTCAGAGGGTGGGCCTTCTGCTTGTATTTTTAATTCAGAAGTTGGATGTGTAAAAAAAGATAATGCATTAACATATTCTGGAGAGTATATTGTACGATTATTTTATGAATTATTTGCTAACAAAACAAGAAATTTAGGTAAAATTAATCAATATTCAAAATATTATTTTGTTAACCTTGCATATACAAATCCAAATTATAGATGGGTTATTTACGAAACTAATTTATTAGGTGACCCAGAAACCCCAGTGTTAGAAACAAGGTTAAAACAAACACTCCCTGTAATTTATGTAGATAATGATTTTAATAGTTCTACACAAGGCTGGAATATTACACATTTTAATAAAATTCAAGATGGAATTAATGCTTGCTTTGATTATGGAATAGTATATGTCTATAAAGGAACATATTTAGAAAATATAGTTATCGATAAAACAATTAAACTAATCGGCGAAAATAAATATTCAACAATAATAGATGGGAGAAATATTGAAAATACCGTTATAATACAAACAAACTCATCTACTATTACAAATTTTACAATATTACATAATAATTCTGATAAAAACAATAAAGAATTTATAGGTATATACATACTACAAAATTGTTGGGGCAATACTATTTCTAATAATATAATTTCTAGAAATAATAAATGTGGAATTAAAGTTAATGATTCATGCCGTAACATCATTTATAAAAATATTATAACCTTAAATGGTATAGGTATAAGCATAGTAAAAAACGTTAATAGCTTTTTTGAAAATAAAATAATCTTAACCTGTACAAATATAATAGAAAATAATAATATTTCTTCAAACGAGGGATATGGTATTTATATTCAGAATAATCTTAATAACTATATTTGTAAAAATAATTTCATCAAAAATAATGGTGATTCAGGTAGAGACGCATTTTTTTATATAAGCAGTAATAATGAATGGGATGGCAACTATTGGGATGAAACAAGAATAGAACCAAAAAGGATATTTGGAATTTATGGGCCACTAATTTTTAAAATTAAAGATTATTCTGATGGATTTATTTTCCCAAAATTTAAATATCTACTAATTATAAATCGAGGACTTCCTATCCCTGATTTTGATAATTATCCAGCCCAACAACCTTATGTAATAAATTAAATAATTTTAATTTAAAATAATTTTTTTTTCTCTTATTTTATTTGATAAATAATTTTTATATAGTAAAATAATTGTTAGTAAACTTATAGATATATTATAAATATTACAAATTTAAAATTGTGCAAAATCCTAAATATTTTTAAAAATAGTCGGCTTTTGAACATATTTTAAACAAAATAATTTATCTAATAATAATTTTTAATGTATACATAATATAAAAGAAAGGACTTATCAAATTTCCTAAATAAATAAAAATCTGTATAATTGAAATATCAAAATTCAAATAAAAAATTCGGGATAAAAAATGAAAAAAAATAATAAAAATCGAATGAAAATAATATACAATCCTATAATTATCTACTCAGATGATTTTAAAGAAAGATTTGACGTAATAAGAAAAACAGAAGAAGGTGTTATAATAGGTCGATTAATAAACGATAAATTCTTTGATTGTGGTTTTATCCCAAAGCAAAATATAAAAAAAATAAAGGAATAGAAAAAATTTAAAATAAACAGTTTAAAAACAACAAAATGTTAAACATTATTTATATCAATACAGCGAGAAAAGGTATAATACCAAATATTTTACCCCAAATAATATAGGGCATATCTTCAATTATTGGATTATAATCATCCCAAAAATTTTCTTTAAAATCATTATTGTAACAACTTTTAAAAAATGCGTTTTTTTCATTATTTTTCATTTTTATTTCTCATTCTTTTCACTAAAAATTATATTCATTAATAGAATCATAAAACCCTACCCATTATTTTTGGTTCAAGTTGGAAAATAACCTTAATAATGTTGATATTAGGGATTTTAGTATTATTACACTATTTATTTTATTAAAACCATATTAACAAATCTACCGGAAATATCAAAAAAAGAAAAAAAGGGTTTTAGTTATGCTGCAGAAAATACCGTTAAAAAAATTCGTCGAATAACTCTACTTTTCTCCTTATGTAATAACCATTAAACCACTAGTCCAGTTGGTGTTATCTCTCACTTGACAGGGTGTTATCACTGTCTTAGGAATATCCAACTTCATCATCCCGCCTCGAAATTTTTTTAATATACTCCAAGATAAGGTGATTTAAATTAGAGTATATATTCCACTAAAATGCGAAAAGTATATATACTATTCGCGTATAAATAGAATATTATGCAATTATCTCAAACTGAATTAAAAGTATTAGAACAAGTTGCTTACGGAAATGATAGAATTGAAGATATTGCACAAAATCTTCATAGAAGCAATAGCCAGATTTATAGAGCACAACAAAGCTTATCAAAATATGGTTTTTTACATTTAAATAATGGTAATCTAGAACCAGCAAAATCGACTTATTCATCACTTATTCTCATTCTTCTTTCAAAATACCCTAATCTTATTGAACTTTTTTCGGATTCCGGATTAAAAATTCTATCGTCAATTTTAAAACCAAAATCCATCAACGAAATTACGAAAGATACGAATCTAAAGAGAAGTACCATTTATAAAAAAATTAGAATAGGACGTAATATCAGTGCAATTACCATGAATAATAATCATAAATTTACTATAAATGAAAAAATATGGCCAAATCTAAGGGAGTATTTAGAGGTAAATAAAAAACTTGAAGAGACAACTGATAATAGGATACCAATAAATTCAATTATATATTATAAAAATGAAGATGAAATATTATTTTCAAATAAATCTGAATTGAATGCAACACTTACTGCATTCTCAAAATATGATAAATATAGGATAAAACTATTTCTTCCTACACATTTTTATTATTTACCTAATAGAGAGCTATCAAAAGAAGAAATATTACTTCATTCGATTTATATAGTTAATAAAGAGAAAGATTATCGGTATTTAACATATGCGACACTTTTTTATATCAAGTTTAGAAACGAATTTTCTAATATAAAACATCCCCTTCTTAAGAAACTCGAGAGTATATTGAAAGGAAATACAATAGAAGGATATCCAACCATAGATGAGATAAAAGAAAAGGGATTAATATATGATATCAGAATTTAAACAAATAGAGGACTTATTCAAAGAAATTGATGATAAATTAACTAAAAAAGTAAATATTTACATAATTGGTGGTGCAGCTCTTTTATATGAAGGATTAAAACCAACTACTAAAGATATTGATCTGATCATAGAAAATGAAAATGAATTGATTTACTTTAACAAAGCCTTAATCTCTCTTAATTTTATACATAATGCGCCTACTGCTGTATATAAAAAAATGGAACTTGATACAATTGTGATAAGAGATGATTACAGAATAGATGCCTTTCTCAAAAAAGTATGTAAAAAATTTGCTTTGTCAAAAAATATGATTAAAAGATCAAAAGAACTGCTAAAGTTGAAAAATATTTTAGTATATAAGTGTTCAAATGAGGATATTTTCTTATTTAAAAGCATGACTGAAAGGCCTGGAGATTTAGACGACTGTATTGAACTAGTCAAAAAAGGTCTTAATTGGAATATAATAAAAAATGAATTATTTGACCAAATTAAGAATAATGGCCAAGATGTATGGATAACATGGATTGGAGAAAGTTTTGATAAATTATTAAAAAAAGGTTTGGATATTCCAATAATGAATGATATAGATAAATTAATAAAAAAATATTATAATAAAAATTTGAAAAAAAGAGGAATCAAGTAAATATAAAAATTTTAAAAAATTGTATTTTTTAGAGTATTTTTATGATCGGGATTTTAATGTCAACTATATCATCCCGCCTCGGGACTTAACAAAAATTAGCACTATCATTTAAGGAGGAGAAAACTTAAGTTAATTTTATTTCAAGTTTGTCATAACTAATATCAAAAAAAGAAAAAAAGGGTTTTAGTTAAGCTGTAGAAAATACCGTTAAAAAATTCGTCGAAAAACTCTACTTTTCTCCTATTGTAATAACCACTAGACCACTAGTCCAGTTGGTGTTACCACTGACTTAGAAATATCCAACTTCATTATTCTGATACTCAAATTTCTTATTAATTTTTTCCTGTTTCTTGTTAAAATAGTCTTTTACCATATCATCGGTTGAATGATATGGATTACTAATCTAGAAAGTTTTAACTCCTCCAAAAAAGATGAAATTAAGAACGTCATCATCAATTGTAAAGTACGTGGAGAAGAAGTCAATGTTTCTCACATTGCAGAAGAACTCGGTAAAAATCCTAATCACAAATCGGTTAATGATTTAATATATGCAGTAATGGCTTTGCTAGACATTAAAAATTATAAAAGAAAAAGAAATAGAATATTAGGCATAGTACTGTGAATAATGGTTAATCTTAATTGCATCTGCAATGGCATGACATTTTGCCATGGGCATCTGCAATACCCAGTGAGTCTATGTAATATACTTTTTTTATCAAATTCAATTCCATTTCATCATCAATTTTCATACCAATTCATCATCAATTTTGATGTCGTTTAAGACCATTTACTTAGTAAATGGTCTCACCCAGCATGGGCATTGGCATCATTGGCATGGTATTGGATTGGAATGACAAAAAAACTATTAAATATGATATTTTGCCTTAGCATTTATAATACCCAGCGTGTCTATGCCATATGCTAATTTTATATTAATATAGACACATCTATAGAAAATTATGAAAAAAAATAATTTAAAGAAGTAAAAAATATTTTTTTACTTCTTCATGTTTTTTTTAGATTTTAGATTCGCTATTTGATGACTTCTTAGATTATTTTTTCTTTTCCTCTTCTTTATATTCTTTTTCTATATAAATGTACCCTGTTTTATATAACACTGCAATAACTATTATTATGATTATAATAACCAATAGAATTACTATATATATCAGAGGGAAACCTTCATCAGGTTTGTAAACTGATGTTTCTCCACTAGCAGGATCATAAAGATGATCTGTTTTTCCATCACCATCTGTATCAACTTTGTATTTTCCATCTTCTAACACCACTGCTGTGCTTTTGTCAGTACCTAGATTGTAGAATGTATCAATTTGTCCATCATTGTCTGTATCAACCATATAGTAGGTTGTTCCATCAATTTCTATATCTGTTACATCTGACGTATCGTTTGGATCTGAACCAAGTTGTATTTCAATAGCATCACTAAGTCCATCGTCATCATCATCAGTATTCTCTGTAATATCTACAGATGCTCTATCTGTAGCATTTGCACCAGTGTTGTCTTTTACTTGAAGGTTAACAGTATATTTACCAGCTACCAAGTAAACATGTTTTGTAGTTGCTGTAGTAAGCCAGTCTGTATCATAGGTACCATCATTTGTCCAATCCCAACGATAGCCAACTATTGTACCATCTGTATCAGTGCTTTTTGAACCATCAAATGTTATTTCTTTATATGTCAAACCAGAGTAAGGTCCACCTGCATCTGCTACTAGTGGTTTTACTGTAACAGTAGTGTTAATTTTAAAAGAACATGATCCATAGCTACCAACGTTTCCATTACTGCTTGCATCCTTTGCTTTTACATAAAATGTATGTGTTCCATCTGCAATAACAGTAGATGATGTCCAACTGGTTACATTACCAACCCATGTATCTGTACCACTATCTATTTTGATATAATAACCAGATATTCCACTAGTATCAGTAGATTTTGTCCAGCTGAATGATGGCATGTTATCATTTACTAGTGTTGTACATCTAACATTCGTTGGAGTCGTTGGAGGAGTTGAGTCACCGCCACCACCGCCACCAGAGGCTGTTGGCGTACCACTCTTTGGATCTGATTTTTCTCCTTCATTACCAGAGGTATCAACCGCTGAAACTTGATATGTATATGAATGACCATTGGTCAATCCAGTATTTTGGTAGGAGGTGGTTGTCCTGTTTATCAGGAACGTGCTATCTCGATAAATCTTGTAGTGATCAATAGCTACATTGTCTGTTGCAGTGTCCCATACAAGGTTCAGTTTCCCATCCTTAGCATTGGTAACTGTTAATCCAGTTACTTTTGATGGAGGCTCGTTATCAGTTGTTGTAAAATAATATGTATCATTATCCCAGCCCCCCTGACCATCACTGGTATTCACGCTCCACCAATATTTATGGCTTAATTCATCAACCCAAGATACATTTGTACAATAATAAGTTCCATTGTTGACATTAGTATCCGTATCCATTGTAGTCCAAATACCAGACGCGTTGGTTCTCCAAGTGATATTCATTTTCTGGGTTAAATCATTAGCATCATTAATCGTGATATTAAAATGATTATACCTATTAGTCAAATTCAATGATACACCGGTATCACTATTAGAAGGATTAGGATTACTATTTATAGGATCAGAATTAATCCAATCTTTAGTAACAACCAATCTATATATGTAACCGCCATAACTTTCAGATTCTGCTTTTTTAGTCAAATCAGTCTTTCGATATTGATAGACTTTATTTATTATTTCTCCACCTGCATAGACATAAGCACCATCATCATCAAGTGCCCAAACCTTATTCCCATAACTTGCTGAACTTTGTTTCAAAGACATATTGGATTTCCAATATTGACAAGTCACATTGATACCTAATCCAGCTACATAGACATAAGTGTCATCATTAGTGATAGCATATATACTTCCACCATAATCAAGCGTTTCTGCTCTCTTTGTCAAATTGCTCTTCCAATATTGATAAGTTATTCCGTTATATCCACCTGCATAAACATAAGTGTCATCAATATCAACATAATATATATCTCCATTAATTTCTATTGTAGAATCTTCAAATGACATATCGCTTTTCCAATATTTATAAACACAGTTTGTTTCTCGCCCACCTACATAAATATATGTGTCATCAATAGCAATACCAAAAATGATCCCACCATAATCAGGCGTTTCTGCTTTCTTTGTCAAATTGCTCTTCCAATATTGATAAGTTTTATTTGTTACTGCCCCACCAGCATAAACATATGTATCATCTACAACAACAAAATTAATACGCCCACCATAATTAGTTGTATTTTTCTTTAAAGTCAGGTCAGACCTATAATACTGGAAAACCATATTTTTTGTATCTCCACTACCAGTATATACATAAGTATCATCATAAGTAACAGCAAAAAGATCATCTCCGCAATTTTCAGTACTCCTCAGTAATGACATATTTGATTTTGAATATTCATATAATTTCTTTATTCCATCACCTACAACATAAATGCTACCCGTGTATGGCCCAGCCATAGTAGTAAACGTATACCATCTACGAGTATACAAACCACTACCACTAGGATCAGTAGCATTCACCCAGACTGTATAGGTGGTTGAATACGCAAGACCAGAAATAGAAAGTGAATAAGTACCATTAGATTGACTACTATGACTATGACTATTTCCATTACTACATTTAATTGACCATGTGAAAAGATCTCCCTCAAGATCATTGATCGGAATAACCCAACTGAAACTCAACAGTTTACCACTAGAACCATTCGCATGAGTAGGTGTACCAAAAACAGGAGGAAAATTCTGTGATTTCGTTGTAAACCACCAGAAAGCACTTGTAGTATTATCATGCCCATCATACGCAGTCATCTTCCACCAATACGTAGTGCTATAACTTATAGCAAAAGTAGCAGTAGTAGACACACTCACATTCAACTTCCCTGTCTGATGATTAAGATGCACCCAAATATAAGGCGAATCCGACAAAGAATAATAGAAATCAACTACACTACTATTACCATCGACATCAGTAACAGTAGCATTAATTGTCGGTGTAAGAACTACCCCAGTAGCAGTATTAGCAGGATTTGGATTAGTAATAGTAGGAGCAGTGTTACTCCAAGCTTCCTCCTCAGTTGTAAACCACCAGAAAGCACTTGTAGTATTATCATGCCCATCATACGCAGTCATCTTCCACCAATACGTAGTGCTATAACTTATAGCAAAAGTAGCAGTAGTAGACACACTCACATTCAACTTCCCTGTCTGATGATTAAGATGCACCCAAATATAAGGCGAATCCGACAAAGAATAATAGAAATCAACTACACTACTATTACCATCGACATCAGTAACAGTAGCATTAATTGTCGGTGTAAGAACTACCCCAGTAGCAGTATTAGCAGGATTTGGATTAGTAATAGTAGGAGCAGTGTTATCTGCATTAACAATTGGCATGGTGGCCATTACAAAAAACGTAGACAAAACTAGCGTCATCATAATTATTGTTGCTTTAAATTTATTTTTTCCTTCTTTTTTCATTATATTTACTCCTAATCTAAAATTTAACATCTTATTTACAGAATACATCTAATTTATGATTTTATCTCCTCTTTTTCCTCATTGATTTTATCCCCATAATATATTAATTATTTAAATAAACTTTGTTAAAATACATAACTAATTAATAATATCATAAGTTATAAAAAAAATTAAAAGGTTTCTTATTTAGATTTGTTTTTACATTTTTGAAAATAACAATGCAACCAACATATATCTACAAGATATTATACAACAAATTTGGAAAGCAAAACTGGTGGCCAGTAGACAAAGAGTATCACAAAAAAAATAATAGTGATTTTCGTTTTGAAATAATTGTAGGTGCTATTTTAACACAAAATACTGCCTGGTTTAACGTAGAAAAAGCAATACTAAGTATTAAAAAAGATGATATATTAGATATAAAAAATATAACTGAAACTAATTTTGATACCTTAAAGATTATTATAAGACCATCTGGTTTTTTTAACCAAAAAGCAAAACGTTTACTAACAATTTCTAACTATATAAGAAATAATTTTAACTCTGATTTAGATAAATTCTTTAATAGAGAAATAAAACAAATTAGAAATGAGCTTTTATCATTAAATGGAATTGGTCCAGAAACCGCTGATTCCATACTTTTATATGCAGGTAATAAACCAGTATTTGTAGTTGATGCATATACTAAAAGACTCTGTGAAAGAATTCCACTTAAAACAAAACTTTCTTATGATGACATACAAAATTTTTTTGAGAAAGATCTTAATAGAAACTATAAATCTGAAGAATTAGTATATATCTATAACGAGTTTCATGCATTAATAGTAAAACTAGCAAAAGATTACTGTAAAAAAAAGCCGAATTGTGATAATTGCCCTCTAAACAATAATTGTAAGTTTTTCAAAAATTTATTTTAGTATCTCTTTTACTTTATCAATCATTATTTCTGCAGGTATATCTGGAAGTGATATTAGTTGTGTTGTTCCAACGTGTCCTTTTCCAGAGGGTTTTATATTAATAAAACCTGCACCTTCTATCTCTTTAAGATAACTCCAAAACATTGTATGAGTCCTTGGTTTTTCATTATATTCTTCACAGGTTATCATATATGTTTTCTCTGCATCACCAGTATTAACATACGCTGTTTCATCTTTCTTTAGTCTTTTTGCAATCGCATAAAGAGTTAACAGTTGATGTTTTTCCAGGTTTTTAAGTTTAGTTTCAGTAACAACTGAATATGTTTCTGCTTTTGCAGCCCTAACATGCTCAGGTTTAACGTTTTGTATATGTTGATTATCTGCAGCAATTCCAGCTTTCCAAAGTAATTCTATTGCAAAACGTGCATCACCCCACTCTGATGATATATCTGCTAAAAGCTCGATTGATTCAGGGTCAACTGTTGCATTATGAAATGCTAAATTTACCCTCTGTAAAACTATATCATACAGCTCATCTCTTGTGTATTTATCCAGATTAAGTATATTGCTTCTTTTAAAAGTGCTTATAGATGCAGCATCAAAAAAAGGCAATATATCTTTTTGTGATATCAAAATAAGTGATACAGGTGTTTTTTCTACTACTTTTTCATCTGAAAAACGAGTTAAATTATATATAAGATTCGTACCACTTTTTTTAAGTAGAGCATCTGCTTCATCAAGAACTAAAAGCAGTTGTGCATTTCTTTTAACAAGTTGTTTTTTTAATACTTGAAGCATCTCTTGTAATGAAAAACCTCTATCTGGAAATCTTTGGTCAAAATGATTGATTACACCTAGTAATGTCATCGTATCTGTTGATCGTTTCCTGCAGTTTATATGTACATATTCTATTGTTTTTCCTTGTTTTCTTGCGATATTAACTAAAGTATTACAGAATTTTTTAGCAATAGCTGTTTTACCGGTTCCAACTGGTCCTTTTATTATTGTGTTTTGTGAAACATTTGAAAGCAGTGGTTTAAACATTTGAGCAAGCATTTTTTGTTGTTCATCTCTATGTATAAGTTCATCTGGTACGTAATCAAAATCTAGTGCATTTGGATTTTTTATAACAGTTGATGACATTAGTTCGTCTTCTATTATGCTCTTCATTGTGTTACCTGTATTATTTTGTGTTTGATAAATCTTTATCTTATAAAATTATAGTATTTTAAAGATTAATTTTGATAAAGAATTAAAGTATGAAAAACTATTTATGTTTTGTAAAAAAATGAATAAGTTTGTAATTTCCCAAAAATCTGCTGAGTTTGTTAAAAACAGATTTAGCACATACTATAAATCTAATAAAATCAATCTTCCGGATCGCTTCGGTAGAAGGGAATATGCCTTTGTTTTTTTTGGCGGTAAAGGTATGATACGCCATATAGGTTTTGATAAAAAAGATCAGTTTAATAGTTTTATAAACGAAAATGTGCCTTTTCATGCATATTATTCTTCTGCTTATTACAAGACACCTGATGCACCTACTATGCAAGAAAAAGATTGGATGGGTGCCGAGCTTATTTTTGATCTTGACTCAGATCATTTACCTAATGCTGATCAACTAAGCTACATAGAACAATTAGATCTAGTAAAAAAAGAGTTTTATAAACTTGTTTTTGATTTTTTAATAGGCGATTTTGGTTTCAAAGAAAAATATATCGAGCTTTATTTTAGTGGCGGACGTGGTTATCATTGTCATGTAAAAGACCCAGCAGTTTTATGTCTTGATAGCAATGAAAGAAGAGAAATCGTGGATTATATCACAGGAAGAGATATTTATGATTCAATAGTTTTTCATGAACAAATAACAAGTACAATACAAATCAGAGGAAGAAATATACCTAGCAGTAAATCCTTAAAGATGCCAAAACCAGATGAACCAGGTTGGAAAGGACGTATAAGCCGGGGTATTATTGAAATCGTTGAAGAAATAAAAAAAAGTGATAATCCTTTAGAAAAACTCAAAGAATACGGCGTAAAACAAAGTGATGCCACACATTTACTTACTGATCTTTCTGATGAACGTATTCAAAGAATAAAAGAAGGACGTCTTGACCAGTCTAAAACTATCCGTAAGTTTTTTTTAAATAATGCCCTTAGAAAAACCGCGGTTTCTATGAGCGCAGGTGAAACAGATGAACCTGTTACTTGTGATGTTAAAAGACTAATAAGGATTCCTGGTTCTCTTCATGGTAAAACAGGTTTAAAAGTTGAAAGAATACAACTAGATGAACTTTCAGATTTTAATCCATTGCATAAATCAGTTGTTTTATCAGAAGAAAAAGTTGAATTTGATGTTTTAAATGATTTTAATATTCAGATGAAAAACAAAAATTTTGATTTAAAACAAGGCTCTCAAGAAATACCTACATATCTTGCAGTTTTTTTAATTGGTAGAGGTATTGGAAATATTATTTAACTTAGTTGTTTATTTTGGTTTATTAGGGATATAGTTTTTATGACCAACGAAGAAATCAGTTATAGACTTCTGAGAAAAATCCAACAAATGGAGAAAAATACCCCTGTTTTAACTGATTTAGATAATGATTTTTATACAAATTTAGAAAAATATTTTTTGGATTTAAATGCTCACCTTAAATCCGAATCTGATGAACATAAGAAAAAATTATTAGACGAAGAGATTGTAAACACAAAAAAAATTATTACTAACATTTATGAGCAACGTGAGAAAAAGATTTTGTTAACAGCAATTTCAAAGGCTCGTAGCGGAAACCCTGATCTTAAAAACATGGTAGGTATTGAAAGAGCTTTTTTTGATTCAATTTTAAATTTAATTAATACATTTCGTGATAGTATACTTGAAAATAAAAAAATAATCGATGAAAAAAAAGTAGAACAGCAACAAGAAATAAAAAAAATAATAGAAGAAAACAAAATAGATGAAAATAAAAATCAAATAAACAGCTTAGAAAATAGTAATTTAAATCCTATATCACGAGTTATAAAAGATATACCAAATTTTGTTGGAACAGATGCCAAAAGTTATAATCTTAAGAAAAATGATGTTGTTTCTTTACCTAAAGATATGCAAGAAATGCTTTCAAAAAGAAAAGTTGTTGAAAAACTAGAATTGTAGCATTATATTTTATATATTACTTTCTTATTACGTTTTCACTCTGAAAATCTGATTTAAAGGAGTTTAGCTATGGAAAGACCACGTAAAATCAAAAGATACTGCCCATCATGCAAAAAACATACAATACATGAGGTTCATAGAATTAAAAAAAGAAAAGCAAGTGAGCTTAAGAGAGGCCAACGTCGTTTCCGGCGTGTAACAAGCGGATACCGTGGTTTCCCAAGACCAAAACCCGAAGGACGTGAAAAAACTACACGCAGAGCAAATCTTAAATATACTTGCGTTGAATGTAAAAAAAGTACTCAGCCAGCTAGTTTAAGAGCTAAAAAAGTAGAGATTAAGGAATAATTATGGAAAAACCTAAAAGTAAATTTATAAAAGTTCGCTGTAAAGACTGCGAAAATGAACAAGTATTATTCGATAAGGCAAGTACTACTGTTTTTTGTCATATCTGCGGTAGTAAACTTGCATTTCCTAGCGGTGGAAAAGCAAAGATAAAAGGTGAAATTTTAGAGGTTATAGAATAAGGGTATATTATGCTTAAAAAAGAGTACCCTGATGAAGGCGAACTTGTCGTTGGAACTGTAGTAAAAGTTCAGAATTTTGGTGCTTTTGTAACTCTTGATGAATACCCAGGCAAAGAAGGTTTTATTCATATTGCAGAAATCGCAACAGGATGGGTTAAACGTATACGAAATCACATCAAAGAAAAACAAAAAGTTGTCTGCAAGGTTACAAATGTTGATACACATAAACAACACATCGATCTATCTTTAAAAAGAGTAAATGAACATCAAAAAAGAGATAAAATTCAAGAATGGAAAAATAGCCAGAAATCAAAAAAACTTCTTGAGATGGTTGCAAAACAAATTGGTAAAACATTTGACCAATGTTATAATGATTTTGGTAAAGAACTTATAAAAAAATATGGTACATTATATGCAGCTTTTGAACAAGCAGCCTACGATATAGAAAGCTTTAACAAAGAAGGTTTTAAAGGAGACTGGGTAAAAAGTTTTGAAGAAATAGCAAAATCAAATATAACAATTCCTTTTGTAGATATAAAAGGATACATTAAACTTACATGTTGGGTTTCAGATGGTATAACACATATTAAACATGCTTTGATTGAAGCTGAAAAAAGTGAATATGAAGACGTGGAGATTACGGCTAAATATATAGGTGCCCCAAATTATATTATAACAGTAAAAGCACCTGATTACAAAATCGCAGAAGATCAACTTAAAAAAGCAGTTGAAAAAATTCAAGATTATATTAAAAAATATAAAGGAGAATGCGAGTTTTCTCGCAAACTCAATGATTAAATGAGCAAAATACTTTATTGCAAATAAAGTTTAAGTTTTTATACAATAGTAATTCTTAAATACTCCCTATACATTATGAATCTACCGATAAGTATGGAAACAACTTATGAGAAATTAAATGAAAAAAATAAGAATATATTAGACGAGTATGAAAATTACAGATTAAAAATACTTGACCAAAACCCAGAAACAGTTGCAACACAGAAAATGCAACTATCCAAATTTTTATACTACCTAAAAGGCAAAGACCCAAAAAAACTAACCACGGAAGACCTGACAAACTTTTTAGAAGGATACAAACATGGAACACAAGTAAACCTGATAATAATACTAAAACCATTCTACAGATGGCTTTTTAACGTAGAAGAAAACTCAGACCTACCAGACTTTATTAAAAAACTAAAACGTAAAAACACAAAGATTAACGAAACAGAATACAGGGAAAGAGTCGTTACCACAGAAGAATTTGACAAGATGATAGAATGTGCACCGGGACCAATATATAGAGCAGTAATAGATACATTATACCATTTTGGAGTTAGAATATCAGAACTACTATCAATGGAATCGCAAGACGTAAAATACGATGGAGAAATAACAACAATAACGGTTAGAGACAGTAAATCCATACCAAGAGATGTAGACTACAAAGGACGTTGCGAACATTTATTAAAATGGGCAGAAACACTACAACCAAACAAAAACCAAAAAGGAAAACCAATGTGGACTGGAAAAATAAAAGATCAACTAAGACGACAAACAGTATGGTGCAACATTGTTGCCACCGCCAAAAAGGCAGGAATTACCAGACAAATAACAAACCACGACTTTAGACATACATCAGTAACCAACGACAGAAATAATGGAATACCATTAACCCATATTGAAACAAAACATGGATACGCACACGGAACACCAATGATGGGAAGATACGACCACAACAAAACAGCAGACTATAAAGCTTGGTTAAAACAGAAAAAAGGAGAAACAGAAGTAACATATGAAACTTTGAAAAAACAAAAAGAACAATTACAACATCAAAAAGATATAGAAATAGAAACAATTAAAAAACAGATGGAAGACGATAAACTGTATTATGAAAATGAAATTGGAAAATTAAGCCAACAACTTGGCAACGTTACAAAACTATTAGATAGACTAATTGAAAAACAAAATTAAACCCTATCTTTTTTTATTTATATTAAACCAATGACTCGTGGCTTGAGGCATTAAAAAAGTTTAGATGGATACATATCCCTTTAGTTGGTTTTGACAATACACTATAAGGTTTTTATAGAAATATTTTAGGCAACTTGGACATATTAATGACTTTATTTAAAAAAAAATAAGAAAAAAGGGTTAGAGTTTGGTTTTTTAGTTATAGTATTGGTTTAGTATTTTTTCAAAGAAAGGTTTAGAAAAACTTCCAAACAGTAATCTCGTAAGTACCAATATTCCCTACTGAATCATAAACAACAGCTTTCAATATACATTTGCTAAATAATTGTTCATTCCACAACCAATAATTTTGATAAGAATTATACTCCGAACTATTAATATTACTATCATTGAATTTCAACTGATTATTTACATAAAGCTGAACTTTATCGAGAGCAAAATTATCATATGCATTAAATTCAATCATTATTTCTCCAATAATAATTGTTTTATCCCTTAAATATCTCCTTAAAAATGGTATATATCCTATATCACCATTAATATATGTACATCTAGTTCTGGGTTTAACTATTTCAATAGTTGGTGGCTCTACTGGTAAAGTATAAAAACACCATGTATCACTTTCAGTAGTAAAACCATGCTTTTCTTCAGCAACGACCTTCCAGTAATATTCGGTATAATAATAATTGCTATCATCCTCTAAAAAAGATACATAATAATATTTTTCTGTAAGATTAGATACAAGTAAATCATTTTCATTAAAATAAGGATACTTAGCTAGATAAAGGTGATATAAATTATCTTCATCAGGATCTTCACATTCCCACCTAAGAGTAATATTATTAACCTCCAACCTAGAATAATCTTCTGGATAAGGGTTAATTGGAGAATAAAGAGTAACACCTAAAATGCAAGTTGTTATAGAAGATATTCCCCATTTATTACCATAACCCATATAAGAAAAATCATACCAATGAACGTTTTTATCCCAAGTATCTAAGCATGCATAATTTTTATTATCATCATAACCAATAGCAGTTATATAATGATCTGTCTCATTATCACCGTCTGTGTCCACTAGAAACACTACAGGTCTTCCATTATCTATTTCTTTACAATATAATGACCATGAATCATTCCTTTTAATCCCTATGTGCGATATTATTGGGTTATAAGTTGAATTTTTAAATAATATATAATCTTTCATACCATGTGAGACACCCCCACTCCACCCATAAAAAAAACCATAATAACTTTGAGATGTTTTTATAAAATCTGCTAAACAATTATCATCGTGTTCATCACCAATAGGAAGTTCAGATTTATCTGGAAGAATGTTATCCTTTGTATCTAAAGGGAGACAATAATCATAATAATTTCCTGCAGATGAAATCATATTATTTACTGAGTTAGATTGCCAAGCAGCTTCCCCTTCAACTAAGTCATCAAATCCCTTTCCATCCCAATATCCCAAAACCATACCAACAGCAGTTGGTCCACATCCATTATACCACAAGTATCTAGGTATACATCCTCTATTATTTTTGGATTATCCAAAGAAGCAGTTTCTAAGCCCCTATCACAACCAGCAGGGGGTAAAGGTCCAGTCGTACTATGTTCATATAAAAATAAATCCTCAATAGATGTTTTTTCCTTGATATTAGTAAGTTCATCATCATTTGTATAGTTTATATTAATATTTGCTTGATTTCCAATAGTTGTAGTTATAAATAGTATACATATTAAAATTCCAATTATTTTCTTATCCATATCTTTTCCTCCCTCTAAAACATTTAATCTATTATCTTAATTTAAATCTTACTACAAACATATTTGCAACAAAATTAAAAAAATATAGGATAAAAACAACAAATTGTTAAAAAAGAAAAATAGAAAAAAGTTAGAGTTTGATTTTTTTAGTTACATATATTGGTTTAGTATTTTTTCAAAGAAAGGAAAACACTGAAAGAACCTCTGTAAAAACAATGGTATGTTGATTGCTATATTTTTTGATTTAACTGAAACCCAATCACTCTGAGCACCATGCTCATCTTCAGCAATAACGCCTACAACACCTTTCATGCCATTACAATCTATACTTACCTTAGTACCAGAATTATAAAACTCTGTCCGTTGGTCAACATTTCCATCATTATCCCATGAGACACCATATCGTATTTGATCTTCATCTGGGTCTATAGCTCTAACTATAAGCTTATCATTAGCTTTGTTATAGGATGTTGATGGTTTATCTGGTGGATTATTTACGGGCATCATATTATATGATAAGGTAAATTGGCTATTTTTGTCAGTTTCATATTTGTTGAGATATGGTGAGTATGTTTTAACTCTTATTTCGTTTGTTAAAGGGCAGGATTCCATTATTCTTAGATACCCATTACCTCCATGAGAATAACCTTGATAATCAGCTAGTAATATGTTTACAGTATTGCCGTTATTAGTTTCTGTTCGCCTGTTTTCTCCATGCATATGACCACATAAAATGAGGAAAAGATTCGAATTATCTTTCAACGTATTGTATATTGTTTGACCCTTTCCTTGCCAACTTCCATCAACATCCAATATGCAATGCTCAACAACAATAGCTCTACGATTACTGTGAGTTTTTAATATTCCATCTGCCCAGGCAAGTTCAGCAGCACTTGGGTTATAATTTAAGCCAATAGCAATAAAAGACATGCCTGCTGCATCAAACAAGACATAATTATTCAAATTGTTAGAGCCATAATGTCCGCCATAATATGGTTTTCCACTAAACCGAGATACAGGAAAGAATTGATTGTGCCATTTAAATGATGGGTCATTATCATGATTTCCCACAGTAATAGTAAAAGGTAATCCTGAATTAATAATAATACTCAGTGCTGTATCAGCTCTTGTATACTCAATAGTACCAGGATTATTTACTATATCTCCTTCATTGCAAACCCAGACAATATTATTTTGTATCTTGTTATTAACCACCCAGTTACATTGATCCAATTCTATATTGGGCCAATCACTATTATAGTTCTGTAAATCTGGTAAAGCAATTATAGTGAAATTTATATTTTCACTTTTTATTAGTAGAGGAATGGTATTATTTTTTTCATCTGTTCCAACTGTATAAGATTTGAATGTAGACAACCAATCAATATTTAATGAAGATTTTCTATTTTTATCAAATATCTGAAATTTTTCATTTTTATTTATTATATTTCCACCAATAATTTGTAAAAAACTTGTTCCAATAATTAATACTATTATTGTAAAAATCAAACTTTTTCTAACAATATTATTCTCCATATTTTTTTACTTCCAAATTATAAATTAATATTAATCTTTTAAGAATATTATTCTATTTAAAGATATTTAAAAATTTCTAAAGCAGAAAATAAAATATTTTAATAAAAAAAAATGTTAGAGTCTGGTTTTTTAGTTATAGTATTGTTTTAGCATTTTTTCAAAGAAAGGAAAACGAAAGATTAGTAATCTATAAAAATCAAGATAGGTAAATGCCTTGCTTTTAGATACAGTTATGGATACAGGTATTACTTCTTTATCACTTGGGTTTTCCTGGTTTGTTATCGTTACGTTACCTGTGAACTCTTCAGTTTTATAAAGATTATACACAAAGGATATGCTTTTTGCTTTTGGTGCTACCAAAGTCACAACGACTGTTATTTCACCTGCTTCTGGTGTTAGATCATATCCCTCTGATGGTGTAAATACCCATGTTCCCCAACTAGGATATTCACTAATCTTCCAATCAAGAAGTGAGCCGCTCTCACCGACATTCTTAACTATAAAATTACCATAAACAGTGGAACCTTGTTTTATCCTTGACCAACTGAGACTTCCAGTACATTCTAGATCAGCTACACGTTTTTTCATAGCATGGACAATAGCAGTATCATAATCTTCAGCACTACCTTCAACTGAGTTAGCATTAACTGTAACGTTGTTAATATTTACACCTTCAGATATTACATGAGCTTCAAAATTTATAGTAATCTTATTACAATATTCAAGAGGTCCATTAAATATCCATTTAATTTTATTACCAATAATCTCTGTTTCATGTGGATTTGCACTCCCATTAACATATTCAAGACAAACAGGTAAAGTATCAATTACTACTATATTTGTGAGATTATATCCACCATTATTATGTAAAGTGATATTAAACTTGACATTAGTACAAACATCCGCATTTATATCTTCAACCCATTGCTTAGCAGATGAGTCCCAAACCTTTTTATCAATATCGATACTTGGTTTAGGGCAAATGACTATTGCCTGCTCCACAACGGTATAATCATAGCCTGAAGGGAAATTAGGTAACCACCATTTATAAGGAGAAATTGGAACATTTACTGATGAAATAGTATGCTCATCATGGGATACGTTTTTTGCATCATTATGATCAGTTCCCAACGGATTTTTAATATTACGAGCGGGGTCACTAAAACCAATCTTTGATGCAGCTGAATACACACCAGCACAAGTAACATAATGACCTTCTATTCTTGTAATTATCTCAGTTAGTTTATACTCTGTTTTAAAAGCAAAATCACAAACACCACCTAATGATGAAGACCCTGGACCATCATAATTATCTAAAGGTCCTCCCCAATAGAACCACATCCAGGATGGGTTCTGAGCACTACTAGTCAATGAAATATAATATGGTTGACCTGGTATTAGTGATATAGAATTACTAAAATGGAATTGGTACCATGTAGGTGGACCAATTGCTTGCAACTGCATAGATGACGAACCTAGAAGCTGCCAGTTTGCATTATAAACAAAAACAGTTATAGTTGATTGAACTGGTCCGGCTAATGTGACATTTACTGCATCTAAAACACTAATAGTTGGTATAAACATCTGCCACATAATTTTAGGATAGTCTGGTATATTCTCAAATTTGGAAATTTGTGTTTGTTGTTGATCTACAAGCTTACCACCACCTTCAACGTCATAATACCCAAGAAGTAAGATAACATCCTGACTCTTCTCAATCTGATCTTCTACAAACTGAAACGTTGGAGCATTATAGGTAGTCTCTGTAAACATATAACTAAGACCAGTATCATCAAACCAATCATCAATAGCATTTTGCATATTATTTATAATTGCTGTTCCTTCACTAGCTGTTTTCGTTGCTATTGCAAGTTTTTCGATTAATAAAGGAACATTTCCCTTAATATGATCATCACCTGCACCATAGTCCTTAACCAAAGAAAAAGTATCCTTACCATCACCTGGTTGACCAGGTTTACTCTCAAATTTAGAGTCAAACCACCAAAAACAATTAGCCAATGCAACTGGTCCACAAAAACCATACTGTACTACATCATCACCAGCTGGAATGCTTTCAAGATTACAGTTATTACCAGGCGCAATACGTTTACCATCTGAGCTAATGACATCATCACCAGCTGGAACAGAGTTAAGAACCCCATTTTTTCCGGGGAATATTACTTTCCAATTTTTCTGAGCTTGATCAAAATCAGGCATTCCATTAGGAGAGTAATCACGATATGATGGTTTCCAATACCATTCTAAATTTTCAGATGTTATCGTATATGTTTCATTTCCATTATTAACACAAATAGAAGTGGGAGAAGTTAATAATAGAAATATTATTGTTATACAGAAGGCACCAGCTTTAACAATATATCTTTTGTTCATATTTTTTAACCTCCCTCTAAAATTATTTATAAAACAAATAACAGATATATAAGGATTTTTCGGCAAATAACGATAATTTTATTATAACATTTGTTACATTAAAATAAAAAATAAAAAGGATAAAAACAACAAATTGTTAAAACCTCAGATAACGTCTATTAATCTGCAAATGAAAAGACGACCATTTATTTATTTTAAATTTGATACCATATGAAAAACAATAATTTGTAGGAGGACCCCTTGTTTACCCATACGTCCATGGGTTCAAATCCCTTCCCCAGCATAATTTTATATTCTACGTGTTATAAAAATAATTTATGCACCTATTTACTAGTAAATTCGTGTTCCCTTCCCGATGGGCGCATAACTTTTTTTCTCCCGTTTGTATAAATAGGATTTAACAATTTGTTGTTTTTATACTATATTTTTTTAATTTTGTTGCATATATTTTTCATAAGATTTAAATTAAGATAACTTATTCAATGTTGTAAGATAGAAAATATATTTTTATATGTGGGGAAAAAATATGTATAAAAAAATAATAGAAATATTAATAACAGCTATGTTTATTGGAGCATGTGTAATACCATTAATAAATGCAAATCAAGTAAATCAACTCATTGAAATTGAAGCAAGTAATGGTGATATTGGTAGATATGTACTAATTTATGATCAACCAGTAGAGGCACCAGAAACAGCACAAAGTCCCTATGCTCCTGTTTCAGCCTATCAAGAAAATGAAAATTCTCCTTCAGGGTGGGATTTATATGTGTATGAAAATTTCTGGGATGTTACTGATAAAATCAGCAAAGTAGTCTGGTGGGGGCTAGCTGATAATTATGACGACGGATTTATCCCTGGAACCCCTGAGGGAATGAACTTTAAGATTGAGTTTTATGATGATAATCCTGACCCATACTATGCACCACCAACAGATCTTATTGTTTTATTTGACATCCTATATGAAAATCTAAATATAATACATACAGGAAGGTATTATACCCCTTCATCTAAATCAACTACTGAATTGATACAATTTGAATATGAACTTCCATCAACCGTAAGCGTTACAAACGGTGATGGTTGGATAAGTATATGGAGTTACAATGATAGTGAACAGGATGTATTTCTATGGCCTCGTGCTACAGAAGGTGATGATTTCTGTTATCAAAAAGGCGCCCAAGATCCTACTATTGATTGGGATGTAGCTTTTCAGCTTTATAAATATGAGTTAGATGAACCACCAGACAAACCAACAATAATAGGTGAATCAAGTGGAAAAGTTGGTACAGAATACAAATATACTTTTGTATCAACTGACCCTGAAGAAGATAACATTACTTATTGTATAGATTGGGGAGACAACACTAGTGAGGTTAGTATTGGTCCTTATATATCAGGTGTTGAAGCATCTGCTATTCATACATGGTCTGAAAAGGGTGATTATACTATCAAGGTAAAAGCTAAAGATACTCTTGGTGCTGAGAGCGACTGGCAAACACTAACTGTTAGTATGCCAAAAAGCAAAGCAGTCGGTATATCATTGTTTTTACAAAGGTTCTTTCAGCGTTTTTCTTTCTTTGAAAAAATACTAAGCCAATACTTATAACTAAAAAAACCAAATCTATCCTTTTTTCTTATTTTTTTAAATTATTTTTTCATAGTAAGGTTTATAAATAAAACATATTTCCCATCTTTTAACTGGGGAGTTGATTGGTAAACTGGTTTGAACCTTATTCCTATCCAATTATTTTCAAACCTCCCTCCATCTAACTACCAATCAATTAACCCATATTTTTCATATTTTTAAAAAGATGATTTAACAAATTGTTGTTTTTATATTATTTTCTCTCTAATGCTTTGTGTCATTATTTTTTTGAAGAACTAGTCAATTGCATCCATATGGTGATGGGATGCAAAAGACTAATTCAAAGCATAGAGA
>Ga0256868_10000459_pt1 | contig 23905 bp, 24 predicted proteins | sample RVTome_13_FD_187341 | JGI IMG/M metagenome (GOLD analysis project Ga0256868, IMG submission 187341) | Soil microbial communities from uranium-contaminated site in the Upper Colorado River Basin, Wyoming, United States - RVT92D227 HiSeq ...
TGTCTAATCCCCCTCATCCCCCTTTATCAAAAGGGGGAAACATTTCTCCTCCCTTTGGAAAAGGGAGGTAGGGAGGGATTTTGAAGAGTTAATTCAAATAGCTAAATTGATACTGTTAGTAAAAAAGCCTTTTAGGCGCATCGCTCTTGTAAAAGACCTTCCCATCGCTGAGGTAAATATACCGATGGACGACCAAGTTTAAAATATGACTTTGCCAGGCGCGTTCTTTTTCGTTGACTCTTTCAGCCAGTGTCCCGGCGTCATCATCCGGTCTGATCAGTACCGGCATTTGGAAAATAATCGGACCATTATCATAGGCGACGTCGTCAACAAAATGCATCGTCAATGCGCTCTGGGTTATTTCGCCTCGATGATAAGCTGCCATGACGGCTTCATGTACAAAATGCCCGTACATTCGTGCTCCGCCAAACCGTGGCAATGGTCCCGGGTGAATATTTACGGTTTTTGCAGGATCGAGTCCTCTTACAAACTTTAACCACCCGGAGCACATAACAAAGTCAGCCTGATATTTTTTAACGAATGTTCGGTAACCTTCGGCATCAAAGGGTCCGGGCCAATACTCAAAAGGAATATGAAGCGCGTCCGTTCTTCTGCGTACTCCTCCCTTTTGGTGGTTAGAAATGACTCCGACTATTTGAGCGTCAAGGACTGGCGGATTGGTTCGCGAAAACTCGACCAATTCTTGAAAACCAGAGCCTCCACCTTTCTCATCACCACTCGCAAAAACTAAAACTCTGATCCTCCCGCCGTTTACCTCCATAAACCCTCCTCGTCAAGAATGTGGATCTTATGACCATCAACTAACCTCATATGCAGAGTAAATCATTTGTAAAAAAAGTCAATAAGGAAAATTTGGCTTGACATCTTTGGATGAAATAGCGAAGGTGTTTGTATGTCTTCATGGCTCATCCGGGGTACACTGGTGATCGATGGTTCGAGTCGAGAACCCTTTCGGGGAGATATCGCCGTCGAGAATAGAACGATCACAGAGGTCTCACCTTCGATAAAAGGTGGAGGGAAAGCGGTTATCGAAGCGGATGGACTCGTGGCCACCCCGGGGTTTATTGACATCCACTCCCATACCGATTTGACCATCTTTAAACACCCCCTTGCCGAAAGCAAGGCATTGCAGGAAGTGACGACCGAGGTGATCGGTAATTGTGTGGCATTGGCGTCTTTCCCGTGAATCATGAGCGAAGGGCTGTTCTGATCGACTACCTAAACATGCATGATTTTCATCTCCCTTCCGATGGGTTAAGTTGGAATGATTTCACCCAATATGCAGACCAATTGGACCGCATCGGTCTTGGACTAAATTTAGCTCCATTAGTGGCCCATGGGGCGCTCCGCATCGGATTGTTATTGCTGAAATAGGTTCGGTAAAGAATTTAGAGCTTTCCGGGAAAAGTGTTAGCCAGATCGCTGAGCTTTGGCAGTCCGCACCAGAAATAGCAGTGATGCGACTTCTCCTGGAGGAAAAGGCAGCCGTGGAAGAGGAGGCTTTCATTCTCGGACCTTTTACACCCCCGGTCGTTACCCTTCTCGGTTTAACTAAAATTGGCTATGGCGAGATGATATTATATGTCGCGGGGCTTATTGCCCTGATCACATTTACCGCAACCTGGTTTATGCTCCAGAGGATCCAACGGCGGACAAAAGAAATCAACCCTTATGAACGTTTGGGGGACGTAGAACGGTTTGTCGCGACTTGCCAAATTCTTTTCTTGGTCATCTATAGCTTGCTTTTTGTATGAATGAGGACTTAAGAAACGGGACAAAGAAGACAGGAAAAACCTATACCTTAGGTACCCGGACTTGGTGCCAAACATCGGTAATAAGGTATAAATTTCGGCAGTCCCTCTGGACCACTGAATAGCAACAAGTACACCTTGTTGTTCATCAGTGGCCAGGCGACAATTCATGAATCTCCGGTCACGTAGAGTTATTCTTTTCATTACCCCCACCCTCACCCTCCCCCCTTGATGGGGAGAGGTGGGGGGGTCCGATTGACTTTTCTGTTTTGAGGAGAAAAAAAATGGAACAATCTCTTATTTCAAAAAGATACCCATATTTCCTTGCAGGGATTTTGGTCTTTCTTGGATTATACCTGGCCAATCTTTACAGCTACCTCCTTTTTCACAGCCTCGCTGAAATATTCTCCATTGTCGTTGCATGCGGCATCTTTATGGTCGCCTGGAACTCCCGTCGTTTTCTCGACAACCATTATTTTCTCTTCATCGGTATTGCCTATCTGTTTGTCGGCGGTCTGGACCTCCTCCACACACTGGCTTACAAAGGAATGGGTGTATTTGAGGGATACGAAACCAATCTGCCCGCCCAACTTTGGATCGCTGCCCGATACATGGGAAGCCTTTCTCTCTTTTTGGCCCCCTTCTTTCTTAGACGCAAGTTCAAAGTCAATTCCGTATTTCTCGCATATGCGTTGGCCACTTTCCTCCTGTTGATGTCCATCTTCTACTGGAACATCTTCCCTGTTTGCTTCATCGAAGGGGTTGGATTAACCCCATTTAAGAAAATCAGTGAATATATCATCTCTCTCATTCTTTTGGCATCAACTGCCCTGCTTCTTAAAAATCGAAGGGAGTTTGACCGGGAGGTCCTGCAATGGGTGGTGTGGTCTATTATTGTAAGCATCGCTTCTGAATTAGCCTTCACCTTTTACATCGATCCTTATGGATTCTCCAATTTAATCGGTCATTTTCTCAAGATTCTGTCATTCTATTTCATTTACAAAGCCATTATCGTGACGGGCCTAACCAAGCCTTATGACCTCCTTTTCAGAAATTTAATGCAAAGCGCAATGACGGTGCGGGAAGAGAAGAACAAAATACAGAACTACCTGGATATTGCAGGGGTGATCCTCGTCGTAATCGACGCCAACCAAACGGTGGGCCTGATCAACAAAGAAGGCTGTGAAATCTTAGGATATGATGAAGAGGAGATTCTTGGTAAAAAGTGGTTTGATACATTCATCCCGGAAAAAAATAGAGACGGAGTGAGAGTAAGTTTCGAAAAGCTCCTGAAAGGGGAAATTGAAACTGTTGAATATTTCGAAAATCCGATTTTAACCAGAAGCGGTGAAGAAAGAATTGTTGCATGGCATCACGCCGTACTAAGAGATGAGAAAGGGGATATCACTTCTACGTTGAGTTCAGGAGAAGACATCACCGAGCGCAAGCAAATGGAGAAAGAGCTTGTTCGACTTGCATCCTTTCCTCAACTGAATCCAAATCCCGTTATTGAAGTTGATCTGACCGGACAAATTCACTATCTCAATCCTGCCGCCGAACAGTTATTCCCTGACCTCAAGAAAGCAGGAATTGAACACCCATGGCTAACAGATTTAGGGAAGATAGCCGACACATTGGAACAGGACCAAAAAAGAACGCATACCCGCGAGCTGAGAGCCAACGACATCTGGTACCAACAGACAATCCACTCGGTCATGGAAGGTACACGATTAAGGATTTATGGCTTTAACACCACCGAGCGTAGGCGAATGGAGGAGGAACTCCGTAAGTCCCGCAATGAATTGGAATTACGGGTTCAGGAACGGACTGCCGAATTAACGAAAGCTAATGAAAAACTGGCAGAACAGTCACGAATCTTAGAAGGATTCTTCACTTCCACGATTACCCCTCTTGTATTTCTTGATAGAAATTTCAATTTTATCAGGGTCAATGAGGCCTATGCCAAAGCCTGTCAGCGCGACGCGTCAGAGTTTCCCGGTCATAACCATTTTGAATTCTATCCCTCTGACGCCAGGCAGATATTCGAACAGGTGGTAATGACAAAAGAGCCGTACCACGCCATAGCAAGGTCGTTCACCTTTCCCGATCATCCCGAGTGGGGAACCTCTTATTGGGACTGGACACTGACACCTTTGTTAGATGACCGAGGCGAGGTTGAATTTCTGGTCTTTTCGCTTGAGGACGTGACCGGGCGCGTCCGAGCGGAGAAATCGAGGGGCCGGCTCGCCCATATCGTTGAAACAACGTCCGACCTCATAGGAATGGCAAATTTGGACGGACAGTTGCTCTACTTAAATAAGGCCGGTCGGAAGATGCTTGGTTTCGGTGAGGAGGAAGATATATCGGGAGTGAGGATATCTGACACCCATCCTGACTGGGCGAAGACCATGGTTCTTAGTGAAGGTATTCCAACCGCTCTTCAGACGGGTCTCTGGAACGCCGAGACTGCTTTTCTGAGCCGTGATGGAACGGACATACCTATTTCTCAGGTCATCCTCTCACATAAAGGTCCGGATGGAGAGGTGGAGTTTCTTTCCACCGTCGCCCGGGACATCACTGAGCGCAAGCGTGCCGAGGAGGCACTAAGAGAATCGGAGAATCGGCTCCGCGCTCTCTCTTCACAGCTTTTAACCGTTCAGGAAAATGAGAGGAAAAGGATTGCCATGGAACTCCATGATGGCATTGGACAAATGTTGACTGCTGTTAAGTTCAAAGTTGAGAATCTCCTCCAAGGAAAGGGTAAAGGCAAGGTTAGGACAAAAGATAAATCATTAGAGGCTATCATTCCAATCGTTAGAGAAAGCGTCGAAGAGGTTCGAAGAATTCAGATGGATTTGCGCCCTTCTACTCTGGATGACCTGGGGATCTTAGCCACCCTCGGGTGGTTCTGCCGGGAATATCAAAGAATCTATTCTCACATTCGCATCGAAAAAGAGATTGGCCTACAAGAGGGCGAAATCTCTCCCACTCTTAAGACCGTGATCTACCGATTGACCCAGGAAGCCTTAAACAATATCGCCAAGCACAGCAAGGCAGACCTCATCCATCTCTCACTGAGGGAAAAAGAGGACAGGATAGAATGGGTCGTTAAAGATAATGGGATGGGATTCGACTTGGAAGAAATTCTTTCTTCGGAAAGGTCCAAAAGAGGATTGGGGCTTAATAGCATGAGAGAACGAACCGAGCTTTCTGGCGGGACTTTTGTGATCGAAACCACTCCAGGGGCCGGTACGGTGATCAGAGCAAGTTGGCCCATTTGATTGCGGAATGCGGAGTGCGGATTGCTGAATAAATCAACTAACCCTTTGATTAAGGAACACGGAATGAAAATGAATGAATACAAGAACACCACAGGCGAAAAACAGAATTATCTTAAAGCACGGACAAAGATGTTTGCTTTGCAGATAGTCAAATTGGTTGAACAATTGCCAAAAGGGCGAACGGCAGATGTCATCGGAAGACAGCTATTAGAGGCGGGCACCTCTGTCGGAGCCAATTACCGTGCTGCAAGCAGGGCAAGATCGCCTGCCGACTTCATCTCGAAGATGGGAATTGTTGAGGAAGAGGCCGACGAAACAATATATTGGATGGAGCTTCTTGTTCTCTCAGGTCTAATTCATAAATCCGATATAACAAACCTTTTAGATGAAGCAAACCAAATTTTAGCTATGACTGTTTCTTCAATCAAGACGGCAAAAACAAGAAAAAAATGAGTCCATATTCCGCAATCCGCACTCTGCATTCCGCATTGTGGTTATTATTCCCGTGACACCAATCCTCTTTCGATGGCGAAGGCGGTCAGAGCCTGGATGTTATGAAGATCCAATTTTTCCATGAGGTTGGCCCGGTGTTTCTCAACCGTCTTGACGCTGATGCAGAGATCGTCTGCAATCTCTTTATTCTTGTATCCTTCGGCAATTAGCTTCAGGATTTCTCTCTCGCGTTGGGTCAGGGTTTCCCAGGAGGTACGGGATTTTAGGGTTTTTTTCCCTTCCAGATACCCTTCAATCACCTTTTCCGAGATTTCAGGACTAATATAACGTTTACCGTCTAAGACTTTTTTAACTGCCATCACTAACTCGGAATGGGTAGAATCCTTTAAGATATACCCGTCAGCTCCGGCCCGAAAGGTGGCCAGGATGTATTCCTCCGCCTTGTGAACGGTCAAGACCAGGACCTTGGTCGCTGGGGATTCCCTCTTAATCTCCTTAATGGCCTCCATACCGTTCATCTTTGGCATGGAAAGGTCCGTCAGGATGAGGTCGGGTTTGAATTTCTCAACACACCGGATGGCCTCTCGGCCGTCTTCCGCCTCTCCCACGATCTCGAAACTTGGATGGGAGGAGAGGAGTGACCGTAATCCCTCCCTGAGGATGGTGTGATCTTCAGCAATAACAATTCGAACTTTTTGGCTCATGATTTTCAACTCACCTCCTATTCCCTATTCCTACCTGCCCACCCCGCCGGCAGACATCCTGTTCAGGTCCATCCTTAAAAATACTGTCTTAGAAGCACCCAAATTACAGTGTATACCCTATTTATCATTTCTGTAACTATTAGTAAAGTGGCGACATCATGGGCAGTGGTGGAAAGTCAACAAGAATAGATTTGAAACGCATATTAATTGTTGAGGACAATCCCTTTTTCCTCCAATTTCTCAAAGAGACCCTGTATTCCAGATTCCCCTCAATGGATATTCTTGAGGCGGCTAATGGAGAGGAGGCGCTGCAGAAAATCGAGACTTTCAAACCTGACGCCATTTTTATGGACCTCAGATTGCCCGGGGAAAACGGTCTTGAAGTAACAAAAAAAATTAAAGCCGAACATCCCGACATCGTCGTCGCCATTATTACAAATTATGATTTACCAGAATATCGGGAGGCTGCTTACCAATGCAAAGCAGATCATTTCGTTTCAAAGGATTCCTTTCTGAATATGATCAATTCTATTTTCCCAGGTCGAAAAACTGATCAGAATAGTTTGCATCGCAAGGAACCGTCTTAAAGGGGGGTCAATTACCGTGCCCAAAGCTTTAATCGTTGAGGATAGCGCCATTTTCCGAAAATTACTTAAAGAGACCCTACATTCTGGGTTTCCGTCCCTGGAGATTTCTGAGGCTGCAAATGCGGAGGAAGCGATGCAGAAAATTGATGTCCATCCACCTGACCTCATCTTCGTGGACATCAAATTACCCGGAGAAAATGGCCTTGCATTAACTGCAAAGATAAAAGACAAATACCCTGACGCGATCGTCATCATTCTGACAAGCTACGATACACCGGAATATCGAGAGGCAGCGGTTCAGGCCAAAGCCAACCACTTTCTTTCAAAAGGTTCATCAAGCAAAGAGGGTATTTTGACATTGGTCGAGTCGGTCTTGACGGGCCGGTAATCCCCTCATTTCCTTCCCGACAAAGGAAGTATGGAGGGATTTAAGAAAGGAAATACCATACTTTTTTACATAGAATAAAGGGTTTACCTGATTCACTTTTTACATCATTTTGCATATCAATGATTTTAAACTCTATAGTTTGGAGCAAGACGATAAGGAGATCGGGGAGATGGTTACAAGGATCAAAATCCAGATGATGAAATGGCAAATACGGCTTCTGATGCTTAAGCAGCAAAGTAGAAGGAATAGAGAAAGGTCACGGGTTTATGGACGGATTTCGGTGTCGCTGCCTGCATTCGACAGGAACGACAGTTAGATTAGGTTGGAAATACAATATGCACAAAGTGGCTTCAATAAGAACGGCCAAAATTGGCTAAGGCCAAACTAAAAGAAAGGGGGTGGCAAAAATGCTCTACGGTTCCGGTCCGGTCACTAAAAAGATACCCAAAAAGACCTTGATCAAGCATCACCCTGGAGATCGTTTCGACGACCTCATGAGAGAGGATTTTTTTAATGGGGCGTTTAAGAAAAGCCTTCTGGTTTCTCACGAACGGCTGACCAGAAAACAGCTATTCCCCTTGCTCACGGGTTGAGCCGCTGGGGTGAGTAACTGCCATCTGGACAGCCCATAAACCAGATTGGAAGGGAGATAAAGAAAAGGGCCATTTATAATGAGCAGGGATAAGAGCAAGGGGATGCGACAACGGCATTTATGTTAAAAAAGACCTTCGAAAATGAAGAAAGCCATCACAACCTCTTTACCGCGATGCCCGAAGAGGTGTGAAGGAAACAGGAGGTTGCTATGAGGTGCTATCGCTGTAGCGGTGACATGGTTTACGAAAAATTTTATGGTCCCCACGAGCACTTCTGGGGATGGAGATGCATCTTCTGTGGAGAGATTGTCGATCCGGTGATTTTAGAAAATCGCGATTCTTCAAGGGGACGAGCTGTGTTCAATGGACGCACTCGGAGAAGGTAATACCCGATATTATGCAACAAAGGAATTAAGGTGGCGAATATCTTCTTATATTTGCTGTTGGGTTTAGCTGCTGGAGTGATCAGCGGTCTGATCGGCATTGGGGGAGGGACGATCATCGTCCCGGTGCTGGTCTTCTTATTCGGGCTGTCTCAACACGAAGCCCAAGGGACGACGTTGGCATTGCTGGTCCCTCCCATCGGTTTCCTGGCTGCGTGGACCTACTATAAAGAAGGATATGTGGACCCCAAGATTGCCTCCCTCATCTGCCTGGGGTTCTTTTTCGGCGGTCTCTTTGGGGCCAAGCTGGCCACGAGATTATCCAACATTGTTTTGGAGAGAGTGTTTGGAATTGCCCTGTTTCTCATCTCGTTAAAAATGATCTTTGCGAAATAAGAAAGAAAATATCTGGGTAATCATCTTCTAAATTTGAGTCATCAATCTTTGCTCAATTTCAGGTAACCCGCGAGAATAGCGCCTCCGAGAAGTATTCCCCCTAAAATGATAAACCCGGTCGAAAAGGAGCTTGTCTGTCCAATGAATCCAATCATGGCCGGGATCGCCCCGCCTCCGATAAGAAAACTCACTGGCATCATCAGAGAGACGGCAACACTCTTGAACTTAGATCCTCCTATTCGAGAGAGCGCGGCAAAACCTGGTGGAAAGAAGGAGGAAGCCAACATGGGTTGAAGAAAAATAAGAAGAACCATCCACGATCCGGACAGCAAACCAAGAAGGATGACAGCAACCCCGTTAGCCAGAAAGATCATTTTCAACGCTCGCTTCGGCCCCAGGCGATCTGTCACCCACCCGGAAAGAATGGCTATTCCTACGGGAGAGATCCGGGAAAGTCCCACCAATGTGTTGGCCCAGGCTTGATCCATCCCTTTCTCTGAAACCAAATAAAGAGGAAGCATAGCAAACATCCCAAGGGTACCGCCAATGCCCAGGCTGAAAAGGGGAATCAGGACCCAGAAGGAAGACTCTTTCAGGATGATTCGGAGGTTGCTGACATTGAGAGACTCCCCACAGAATTTCCCTCCCCTGCCGAAAATGGAAAAAAGGATGCCGGTGAGAACCGAAAAAATCCCAAATAATGTATAAATGCCCTGCCAGGAAAACCATCTTAGAAACATTTCTGCAATCAGCGGAGCCACGACAAAACCTAAGTTAGGCGCTAATTCATGGATGGAAATAGCCTTCCCCCAATCCTTGGGGTTTACCAATTCAGTGAGCGTGGCAATTCCTGAGGGCAGATAGAGTCCTGCTGCCATTCCCAATATCAAGAGTCCCAAACGAACCAACCAAAGCTCATGACTAATGCCAATAAATAAAAGCGCCCCACCCAGGGTGACGGTGGAGAGGATGAGCGTTCCCCGATGATTGAGGCGAGAAGAGACAAAGCTTGACCCGAGAAGCATGATACAATACCCCAAGGATATTACGAAAAAGAAGGACCCCGCCTCTTCATGGCCTATCTTTAGATCATTCTCAATGGTGGGCAACAGAGGTGCCAGGATAATCCGAGAAACAAAGTTCAAGAAGAAGATCCCTACGAGAAAGAGAAGGGGCGCCATCTGAGAACGAAAGGAGGATTCTGTTTTTGATACGTTCACTTCTCAACCTCGTTATGAATGAAGGAAAGGAATTCGAAAGATCGGAAAAAACCCGCTTGCCATTTTTTTCATGTCAGCTTTCCCCTTAGTTAACCATTCTCCTTTTCGGCAAATTTTTCAAGATAGGAGTATGAGGTGAAAGTTGATTTGGGCAGGAGTTTATAAGATATGCATAGTCAAGTCAAGGTGCAAAGAAGGAAATAACCATCCACAGCGAATCGCTATGGGCAGACGGGTATAACCCGCCTGCCCTTTTTGATTCTTACGGTCCTGGTGGTGCTGCTTTGGGGTCTATGGTGAAGATACAATGGGATCTTGTTATAAATTGCTTCTGTGTGAAAACTTTGCCTTTAAATCTCGCCTTCACAATGTAGTGACCCGGGCCACCCTTGAAATTGGCATCGCGGAGCTTGAAGGTATTCATTCCACTGTTAAATCTTTTATTCGTCTCCCAACCCACGAGACGGCCTCCATGGAACACACCGACATCAAATCCATCCTGCGTCCCGCCGTCATATTTTATCGTTGCGATAAAATCGATCGGCTGTCCCGGCCTAAACCACACAGGTTGCGCTTCAAGGTTGACAATATGGGTGGCCTTCATGATCTCTTGCTCGGTGAGCGCCTGCGATAGGGCTGGCATAAACATGAGAACCAAAGAAATGATTGAAAGAAAAACCAATTTTTTCATAATATTTACCTCCCTTTTTAAGTTCTATCTGAAAAACAAGTTCCGTATTCACACTTTTTGAATCCGGTTTCACCCCCTTCTTTTTAGGATTATAAATGTTTAAGCATTAGTGCCCTTTTTTTTAAAAAGGCTCAAATTTGTTTCAATTCATCCGATCTTTTTAGTTGAACCCCTACGGGTTTTCGGATGTGGTCGCCTTCCCGATCCATCCCTCCTGACCATCCTCAAGCCTGATTCGAATCCATTGTCCCTTTTCCTCCAGCACCTCAAGGGCAGTTCCCTTTTTAATTTCTGCTAAGGATTTAAAATTCGACCCAGGGCCTTCACGAAGACTCACCGTACGCCACTTCACATAAACCACTCGAGCTTCCGCACCGGAGGAGGGAGTTGAACGCTGTGACGGTGAAATAGCTCGCGGGGGCATGGGTGCTGCCTGAGGCTGAGAATCTGTGGTAGATGCATCAGAGGGCTGAGAATCAGCCGGAACCCGATAATATTCCTTGGGCGTTTTAGCTACAATTAGTTTTACCGACTCATCGATTGCAATTCGAATAGCTTTTTCCATAGGGGTCTTTGAATAACCAGAAAAAGCACCGGATAACACTCCCCCTGATAAACCGGTCACGCCCTCAATGTCAGTCGCCGTCCCCTCGACTTGCTCTGAAGCCAACCTTCTGCCCGTCCTTGCATCTACGACTTTGACAATGATCGCTAAATGAGATTTCTTGACTCCCCCTCCAAGCTTAATAGATCCGAGAACATCACCTACCTCCCTCCTCACACGTCCAGGCAACTTGAAGGAACCTTCCTTCTCGCCTGAGGCACCCGACGCCCCAGGTTCGAATTCTGTAATCGTCCCCATGATCAAAAGATCGGCCCCTTCAATCTCTCCAATACGTGCTGCCGTCTGCTGTTTCACCCGACCAGAAGCTCCAAGGTCTTGCTCTCCAAGGACATCATCCAAGGCCTGGCGTTCCAGAACAATGTAGCGATTGGTTGCAAAGAGGGCATTTCCTAACATCTCAGCCATTCCAGTTCCTATTTCCGACGGTCCTTTTGCTGTTTTGTCTTCGAATCTCGTCACCGCCACCCTTGCTTTTGGCCCCATCTCGTCTTCTCTCTGGGCTTGATCGATGGTTTGACCACCCGATTTAGTACCACGAGCCTTCGGTTTTACGACTTGTGCCTCGGCAAACTCAAATGCCAAAATGATAGTAAACGTAATCAATGATAAGGAAAGAAAATTTGATTTTCGCATAACCATCGCCCTCCTAACTACAAATGACTAAACAGAAATAAAAAAGCCTTCTTCCCCACCACCCAAAACCTAAGATTTTATATTACAAACCCTCGCAAATGTAAAGTTATTTGTTTCCCAAAAGAGAATAAAAAAGGCCGGCAAAAACTGCCGGCCTTTCAATTCTTTATTTTTCCCTTTACCTTCCGATGAGCCGTTTAACGTCTTGCTCAGGACCATCGCAGTGAACCACAGGTCGAGCAATGAGTTGCATGGGGAAACATCCATCTCATAGATCTCACCTCCTTCTCTTAATCTCATTTTAAAATTACTCCTCCTTACCTGTCAAGGAAAATAAGATTGGAACACTGAGGTCTCAGGCATGGGTACAATAGGTTGATTCCCAACCTCAATGGTTCGGCAGGAATCACCGGGTCGTTACTTGATATAAGATTGACCAAAAGGAATCGCTTAATCTTTTCCTTTTTTCTTCAGAAAACCAAGGAGGTCGGTCTCTTTGGAAGATCTTGTATTGGGCTTCTCTTTTTCAATCCCCCGCTTCAGTTCTTCCCTTTTCCACTCCTTCTCTCGGATCATATGTCTCTCAATCCAGTGGTCGAGAGCTTTCACATCGAAAAGAACCCTGTCCCCAATTTTGAGGTAAGGAAGTTTTTTCAGAGAGGCCATCCGGTACACGGTGTCTGTCGAAAGGCCTAAATACTGGCTCGCCTCTTTGGCGGTAATCAATCTCCGGAGCTCCGGAATCTTTTTCATCCGGTCATCCATCCGTTCAAAACATTTCTCGGCTAACAGGTCTGCCAGCATGTCTAAGACTTCTTTGACGGGAGGTCGGTATTCCTCTTGTGCCATTTGCCCCTCCAAAGAACAGGGTGATTCCTCACCGTTCTTTTGTTCTTGTCACTTCCTGAATCTTCTTGAGGAGAGCAATGTTCTCTGTATGACCGGTCAAATGGGCGGTCACTCTCCCTCGAACCGGGCGATTGAGGAGGTAGAAATCGCCAATCAAGTCAAGAATCTTATGACGGACAAATTCGTCAGGAAATCGAAGCTCGGTGTTCACAATCTTTTCATTATCTACCAGGATAATGTTGTGAAGTCGCCCTCCTCCTGCCAATCCCATCTTCTCCAGCATCTCTATATCTTTAACAAAACCAAAGGTCCTTGCCGGGGCGATCTTTTCTCTAAACGCCTCCTCACTATCCAAAACAAATTCCAGAGTCTGCTGCCCGATCGGGGGGGGGTAGTCTAAAAAGAAGTGGACGGAGAAGACTTCAGCAGGCTCGATGATCAGAGATTTATTGTTGTGAACAACCTCCAGCCTTCGAGGGATGACCAATTCATCCACCCTCTCTTCCTGTTCCTCTACGCCCGCCTTTTCTACAATCTTGCAAAATTCCAAAGCAGAACCGTCCATGATCGGAATCTCTTCAGTCATTTTCACCATCAGGTTGGTGAGATGATACGCATGCAACACCGCCATAAGATGCTCGATGGTCTTGGCAATCGCCCTCCCCCTTTTAAGAGACGTGGCAAATTCTGTCGTTTGAACATAGTCAAGATGAGCAGGAACGACTTCATCCGATGAGACGTTTCCAAAAAGGATTCCACTATGAGGAGGAAGAGGTTGGAGGAGAAGTCCTGTCTTCTTTCCAGAATGAAGCCCTGTTCCGTAAAGCACCATGCTCTGTTTTAGGGTACGCTGAGGCAACAAGGAAGTCCCTTTTCCCTTTGCAACCTTTTTGGCTAAGGGGATAGCCTCCCGGGTAGAGGCAAGAGGGGGGTCAGGGAGTTCTTCGGCTATCTCTTTTTGAAAAATCTTCTTTTCCTGGAAGGGTTCCTCTGTGACAATTTCCCCCGATTGCTGGACAGTCAACAACTCCTTTTGATGATCGAGGGCTCGATGGATGGTCATAAGAAGAACATCAAGGGAAAGAGGTTTTTCAATGAAGTCAAAAGCCCCTAATTTCACGGCGGTCATGGCAGTGGAGATCGTTGCATGACCCGATATCATAATCACTTGGCACTCTGGAGCAATCCATTTGAGCCGTTTCAATACCTCAATGCCATCCATCCCTGGCATCCAGATATCGAGAAGAGTAACATCCGGCCCTTCGTCCTGGAAAACTTTTATCGCTTCCTCTCCACTCTGGGCCTTGGCGATTCGGAAACCCTCATCCTCCAGAACCCCTGCGATCGATTGGACCACTCTTTCCTCATCGTCGACGATGAGGACCTTCTTCTCCATAACGTCTCCCTCAAAGAAGAGTTCGCCTTTCCAATATCACAACCTTGTCAAAGAATCAACATTTTATTGGAATACTGGAATAATGGAATTTTGGAATATTGGGTTTAAACCGTAAAGAAATTTTCTCCCTTTCATTCCATCATTTGAGTTTTCCAGTGTTTCAAAGCATTCCACTCTTCTTTTTCCCATTTTTCCATTGTTCCATCATTCCATCGGTGACTTGTCGATCTGGGCCTTCTGAAGCCGACCGCTGAAATCCCGGTAGATCACCTTCCACCGGCTATAGGTATCCAGAGCGCCCCCTCGCCCTCCTGCCTCTTTCCTTCCATAACCCGAACGTTTGATCCCACCAAAAGGCAGTTGTATCTCCGCGCCAATGGTGGAGGCATTGATATAGACAATCCCGGTCTCTAGATCCCTCTCTGCGACAGCCGATGCGTTGACATCCTGCGTGTAAATGGCGGATGAAAGTCCATAGGGGGTGCCGTTGACGATCTGAATGGCGTCCCCAAGGTCTTCTGCTTCAATCACAGAAACCACTGGCCCAAAAATTTCTTCCTGGGCGATCCGCATCTCAGGAGTTACCTCAACAAAGAGGGTGGGTTCGATGAAATACCCCTTAGAACAATTCCCTTTTTGATAGGCCTTCCCTCCCAAGATGAGTTTTGCCCCCTCCTTCTTTCCAATCTCGATATATCTGAGAACTTTGTTGAACTGAGATTCATTGATCACCGGCCCCATATCCGTCTCTTTTTGAAGACCATCTCCCAGTTTGAGACGGGATGCGGCCGTCTTAAACTTTTCGACGAATTTCTGGGAGACTTTCTTGTGCACAATGACTCGACTGGCGGCAGTGCATCGTTGGCCAGTTGTTCCAAAACCACCCCAGATGGCCCCTTCAACAGCCAATTCGAGGTTCGCATCATCCATGACTATGATTGCATTCTTCCCACCCATCTCCGTCACAATGATCCGATGAATGGCTCCACAGATTCCTTCAAGACGTTTTCCAGTATCAAACGAACCCGTAAAGGAGATAGCATCTACTTCTGGATGGCTCACCAAATATTCTCCTACCTCCCCTCCAGGCCCATGGATGAGGTTCAGAACCCCTTTGGGCAAGCCCGCCTCCACCAGGGCCTCTACAAATTTTGCGGCACAGACGCTGGTATCACTGGAGGGTTTGAAGACAACCGCATTGCCACAGATGAGGGCTGGAAAGATCTTCCATCCAGGGATAGCAATAGGAAAATTCCAAGGAGTGATCAAGCCGAAAACACCGATGGGAACACGAATCGATTTCATATCCTTATGGCAAAGTTCAGAGGGAACGGTTTCTCCGGAAAGTCTCCTCCCCTCGCCGGCCATGTAATAACCTATGTCAACGGCCTCCTGGACATCGCCTAACCCCTCAGGAAGAATTTTGCCCATCTCCCGCGTTTCAAGCTTTCCTAAAGATTCTTTATTTCTCAAAACCATTTCTGCAGCTCTAAACAGAATTTCACCCCGACGCGGAGGCGGGGTGAGTCGCCACTCATCATAGGCTCCTCGGGCTGCCTTGACGGCCTGATCCACATCTTCCCGGCCTGACTTCGAGACAATTCCAACCACTTCATCTTTGTTGGCGGGATTGATCGACCGAAAAGTTTCCCCAGATTTAGAATCAACCCATTTCCCGTTAATATAATTCTTGATCCGTTCCATCTTGCCCCTCACTCATTTCGCAATCCGCATTCCACAATCCGCAATTTTTCTTAGTAGTTCCCTACCCCAACCTTCTTTTTCAGGAGATCATAATCCTGCTCTGACGAAGCAAAAATTCCGGTGTTCCCCAACCTGACATTCCTTAGCCCGACGGCCTTGACTCCCATGTAAGCCTCGACCATCTCAGAAACCTTTGGATTTTTATACCGTTTCATTTGATATTCTGGGAAAAAAGCCAGAATGGTAAAAGGGATTTCTGGATCGACATCAAAAATCAATTGAGCAATCTTTTTCAACTGGGGCGTCTCCACGAGGTTTGGGATATAGAGAGAAAGGACTTCCAGGACAAAACCCCTTCTTACGATCTCTTCTGGAAGTTTGAGGATGTTCCGGTTGAAACAGCCGGTCAGCCATTTATGGTCGGTCGCGTCGTAGGCCTTGATATCGAGCCAGAAGGAGTCAACCCCTGCCTCCTTTAATGCATCAAGGTTCTGAGGGGTAAGGCCGTAACCATTGGTTTCGATCAGCACCCATAGCTCGGTTTCTGCCTTAATGAGGCGAGTACATTCGATATAGTACTCCGGACAACAGGTCAGATCTCCCCCCGTGAAGGCAACGATATTGCGGGCAGGTCCCCATCCCTGGGGACTCAGAACGATCTCTTTTTTGTGGATCACCTTGGGACAGAGAAAAGACCTTTTCCCATGCATGACACAAGCCCCGCAACCACGACAGGAATCATGGGCATGAAAGGCAGTGGCCCTGTTTCGAGGCTCTCGGAGCGTCACTTCTTTTTCATATTCTTTGCATGCCTTTAACACGTCGGCAGGAGACCACCAATCACCCTTGGCAATTCTTGTGAAACTCCAGGAATGACATTTTCGGCAGGAGAAGTTACAACCCGATTGGTAGATGGAAAGGTAATTCTCTGGACGCGAGAGATGGACAGCGGAGATGAGCCTGAGGAGACCGTTGTCCGTCTTTTTGAGGGTGGCTTCACAGGCAGGAGACTTTCCTCGGTCGATCTCAATCAGACAGTTTCCCTGAGGATATCCCTGCTTGATTAAATTACATTTCATTTTTAAATTTTATCATAGGCTGTCTTCCCCTTGCAAGTCACGCTCACCGTGTGATATAGACGTTTATAAATTCGAGGCACGAAATCCGGGCGAAGCATCGCGTCAGCGATCAATTCGAAACAAAGGTGTTAAATCCTAAACTCGAAACCCTAAGCTCTAAACAAACTCAAATGTCCAAACTACAAAACTCAAAACCTTATGACTTAGAAAATATTCGGTTCAATTTTTGAGAAGTCAAAATTCCCTTTTGAGTTTTATATTTTGGATTTGTTTAGGATTTAGAGTTTAGTGTTTAGAGTTTAACATCGGTATTCGGATTTCGGATTTAAGGGACACCAAGCCAGGAGGTATCAGATGGAGGACAAATTAATACAAGTCGCCCGGTGGATTGTTACCTCTAAAAAGGTGATCGTTTTTTCGGGAGCAGGTCTCAGCACAGAATCCGGAATCCCGGACTTCCGCACCCCTGGCGGAGTATGGGACCGATATAATCCCGAGGACTTCTATTTTCAGAATTTCATCGCCAGTGAAACCTCCCGTCAGAAATACTGGCAGCTGGCAACGGAAATGTGGGAGCCGATAAAAATGGCCAAACCGAATCAGGCCCATCTCGCTGTTGCCGAATTGGAGAAGCTGGGCAGGCTCGACTGCGTCATCACTCAAAACATTGATGGTCTTCACTTCAAGGCTGGAAATTCAGAAGAGAAAGTAATTCAACTTCATGGGACTTCCATCTTTGTCTCCTGTTTGAGTTGCCAAAAGAGATATGATCGCGATGAAATCCAAGAGCGAATTAAAAAAGGGCAAAAAGTACCCCGTTGTGATGATTGTGGGGGAATTCTCAAACCCGCTACCGTCTCCTTCGGTCAATCGATGCCGGAGAAGGAAACACGGGAGGCCTATCATCGATCCTCACTCTGTGATCTCTTCATTGTCGTCGGTTCCTCATTGGTTGTCCAACCGGCTGCCTCAATGCCTCTGGTGGCAAAGAGAAGCGGAGCGAGACTGGTGATTATCAACCGTGACCCAACTCCTTACGATGACATGGCGGATGTTGTCATCCATGGTCAGGCTGGCCCTACTATGGCTAATATTTTGGAACATGTAAAACGGGGATTACGGGTTGAGATTTAGGGGACTGAGGCGGAACGTCTCTACTCGAACGAATTGCATTTAACCACAATTAATATCTGCCTTTTATATCCATATCTTATTAATTCATCTCAAGTGATTAAACAAAACTGGACATTTTGTGTACCTGGAATACAATAATTTGGCACTTTTGCGGGGTTAAATCAAATCACTTTGTAGAAAAATTGTGTAAATTCAAATAATTATAATATACAAAATTTGGCATCTATTTTGCTAAACCTAAATATGTTAGAGGCTTTCCGTAAAGCCAAAGGTCTATGAAAAACATATTCTTGACAATCCTAATTCTGTTTTTCCTATTTGGTTGTGCAATGGTCGAGCCTACCACAAAGTCTGCTTCCCCAACACGGCCAACATACGCACAGATATTGAAAGAAAACTACAAAGGCCGTAAGGCAAGACTGGCTGTGATCAAATTCGTCGATAAATCGGAAGGGGTAAAAGAGATGAGCCAGGTTGGGGAGGGAATAGCTGAGATGTTACGTAATGCCTTGTTGCCCACAAATCGGTATATTGTTCAAGTTTCTAAATCTTTAGATGACGGAATCAGAGGTCAGGATGCTGGAAACGGCGGTCGGGGAAAGAAGGAGATTGATCTTCTGATTGAGGGAGAGATTAGGGAATTCAAAGCCGGTATCCCAGGGGCTGGAGATGAAACAGGGGGTGCATCCCATATTACCATCATCGTAACGGTGACCGATCCAAGGACTAACCAGATTCTTGCCACCGAAAGAGTGAGGATAAAGGCAACGGAATTTGGAGGATCTACCGGAAAGGTTGGTGGCGCACTGCCAGAGGTATTCAGAGGCTTTTCAAAAACACTGATGGAGAAGGCCATACGCATGACCGTTGAGGAATCGGCGAGTTTAATTGTGGCCAAGACACCTCCTGAGTGTTATCGGGTTGTCCCTGTTACGACACAGAGGGAGGCCTCAAAAACTCCTGCCGTATCTCCAAAAGTCACCCCGCCCCCACCCCCTCCTCCTCTTCGCACCACCCAAATTGCGTGGGACTCGGTGAATCTGCGTCAAGGGCCAGGAACGAACCATAAAGTAATTGGCAATGCGAAAAAAGGGACTTCTCTGAAAATTCTTGAAGTCAATGGAGATTGGCTGCGTGTTCGACTCGAGGACGGAAGTACGGCATGGGTGAGTAAAATGGCCACTTCCGAGGCGCCCAAACCGCCACCCTCTGCGACTTCGACTTCTGTCACACCCACACCCATGTGATATTCAAAGGTTAATTTCAAAAGAGGTATCCATGCTGGTCTGCAAGAATTGTAATATCGAATATGAGGAAGGAAAAAAGTTCTGCAAGCATTGTGGCGATCCCCTCGCCCCGAAAGCAGAACCCATGTCAACTCAAAAAAAAGTGAATAAGGCTGAAGAGGATAATTCAGACGGAAAATTGATCTGCCCCAATTGCAAAATTCTTTATGAATTTGGGAGCTCTTGCATCCAATGCGGGGCTGCCCTGGGACGCCAAGGCCCTCCTGAGGCAACTCTTAGAACTGAATCCGAAGAAAAACCTCTTCCAGTGCAAACCTCCCAAAAACAACAGATGGGGGCCCCCCAGACAAAACTCATTTGTCCTGTTTGTAAAATAATCTATGAACGCGGAGAGTCTTGCATCAAATGTGAGTCAGCTCTGGTTCCTCAAACTTCCTCTCAAGCAAAAGAAGAGCTTAAAACATCTCGTAGCCTTGAAGTGGAGGGAGAACCCTTACAGGTACAAACGATTCAAGAACAATTAGTCCAGACACCCCGTAAGAAACTCATCTGCCCTGCCTGTAAAATTATCTACGAACGCGGAGATTCTTGCGTAAGATGTGGATCTGGCCTTGTGTCGCAAACGGAATTCCACGAAAAGGAAAAACCAAAATCATCCGATACCGAAGTGAGTCCTTCGGCCCTCGATTTGGACGTTGGAACTGGCCCGGCCCGCCCGGCCCAGGAAGAGGTTGACTTTGAGTGGCCCTCTCTTACCAGTCCGAAGAAGCAGGACTCGGGTGCCGTCGAAAAGGGGAAAAAGAAAGAGCTCGAGGTGTTCCCAACAATGGAGGTTGAAGAAGACTTCTTCAAAACTCAGACCTCAAAACAACAACCCCCTAAAACATCGGCTGATGATTCGGAGAGGAAGGTAAGCCTTTCGACCAAACCCAAGAAAGACTATCGCCGCTTATTCCTGGAAGTAGGTGGCATCACGATCATGGCCCTGGCGGGAGGGTATTTCCTATGGTCAGTTTATTCCAATTTAATAAGGAAAGAACCTGGTCCGAAAACACTCATCTCCAAGAGTGCCGTCAGCCAGCCCCTTCCCGCTTCCTCTTCCTCTACCAATCCTGCTACAACTGGGATGGAATCAGGAAAATCCAAAACCAAGGAAGAAAGCTCCCCCATTTCGACAGAGGCGGTCCTTTCTCCCCCTGACACTTCTAAACCGCCTTCTGCGGAGAACCAAGAGATACGAAATATTGAAACCCTCTTCGAGAATATCCGGCAGGCAAATTTGAAGAAGGATATTGACCTCTTCATATCCTGTTACGCTTCCAATTTCAAAGACCGAGAAGGGAAAAAGAGGACAACACTTTCCTTTTGGACAAAATTTGATTACGTTGACTTGTCCTATGATTTGAAGAATTCTTCGATAACAGGCGATACGGCCAAGGTTAAAGTGGAATGGGTGATCAGAATTTCTTCCATCACTGGTAGGCAGCAGCAGAAGAACAAAACCAATCTGGATGTCACACTGAAGAAAGAAGAAGGCGGGTGGAAGATAGAAGAGGTGAAACAGGCAGGTTAAGTTTTACCCCGCTCCGGAAACCAATCGAACTCTCTCACAAATATTTCTTGAACCACTCCACGGTAAGATCCATGGCCCGCTGGCGATGAGCCGGATCGGTTAGACGATGGTTTGCACCACCGATCACATGAAGCTCTTTGGGGGCGCTCAAATTGTAAAAGATTCCCAGGGCTTGATCTAAAGGGACAAGCTCATCTTCCTCTCCATGGATGACGAGACAGTGAGCGACCTTATTTAATAGAGGGACTAACCGGTGTTTCGGAAGATCTTCAAAAAAGGCCTCTGGAGGGAGAGGAGTATCTTCCTCCTGCTTCTTCGATCCGAGATCATCTAAGTGAAGAGGGGTCGCCCAGATCACGACCGCTCTCATCTCTTTATCCCCCGAGGCTTTGATCAAGGAGAGAAAGCCTCCTAGGCTCGAACCGATTAACCCAATCCGATTTCCAAGACCGGGATAAGATCTTATAAAATCAATGGCTGCGCACAGATCGGCGATCTTTTTGCTGATCGTATTGTCTTCCTCGCTCCCTTCACTTTCTCCGATTCCCCTAAAATCGAACCGAAGCATCGCCATCCCTTCCCCTGACATCCGCTCCCCGAGCGCAATATACTTTTCACTATCTTTGCTGGAGAGAAGGCCGTGAGAGGCAATCACGCAAGAAGGATTTTTTCCCTCAGGCAGATGGAGAATTCCTGAAATCTTCATCCCCTCGCTCATAAAGGTGACTTTCTCCATTTTCATTTCAACCTCCCCTTCATTCCGTGCCCGTCATCTGTGTCCGCTACATAATCCCTCCCAGCCTCCCTTTACAAAAGGGAGGGGTTACATTTTTCCCCTTTTCTAAAAGGGAAAAGAGGGGGATTATTTGTCCATTGCTCATTGTTCAACGTTCATTGTCCATTGTTCATTGTTTAATTAAAATTCCTGCTTCTTTCATCGCCGTGAAATACTCTTCCTTCAATTGTTCTTTCGAGATACCATGGTCAATGAAGTCCCAAGGAAAGATCTCATCCAAATCCCTTTTCCGATAGACGTAGAAATCAGCGTTGATACTCGTCTCCCGAAGGGCTTGGCTCCAATTTCCCTGAGACCGATGTGTTGCCATCAATATCTTCCCCACCCTCCGATCTCCTCTTGAGAGCAAAGCTTGAACATAAGCCCATTTGGGAAGGTCATGGATCATCTCCATCCCTTTCTGACCTTGAACTCCCCTTTGAATTATCTTTAACTTCTTCTTCAACTCCGCGACTTCTTCCAAAGGCACCCACTGAAAGGGAGTGGCTGGTTTGGGGATAAAGGGGTTGACGCTCAAAACTAACCTCCATCTCTTCTTCTGGTTCCTTTGATTGGATAGAATCTGATGCCGAATCCGTTTAGCCAGGGAGAGAATCCCCTTGACATCCTCTTCGGTCTCAGAGGGAAGGCCGATTAAAAAATAGCATTTGATCTGAGAAAGACCATTCTCGACCAAAGTATCAATGGATTTCAAAATCTCCCCTTCGGAATAACCTTTTTTCAACATCTTCCGGAGCCTTTCCGAACCTGCCTCAGGGGCAATGGCTACTGTGCGGTCTTCACCCTTCCTCAGACACTGAATCAGCGATGGAGTGACGGCATCTATTCTCAAGGAAGATACGGAAATCCCTCCTTGCCGAGAGAGGATGTTCTGACACAATGGGACGAGCTGAGGATGGTCCGAGACTGCTGTCCCGGTCAGGCCAATCCGACGTTCTTTTAAAAGGGCTTCCTTTGAAATCGAATCGAGAAAGGAAAGGCTTCGGTTTCGAAAAGGATGGTAAACAAAACAAGCGGCACAGAAACGACAACCCCTGGGGCAACCCCGGTTTACCTCCACTAAGGCCATCTCTTTAAACTCCGTGTCCGGCGTGAAAAGAGTGGATTGCGTTGGGAATTGATCGAGATCAGGGACCCATCTCCGCTTGACCTTCCTGGGGAATCCTGGCTCGGGATCCATCGTTTCTATCTTTCCATTTTCAGCATAGGTCACTCGATAGAACTTTGGAATATAAACCCCTTCTACCCTACCTAGATTTTTTAGAAAATCGTCCTTCTCCCTTTTCCTTTTCTCTGTAACGGTTTGACGATAGACCTCTAAGAATTCTCTAATTACCTCTTCCGCCTCTCCGAGAATAAAGAGGTCAAAGAATTCACCCATGGGTTCTGGATTCAAAAAAACGGCAACCCCTCCAGCCATCACCCACGGGTATCTTCCATTACGAAGACGGCTCTCTAGTGGAATATGGGCTAATTCCAGAAGCGTGAGGACATTGAGAAAATCGTTCTCGAAAGAGATAGAGAAGGCTAAGATATCGAAGCTGGAGAGAGGCTTTTGGGATTCTAAGGAGAAAAGAGGGGTTTGGGTATTGCGATATTCTTGAAGATCTTCTGACTCAGGAAGGAAAGCTCTTTCACAGACCACATCGTCATCAGCGTTTAAAATCTGATAAAGGGTCTGAAATCCAAGGTTGGACATCCCCACATGGTAAGAGTTGGGATAGAGGAGACAAACCGAAATTTTCCCGCCCCATGGTTTCTGAACAGCTCCTTTTTCTTTTTCAAGAACACCTTTGGCCTTCTGAACAAGTTTCCAGGAAGTCATTTTCGTAAATGGATAGTGGAGTGTAGAAAGTAGTAAATTCAATATAACAGAATTTTATCTACTCATGTAACTTTTTTTACCACTCACCACCTACGACTGACCACTCGCTAAATTCAATCGGCCTGTTTTCTTAAAAAAGTCGGGATGTCGAAACGATCCTCATCCTCGATAGAGAAATCCGACGGTGGATCCAATTTTAGTTCATCGAACCGCTCGCTCGTTTTTCCCCTCCTCATAAAAGCAGGGATGTCCCTGTTATTCTCTTTGTTGCCGAAAGAGAAGTGTGGAAAATCCTTATTCTGCTCCCGGAGGCCAAATGAGATAGGGGCCACCTTCTTGAACTGGGTTGTTCTCTTATCCTCTTTCTTTCCAAAACCCGTAGCGATCACGGTGACTCGAATCTCTTCCTTCATAGTTTTATCGACCACCATTCCCCAGATCACATTGGCATCTTCGTGGGCCTCCTTCTGAATCAGAGTGGTTGCCTCATTGATCTCGCTGAGGGTCATATTCTCGCCCCCGGTGATGTTGATGAGAAGCCCCCGGGCCCCTTCAATCGTAATATCTTCCAGGAGA
>Ga0256868_10000460_pt1 | contig 23846 bp, 33 predicted proteins | sample RVTome_13_FD_187341 | JGI IMG/M metagenome (GOLD analysis project Ga0256868, IMG submission 187341) | Soil microbial communities from uranium-contaminated site in the Upper Colorado River Basin, Wyoming, United States - RVT92D227 HiSeq ...
GGACCCTGATGCCGTATCCCACCCCGTTGCAATCGATGATGATCTCTCCAGGGGCTTTGTTGGCCAGGCGGCCGCGAATCTGCGATATCATCTTCCCGTGGCTTGAGAGGAAAGGTGTTGCTGATATTTGCGCTTGAGCTCGGCCGTGTGGATGTGGCAGATGGCCACGGCCAGGGCATCGGAGGCGTCCAGGGAAAGGGGCCCATTGATGCCGAGCAGTCGCTTGACCATCTCCCTGACCTGCGCCTTGGTGGCCTTGCCGTAGCCGGCAACCGCCGACTTGACCTCCATGGGGGTGTAGGAGCAGGAATCGAGTGCGGCATGGGTGGCGGCGAGCACCACTACCCCCTGCACCTGCCCGAGTTTCACCGTGCTCACGACGTTCTTGGAAAAAAAGGGACTCTCCATGGCCACGGCATCCGGGGCATAGGCGCGGATCATCTCCTGCAGGCCGTCGTAGAGCTCCCGCAGGCGCTGCGCCAGCTCGCCCGAAGGAGTAATGGTCCCGTCGATCACGTGCGTTAATTCCCCCTGTCTCTCCTCTACAACGCCATACCCCATGACCAGGGTGCCGGGGTCTATCCCTAATATCCTCATTTGCCCAGCTGCTCCATCACGCTGTCCGGGATGTCGAAGTTCGCATAAACCTTTTGGACGTCGTCGTGCTCTTCCAGCTGCTCCATCAGGCGCAGCATCTGCTCGGCATGCTTGCCGTCGATCGCGACGGTCGACTGGGGGTACATGGTGAGCTCTGCCAGATGGTACTTGATCCCCGCCTTTTCCAAGGCCTTCTTGACTACATCGAGTTTCTGCGGATCGGTGGTCACCTCGTATTCTTTGTCGCTTGCCTCGATGTCCTCTGCCCCGACATCCAGGGTCACTTCCATCAGCTTATCCTCTTCAACAGCGCCCTTTTCAATCACGATGTAGCCCTTCTTGTGAAACATCCAGGCCACGCTCCCGGCTTCCCCCAGGTTGCCGCCGGAGCGGGAGAAGATATGCCTGATCTCCGCCGTGGTCCGGTTCTTGTTGTCCGTCAGCACCTCGACCAGCACTGCCGCGCCGCCGGGACCATACCCTTCATACGGGAACTCCTCATAGGTGACCCCCGCGAGCTCGCCGGTGCCCTTTTTGATGGCCCGCTCGATGTTGTCCTTGGGCATGTTCTCCGCCTTGGCAGCGGCAATGGCCGTGCGCAGCCGGGCGTTTCCCTCGGGATCGCCGCCGCCGAAGCGGGCAGCCACGGTGATCTCCTTGATCAGCTTGGTGAAGACCTGCCCTCGCTTGGCGTCAGCCGCGCCCTTTTTCCGCTTTATCTGTGACCACTTCGAATGACCTGACATAGTTATTCCCTCTACCTAAAATAAAAACCGCAGAGAGGAGGATAACATCTTCTTACCCTGCGGCCTATTCACCGAGCTCCTCTCACTCCCCGCGGCCTATATAATCTGTCCCGCCGAGGGCGGGACCTAGGGGTCATGGGTACGAGGATTCTAGGGTTCGAGTGAAAAACATTGAAGCATGTTGCTAGAACCCCTGCCCCTAGACGCCTCCCGCTTTGCGGGATCCCGCATCCTATAAAATCTAAATTAAGGAGCGGGATTGAACCCTTTCACTTACGAAACTAACATATTCGCCTCTTAGTGAGGCTGATCCCGCTGAATGGGACAATAAAATTAAAATTGGTGGGCGGTACTGGATTTGAACCAGTGACTTCTACCGTGTGAGGATAGCACTCTCCCGCTGAGTTAACCGCCCATAACTACTTAAAACTGTAAACGAAAATGGGGGGTAGTGTCAAGGGGAAATAGCCGGGGGCATTGGGGGGAATTGCGGGATTTTTTAATAGGTAGAGGGAATTGTATGATACCACTCTATAGAGTATAACGATTCAGCTCACAAGCTGCGAGGTTACGATCCCTGGTGAATACGGAAGGTTAACTACCTAACCCAAATCATCAAAAATTTTTTCGTGAATAACAGTAGTTCGAAATCCAAAATCATATACTCTATTGAGCCACTCGTTAAGATGGTAAATCCACCGCGGCCACAGTTCTTTCATTTTAGAATCTAAAATGCCCTTTGTCTGCCAGATTGCCTTGACCTGGTCTGGCTCAACTAAAGCTAAACGATATGCTCTTTTTAAAGTTTCAAAATTTTCTTGTAAAAAGCAGAGGGGAACTTCGAGCCTGATTTCTTTTTGTTGAAGTATATCTTCCTTATTTTCGGAGATGGTATCAGTAAACTCTATAACATTTAATATCAAATAATAAGCACAGAGTGATTCTCGAAATTCTTCAAGGGTACTAAAAGGTTTATTTAGCCAGTGCCATTTGTCAGGTAAATTGACTAAAAATGACCACGCCTCTATAGACTTCCTGCCTAACGTATCAGGCCATCCGACGATTTGGTGCCGCTGATATAAAGGCAGAGAACCCGTTTCAAAGCTTTTCGTTATTCTTGAGCGCGCAAATTTCGTAACTAATGTTATTTGACCCGTTTGAAGGCACATTGCTCCATACAACGCCTGGTAAATGTAAGCAACTGTATCTGGGAAATTAACTATAGTCGTTATCCCTGCCGGATTCCAGCCTCTTGGATTAAGTATCTCATCAATAAGACCAATTTGATTTGTGAACTTTTCTCTGCCAGACTCTACGCCAGCCAATGCTATGCTAAAAAGCTTTGCGTAGATATTAGCGCCTCTAAGCGCCATTTCCTGTAGTAATTTAATATCTCTGGGCACTTTAGTTTCATGTTCTTGTCTCCATGCTAGTAATTGCTCAGATATTGGCAATGTTGCTTGCCGAACTATCCTCCTCCATGCAACCAAATCGCCCTCTCTGGCGACTTCAAGCGCAGTGTCGTAAACAACTTGAATATCATCAGCTATTTTTTCAAGATCTGGTATTGACTTAGGCTTGAATGATGCCGCAGGAGTTTCCATTCCAGATGGCTGTTGCGCAAAGGGGCTCTTGCCCAACGGAGGCTTACGGGAAGCAGGTTCTTGATGCAGTTCTCTTAGAAGTAATTCCATTTGTTCGTCAAAATTCTGATTGTCACTGAGGTTTATATAAAATCTTGTACTAACCGATTTTGGAAGGACAATATCAATATCCTTTTGACGGATAACCGGGATGAACTTGGAGGTACCTAAATCTCTGACTAATTCGCCAGTAACTATCATTGCCTCATAGCCAACTCCACCTTTACCTTCATCTGTTTTTCTGACATAAGTTTCTGTGCAAATCATCAGTACGCGGTCCGCTGCGGCAACACTTTTTTCCATAAATTTCGGTACGTCGTCACCAAGGCCTAAATCCCACTGATCGAGAATAACATCAATCCCGTTCTTTACGAGCTTTGAAGCCAGCTCGCCAACCCATTTCTTATGTGCTGGGCTATCATGTGAATAGGAAATAAAGACTTTAGGAACTTTTTCCTTTTGCTTACGTGCCATCAAGCTTCTCTTAGATGCTTAACCGTAAATCATTCTGCCATATGTGCTTTATTTTACGGCACAAGAAAACCCCTGGTTGGAACTATGAAAGAAATACGTATGTTTGTCAACCCTTCAAAACCCCCGATAGTGGGGCAGTTTAAACAATTAAATGGGATTTGCTGCTTTTGCAATCTTATGCATAAAAGGCGGAGTTATAGGACTCTTCATGATAGCGGATACAATATCTTTTCGTAAATATGCTGGCACCCTTTCACTTTCCACTTTGAATCCTACCGTTTCGTCTATTCTGTGGACTAATTCGCTGATAGTTACGTAATCAGTTTCGTTGCAATTGATAGCACTATTACGTTTGAGAAAAGAGAATTCATCATTATTGATCCTCACAAGACAGTCACCCGCTTTTGGTTGTTTTGTTCTGCGATAATAGGTAGTCTTTTTATCAATCTGAGAAGTGATTATAGCGATGAGAAAAGATGATTCTCCCGGCACGGGGATAAGGACATGCCAGTGCGGTGCTGGTTCTTTCAGGTTGTTATCTTGGAACCGAACTATGGTGAAACTTTTAATTTTTTCAAGGATTTGTGGAAGACGGAGCTTGAGAGGAATGTGCAATTTAATCGCATTTACCAGTTAATATTTCAAGAGATTCTTTTATGTGTTCTTCTGGTACAGAGAAATACTTGTCACCGGCCGTCAAAAGAAGATCCTCGGTTTTTATTGATTCCTTCCTAGTTTTGCGCGAAGCAAAAAGGGGTTCAAACTGTTTCCATTCTTGAAGGGTGTGTGTATAGTCGACCACAGCCCATTTATCCATCGTTCCAAAATTGTTTATAACAAAATCGAGGGCTTCAATGTCTGATTCCGATAGCCTTTCAAGTGATTCGGCATCGCATTCGTCCCCAACAAGATACTGATGTCTTTTTCCTTTTTTGAAGAAGCCTTTTGCCATCGCAAGGTAATCCCCCAAGATATATTCATCATATTCGAGCACATCCATAGTGCGCGAACCAGCGGGACCGTTCTCCAGCGCAATGAAAACATCATCTGATATTGTTCTACCATAATTCATCAGATGGTACTTGTCTGCCAAGTACATAAGTTTTACGAGCTGAATTTTGTCTGCTTGCTTTAGCTTGGAAAGGAGATAACAAAGAGCTTCTACTATGACGGGAATTTTATTCATATTGCCCCCAATCCTTTTCGATCGCTCTCTTATCAGTGTAGATAAGCATAAAATGTGATGGCTGTCAAGAAAATTATTGCAATGCAGCCCAAAAGCTTAATAATATAAGCTAACTAGGGGACGTAGGTCCGTTAATTCCGATATTTGACTGGAAGTCGGCTGCATCGGATCATTATTTAACTACATCCCCGTCTCCCCATCAAGTTAAGTTTTACTCGTCAGTCTATCCCCTTTCCTGGAATTACAGCTTCTGCACAGAACTTGCATATTCGAGCGTTCAAGTGCCAAATGAGGGTACTTGCTCCGTGGCAAAATATGATCAACAGTAAGATCCACCTTCCTCGGGATGAATTTGCCACACACTTGGCATTCGCCAGAGGCTTCCGCCAACACGACTTTTCGCACAATGTTCCATTCGGCACTTGCGTAGAATGCCCTTGTATCTGATATAGCCTCTGCTCTTTTCACCGCAACCTCGTAAAGACGTACCGCAACCTTCTTGGAACGGGGTCGATTTAGAACCGATTGCACCCATAGCCCGACCAAACCCGCAATGATTGTGCCCCACCACATCAAGATCAGGAAATAGCCATCATGTCTGGGGTGGACAAGCGAAGGATATCCGAATAAAAGTCCAGCAGCCCAAAAAACAGCCATGGCCGTGTAGGGAGTCAGAGCTGCCACATGGTCACGAGGTGTTTTGGGTACTTCATGTTCTGCTTCACGACGTAGTCGGGTTTCAACGCGTGCCGTGATAGCAATACTTTCTTTGGAGTCGAGAGTTGGATCCGGATGGGATATCGCGCAAAGTGGGTTGGGCTGGGGGATACGTCTTTTGGCCGCACACTTCTTGCATAGGGTCTCAGAGATAAAGTAGTTGCGGGTTTTTCTTCTCCCGCACTCCCGGCAGATTAGAACTTCCCGGTAGTAGCTCATAGGTTCGAATGACTCTTAACCTAAGATTATCCAACCTCTATGCAGCTTTATTGCGGCACTGGAGAATAGTTGTTGAAAGTATGGAACAAATGAGAGGTGTTTGTCAATCCTTCGGCTAGCTCAGGATGTACCTTTCGACAAGCTCAGGGTGGCCCCTCCGACAAGGGCTCAGGGCCAAGAAAAGTGGTGATATGGAAATCGGGGCAAAGGGCAATACGTTACCTTGCGATGCCTCTACCGACATTGCGATAGTTGAGGTTGGAATTCCAAGCAAACATGGTTGCAATCTTATTCCGGGTTTGCCAAAAAGTAATTAATGCCTTACGAAGCAGCACAGGCCAGGCATACATTCGACGATTCAGTTTTCCCGTTATTTGTATTAATTGTTTTGGTTCCAAACTGCCCGGGCGATAAACCACGTCCATCATATCATAATGCATCCAATCTTGAGGAAAATTGGTATAGAGCAATCGCCCCTCTTGCTGATAACGGTTAAAAAGCCGTGTCCCGGGGAAAGGAGTCAGAAAAGTAGTTTGCATGACATCTATGCCACGATTGTAAGCCATGTAATGCGCGCGTCTTCGCAGTTTGGCGCTCGTATCCCCGTCCATACCAAAAATGAACGCACCCAATACCGCAATGCCGGCCTTGTGGATGCGGCGAAAGGCTTGCTTATAGCCCTGTATGCCCCGCTGGACATTGAGCTGCTTATGCACTTCTTGTAAGGCATCAATTTCCTCTGCCTCCAGACCGAGAAAAACCATCTTACAACCTGCACGACTGGCCCAACTCAGCACCTCTTCATCGTCACCAAAGTTAAGCGAGGCCTGGCAAAACCACCATTTATCCAGCTTACGCTTTACCATCCCTTTAAAAAGGGCCAAGGCTTGCTTCCGGGAGGCTTGACCATACCCGATGATATTGTCATCCACGAAAAACAACATTTTCTGGGGAATCCGCTCTAACTCGGCCAATACTTCCTCGGGAGGACGACGGCGGTAACGTCTGCCGTTAAAGGCAGTGACCGAACAGAATTCACAATCCATGGGACAACCGCGCGACGTTTGCACGGACGCAAACATATAACCGGTGTGGAACAAGTCCCGCCGGGGACACCGCATGCCGGACAAATCAGACCACTCGCCCCGGTATCTTTGCTGAAGGCATCCTGCGTCAATATCAGCCAAGACCCTGGGCCAGGCAGCCTCGGCCTCGCCGATGACTACCGCATTTACAAATCGCAAGGCTTCATCCGGACACATGGAGGCATGAATACCTCCCATGACTACCGGTACTCCTTGCTGCCGGTAGAGGGCGGCAATTTCGTAAGCCCGGTTAGCTGATGCGGTAAAGGCGGTAATGCCTACAAGGTCTGCTTCTTGATAGGTAAAAGGTTGCCAGTTTTCGTCTACTAGTTTCACATCCCACGAGGCAGGCGTCAAAGCAGCGACAGTGCCTAGCCCGATAGGGGGAAAACGGGAGCTCTTATTGACCGTCAGACCGGTACGTGCAGGATTGACAGGATTAATTAAGACTAACTTCTTCATTTTTTTAAGAGACTAAGTGGCGTAGGTCCGTTCATGCCGATATTTAGCTGGAAGCAGGTTGCGCTGGATCATTATTTAACTGCGTCCCGCCCCGTCCCCTTAGCCCTGGCTGTTAGTCGTTGAACTGCAACCTCGCCTTTGTCACTGTCCGGCCGTTGTGTTCGACTACGCACACGTATCTTCCCATGACGCCGGAACTTGTCACCAGGGCAGAATACTCTCCCTTAGAATTCGGCAATTGAGATGAGTAAAAACGAAGGCCTCTTTTTAAGGCCATGCCCTTGGCTGCATCAACGCTGGTGCCTTCGCTGAGTTGCGAACAATATTGCCGCACCTCGCCCTTGGCCTGCATCCACGTAAAAATTGTGTATCCGACGATCACGACCATGAGCGCAGCAAGAATAAGGAGAATCAAATAAATCTTTTTCATTCTCTTGCCTCCTTTTTATATTTTTAGACAAGGCTCAAGTCAAAAATGTTCCGGGAAACTAAGAGGGACGTAGGTCCGATAATTTCGATATTTGACTGGAAGGAGGGGGCAGCGGATTATTATTTACCGTGTTGAAGCACGCCCCCGATTCTACCCTCAATAACTCATCCATGTTCTCTTAAACGATGCAGATGGTGTGTCCCACCAAAAGAAAGAGTTGGCAGCCTCGAACACGAAATAATTTATCGCAGGGCGCTCAAGGTGCAAAACCTCGGGCTGGTTAGATCCGCACTTAAAGTACCCCTTGCCGCAGGCTGTCTTGTAGTCTCCAGGTTCGACAACTTTAATCCCCATATGTTGGGGCTTGTTTATTCCCGGATTCTTGTCCAGGGCGATAACCTTGGGAGGACCTTCTTGCTGCGCCAAGAAGACAAAGAGACCCGAGCCCTTGCCAAGCGAGGAAAACAAGATCCAGGCGTCGTCCGGCAAGCCGTCCCCGTTGAAATCGGCCTGTGCATGAAAAGGTTCCGGAATGACGGTGCGAAACGCCTGCCAACTGCCAGCGTAGTCGTCCTCTGTCGGGAATCGCCAACCTATCGGCGGCTCTTCCTGCGCCAAGACAAGTAATGGTATGAGACAAAAAGCAACAACAAGAATCGCGATTTTCATAAAGCCTCCAGCAGAGATAAGCCTAGCCTTAAATTATCCTATGCAGTTTTATCCTACGCCACGGTTAGCGCAGGGCCGCTCCTAAATAATACGGCCAAATCAGCAACGCGAGCACCCCCTGCCAAAAAAAGGGCATGCCGCAATAGCCGATGGTAAAGAGCCAGCCCATTATCCAGACCGGACCAAAAACCGTGCCTGCATCCGCCTTGCTAACCCCTCGCTCCTTTTTTTTCTTAGCCATATTATTTCATCCTCCCTCTTTTAGCAGTAATGCGCAGCCTTACATCAAATTATTTCTTGGAGATATGGCCCTTACCGCCTTTTAGTGATGTTCCCTGTTCCGCCTCCAGCCTGGCAATCACACTCTTTCTGTACTGGATATCTTCAAATGCCTTGATAACCATCAGGACCAGCAAACCGGCAACGACGAGAAGAATTCCTTGCTTTTCCTGGGGACCGAAATACAGATATATAAACAAGGGAATGAGAAGCATATCGATGATAATCAGGGCCTTAGACACTTTCACCATCGTTCTGTACGCATCTATGGTTTGGGTGATATTGTCGGGGGGCATTCGCAGTATTGCCTCGATTTGCTTCTCCTTGGTCAAGCGTCGAGCGATGGTCATCGCCACCAGCATTCCTAATCCCACATACACAATAATAGCCAGGGTTGAAGTAGCTAACATATGCTCTTGCTCCAAAGTTTATTTGAGCTGGCGAAACCGCGCTCTAGGGGACGTTGGTGCACAAGCAACTTTCTCCCTACCTCTTATTCACGATGCCTTCCCAAGCCGCTCGGCAACCCAGACCTTGATAATGGATTGCCGAGGCACACCCAACCGTCTGGCTTCCTTATCCAATAAGGTGATCATCCACCTCGGAAAATCTACATTGACCCTTTTCTGTTCCTGGTCCGGTCTTCTCGCTTTTGACCTATCAAGGTATTGGGAAATATCCTTGCCTTCATCAAATGCCTTATCAAATTCATTCGCCTTCATATATGTCAACCTCCTCTTCCCTGGATCGTCGCACCGAAATAATTCGTATCTTTTCACCCCGATACGCGATAACCCCCGACCAATGCTTTCCTGAAATCTTTCCGATTACCAAAAACCTTGGTTCATCGCTGGTTTTTACCGGAATTTCAATTAAATCAGGGTCGTCCCAGAGTGTCTGCGCTTCGTAAAAGTCAATCTCATGCTTTTGCTTGTTGCTCTTGCTTTTCTCCGCGTCGAATTCAAACTCCATGATATAATTATTATACCTTAAATATACCTTTTGTCAACTAGCAGAAAAGCTGCGATGACGGCAATTTTATATTGAAGTAATTGGGTAAGTAAGGTATTCTTATAACAAGGAGGTAAGGAAATATGCTGGCGAAGAAGACATCCAAAAATCAAATCACCTTGCCCAAGGCCATCGCTAATGCTTTTCCCGACACGCGATACTTTGATGTCGATATCGAGGACGGCAGGATCATTTTATTGCCGGTAAAGATGCAGCCGGTCAACGCGACTCTTGAAGATATGAGGGGGAAGATGCGGAGACTGGGAGTAAGCGAAGCGGACGTGGGCGAGGCGATCCGGTGGGCGCGCAGCAAAAAGAAGTAAGGCGGGTCGTGCTGGATACCAATGTTTTAGTGTCCGCCCTGCTCTTCGAAACAACCTTGTCAAAGGTCATTGACTTATGGCAGAGTGGCGCAATCGTTCCCGTCATTTCCAAAGACACGTTCCAAGAATTAAGAGCTGTTTTGGCGTATCCCAAATTTTCTCTCTCACCGGATGAGACCCGGGCGATCCTCGAACAAGAAATTCTTCCATTTTTTGAGGTGATTGAGGTTATCGAAGAAGTGAAGGGCGTATGCGCTGACCCCGCAGATGACAAGTTCCTCGCATGCGCCCTTGCCGCATCTGCGGATTACATCGTGAGTAGCGACAAGGCGCTCATTGATCTCAAGCAGTATAAGTCCGTCAAGATCATCAAGCCCTCCGAATTTTTAAAGCTTTTTGATTAAGGGCAACGAGATCTATACAGGCTAACGCAAGAAAAAGCAGTTATCGCAAGGCCACTCCTAAATAGTACGGCCAAATCAGCAACGTCAAGCCGGAAATGCAAAACATTTCATCTCACTGCTCTCAGCCATAAACATAAAAAGGATTTGATTTGCACGCGGATTGCGTATATGAAGCAGTGCGGGCTGCCCAAAATGGGCAGTATCTAAACTGCTGCCCTTTAGGGTATAATGGGCGATTACGGTTACCTGTATGATGAAAAATATCCGCAACTTCAGCATCATCGCCCATATCGACCATGGCAAATCAACCCTGGCAGACAGGCTGATCCAGCATGCCGGCGTCATCGACCCCCGCAATTTTCAGGATCAGATCCTGGATACCATGGATATCGAGCGCGAGCGGGGGATCACCATCAAGAGCCAGGCCATTACCCTGCCCTATCAAGCCCGGGATGGAAAGGAATATACCCTCAACCTGATCGATACGCCGGGGCACGTCGATTTTTCTTACGAGGTGTCCCGGGCGCTTGCCTCCTGCGAAGGCGTCCTCCTCGTGATCGACGCCGCCCAAGGGGTCGCGGCCCAGACGATCGCCAATCTTTACCTGGCTATGGAGAATAACCTGGAAATCATACCGGTGATTAATAAGATCGATCTCCCCACCGCGGACATAGAGCGGGTGCTGCAGCAAATCGCGACCGAGCTGGCGCTGGACCCTCTTTCGCACCTTCAGTGCTCGGCGAAAGAAGGGATCGGCATCGAGGAGATCCTGGAAGCTATTGTGCAGAGGATCCCTCCTCCCACGGGCGACCCGGCAGCTCCCCTGGCCTCCCTGATCTTTGATGCCCAGTATGATTCATTCCGCGGGACCGTGATCCATTGCCGCGTCTTTGACGGTCTGGTAAAGCCGGGAGATCAGATCCGCCTCATGTCCAATCAAGCGTCCTATAAGGTCGAAGAGGTGGGCAATTTCCTGCTCACCAGGGTAAAGGCAGACCAGCTTTCTGCCGGCGAGGTAGGGTATATCATCGCGGGCGTGAAAACGGTCTCGGACACGCACATCGGGGATACGATCACCCACGATCACCGACCCCGTGCGAAACCCCTGCCCGGCTTCAGGGAATTCAAACCCGTGGTATTTGCCTCTATCTATCCGATTGCCTCGGATGACTATGAAGACCTGGCCGTCGCTGTCGAGAAATATAAATTGAATGACGCCGCGTTCTCGTATCAAAAAGATTCCTCCATCGCCTTGGGCCATGGCTTTCGCTGTGGGTTTCTGGGGCTTCTGCATTTGGAGATCGTCCAGGCAAGGCTCGAGCAGGAGTATGATCTTGCGATCATTATGTCCGTTCCCAGCGTCCGTTACCGATTCACCTTGCAAGACGGAACGACGCAGTATGTGGACAATCCTGCGTATTACCCGAATCCAAGCTCTATCGAAAAGGCGGAGGAGCCTTACATCCGCGCCACCATGATCATGCCGGATAAGTATCTCGGTTCCGTCATCAAGTTCTGCACGGAGAAACGGGGCGTCAATTCGAAGATGCACTATTTGGGCCCCAAGCGCGTCGAATTGATCTATGAGCTGCCGCTGGCCGAGGTGCTGTACGACTTTTATGATCGCTTCAAGTCCATGACGCAGGGGTACGGGTCCTTTGATTACGAAGTTATCGACTATCGGGAAAGCAAGCTGGCGCTCCTGGACATCCTGGTGAACGGCGACAAGGTGGATGCCCTATCCCAGATCGTGTTCCGTGACAGCGCCCGTGCGCGCGCCTTGCAGTTCTGCGAAAGACTGAAGGAGGAAATTCCGCGTCAGATGTTCAAGATAGCCATTCAGGGGGCGATCGGCGGGGAAATCATAGCGCGGACGACGGTTTCACCGTTTCGCAAGGATGTTTTGGCAAAGTGCTACGGGGGGGATATCACCCGCAAACGCAAGCTCCTTGAGAAACAGAAGAAAGGAAAAAAGAGGATGAAGATGGTCGGATCCGTCTCGATCCCCCAGAGTGCCTTTCTGTCCGTGTTGAGATCGGACAGGGATAAGTAGCGGTATTGCGATGAAGGCTAAAGCTGCCGGCTTGTATATCCATATTCCTTTTTGCCTGCGCAAATGCCCGTACTGTGACTTCTACTCGGTGAGCGCCATCTCGATGCTCCCTGCTTTTCTGGAGGTGCTCTTTAAGGAGATGGAGCTATACCGCGGCAGGATCGGGCCTTGCGATACGGTCTATATAGGAGGCGGGACTCCTTCGCTCCTTAATCCCAGCCAGTTTGAGGCAATCCTGAAAAGGGTTCGGGAGAACTTCCAGCTGCTGCCGGATCCGGAGATCACCCTGGAGACCAATCCGGCTGACCTGGATCAAGCATCCCTGGCGTCTATTCGAGCGCTGGGGATCAATCGCCTCACCATCGGCTGCCAGTCCTTCGACCAAGCAAGCCTGGCATTTCTCGGACGCAGGCATTCCGCAAGCCAGGCCGTCAATGCCATAGAGGCCGCTCGCTCTGCCGGATTTACCAATGTCGGGCTGGATCTGATCTATGGGATCCCCGGGCAGGGAATGGAGGCGTGGATGGACACCTTGCGGCGTGCGCTCTCGTTTGCCCCGGCGCATCTCTCGTGTTACCAGCTCACCGTGGAGCCCGAGACCCCGCTCGGGATCAGCTTTCGACAAGGAGCATTCTCGCTGCCTGATGAGATTCTGCAGTATGACTTTTTTATAAAGACGGCTGAAATGCTGGAAAATGCCGGATATGTCCACTATGAGGTTTCAAATTTCGCCCGGGATATGACCCTCGCCTCCCGGCACAATCAAAAATATTGGGATCATACACCCTATCTTGGCCTGGGCCCGAGTGCCCACTCCTTTGCGGCGAATCAGCGGTGGTGGAATTATCGATCCGTTGACCGATACATCACCGCGCTCAAATCGGGGCACTTGCCTGTTGAGGCTTCGGAAAGCTTGACGAGGGAACAACTGCAATTGGAAGCCCTGTACCTTGGGCTACGGACAAAAAGGGGGATTCATCTTCAAGACTACGCAACCCGCTATTGTTTTAACCTGCTCACCCAAAAAGAGGATAGGTTGACCATACTGCAAGATGAAGGCCTCATTGCTATTGAGGACGGTTATCTGTATCCGACCCGTGCCGGCCTTGCCATGGCCGACAGCCTGGCCCTGATCTAGACTGCCGCAGCCGGCTGGGTGATACCCCGGTCTTTTACCCTACCGTGAACCCGAGCGGGCGGAGCTTCGTAAAGTAGAATATCAGCATCGCGCAGATGGCGGTGTAGAGCACCACGATCCCGATGATCCGCGAGGCGTTTTTGTACCACTGCTTCTTCTGCTGGTCGGCGAATATCACCTCGAATGCCCTCATGAATATGTAGGCAGCTACCGTAAAAAATACATAGTTCATTGTCTTCCTCCTTTCCTCACCTGAGGTTACATGGTATTACCTAATATGCCGGCCTTTCGCTGCCGATTGCTGGATCGATCAGTCGATAGCGACCATTACATTCGACGCCTTGATCACGGCATAGACCTCTTTCCCCTTGGCGAGGCCGAGCTTCTCCGCAGACTCCTTGGTGATCATAGAGATAATCTGATTCCCGCCGGCGAGCTCTATGACGATTTCGGCATTGATTGCCCCTGCAGTTACCCGCGCCACCTTACCCTTTAAGACGTTTCTGGCACTTATCTTCATGTATCATCTCCTTCTTTTTGTTGTCTAGCTACCGGTTTGGCGGCGACCACTGCCAGGGTTGCCGTTGCCTTGGACACGAGCTGCTCCTCGCCCGCTTGCTCGCAGAAGACCTCCGACTCGACGACGGTGAAGCGGCTGCCTGGCTTGAGCACCTTGGCACGGCAGATGAGACGTTCTCCTTTGGCCGCGCGGAGCAGGTTGATCTTGAATTCCATAGTCAAGACGATCTGGCCCTTCTTTATGAGTGTCGCCGCTGCGCCGCCGGCCGTGTGGTCGGCCATGGCTGCATGGACGCCTGCGTGCACGTAGCCGTCCTGCTGAAGGTGGCGTGGCTGCAAGGGAAGCCTTGTCGTGCACTCTCCCTGGCCCAGGGAATCAAGTTCGAGGCCGAGGTCGGCGATGAACGGCGCTTGGGTGAAGATGCGCTTCACTTCCTCATGGATCGATGCCACACCCTGCCTCCTCAATAAAAAGCAATTCAGGTCTTTGCCGGTTTCCCCTTCACCGCCTGATTTTTGCTTTTATAGATCATGGGCGGCTCTTTGAGAAAGATCTTGGTGTCCGGCGGCACGGATTCCGTGAGCCAGACATTGCCGCCGATGATGGACCTGGCACCGATCACGGTCTTGCCGCCCAGGATGGTGGCGCCGGAGTAAATGATCACGTCGTCTTCAATGGTGGGGTGCCGCTTGCGGTTGCGCAGTTCTTCCACCGCGTCGCTCGGCACCGACAGGGCGCCCAGGGTCACCCCTTGATAGATCCTCACCCGGTTGCCGATCTCGCTCGTCTCCCCAACGACCACACCCGTGCCGTGATCGATGAAAAAGCTTTCACCGATATGGGCGGCGGGGTGGATGTCGATGCCGGTCAAGCTGTGGGCATATTCGGTCATGATGCGCGGGATCAGGGGGATGCGCTCGTCATGCAGCACGTGGGCAATGCGATAGACCGTGATGGCAGAGACGCCGGGATAGCTGAAGATGACCTCGTCATAGCCCTTGGCAGCCGGATCGCCTCCATACGAGGCGCGCACGTCTTTTGCCAGCTGCGCGCGCAACGCGGGCAGGGCCCTGATAAGGATGACAGCCACCTCCTGCCCGCGCTCCTCGCAATTGGTGCACGGCAGGCTATGCCGCAGGCATTCATGGCGAATAGCCAGGGTGATCTGCTCCGCGAGTATCTCAAAGAGGGCCGTCGTCTCCTCGCCAAAATAATACGACAGGTTCACCTCGTCCACCCGGCTATTGATAAAGTAGCCGGGGTAGAGGATGCGCCGCAGCCGGGCGAGGATATCGATAATCAGGTCCCGGGAAGGCAGCGGCTCCGGTCCGATATGGTCGAAACACTCCTCCCGGTTGCAGGAGCGCACCAGTTCATCCACAATCTGCGGGATCTCCCGGCGAAATTCATAGGTATGGGCAGCCTCGGTTTTGCACAGATCCTCATCCATTCTTTTTTTTAAGGTCATGGGACCTCCTTTCATTGGAGTGCAAAGAAAGAATACGTTAGATTATCCCACATACATGCGGCCTTATGTGACGGCCGATAGAATACGTAACGAAAGTATGAAAGAATTCACGCCGGTTGTCAACCCTTCGACCCGTGCTCAGGGTCGACCCTTCGACTCCCCGGCCTCAAAGTCAAGGCGCTCGGCACCGCCGAAAGTGGCAAGAAGCGGTGCGGCATGCAACGAGGGATGAAACAACTTCCTCTGCCGTCTCCCATCAAAGGCCTTATCAATCAACCCAGCTTGATGCCGATAATGCCGATAACAATAACGCAGATCGCCAGCGCCTTTGCCATGGTCAAGCGCTCTTTCAGGAAGATGATGCCGGCGAGGGCGCCCAGCACAACGGCGAATTCGCGAACGGCAACGATGTAGTTGACAGGCCCCATGGTAAAGGCGAAAAGGATCATCAGATAGGTCCCGACTGACCCAACACCAATTATTAAGGCATATCCAATATTCTGCCTCGCCTCTTTCGCGAACCTGACACGGTAACGCCGTACAAGAAATGGCGTCAAAGTAATTCCCGCGATCAGGAACATCGACCATATATAGACAACGGGATGGATGTAACCGACGCCGATCTTATCAACTAATGAATAGGCAACAATCGAGGCGCCGATGCCCAAGGCCAATCTTATTGCCTTTTTGTCATCCACCCTCCGGTGTGCGTCTCTGCTCAGGGAAATAATGCCTAAGCAAACCAGGCCGATACCGAGTGCCCCGAGAAGAGTAAGCTGCTCTTTCAAGAGCAAGCCGGCTAGGATCGCGGTGAAGGCAATGCCCGAGCCGCGCGCGATGGGATAGACCAGGGAAATCTCGCCCTCCTCATAGGCAGCTGCCAGCAAACGGAAATAGACGCTATGAATCAGGCCTGTGGCGATGATGCAGAAGATCCCCGGCAGCTCAGCCGTTGTCGGCAGTCCGTTGCAGATAAGTACCCCTATCGCTTCGGGAAGGATAACCGCACACCCGATCCACAAGGCGAGCCATATAGCCATCAGGTTCCCGGCTGCCTTGCGAGCTGCAAAGTTCCACGTGGCATGGCAGAAGGCGGAGAAGATGACCAGCAGGAAGACGTATAGCGTCATGACGTATTCATGAAAGCTGTTTACTGCATCGGCAACAGGCCGAGCTTCTTGAGGTTACGCTCAAAGGACCTTTGCGCAAGGGATATCCCGAGGGCAGGGGATAGACGGTTGATCCACCAGAAAACCCGCCACCATCGCGGATAGATAATAATCGCCTTGTTTTTCGCCACGGCATCGAGCACCTTGCGTGCAAAGATATGCGGGGGCATGGGTCTGAGTCGTTCGAACAACTCCGACATGCGCTGTTGCTGGTCAGGGGACATATCTACAAGCATCTTGCCGTATCTGCCACACCCTTCTAAGATAGGCGTCCGAATAACGCCGGGGCAGATGACGCTCACGCGCACCCCCATGAGCGCCGCTTCTCCCCGCAGTGATAGGGAGAGGCCCACCACTCCATGCTTGGTCATGGTATAGACGGTATTCCCCGGACCGGGCATCAGCCCCGCCATGGAGGCGGTATTGACGATATGCCCGAATCCCTGCTCCAGCATGATCTGGTAAGCAGCCTGGACACCATTGATCACGCCGCGGATATTGACGTCGATAACCTTATGCCAGTCCGCGATGCCGTACAGATCGACGCCGCCGCCGATGACGATCCCCGCATTGTTAAAGATATAGTCCAGTCGGCCCGTGTGCTTGACGGTTTCCTTGACCAGCTTTTTCATGGCAGGAAAATCAGTCACATCGACCTTCACCGCCCGTGCCTTGCCACCAAGGGTGCGGATCTCCGCGGCGACCTCTTGTGCCAACGCGGCCTGGAGATCGGCCAGCACCACCTCGCAGCCGCGCTTGGCCAGCTCCCCGGCAAGCGCCCGGCCGATCCCCGAAGCAGCGCCCGTGACAATCGCGGTGGCTCCTGCAAAGGTGCGAATCTTATTATCCGATGCCATGGGGAATTCCTGCAATGCCCTTCAGTATATCGGGCTCATTGGCACCCTTGCGGCTGAATTTCATGAGAAAAAGCCTGCCGACTGGTTGCAGGATAATGGGCTGCAACTCTGGCGGGGGGTCTCTCCTATCTACTTTAATATAGAAGACCGCGTGGCCGATGTGAAAATGATAAAACTTTATTTTTCCTATTTTTTGCTGTGCCGGCGGAAACATGACCGGCCCTTTTTTTATCTCATCATAGTATGCCAGAAACACCGCAAAATCATTTGCCGCCGGGGCTTGCCCGGTATCAAGCGCCTGTTTGAGGAGCCCGAGATAGGATCCGACCTTAACGTGCTTAAAGAAAAAAACGTTGCTTAGTCCGGCCCGCAGTAATACCGACATGAAGAAGAGTTTTAGCTTATTATAGTCGTAGGTTTCATAATAAACGCCCAGCACCTCTCCGTGTTCATCGCGCACGGTCTTTCTCTGACTGCCTTGCTCGTGCAATAGCTTGAATGCATACGCATCGTAGATCATGAATTTATCTTCGCAATCCTTGCAGAACAATTCGTCATCGCAGATACCGGAAGAGTTGATGTCGCACAATGAGCGCGGGATGATATGCGATTTAACGAGCGTTTTTAATCGGCCGCAGTATTTGCATGGTTGCATGTTCTGATAAGACCCGACTTCAGATGCGCCTGCCCAGGCGGAGCAAACAGAAGGCACTCCTTTGTTCGATCCGGCTTCGCCGCAGGCGGTTTTTCGTGGATATCAAAAAAATGAGGGATTCTATCCCGGCACTACCCTCACAAAGCGCACGGCATGGCCCAGGTACAGGAAAAATAAGATGGCCAGGAGATGAAGGATCCACCAGCCCAAGGTAAACAGTTTGAACCTTTTCATACCTACCTCCACCTCCATACTAGGTTGCCGATAAGATAGACCAGGCTGATCGCTACCAGGTGAACCGTCCACCACCCCAGATTCGGGTAACGGAATGTTTTGCCCTTTTTGGCCCTGCGCGGATCATAGCCGAAGAATTCGAGATCAAAGAGGGCTTTCCCAACAAAGAATTTGCTCCAGAGGATTGCTATGTCGGCGAGCGTTGTCTTTAAGATGATCGCTCCCACGGTTGCGGGGGCAGGCCAATTAACTATAGAAAGGTGCGCCATGGCGATCGTGCCGATGATCACCAAGATGCCGTTTAACACATAGCCGTACTCGATGGTCTTCTTGAAGGAAAAGAGCAGCGGGATGACCAGGATGCTCAGCAACCCGGAGATCACGGGAATAAGGTTTGCCGAATTTTGCGAGACCGGATGGATTCTGACGTGCAGCAAGAACCCCCCGAGAGAAAGGGTGACAAGTGCCGTGAGCAAAATGGCTTTCGTATACGTGCGAATGGTCATATGGCCTCCTTATTATCGCTTCTTTCTCTTCCGCAGCACAAGCCTGATGGAGAGATAGGGAAACAAGAAAAAGAGGATGGCGCACATCTTGACAAATGCCATGGCGGAATAATTCAACAAGTCATAGTCATGGCTGTTCAGGGCGGACCAACGGGAAATTATAGTATAGCTCCATGCACCTCCCCCCAGCACATAGAAAAAGAACCAGAGAAGCAACAGCGCGACAGAAAGAAAGAAGCAGCGGATAAAAATACCAGCCAGGCTTTCCAGCAGCGCATCCTGTTTCTTCTTTTTCATAACAGCCTCCTCCCCAGCCTTGTAACGACCGGGACCAAAGGATTAGCGTCTCTTACCCTTCAGTGACTGCAGTATCCGGGCGTTTCTGTTCGCAGCGGCGAGCAGCGTCCAGAGTGATATTGCCAAGATGCCAACCACCGCCAGCGAGATAAGCGCCATCTGCAATCTCTGTGTCGCCAAGAGCACGATTTCCAGTGCGGCCTGCGATGCGGGAACACCCTTGATCCACGTGACGAAGGTTTGTCCGAAAGTGAGACCCGCCATGGCGGCAAAGCTGTGGCAAAGCCGTATATCATTCACCGCACCTACCAAGAAGACCGTAATTGCCAGGCCAATGCCGATGGTAGACGCCAAACGGAATTGCTTGGAGCTTGTCTGCTTCAGGACCTTGATATCGCGCTTCGTTATACCCATGACAGACGACCGCGAAGAAAACGGCAATGCAAAAACAACCGCGCACGATCAAGCCTCGTGAGGGGTTTATCAGATCGTGCGGGCAGGGAGAGGATCTTGTTCAACCGCGAACGCCCTGCGAAAAAAAGATGACCCTGCAGGAGCTTGAGCAGGCGCTCGCTCATTTCGCGTTGAACGAGAACCTTTCTTCCTTTTCCGACGGATCGGTTATCTTCTTCGTGATAAACTGCGCCCCCTCCGGGGTAATGACGGCAAACCGCAATTCCTTGGTCGAGGAAGGATCCGCCTTATACTTGACAACCAGTTCATTCTTGCCGGGTTTTTGCCCCTCAAGCGGTATTGAGCCCGGCATGCCGGCAAGGGTCATCCCCTTCACGCCGTTCAGGATAGGGGTAACCGTGGCATCCATGGTGCTGACATGGATAAAGGCGGACCTGTTTTCCCCCTCGTCGGGGATAAATACCGGTTTGAAGTTCTGGGGGATTGCCTTCTGGAGGATGACGCTTGCAGTCACCTTTCCCGACGGTTTCTTGGCGCTGTAGAGCAAGAACACCGGCGCCGGGTAGGCCTCCAGCTCCAGTGAGAGGGTGAGCTTATCATTCGCGCCGCCCTCTTTCTTGAACTCGATCTGAATCTGGTTTGTCCCCGGTTTCAATATGAATAATTTCTTCATCTCGGGGGCAGCGCTCTTCGCCATCTCATTATCCTGGTTGAAGAGCCGCATGCTTTCTGATTTACCCCCCTTGATCGAGGTAGGGACGCCGTTAATGACAACCGATACCTTATACCCATAGCCGAAACAGGACAGCACTGCCATGAGGTCATTGTCCGAATTCATACCTGAACCTCCCTTTCTCTCAGCAAAGGCGTTACACGCCAGAAAAAGAGATACAAGACATACGATGAAGATTCGTTTCATGGTTTCGCCCCCTCCGCCCAGGATTGCTCTGACGTACGCATTAAGTCGTACACAAAACTATAGCAAAGGGATAGCGGCAGGGTCAAGATATTTATGGGTCGTTTACTATTTAGAAAACCAATCCTTAAGAGCGGTGGGCAGCGCGATGATCAACCCCAGGAGAAAAATCCCCCATACCCAGCAGCTTATGACAAACTCATTTTTTCTGATCCACCGTATGGGGGTTAGCTCGCCGTTGCCGATTCGCGCCTGCAGCGTGGTAAATACCCTCAATAAAATCGGTACCGAGGCGAAGGCAAGGGCGAGAAAAAGGACGCCATAGATGATCAACATCGTTTTTTCCAGCTGGGGATGGGAAGTATACCCCCGTGCACCAAGAATGCCGCCGATAATGCTTCCGACAATCATCAAGCCGAAGGCGGAAGCAGCAATAACGATATAGAGCTTTATGTTCATAATCTTGTCAGTTTTTCTCAAGTCTCAGCCAAACTATCGCATCATACGGCACCAGTCCCGGCTCAATTGCTCCGTGATACAGCGGCACTTCGCGAAGCCCGCCGACGAGCACCTTTTCCACGGAGACCTTGACTATCCTGTACCCACCTTGCGCACAAGCCGGTTCAATCTGTGTCAACAACTCTCTTCTCGATAACAGCTGAGCGACATAGTGGTTTATGTCCATGGCTACCGGCTTCCCTCTCTTGGCGTCCCATGCCTTATCACGGGAGGCGGCAATGGCCAGATACTGCGACAACCAGGGGAAATCGATAAGCCTGCCGAAGGATAACGAAGAATAGCTTCCTTCCAGCTTCGGTGCGTCGGTCTTGGAAAATGCCGCGCTCAGAATTGACACCACTGAGTCTTTGTCGATATGGCAGCTCCTTCCCTGCGGATGGTGTGCGCGTAGCCTCAGTGTATGCCAGTTATCGTTTGCTTCGACGCTGAGCACACAGTCTCCCACGTTCGTGGAAACGATCACCTGGTCTTGAGCGGACGCAACGGTGCCGCCGAGGGAGAAAAAGAGCAGGAAGCAAAAAATATAGAGAGAAGCCTTCTGTCTCATCTCGTAGGCGATAGTAAATTACATTTGGGGTTCAGGGTGGATGGTGACATCGACATTGGGCAAAAGTTGCTGGATAGTGTATTCAATTTCTTCTGTGAGATCGTGGGCTTGTTTTAAGGTTTGACCGCCGTCTACCAGGATATGGATATCCACAAAAAGCTGAGGTCCGGAATATCGCAGTCTCACATTATGACAATCTGTTACGCCTGGCAGGCATTCTACGGCAGAGATGATCTTATCCTCGATGCCTGATGGGGCGACGTCGAGCAGCGCCTGAATCGTGCGGATACCAAGTTTTATACTGATATAGACCACGATCAACCCCACCATGATGGCTGCCACCGAATCGGCGTTGCGCAGGACCGCCACACCCGGCACCCACTCGCTGATCTTCACACAAAGCAATCCCACGATGACCACGCCCGAGCTCCAGATATCGGTGCTGAAGTGCAGCGCATCCGCCTCCAGGGCTTGACTGTTATACTTTCTGGCAGTCCGATACAGGATACGAGAACGGGAGACATCGACAATAATTGAGGTAATCATGACGGCGAAGGACCAAAACGTAACCCGCAAATGCGCGGCATGATAGAGAAGACGGTGGCCGGCCTCGTACAGGATCCAAAAACAGGTCAGCAGAAGAAGCATGGTCTCAAAAAGTGCGGAGAGGTTTTCCACCTTGCCGTGGCCGTAGCGGTGAGTGCGGTCCGCCGGTTTGCCGGATATCCTGACCGCCAGGAAGGTCATCACCGCGGCCATGAGATCGAGTCCGGAATGGGCAGCTTCGGCAAGTATGCCCAGGCTCCCGGTGCTCAGACCGACGACGACCTTGAAGCCGGTCAGGCCGATTGCCGCAACAACGGAGCTCAAGGCTGCCGACTTTTTCTCACGTGTCTCATGTGAAGCCGCTTTAGCCATTACCATGTTCTCCGGCCATCCCCATGATAGCGAGCGCGTTTGATAAAACATTGCGTGCGGGGAAAGACGATAGTATCACAGGGTAACCATAATAGCAAAGACGGTTAAACGACGCGTGCATTGCCCTTTTTTTCATGACGCCGATTGTCTCTAGCCGTGATTACAGAAACCGTCGTTTGAACCAGCGCACGGGGCGAAGGGCCTTGTCTTGTAATTGACCTCTTATTTGATTAAGCAACCTCCGCGCCCAGATAAATTCGGTGGCGAGGATGGCCAGGCCAAGCACGATGACGAGTATGGAAGGCCCGGGCGTTACAATCATCGCAACGCCGATCAACAAAACGGTAAAGCCTATCACCGCTATGACCAGCCTCCTGACCTTTTTATACAGGTCCATCATGCCCAGTTTCCGCGCCATCTGCACGACTGCCTCTCTGTTAACGGCAAGATGCTCTCATTATTTTTCCGCGTTTAATCTGGCTCTCTTGCGCTGATTCTCATCGAGCATGATCTTTCGCAATCTGATTGAGGAAGGGGTTATTTCGACGAGCTCGTCGTCATTGATGTAGGAAATGCACTCCTCCAGGCTCATCTTTCTGCAGGGGGGAAGGACAACGGCGTCATCAGAGCCCGCGGCCCTCATGTTTGTAAGTTTTTTCCCTTTGGCAGGGTTTACCACCAGGTCGCTTTCGCGACTGTGTTCCCCGATGATCTGGCCGCCGTACACCTTTTCGCCCGGGCCGAGAAAGAGCTGTCCCCTTTCCTGAAGGTTGAACAGGGCGTACGCCACGGTACTGCACTGCTCTTTTACAACGATGACCCCGTTGTTGCGATGCCTTATTTCGCCGGCGTAAGAATCGTAACCGTCGAAGATGTAACTCATCGTGCCCATGCCTTTTGTCTCGGTCATAAATTCCGAACGGAAACCGATAAGACCCCTCGTGGGAATCCTGTACCGCATCCTGACCATTCCATTATCGTGGTGCATGTCGACCATGTGGCCTTTCCTCTTCCCGAGATTTTCGATCACATTTCCTGTGTAGGCGCCGTCAACGTCGATCGTCAGCTCTTCATAGGGCTCTAGCTTTCCATCCTTTCCCTCTTTGAGTATTACCCGCGGGCGCGTCACCTGAAATTCATAGCCCTCCCTGCGCATCGTTTCTATCAGGATCGAGAGGTGCAGCTCGCCTCTGCCCGATACCTTATATCCAATGCCGTCGTTCATCTCTTCTACGACAAGGGCGACGTCCGCAAGCGTCTCACGGATGAGTCGCTCGCGCAGATGTCTCGAGGTAAGAAATCTCCCCTCTGTTCCGGAAAAGGGCGAATCGTTAGGGATGAAGTTCATGGAGAGCGTCGGCGGGTCTACGGTGATGCCGGGAAGGGGGAG